>JGIcombinedJ21911_10000737_pt1 | contig 10951 bp, 10 predicted proteins | sample BarGraNGADG00211_FD_21911 | JGI IMG/M metagenome (IMG submission 21911)
CCCNCGGCTACCGGAACAAGGCCAAGATGATCACGATCATCTACCTCATCGCCGGCAAGCTCCCACTACCGCAAATCCACACGATCTAGCGAGGAGCCGTGTGAATCACCATGGCAGGTCCAACCACTTCCGGAAGAGTCAGGGACGCAACTCAGGCTCACGGCTAGGTTGATCAGACGCCATAGGTGGATGCTGGGCGACGGCGTCGCGAGTCAGAGCTCGGCGGCCGGAGCCGTGTCGTGCGTGGTGCTGCAGGAGGGCGAGGAGCTGCTGATCACGCCATGCACGGCGCTCGGCAAGATCCTCGATGGGGAGGGCGGCACGTCGTTGTCGCAGCAGCCCGGCCTTCAGAGTGGCCGCCCAGTCGGCGGTTTCGAGCTGCTGGTTCGCCAGAGCCTGGTACATCGGTTCGTATCGCTGGACGTAGTCCTCGATGCCGTTCGGTGCGTTGAGGTCGATCGTCTCGAACGGACCCATGAACGACCACCGGGGCGCTAGGCCAGCGCGAACGGCGGTGTCAACATCCTCGGGCGATGCGATCCCCTGGGATACGAGGCGGAAGGCTTCGTGAAGGATCGCGCTCTGGAGGCGATTCACAAGGAATCCGTCGATTTCCCTACTCAGGAGAACGGGTTCGAGTCCCGCCCCGCGAAGCAGCGTTGTGGCGCGGGTGATGGTGTCGTCGGAGGTCCATGGCGCAGGGACGACTTCGACGAGCGAGTGCAGGTGAACGGGGTTGATGGGGTGTGTCACCAGGCAGCGGTCACGGCCGGGGGCGTTAGCGGTGAACGACGAGGGGATCATGCCTGAGGTTGACGAGGCCAGGATTGCGTCCGGAAGAGCCTCCGCGGCGATCGCTTCGGTGACAGATTGCTTCACGTCGAGAATCTCGGGCACGCATTCCTGAATGTAGATGGCCTCGCCGACCGCGTCCGTGAGGTTGTCGGCGGGATGGACGCGGCTCAGTGCTGACGCTCGGCCACCTTCATCGAGTAGCCCGCCGGCCTCGTAGAGGGCCAGCATGGTGTCGATCGCGTTGAGGGCCGCGACCGCTGCATCAGGTTGTGCGTCGTAGAGCCGGACCTCGTGACCGGCTCGTGAGAACACCGTCGCCCAAGCGCGGCCGACGATCCCCGCCCCTACCACCGCGACCAGGCCGTGTCCCTGGGTCATAGGTACTCCACGTTCGCGCACACGCTGATTGACTGCCCGGAGATGTTGCGTCCCGGCTTCGACGCTAGGTACAGAGCCATGTCGGCGACGTCGCGTTCGGTCACGAGTCGGCGAAGGGACGTCTTTTCGAGCAGCTTGGTTGCCATCTCCTCGGTCGTGATTCCGAGTGCACTAGCGCGCGCACGGGTGGTCGCGGCGAAACGATCGCTCTCGACGAAGCCCGGGAGGATCGAGTTCACCCGAACGCCGTCGGGACCGAGTTCTCGTGCGAGGGATTCCGTGAGGCCCGCGAGAGCGAACTTCGATGCGCAGTAGGGTGCCCGGAAGGCGTAGCCGAGCCTTCCTGCGACGCTGGAGATGTTGATGATGCAGCCGCTGGATCGCCGGAGGAGTGGCGCTGCTTCACGGGTGCAGAGGAAGGTTCCGGTCACGTTGACGGCCAAGGTGGCGTTCCACTGATCGATCGTGACCTCGTCGATGGCCGCGGTGGGTCCGGCGATGCCTGCGTTGTTGATCAGTACATCGAGCCCTCCCCACGCGGCCACGATGGTCGAGAACATGTCGCGGACCTGTTGTTCATCAGTCACGTCGCACCTGGAACCGCTCAACCGCGGGTCGTCGTCGAGACGGTCCTGCAGCTTGTGCTTGTCGGTGCCGCAGATGTGCACGGTGTCGCCTTGTTCGGCGAACGCTTCAGCGATGGCCCTGCCTATGCCCGACGCGCCTCCGGTCACCAGTACGCGCAAAGGCGCGGCCGTCGCGTCGACCTCTGAATAGCCTATTGAGGTCCCCATGTGTGCCCCTTCCATCGAGCTCGGACGGCCGTCAAATCCCACATCGCCTCGATGCCGTCTCGAGACATCTTCAGGTGTCTCCGCATGGCTGCCACGCTGTCATGCATCTGACTTGCGGTCGCAATCGCTTTGTGTTCCTCGACCACACACGATGTGGAAGGTCCGCCATGGGAGATACCCTATAGGATAAATCTTGGCGGCATGATGCAGACCAACCGAGCGTTGCAGCGACTACATATCAGTGGTGTGTCTCGTCATTGACTAACTGTTTGGCTGAGGGCGACACGGCCGCGGCGGACCTTGGTCAGGATGGATTCTGTAGTGGCGGTCCAGACGAAGGGTTTGGGGCTTTCGTTGTGCACGTCCATGTATTTCTCGATCGAGGCAATCAGGTCGGGCACGCTGTGAAGGACGCCCCTGCGCAGAGCCTTGTCGGTCAGCTCTCGGAACCACCGTTCGACCAGGTTCAGCCAGGAGCTTGAGGTGGGCGTGAAGTGCAGGTGGAAGCGGGGGTGGGCCGCCATCCACGCCTTCACTGCCGGATGCTTGTGGGTGGCGTAGTTGTCCAGGATCATATGCACCGCAAGGGTTTTGGGCACTTCGCGGTCGATGGTGCGAAGGAACTTCAGGAACTCTTCGTGGCGATGCTGGTCCATGCAGGAACCGATCACGGACCCGGTGAGCACGTCCAAGGCGGCGAACAGTGTGGTCGTGCCGTGCCTCTTGTAGTCGCTGGTGGTCGTGCCCGCCCGGCCCTTGGTCATCGGCAGCGAGGGCTGGGTGTGATCCAGGGCCTGGATGGAGGTTTTCTCGTCCATGCACAACACGACCGCATTCTCGGGAGGGTTCAGGTACAGCCCGACAACGTCGATCAGCTTCTCCTCGAACGCTGGGTCGTTGGAGAGCTTGAACGTCTTGACCAGGTGAGGTTTGAGCCCCCGCCCGGACCAGATCCGCTGCACGGTGGCTGGGCTGACCCCAACCTGTTTGGCCATCGACCGACAGCTCCAATGCGTTGCCCCTGAAGGCTTTTCGTGCTGAGTAAGGCGCACGATCTCCTCAACCTTCTCCGCCGAGAGAACCGGTTTGCGGCCACGACCCTGGCGCACCACCCCCAACTTGGCCAAACCCTCCATGGCGAACCGGTCCCGCCACGACCGGACCGTGACCGCAGTAACGCCAACGCTGGCGGCGATCGTGGAGTTGGCCACACCCTCAGCGGCCATCAACATCACCTTGGCCCGCTGCACCTCCCGATGGGCTGCACTCGAGGACCGGGCAAGCACCGCCAACGACTCGCGCTGACCGGCAGACATGACCAACGGGGCTGCAGCCTTGTTCATCCTGACAGCCTACCGTTAAAAGGCTATTTATTTTGGAGACACACCACTAGATTCCGCTGCGGGGGTCTCACGCGTTGGCGAGGTCGGTTTCTGCGGGCGCTCAGCCCGTGGTCGACTCCACCAGCACGACACGCAGGGTTCTCGGGCCGTGCACGCCATGGACCCGGATGAGCTCGATATCAACGGTGGCGCTGGGGCCGCTGACCCAGGTGAGTGGGCGCCCGGCGCTCACCGAAGGGCCCAGTCTCGCTACTGCCTCCGGGACGTCGCCGACGATCTGGTCCGCGGTGACGACGCACACGTGCAGATCCGGGACCAGCGTCAGGGCCCGCCGGCCCTGGCCTTGGGTGTGGTCGAGCACAATCGTCCCGGTGACCGCGATTCCGACCACGGCGCTGGTGACGACGGCGTCGACCCCGTCGAGGTCGCTGGAGCTCAACGCCGGCTCGTCCATGACGATGTCGATGCCGTCAGGAAGCCACGCCGCGTTGAACCCGGCTGGGACGACAACTCTGGCAGCGCCGCCAAGGCTCTGCAGGACAGCCGCCGCGACTCCGTCGGGGCCGGTTCGGATGACGGTGGCCTGGTAGTCCTCGACGCGCTCCACGAACATGCCCACCGGGTCAGCCAGCTTCACGACGTGGGCGTAGTCGCGGCGTGTCGGGTGATCATTGGGCGCGACCTGCGCGGACTGAATCCGGCGCAGGATCTCCTCGCGTGCTTTCATTTCTGGTCCGTTCCTTTGCCAGGTGGACTGCTTGTGGACCCGGCGTCCGTGCGGCCGCCGTTGGTGCGCGCCCACCATCTACGGAATGACTCTCGAGGAGGTGCGGGACAGTCCCGGGCGTCGGTCCAGCGGCTCATCGGCGGCGGCATCCGCCCGATCATGCCCCGCTTCCAGAGCACCCGGCTCGAGAGCCCGGCGGCCTTCTGCAGCAGCCCCAGCCTCCAGCCTCCCCCGAGCAGCCAGGATGCTCCCTTCATCGTGGTCAGCAGCGTTCCTGGCACCCCTCCTCGATGGGAGTCCACGACCTGCTCGCGCAGGTGGACCAGCACGTCGGGGATGTTGATGCGCACCGGGCAGACCTCGTAGCAGAGACCGCAGAGGGTGGACGCGAACGGCAGTGAGTCGATCTGTGTGGACGTGCCGACGCCCTTCAGCATCGGTGTCAGGATCGCCCCGATGGGACCCGGATAGATCGACCCGTAGGCGTGCCCACCGACCCGCTCATAGACCGGGCAAACGTTGAGACAGGCCGAGCACCGGATGCAGCGCAGGGCTTGGCGGCCCACCTCATCAGCCAGCACCTTGGTGCGGTTGTTGTCGAGCAGGACGACGTGCACCTCCTGCGGCCCGTCACCGGGGGTGACCCCGGTCCAGGTCGAGGTGTAGGGGTTCATTCGTTCGCCGGTCGCAGATCGGGGCAGCAGCTGGAGGAAGACCTCCAGGTCCGTCCACGTCGGCACAATCTTCTCGATCCCCACCACGGAGATGAGGACCTCGGGCAGGGTGAGGCACATCCGCCCGTTACCCTCGCTCTCCACGACGACCAGGGTGCCGGTGTCCGCGACCATGAAGTTGGCGCCGGACACAGCGACCTTGGCCCGCAGGAACTTCTCCCGAAGGTGCCGGCGGGCCGCACCGGCCAGCTCGGCCGGCTCGTCGGACAGGTTGGCTGCGGCCGGCATACCGACCTTGCCCATCTCGCGCAGGAAGATCTCGCGCACCTCGGAGCGGTTGCGGTGGATGGCCGGCACCAGGATGTGGCTGGGCAGGTCATGGCCGAGCTGGACGATCAGCTCGGCCAGGTCGGTCTCCCAGACGGAGATCCCTGCCTCCTCCATGGCGACGTTAAGCTCGATCTCGCCGGTCGCCATCGACTTGACCTTGACCACCTCGTCGACGTTGTGGCGGCGAGCGATGCCGATCACGATCCGGTTGGCCTCCGCGGCGTCCCTGGCCCAGTGGACGGTGGCTCCGGCCTTGGTCAGCGACTCCTCGAGCTGCTCGAGGTAGCGACCAAGGTTGGCTGTCACGTCATCCTTGATGTCGGCGCCGGCCACCCGCAGTTCCTCCCAGTCGGGGAGCTCGGCGGTGACGCGCGCGCGCTTGGTCCGGATGGTGTGCGTCGCGTGATGCATGTTGCCGCGCAGTTGGCTGTCAGCCAGGGCCGTCTTGGCCGCGATGGGGAAGGCAGGGATACCCAGGAACGTCTCTGTCTCGATCATGCGCCCCTCGCTCATGCGACCTCCTCCGTCGAAGCCAGGATCTCGGCCAGGTGCATGACGCGGATCCCCGCCCTCTGTCGGGTCAGCAGGCCGCCGATGTGCATGAGGCACGAGTTGTCCCCGGCGACAAGCACCTCGGCACCGCTCTCACGAACGTGGCGGGCCTTGTCCGCGCCCATCGCCACAGACACGTCAGGGTTCTTCAAAGAGAACGTGCCACCGAAGCCGCAGCACTCCTCGGCCGCCGGAAGGTCGACCATCGTGATCCCGCGCACCGCCCGAAGAAGCCGCTCAGGTCGGTCGCCGACGCCGAGCAGCCGGGTCGAGTGGCAGGTGGGGTGCATGGTGACGCGGTGCGGGAAGTAGGCCCCCACGTCCTCCTTGCCGAGCACGTCGATGAGAAACTCGCTGAGCTCGTAGACATGCGGCGCGAGCCTGTCGACCGCGTTGACCAGCCCGCGGTCGCCGGAGCGTGCCGCGACGATCTTGTGCTGCTCGCGTGCCGACGCGACGCAGGAGCCGGACGGTGCAACAACGGCGTCATAGCCTGCGAATGCGTCCACGAAAGTGCGCACGACCGGTATCGCCTCGCGGACGTAACCGGAGTTGACGTGCATCTGACCGCAGCAGGTCTGCGCGGTCGGGAACTCGACGTCCACGCCGAGACGGTTCAGCAGCCGGACGGTCGCCTGGCCTGTTGCCGGGAACATCGTGTCGTTCAGACAGGTCACGAACAGCGCCACCTTCACGGCCGCACCCACGTACGGCCGCGCAGCGCGATAAAGTCGAATCGATGCGTAAGGGGCATGGGGTCTCCTGTCATATCGTCTTACAAACTATTGGGGGTTGACTTGAAAAGTCCCATTAGATGATGGAGAGGCCGCCATCGACTGCGACTACCTGGCCTGTGACGTAGCCGGCTCGTATCAAGCCGACACACACTTCCGCCACTTCTTCGGGTTGACCGACCCGGTGCAGGGGCGCAAGCTCCTCGATCTCCTTTCTCCGTTCGGTGTACTCCTTGGTCCACGGAGTTTGGACGAAACCGGGCGCGATGGCGTTGACTCGGATGTCGGGCCCGAGCGCACGTGCCAGAAGAGTTGTGAGGTGATTGAGTCCTGCCTTGGACACTGCGTAGGGAATGGAACTGCCCCCTGCTCGGATCCCGGCCACTGAGGAGATATTTATGGCGACACCGACGTCGGAGCGACGCAGCAGATGTTCTGCGGCTTTGATTGTGTTCCAGGGGCCAACAATATTGACGCCAAGAATTCGGGTCCAGTCGGCTGATTCGACGCTGGTGAGGTCGTCGTGTGCGACGAAGACCGTGACTCCAGCGCAGTTGATCAGAATGTCGAGGCCGCCATACCGCGCTTCGACCGCTGTGACCATGGCGACGACCGCTGTCTCGTCAGCGACGTCACAAGCCACGTGCATGGCATCCGTCTCACAGCCCGGCAGCCGAACTGGCGCCGAGGGAGTGACGCGCGAGTTGATGACGACTGTTGCCCCCTCTATCGCCAATCGCTCAGCGATCGCCGCTCCGATTCCGGACGTTGAGCCAGTCACCAAAGCCACTTTGCCGTCAAAATCGACCACTACGCTCTTCCGTTCTGTGGTTGAAGCAGTCTGTTGATTCTGTTGACTTTGCCGCTGAAGGTTCTGGGTATTGACACAGCACCCGAGCGTCACCAAAGCCAAGACATCTGAGCGCCAGGTCGAATGCGCCCAACGCTGGCCGAACGTAATGGGCGGCTGCTACCCAGTTGCACCGCCAGCCAGCCAAACTGAGGGGTATTGCAGCTAGTCAAGCATCTGCGACTGACTACTGCGCTCGGATGCGCAGATTGTGCACGCCGCCATCGACCTCGAGCGACGTGCCGGTCGTCGAGCCAGAGAGCGGGCTTGCCAGGTAGGCGATCGCGCCGGCGACCTCGTTCGGAGTCACCATACGACCAGTCGCCTGCCGGGCATCCAACGCAGCACGTTCTGCGGCCGGATCCTCGAACTTCTGCAACATCCTGCTAACGAACGGTGTGTCGACCGTACCGGGGCTCACGCAGTTAACGCGGATGCCTTCGCGCACGTGATCCGTCGCCATCGCGAACGTGAGCGCCAGCACCGCCCCCTTCGATGCGCCATATACAGCGCGATGTGGAAGACCGTTGAGAGCCGCGATGGAACAGACATTGACCACCGCCGCCGCTTCGGACAACCGCAGCAGCGGCAGCGCCGCAGCCGTCACCCGCGCCATCCCAATCACGTTGACGTTGAGAACCCGCGCCCATTCGTCGTCGTCGTTGTCTTCGACGGTACCGACCGCACTGATCCCGGCGTTGTTGACCAGAATGTCGAGGCCGCCAAGCTGGTCTTTGATGGTCCGGAACGCCGCAGCGATCGACTCCCTGCTGGTCACATCGCAAACGATGCCCATGATCCCGTCAGGCAACTCGTTTGATGCAATGTCGAGTACGGCTACTCGCGCACCGCGTTCCGCCAGAAGCGTCGCCGTCGCGAGGCCGATGCCCGATGCCCCGCCAGTGACCGCTGCCACGAGTTCTGTGAATTCTGCCATGTTTTACTCCTTACGCTTGTACGAATTCCTGAGGGGCACGACCGAACTCATCGATCTCAAGTTCGAAACGCCACGTCTGTATTGAGCTCGGTCTCGAAGCCTCCCAGGGGACGAGGTGCCCGCCCGGCTGGTAGGCCACGAGGTCCATCTGCTGTCGCTACTGTCGCAATCCCGGCGCGCGACGCCGCGGGGGCTGTGCCAATCACATCCCCCGCCCAAGATCACTTGACTGCCGCAACGGAGGCAGCGCGCGACGCGGCCCAGTAGGTCCCGTTGGGGAAGGCGAACTCATCGAGCGTGGACTCGTACATTTCCGCGCTGTAGCCCGGCTGGGTCGGCAGGATGTACGCACCTTTCTCGACAACGCAGGGTTCGACGAAGTGCTCGTGCAAGTGGTCGACGTACTCTGTTACCCGGTTGTCCAGTGTGCCTGAGACCGCAACGTAGTCGAAGATCGACAGGTGCTGGACAAGCTCGCAAAGCCCCACTCCCCCGGCGTGCGGGCACACCGGCACCCCGAACTTCTTCGCCATGAGATAGACGGCGAGAACCTCGTTGATGCTGGCCAGCCTGGCCGCATCCAGTTGGCAGAAGTCGATGGCCTCCGCCTGGAACATCTGCTTGAACAGCACTCGATTCATCCCGTGCTCGCCTGTCGCGACCCCGATCGGGGCGACGGCCTTACGCACGGCTGCGTGGCCGAGAATGTCGTCCGGGCTCGTCGGTTCCTCGATCCACAGCGGTTTGAACTCGGCGAGGGCACCCACCCACTCGATGGCCTCAGGCACGTCCCAAACTTGGTTGGCGTCGATCATGAGGTTGGTGTCGTATCCGATGACCTCGCGGGCAATCCCCAGACGGCGGATGTCGTCCTCGCGGTTCGCGCCGACCTTGAGCTTGATGTGCTTGTAGCCGGCGTCGACAGCCTCTTGGCAGAGTCGACGGAGTTTTTCGTCCGAGTAGCCGAGCCAGCCCGCGCTCGTGGTGTAGCAGGGGTATCCGGTTTCGGCGAGCTCGGCGATCCGGTCGGACCGGGTTGGGGCAAGCTGCTCGAGCAGGGCGATGGCCTCGTCGCGGGTCAGAACATCAGAGAGATAGGTGAGGTCAGCGACATCCACGAGCTCCGCCGGGGACATGTCGGCGAGCAAACGCCACAGTGGCTTGCCTGCCCTGCGCGCAGCAAGATCCCAGACCGCATTCATCACGGCGGCCATAGCCAGGTGCTCGACACCCTTTTCCGGGCCAAGCCAGCGCAGTTGCGAATCGGACTTGAGCTCACGGTAGATGCCCCCAAGATCACCAACCAGTTCGGCGACGTCACGACCGATAAGCGGTAGTGCACGCTGCTGGGCAGCAAGCACACAGATATCGTTGCCACGGCCAATCGTGAAGGTGAAGCCGTAGCCGTTCACACCTGGTTCATCCGTCCGCAGGATGACGTATGCGGCCGAGTAGTCACCGTCCTTGTTCATTGCGTCGGAGCCATCCATGCTCAGCGAGGTTGGGAATCGAACGTCGACGACCTCGACCGCGGCAATCTTGGTCACGGGGTTTCCTCGATCGGTGGATTGGCTGGGATCAGACCAACGGCTGCAAGGTCCGCCCAGAGATTGGGGGGAATCTGCGTCGTGTACCGATTCACATTGCTGTTGACCTGTTCAGCCGTTCGCGCGCCGACGACGACGGACACGACGGCGGGATGCAACAGCGGATACGCGAGTGCAGCCTGCGGCAGGGCCACCCCGTGGCGTTCGCACACGTCGGCCAGGCGGCCGGCGCGCTCGACCAATGCGTCCGGTGCGGTTTCATAGTTGTAATTAGCGTCTGAGCCGGGCCTGCTCACGGCAAGCAGCCCTGAGTTGTAGACCCCGGCGATGACGATGCCGACCCCGCGCTCCTTGGCCAGCGGGAGGAGGTCATCGAGCGCACCTTGCTCCAGCAGTGTGTATCGTCCGGCGAGCATGACCAGGTCTACGTCGCACTCGCGGATGAACCGTGCTGGCATCTCGTTCTGGTTCATGCCGATGCCGAACGCACCGATGACGCCCTGATCACGCAGCTCGACTAGCGCCGGGACGGCCTCCCTTGATGCCTGCTCCCAGTGATCATCCGGATCGTGCAAATAGAGGATGTCGACCCGGTCGAGGCCAAGCCTGCGCAGGCTATCCTCGAGCGAGCGGAGCACGCCGTCGCGGCTGAAGTCCCAGACGCGACGCGTGGTGGCAGGCACGTCGAATCCCTCGGTGTCTCGCCCGACACCACCCGGATTCGGCACGATCAACCTGCCGACCTTGGTTGAGATGACAAACTCGTCGCGCGGCAGTTCGGCCAGAAACCGGCCAAGCCTGAGCTCCGAGAGACCAAGACCGTAGTGCGGGGCCGTGTCGAAGTATCTGGTACCTGCGCGCCATGCGGCGTCTAGGGCTTGGGCGGCCTCCTCGTCGGTTGTTTCACGATAGAGATTGCCAAACTGTGCACCCCCGAGACCCAATTCGGTGAGCTCAAGTCCGTTTCGCAGCGTGCGGTTACGCATGAACCGCCTCCTTCACCTTGGTCTACGAAGAAATCGATACAAAGAGTATAGTATATATGATGCGCGGGCTCCAAGCGGTGAGTCCGATGTTCCCCATTCAAGAATTAGTGACAGAGAAGGGCCCCCCGTGTCCACTGCAGCAGCTCTCTATACCGGCGCCGGTTCGGTTGTTTACGCTGAACGCGAGGTCGAGGCGCCCCAGCCGGGCGAGGTTCAAATCGAGGTGGCGTACACCGGAATCTGCGGTACGGATCTGCACATCTATCACGGCGTGATGGACGGGCGTGTAGACCCACCCGGCGTC
>JGIcombinedJ21911_10000740_pt1 | contig 10930 bp, 11 predicted proteins | sample BarGraNGADG00211_FD_21911 | JGI IMG/M metagenome (IMG submission 21911)
CCAGCAATTGGCGCACGAGCCAGTCGGTGCGCGTGAGGGTGAGCCGGATCTCGAGGCAGCGGGCGCCGTCGGCGACGACGTCGCGGACCGTCGCGTCCGGGAGGTCCTCGGCAAGCCAGCGCGCGGACGGGTCGAGGACCAGTACCACTTCGGTGGCGGGCGCCTCGACGGGTTCGGCGGCGACGAGGTCGGCGGGCTCCGCGGCGGGCTCGAGACGGAGGATGCGGTCGACGCGGAACGTGCGCCGCGCCCGCGAGAGCGCGCACCACGCATCCAGGTACCACGCGGCGCCGTCGGTGAACATCGCGAGCGGGCGGATCACCCGGGTGGTGCGGCGGTCCTCCGCCGAGACGTAGTCGATCTCGAGCCAGCCACTGGACTCGATGGCGGCGAGCACCGCCGTGCGGGCGCGCGCGTGCCCGTCCTCCGGCACCATCACCTCGGCCGGCGAAAACCCCCGCAACTTCGCCTGCACCGAGAGCAGCACCTCCTCCGTGCCGGGGGTCGCGACCCCCGAGCCACGCAGCCACTCCACGGCCGCGGAGAGCGCCAGCGCCTCGCGGGGAGCGAGCGGNACCTGCCGGTCGAGGCCTTGACCGGCACGCAGGCTGATGAGGTCCTCCTCCCAGTCGTCCACGGAGAAGTCGATGAGGTCGTCGTGGTAGTAGCCGGGCGTGCCGCTGACCCAGAGCAGGTCGATGTCCCGCAGTACCTGGCTCTCGCTGACACCGAAGTGCGTGGCGAGGTCGGGCACCGGCACGCGGTCGTGCTGCGCCAGGTAGGTCATCATCGCGAGCAACCGGGTCAACCGGTCCGCTGTGTGCTCAGCCGGCATGGGCCACCCCCGCCAGCGCCGCGAACCGGCCGGTGACCATGTCCCGGTACTCCGGGGGGTCTAGCAGGACGACGTCCGGGCCGTATGCGGCGATCTCGTCCACCAGCCGCAGCGGTTCGGTCGTCGTCAATTCCGCGACGTCCCGCTCCCCCTGCGTCCCGACGAACGTGGCCCGGGTGCGCAGCAGTTGTGCCCGCTCGGGCGCGATCGCGACCGTGATCGTGACGGGGCCGCTGCTGTGCCGCTCCAGCAACGCGGACACGTCCACGTGCTCGGGGATCTGGTAGGCGCCCGGCGCGCCGACCAGCCGCACCGGGCCCTCGATCCGCGAGAGGCGGAAGGCCCGCGGCGCGCCCCGCTCGACGTCGTGGCCCACCACGTACCAGCCGCGGTTGCGCGCGAACACCCGCCAGGGCTGCAACCGGCGCCGCGACCGCGGCGATTGCAGGGCCGTGTAGTCGAACTCGACGGCGCTGCGCCGCGAGAGCGCCTCGTTGAGCGCGTCGAACGCGTCCTCCGGCGCCCGCAGGGTGAGNGTCACCGGTGGGGGCTCCTCGTGCGTCCCCGGTCCGAACCCGCGCATCTTGGTGACGCCGCGGCCCGCCACGGTGCGCCACTGCGCGTCGTTGTAGACGCTGGCGGCCAGTGAGAGCACGCCGATCTCCTCCGGGGTGAACGTCATCGTGGGCGCGGCGTAGGACTCGAGGTCGATGCGATAGCCGACGTCGTCCTCGTGGACCACTCCCCGCTCCACCACGATCGGCACCCCGATGCTGCGCAGCAGGTCCTTGTCGCGTTCGAACGTCCGTTCGAAAGCGCGGTCGTCGCCGTGGTAGCCGCGAACAGCCCGGCGNATCTCCTGCTTGGACATGCGGGTGGTGGTGTTCAGCAGCGCGATGAGCAGGTCGAGCACCCGCTCCGCCGCCGTCACCTTCTCATCCACACCGTCCACCGTACCCGGTAGGGTGAGCGCTGTGATGATCTGGCGCAACGGCGTGGTGCTCGCCCGCGGCGCCGCCTGGGTCGGGGCGGTGGAGCTCGAGGTGGAGCTCACGGACGGAGCGCCCCCGCTCGGGNCCGGGACCAGGGTTCGCGCCCTCGCATACACCGCGCTCGTGGGCGATGGCGGCACCGACGTCGTCGGACAGCGGGTCATCCTCACGGCCGCCGCACTCGCGCGGGGGCTCGGGACCGGTGGCCTGGCGATGGTGGTCGCGTTCCCCGATTCGCTGCCCGCTGACCCGCCGCCCGCGCCGGGCCACATCGTCAAGGCCCGCTACACTCCGACGCAGTACCTCACCCTGGGTGTCGACGAGCAGGAATCGCCGCACCACCGCGTCCTGGCCACCGCGGAGCACCTCGGCGGCATGCCGGTGGTGGTCGCCGACCTGCACTCGGCGGTGCCCGCGATCCTGGCGGGGGTCCGCGCCGTGGACCCCGCGCTGCGCGTCGCCTACGTGCACACCGACGGCGNCGCCCTGCCCATCTGGTTCTCCCGCACGGTAGCCGCGCTGCGCGCGACGGGCTGGATCGGCGCCACCATCACCACCGGCCAGTCCTTCGGCGGTGACCTCGAGGCCGTGACGGTCCATTCGGGGTTGCTGGCGGCGCGGCACGTGGCCGGTGCGGACCTCGCCGTCGTGGCGCAGGGACCCGGGAACCTCGGCACCGGTACACCTTGGGGCTTCTCGGGGGTCGCGTGCGGGGAGGCGCTCAACGCCGCCGCGGTCCTCGCGGGCGCCCCGGTCGCCGCGCTCCGGGTGTCCGGGGCTGACGCCCGCCCACGCCACCGCGGCATCTCGCACCACTCGCTGACCGCAGTCGGGCGGGTGGCGACCGCCCGCGCGAGCGTCGTGGTCCCCCGGTTCGACGGCGTCGACCTCCCGGCGGAAGCCGCCCCCACGGCCGGACTGGACGAACTGATCGACTCACAGCTCCCCGCGCTGGCGCACCACCACCTGCGCCACGAACGTGTGGACGGNTTGTACGACGCGCTGCTNGCGAGCCCGGTGCGGCTCTCCACGATGGGGCGCTCCCTGGCGCAGGACCCCGCGGCCTTCCTGGCGGCGGCGGCGGCCGGCCGGTTCGCGGCGCGCCTGGTTCGGGATCAGGAGTCGGGCGCCTCGTAGAGTGCCACGAGCGCGGCGAGGCGGCGGGCCTCCGCCATGCCATGATGACCGTCGGCTCCCTGGATCGCCATGACCGGGAGGGTGTCGCCGTCGGAGAGGTCGAGGGTCACCCATGGGCGTCCCGGGGCGAAGTTGACCCTCACCACCTGCTCCCAGGCCACCTCGGTGGTGACGAAGAGGTTGCGGACCCGCAGTCCGGTGGGGCTCGGGAACGCGCCGACGACCGCCTGCCGGTGGACCACCACCGCACCCGCGCCCGCGAACAGCACGGTGAGGATGCGGTCGGTCCAGCCGTACTGCTCGAGNGTGGTGAAGCTGAGGACCAGGAGCGCCGTGACGGCCNCCACGATCAGCACCAGCAGGGTCCAGGCGACCCACCTGGCCGCCCGCGGGCGGAACGGGGCGTAGGGCTCCATTCAGATCCGGCAGGCGTGGATGGAGGTGACCAGGATCGCGCGGGCGCCGATGTCGTACAGCTGATCCATGACCACGTTCGTCGTCTCGCGCGGGACCATGGCCCGCACCGCCACCCAGGCCTTGTCGTGGAGGGGCGAGATGGTGGGCGACTCGAAACCCGGGGCGATCGCGACCGCCTCGGAGACCCGGTCGTTCAGGATGTCGAAGTCCATGAGGACGTAGCGGCGGGCCACCATGACGCCCTGCATGCGGCGCTCCAGCACGTCCAGCCCGCTCGCGACCTCGCGATCACGGGGTGCGATCAGCACGGCCTCCGACTGGAGGATCGGGTCCTCGAACACCTCGAGGCCGGCGGCCCGCAGCGTCGAGCCGGTCTCGACCACGTCCGCGACGACGTCGGCCACCCCCAGCTCCACCGAGGACTCCACCGCGCCGTCGAGGTGCACGACGGCGGCCGGGACGCCCCGTGACACGAGGTAGTCGCCCACGAGGACGTCGTAGCTCGTGGCGACCCGCTTGCCCGCGATGTCGGCGAGGGTGCGGGAGCTACCGATCGGGGCGGCGAACCGGAACGTCGACTCGGCGAACCCGAGCGCCATCCGCTCCACCGCCGCGGCCCCGGAGTCGAGGAGCAGGTCCCGGCCCGTGATCCCGGCGTCCACGGTGCCCGCACCCACGTACAGCGCGATGTCACGCGGCCGCAGGTAGAAGAACTCGATGCTGTTCTCCGCGTCGCGGACCACGAGCTCGCGCCCACCCTCGCGGCGGCCGCGGTACCCGGCCTCCCGCAGCATCGTGACGGTAGGTTCGGACAGCGACCCCTTGTTGGGGACGGCGATGCGCAGCATCAGAGGTGCCGGTAGACGTCGGCGAGGCTGATGCCGCGCGCGATCATCATCACCTGGACGTGGTAGAGCAGTTGGCTGATCTCCTCGGCGGTGTCGTCGTCGGTCTCGTACTCGGCGGCCATCCAGACCTCGGCGGCCTCCTCGACCACCTTCTTGCCGATCGCGTGGATCCCCGAACCCAACTCGCGCACCGTGCCGGATTCCGGGTCGTTGCGGGCCGCCTTGCCCGTGAGCTCGTCGAACAGCTCCTCGAAGTTCTTCACGCCACCCAGCCTACTTGCCCGCTGATCACGGAATGAGATCGGTGGTCACAGCATGGGACGGGTCGATTCCCGGGTCCGCCAGCCCCCGCGCGGTCATGAACTCGTACATCGGCGGCCACAGCGCCGCGTCCACGGCCAGCGGGTCGTCCCCGTAGAGGGCCATCGTCGCGGTGAGCGTCTCGAGGGCCGCCTCGTGCTGGTTCGCGCCCGTGAGTTCGGGGATGTAGTCGAAGGACGCGTCCACGGCGGCCTGCGGGTCGTCGCGGATCAGGGTCATCGCCCGGGCGAGAGCGCGGTTCAGTGCGGCGAGGTCCTCGGCGCGCGTCCCGATCGTCCCCTCGAGNGCCCCCACAGAGATCCCCACCAGCGGCAGNTCNNCGGCGGTCAGGGTCCGCACGGCCACGCCNTTGCGCGCGAAATTGAGCACGTCGTTGTTGGAGAACCCGACGACCGAGTCCACACTCCCGCCGATGAGCGCGGCCTGCTGCGTGTAGCCGATGTACTCGACAGCGACGTCCTCCTCGGTCAGGCCTGCCTCTGCCATCATGGCGAGCAGCCCGAACCAGTTCTCACCGTAGGGTCCCGGGAGTCCCACCGAGTGTCCGGCGAGGTCCGCGAGGTCCTGGATCCCGGACTCCTCCGNGACGATCAGCACGACCGGGTACTCCTGGTACATCACCCCGAAGGTGACGACGGGGACGCCCGCGGCGTACGCCTGCAGCATCTCGTCCGCGCCGGCGTTCACCACGTCCTCCTCCCCCGCGGACAGCGCGCCGAACAGCGACTCGGACGCACCGTGGTGGCGCAGCGTCACGTCCAGGCCCTCCTCCTCGAAGTACCCCAGTTCGGCGGCGACGTAGAACGGGGCGAACTGGATGTCCGGTATGTAGGTCAGCCCCACCGTGAACTCCGGGAGCGGGGCCGTTGCGGTGGCCTCGCCGCCGCCCCCCTGGGTGGAGCACGCCGCCACGACGAGGGCGAATGCGGCGACGGGAATGGCCAGGGATCGAAGCTTCATCGTGTCTGTTCCACCTTGTTCTCTAGTGTTCCGATGAGGGAGTACAGCAGGATCGCGGCCGCGCACAGCAGTACCAGGGTCGCGAACATCCCGGTGGTGTCGACCGAGTCCCGCTGGACGGTGAGGATGAGCCCGAGACCCTCGCCACCCATGGTGAACTCACCCACCACCGCGCCCGTGATGGACAGCGTGAACCCGTTGCGGAGGCCGGTGAGGATGTGGGGCATCGAGAGGGGCAGTTCGATGTGCCACAGCAGNGANCCTCNGCCCGCACCGTCCAGNCGCGCCGCATTGATGATGTCCCGGGGGATCTGGCTGATGCCGAGCGCGGTGTTCAGCATGATGGGGAAGAAGACCATGATCGCGCACAGCACCATGATGGGCACGAAGCCGTAGCCGATCCACAACACGAGCAGCGGCGCGAGCGCGATGGCGGGGATGGCCTGCGACGCCGCCGCGTAGGGCTCGATGACCCGGCTGGCGACCGCGGACCTGGCGACGACGTACCCGAGCGGCACCGCGATCGCCGTCGCGACACCGGCGCCGGCGAGGGCCTCGCCGAGGGTGGTCACGGTGAAGCCGATGATCCGGGTGCCCGCGAGGTCGGAGACGAGGCGCTGGACGATCGCCGTGGGGGCCGGGAGGAAGATGGGGGCGATGAGCCCCAGCCGGCACACGGCCTCCCAGAGCGCCAGCACCGCGAGGCCGAAGACGAGCGGAAGCGAGCGACTTCTCGCTGAGAAACGCACCGCGACCCCTCCCGCTCCGGGGTGCGGCGACGGGCGTGCGGACATGCGCACGCCGTGTCTCCTCCCATCCGGACTTTGACCGTCGGCCCCGGAATTCCACCGAGTCAACCGCACCTGGGTGCGGGTCGCGGGCTCTCACCGCCGGTTCGGATTTTCACCGACCCCGAAGACACCCCCAGTATAGGACACCCCGCACGTGCGGGTCGGTCCTCTCAGGGAGCGGCCGGGCCACGGGAGCACTCGCTCCCGGGTCAGCCGTGGTAAGACGCCAGGGCCAGCGCGCGCAGGGTGTCGATCTCCGCCGCCGCGTCCTCGGCGCGGTACACGGCCAAGCCGGCGACGAAGTTGTTCGCCCCGGCCGCGGCGGCCCGCTCGATGGTCTCCTGCGAGACACCGCCGTCCACCTGGATCCACACGTCGAGGCCGGTCCTCCGGATTGCCTCGCGCGTGCGTTCGATCTTCGGCAACATGACGTCGAGGAACTTCTGGCCACCGTATCCCGGCTCCACGGTCATGATCATTATCATGTCGAACTCGGGAAGCAGGTCGATGTACGGTGCGATGTCGGTGGCGGGGCGCANGGCGAGGGAGGCGCGGGAGCCGAGCTTGTGGACCTCACGAGCGAGCCGCACCGGCGCGGCCGTGGCCTCCGCATGGAAGCTCACCGAGTAGCACCCGAGGTCCGCGAACACCGGGGCCCAGTGGTCCGCCGCCTCGATCATGAGGTGGGCGTCCACCGGCAGCGTGCCCTTCGTGACCAGTGCCTCGACGGTCGGGGCTCCCATGCTCAGGGCGGGCACGAAGTGGTTGTCCATGACGTCGACATGGACGTAGTCGGCGTTCGAGATCCGTGCGACCTCCCCCCCGAGGTTGAGGTAGTCGGCGTTCAGGATCGACGGCGAGATCACGATTCCCATCCCCGGATCCTATTACTCCCGCCGCAGGACGGCACCGAACATGGCGTCGGTGCGGTGCAGGTGCGGCCAGAGCTGCGCCGCCCCGGGAACGGGCGCCGCGGCAGCCACGTCGAGCTCGAGCCCGTAACCCCGCAGTACGGGGTGCGCGTCCAGCACCGTCAGGGGGTGGCGGCGAACGGCGTCGAGCACCTGGGTGACGGTCTCGGCCGGGTGCGGCGAGCAGGTGACGTAACACAGCACTCCTCCGGGTCGCAGGGCCGCCACCGCCGAGTCGATGAGATCGCGCTGCAGCCGGGTCAGGACGGTCAGGTCCTCTGGGGTACGGCGCCAGCGTGACTCCGGACGACGCCGCAGCGACCCGAGGCCGGTGCAGGGGGCGTCGAGCAGCACGCGGTCGAAGTACTCCGGGTTGTCCTCGCCGATGTACCGGCCGTCGCCGGTCACCACCTCGACGACGTCACGGTTCGGGCGGACGGCGCGCCGCACGAGTTCGGCCCGGTGGTCGGCGACCTCGTTGGCGATCACGTGGGCCCCTCGCATTCGGGCCACGGCCCCGAGGAGCGCCGCCTTCCCGCCGGGTCCCGCGCACATGTCCAGCCAGCGCTCGTCCGGTCCCTCGAGGGGCACGTCCACGGCCAGGAGCGCCATCAACTGCGAGCCCTCGTCCTGGACGCCCACACGGCCTGAGGCCACGCCCGGGATCTCGCCGGGGGCGCCACCGGGGATCCGCAGGCCGTAGGGCGAGTAGGGGGTGGGTTCGGCGTCCTCCACTTCCGCGAGCAGGTCGTCGCGTTCGGCGAGCCCCGGCCGCGCCACCAGCGTGATGGGCGCCGGGGTGTTGTTCGCCTCGAGCAGGTCCTCCAACTCGGCTCCGCGGCCGTCGAGCAGTAGCGCCTGCCTGAAGGCGCGGATGATCCACTGGGGGTGGGAGTGCCAGGTGCTGAGCCCCTCGGGCCCGGCGAGCAGCACCTCCCGCCACTCCTCGAGCGGCCGGTCGGCCACCTTGCGCAGCACGGCGTTCGCCATCGCGACCGGCGCCGGCCCCGCAACCACCTTCACCACGTTGACGGTCTCGTACACCGCGGCGCGGCTGGGCACGCGCATCCCGTGGATCTGGTGCGCGCCCATTCGCAGGGCGATGCGCATCGCCGGTTGGAGGCGCCCCACGCCGCGTCCCTCGATGCACGCCTCGATCATGGCGTCGTAACGGCCCTGGAAGCGCAGCGAACCGTAGACGAGTTCGGTCACGAACGCGGCGTCGCGGCCGTGCAGGTCCGCTTCCCGCAGTGCGTGCGGGAGGACGAGGTTGGCGTAGGCGTCGTCCGTCTCGACGGCGGAGAGCACCTGGTGGGCGCAGAGCCGGACCGGGTCCGCCGTCGGGCGGGCCGCCGGACGGTGCGGTTGGTCCCCCCGGCGCGGCCGGTGTCCCCCGCGGGAGTCGCTCACGCGGCCACCTCGAAACGGACCTGCTCGCGCACGCCGCGCGCCCAGGCGGGCGCCTCCATCCACGCCCGGCCCGCGGGCGCCACCTGCCGCAGCATGACCGGCGCGGAGCCCGTGCCCACCAGGACGGCGCCATCCACCAGCGCCACCTCACCGGGCTGGAGCGGCTTCCCGTCCGTGGCCACGACCGCACCGATCTTCATCCGCTGGCCGGTGGTGAGCACGCCCCACGCGCCGGGAGCCGGCGTGAAGGCGCGGATGTGGCGGTCGACGGCGTCGGCCGTGGCCTCCCAGGGCACGCGGGCCTCCGCCGTGGTGAGGCGGGGGGCCAGGGTGACGCCCTCCTCGTCCTGCGGTCGGGGTTGCGCGGTGCCGTCCGCGAGCGCGTCCAGAGCCGCGACGAGCAACGCCGCCCCGGAGTCCGCGAGGGCGCCCAGCACGTCGCCCGAGGTCTCGCGCGGCCCGATCGGCCGGCTGAGTGAGTTCAGGACCGCTCCCGTGTCCAGGGTCTCCTCCAGGAGGAACGCGCACGCTCCCGTCACGGCGTCGCCCGCGAGGACGGCCCGCTGCACCGGAGCCGCGCCCCGCCAGCGCGGCAGCAGCGAGAAGTGCAGGTTCAGCCACGGGTGGAGGTCCAGGAGGGGACGCGGGACCATGCCGCCGTACGCGACGACGGCGCCGGCGTCGGCGCGCAGGTCCGCGATCTCGCGCTGGACGGCCTCGTCACGCAGCGTGCGGGGGGTGAGCACCGGGAGGCCGGCCGCGAGCGCGAACCGCGCGACGGGTGAGGCGACCATGCGCCGGCCCCGGCCACTCGGCGCGTCCGGCCGGGTCAGGACGGCGACTACGTCGTGCCGCGACGCGGCCAGCGCGCGGAGGCTCGGCACGGCGGCGTCCGGGGTGCCCGCAAAGATGATTCGCACAACGCCCAATCCTACGGGCGGCTGATCAACCCGGCCGACGCCAGGATGGCGCGCAGTGCGTCGGCACCCGTGAAGAGGACGGTCCGGAAGCCGAGGCCGGACGCCGCGGCCAGGTTGACCGGGCTGTCGTCGATGAACAGGGCGCTGCCCGGGTCCAGGCGGTGGCGCTCCACCAGGATGCGGAAGATGCGGGGGTCCGGCTTCGCGATGCGCTCCTCCCCCGAGACCACGATGCCCTCCAGGAGAGCGATGGCCGGCGCNAGGTGGGGAGCGAGGTGGACGTCCTCCGCCGACCAGTTCGTCAGCCCGAACTGGCGGACCCCGCGCGCGGCCAGCTCCCGCACGAGGTCACTCGTCCCGGCCACGGGGCCCGGCACCGCGGCCGCGAAGTTGTTCGTGTAGTGCCGGTACACCAGCGCGAGCCACGGGTCCACGGCCTCCAACTCCGCGATCCCCTCCGCCCTGGCGAGCCCCGCGTCCGACCGGAGGTTGAGAGCATCGAACCCGGCCCGGGACCGGAAGTCGTCCCATTCCGCGCGCGTGTACCGGTCCCTGACCGCGAGCCAGGGGTCCCAGCGCACCAGCACGTTGCCGAAGTCCCAGACCACGGCCTCCGATGCCCGCTCCTCAGAGTTCCGGTGGGTCGATGTGGACACGGATCACCTCCTGCTTGTGCGCGCTCCGCTCCCCCTGGATGGCGCGCAGGGCCCGCGTGAGGTCCCGCCCGTCCGCTCGGGGGACGCGCGCGAGCAGCACGTCGTCCACCGGGCCGAGCAGCTCGAGGGTTCCCGGACCCCGCATGCCGAGCTCGCGCGCCACCTCGACGAGGTCCTGCCGCGGTCCCGTGAGCCGGGCGAGCCGCCAGGCGGGCGGGAAGTGGAGTTCGGCGCGCTCGTCGAGCTCGCGGATCGCGAAGCCGGCGGGATCCCACCGGACGCACGCCTGGGCGAGGGTGGGCTCCGGGTTCCCGAGGATCATCGCGGCGCCACCGGCCCCGGCGCCCCGGACGAGCGCGAGCGCCGTCAGCCACCGGTTGAGGGCGACGGCGCTGGTGGACAGCTCCGGTCGGGCCGTGGCAACGGCCGCGTCCAGGATCAGCGCGGCGGCGTAGCCGCCCTCCGCGAGCGGCTCGCTGCCGGGGGTGGCGATGACGAGCGCCGGCCGCGAGTCCACGTGGGTGGTGATCCCGGTGCGGGCGTCGGAGAGCACCACCCGCACGCCGGGGAACGCCCGCGCGATCTCGTCGCTGGTGCGGGCCGAGCCGAGGGAGTACGCCGCGAGGCGGGTGGACCCGCAGACGGCGCAGGTCACCGACTGCGTCCGCCCGCACCAGCCGCACACGACCGATCCCGTGGCACCGAGCTCCAGCGGCCCGCCGCAGTGGCGGC
>JGIcombinedJ21911_10000742_pt1 | contig 10926 bp, 14 predicted proteins | sample BarGraNGADG00211_FD_21911 | JGI IMG/M metagenome (IMG submission 21911)
TTACGTCATAGTGCACGAGCTCGTTCATTTGGATCAGCCAAATCATTCTAAGCTTTTTTGGAACAAACTTCGAATCATATTGCCAGATTATGAAAAACGGAAGAACTGGCTGAAAGATAACGAAGAGCTGCTAGTAACTTATTGATTTGCGGGGCGTATAGNTGTCAGTCAAGGACATACTTGCAAGCTTTGTGGCGATACCGAAGGAGAATTTTCCTTGTGCTAAGAAGTTCTGACCCATGGATGTTCCTCTCAGTGCGGTAAATTCGTTTATGTTAATAATGAAGAGATCGACAGTATGGCGAGCTTTTCGAAGATGAAGTGGTTGCTGTCGATTTTCTTGGAACTTTCCCAAAAGTAGCTTCACTACTAGCCCTCCATTTGCGGCCCGCACGTGGGGTTTTTGCACGAATAAGATCAGGAGTAAGAGTGAATGAAGTTCAAGTCTAAGCAGAGCACTTCGAGGGTCGCAGTCTCGCGCAACAAGAGCGCTTCGCTTCAACCGGTGCTTACCATCGTCATCGCTGAAATATCTGCTGCGGCTGCAGTTTTAGCGCTTTAGCCTAGTGACGTCATTTGGCGCATTCTGTGCAGGATACGCTCTAGTTGCAAACTAATGCAGGATGTCAAGGCTACAAGGAATACTAGAGCCACTCTATATCTCTTCGAGTTTTTGTAATCAAGGATATTCGAAGTGACAAGTATTGATTTTTTAAGCTTATAACAAAAAAATAAAACGAAGGAAAGGTTTAGAGTGGATACGGGAAGTGAATATGGCGTGGATAACACAATTCGCCTCGTGCTGCTTTCCGCTCATATGAAGCTTGGTCGANCAAGTAAGCATAGTCCTGCATGCTCGTGGAAAAGAATAATCGTTTTTCCGCCTCTGTTAGTTCATCGTTGTTGTGCAACTTTTCTATAATGTTGTGCAACTTTTTGATTTTAGACTGGCTGTTACCCCCCTTGTTCGGCGCTGTTTGAACGAGGAAAGAGCTATGAGCGACGCTGCTAATACAGTTGGAGGGGTGGGTGGAGGCCATGATATTGCCGCTGGAGCAACGATTCCTGAAGGAACTGAAATAGAGTTCCTCAAACAACTGAACCAATTGGTTGGACTGCAGCTTTCGTAACGAATCTACGGCGACAACAAATCGTAGTCCATATCGCGCACATCGGCTAAGCCTGAAATCGCACTTGTCTGTATCTCTATGCCACTCTCCTTTACTGCTGCCATAGAGTTTATTCCACCAATTATCGCAACTCCGATGTGGCCCCGACTAACTGGCATTTCCAGAAGATCTGAGTTAGGTTCGCCAACCTCCAATATCCCTTTAAACCCAATATCCATCAAATCTGAAAGTAAATTTTCAAGCTGAGTCCCCGCTGCCATGGGCACTTCACGGACACTTGCCAAGACCTTGCCAGATCCCGTATTGATCATATCTAACACAGATGTGAGTTCCTGAGACATAAACACATCAAGCGGGTCCAGCGTAGTCGAATCGTACCGTAGAATGTCTGTAAATCTCACTGGCGTTTTTTCGGTTACCTGAACAATGCCCCCACATAGCGGTTTTACTGGAATACCTGCCTTAAGGAGCACGCCGTCGATCGTGATGCTACAAATGGTGAGTATGCCGATGAAACCTTTTTGAATTGAGACGCCTTGGAAACTTTCACCACCTTCGATAATGCGCACATATGGCCCAACATTGAGTCCAGCTGCATACACGCGCTTAAATATTTCCAAAGCTCGTTCTAAATCATGTTCAGCAACGACTGCCGTGTTGAAAGCTATGGTGCCGGCACCCGACCGTGGATTGAAAGTTGTGCCATATATAACCTCACCAATTTTTGACGACATGAACTTGAGAGTCATTCAATGCACCTCTTGGACTAACGGGTTAAGGTCGCTCAAAAAGGCCCTCGACTGCATATTTTCCATCATTACGGGCTATGGGCGTATACCGTTTAATTTCTTCAATCGAGAAACCAACTTGCTTTGTTATGTAGCGATGCCAAACATCCGGCCAAGTTACGAAATAAGCGGCCTTTGATTTGCCAGACCCCATTCTCAGTTCGACGGCGAGATACCCAGTTCTGCCAGATCTCTGTATGAAATCCTGCATTTTGGTTGCCTGATGCTCACCTCGCCTGTTGACTGAAAAGTGCTGCGAGAAATATAAAGCAGCAGCGCCTTTGGCAGCTGAGATGCTTTTACATTCAATGCCGAGATACAGTCGGCGATCTGACGAATCTACCAAGACATCAAGCATCTGTTCCGAAAACTGATGTTGTTTCATCCTGTATGCGATCGCATCGAGGGCATTTTCGCTGAAATAATCGTTAAATGATCTAACGAGCTCTCTTTCAAAATTGCTCATTAGCCGGATTTTCATCCTACTACTATAAAGGATGTCCGCTGGATAACTAACGAGCAAACGTAGAGCAAAATGGTGCTTGTCTTCAACTCTGAGCGTCCCTTACGCTATGAAGAATTTAGTTTCGTGACGTTTTAAAAAGCCTTCTGCTTCAAGTTTTTGAAGATTGCTCGAAATTAATTGAGGATCTACGTTAAGCCGTCGTATTAAATCAGCTTCAGTGATACCAGAATGAGCAATTATCAAAGAGATTATCTTGCCCCGCAATTGCCTATTGGAGCCTTCAAAAGGCACCTGTTTCTTATATTGGGCGCTATTTCGGCTTGGATTCTTGTGCTGCTTCTTCAACATCACACCATAATCCATGAGCGCGTAATACCATTTACGGGGGTTTGACCGATCAAGCGTGCACTCGACTAACGGATAGAGTTTATCGTCTTCTACGCCTTTTTCATCGGCGTAAAAGGCGTGGATGAACACTGTTCTTATATTTGTCTCGATAAAAACTGACGGTATGTCGAATGCAAAAGTTCGTATCGCACATGCAGTAGCGTGTCCTACACCCGGCAAACCTACAAGGGCCGAGTAGTCGGAAGGCAGCTTTCCTACAAATTGTGCTTCAACGGTTTGAGCTATTCGTTTGAGCGCGATTGCTCGCTTATTGTATCCTAAACCGTGCCAAACCTCGAGCACATTTTTTAGCGGAGCGTGCGAAAGCGCTGAAAAACTCGGAAAGTTGTTTAAAAACAACTGATACTTGACAAGTACCCGCTCTACTTGGGTTTGCTGCAACATAAGCTCGGAGACGAGAATTTTGTACGGATCGCGAGTCTTTCTCCATGGAAGAACTCGACCTTCGCTTCGGTAATGTTTATAAATCCGTTCTTGAAAACTTGTGATCTGTTCAGAACTTAAAACGCAAATTGTTCGCCGACTTTTTCCGTTATGTTTGATAATATCAGCTCCAGCTGCTGACATAGAAGCGAGGACCGTTACTTTCGTCGTTCTGTCTATAGGCTTCTTAAGCGAATTCGCAAGGTTGCGATGTTTAATGGTTTAAGGATAAACCCCGCCATCTTATAGTCTGAGACACTTGTTCTGTAGCGCTCTCGGTACAAACCCGACAGGGCTGTTTCACTCAAGAAAAAGAGACAGTTAACGCTTCTAATAAACGTTGTAGTTTATTATCTGATTGACATATCAACGCAGTCAAGCTAAGGCAAGTGCGCTTATTTTGGACAAAAATGGAAGGCATCACACGGAGTGTTGGTCTATGTAACCGCAACTGCTTCAATCGACTTTTGCCTGTACTAAAAAAATCGAGACATTAATGCTCTCAAGACGCTGGTTCAGTCGAATTTCAAGACGAATTCACATTTTTTGCTCGTCTTTTGCTATTCTTTATTGCAACAAAAAACTGCGACTGACAAGACAGTAGTCCACAAGCCGTCGGCGCCAACAACCGCAGTTGTAGCAACGTTAAACGTTTCCTTCGGCTTAGAGTCGGTCCCTGTCTCGTACATACTCGACGCCAATCTCTCAGCGTAGGCGCCTGAGCTCTCTGTCGGCTCGCCAAATGCGTGGTGCTCCGAAATATAGCCAGACTCATTAGGATTCGTAGGAATTGCGCAACCTAATGACGCTGAGATTCTCCGATTCGGTTCATTAGACGCCAGTCTAGACATCACACAGAATACTATCTCTCCAGGAAGCAGTTGATTGAGTCCAGTATCCTTCGCGATAATTTCACAATTTGGCGGCAATATTGAAGTTACAGTGACAAGATTAAATTTCTCTATACCTGCATCTCTCAAAGCTTTTTCAAAACTCTCTAGGTGTTCCCGGTGGGTTCCAACACCGGTCACAAAAAAGACCTTTTTTGGCAATAACCTCATCTTGACTATCACGCCCCCTTAAATCGTGTATACAGTAAAACATATCATACTGTAAGTGTTTTTAACCTTTATGCAAAGAATGGTGCTCGAAGTAGTGACTTTGATTGTTTCTGTTGCCTTTTTCATAGCATTACTGCTCTCCGTTCATTTATNTAACGCTGGATCGCTCGGATATATANTTGGGATCCTTTTATTTGTGATAATTGNCAGTATCGCCGGGATCANAATTGCCGCCTATGAATAACAAAGCAACCNGCTATAGAACGAGTTGAGNCGATTACTGCCGATCTGTCCTAGATAGTAGGGCCTAGTATGAAAACAAGAATAGAACGCATCCAAATAGACACCTTAGGCGGCGTCCAAATAATAGACATTACAAACCATGTCCAAGAACTTCTTACAAAGAGCGACTTAAAAGATGGCTTGGTTACGGTTTTTGTTCCCGGTTCAACTGCAACTGTAACAACGATAGAATACGAGCCAGGCCTCATCGCAGATATGGAAAAGGCGCTTGATCGCATAGCACCAAAAAACGGCCACTATGAGCACGACCAACGATGGCATGACGGTAACGGACATTCGCATGTTAGAGCAGCGTTTTTGAAACCAAGCGTCGCAATTCCATTCTCAAACAAAACATTAATGCTTGGTACATGGCAACAGCTAGTGTTCATTGAGCTCGACGTCAGGCCTCGCAACAGGACTATAGTTGTCCATCTTATGGGCGATTGAGCACGCTTAAATCGAATATTAACTGAGCGGCACGTTCGATAGCTTCTGCCACGATGAACGCTTCTTCGAGGTTGGTCCCGACAGCAATCAACCCATGATTCTGTAGAAGAACCCCTTTACAACCCAAGATCCCGCGTGATACTGCTTCACCTAAGTCGGAAGTACCTGGTTCTTCGTAAGGAATCAACGGCACACGACCTAAGAGGTGTTTTCCCTCAACATCAGGTGACTCTAGGTCATTGCCCAAGCAGGATAATGCCGTCGCAAAGCGCGAATGAGCGTGCACAATTGCAGAAGATTCCGTTGCTTTGTAAATAGCTAAATGTGTCAGCAACTCGCTTGAAGGATGTTTTCCTTCAAGATGTTCCCCCATCATTGTCACCACAGACACATCATCTGGTCGAATTCGATAGCGAGGAACCTTTGTTGGAGATATGTACACGACATGTTCAGCCCGTACGCTTATGTTGCCGCTTAATGATGATGTAAGACCGCGCTCATATGATAGAGCCATATATTCCGTGATTTCCTTTTTCAATAATAGCGCCCGCGTTTCTATCGTTGCCAATAAAGAGCCTCCGGTTTAGCTTTCGCGCTTTCAGACTCGCTTCAGAAGTCTGATGACTACACTAAATGAACGATCCTAAGCAGTTCGACGGTGATAATGATTAACGTTCCAAGTCCAACCATCTTGGCAACCGACATTATATATTCTGTTTCGAAATGTATCCTGAATACACCCCCAAGGCAACTAAGGTGATCAAGCTTAAAAAGCCGGAAACGAACGCCGAACCTACCCCCAATATCCACGGCGCTAACGGGACAAGGCTTGCCAGAAAGCTGGCGCCGCCGTGCGTTAAGGCATCCTTTACGATTCTTTTTTTACTTTGAGATTCGACGTACGTGTTATTTAGCTTCCTCAGAAGGGATTTCTCGGTCTTAACGAGCTTTCCATGCTCAATCGTACTCTCCGCCAAATACGACCCCAAGCCGTTGGTTAACGCCAGCGCAATCGCGCCTCCAAACCCGGCACTAACGACAATTGAGTTAGAAGCGCTTACTACTGAAACGCCTAAAATTATTCCAAGCGTGGCAAGAAGCCCGTCAATAGATCCGAGGATTACATAACGCCCTTCCTCAATATTAAAGCTCATGGACGTAATATTATTGAAAAAACTTCTGTGCTGAGGTTAAAAACTAAATTTCCGGCTGGAATTCATCCGCGATCGTGAAGCGTTTCTTCCTCTTCGACGAGTTTTTTCCCAGCGATGATCTCGTCGACGCTATGAACAACTCCACCCAGATTCTCAATAGTCTGTTGTACCAAATCGTAATTAACGTTGGGACCCTCAACAGTTATTTTTACGTTTTCAGTTTGCTGATCGACTTCATAGAGGCTCAAATTGACGCCGTCGACGTCTTGCAGATCCCCTATCGCGCTAGCCACCTCGACGTTTGTAGGCTCATGAGGTTTCAGTACGTCGAGCACTAATCGCTTAATTTGAGACATTTCTCAACCGATCACCGTTGTAAATAAACAGACTTATTCTTTATAATGCTATTTATGATTCAGAATTAGCGCATTTAACGAATCGCGCCACTTTAAGAGATTATAGCCTCGACATTGTAACAGAATAATCCGATCTTCTTGCATAAATGTAACGTTGAGTGTACTGTTCACAATCGATACTGCTTTAATATCGCTGTTTTGTATGAGATATGCACCGGACGAAAAATAGGGCTTTATATAAAAGCACTTCTGATACAGCCTCATTGCCGCTGGTCTCTTAAAGGTGGTCAGCAAGCGGTTTGATTCCACATCTTTCAGATTAAGCAGCATTGCAGTCATTGTCGCCAAGACAGGATGACGCTTTAGCGACCTTCTTTACGTTCCTCTTGCTAAAAACCGAGCCGATATAACGCTTGCGTACAATAGCTCGAGCTTGCGAGAGGAGCGATGCTGCCGTGAAGCTAACTAAGAGCACAGTAAATATGACTGTTATGATGAAGACGTAGAGCAGCCCCGGAAATAATTGCACCATGTGGGTATTTACCCTCCAGACAAGTTTGTTCGAATAGTTCGTCACAACAATGCGAACATATTTCGTCCTACTGATTTGAATGTAGCTAAAGCTAGGTCTTTGCAGAGCTGTCCCGCCAACTATCAAGATTCGACAGTCTTCATTTCTCCAGCTTGCGTCTCTCGCGGTTAACCTTTTCTATTTACTGACACATCAACCGTATATGCTCGAATTGCGGCGCAACATGGCGCATCTATTGCTTGGCTCGTTTTTTGCTTTTTTAGTAGTGACCCTACCGCACGAACTAGTCATCGCCTGTAACGGGTTGCTCATCAGCGCGCTATTAATTTCTTCTTTTCTGTATCAGAAACACAAAATTGCTTTATTAACATGGCTATTTACGCGCTTTGATCGCCCCGGAAAATTTACCGCGAAGGGTGCCATCATTTTTTTTGTAGGAACCCTAATTGCTGTATTACTGTTCCCCCCTTTGATTGCCGCATTAAGTATCCTTGTGCTTGCTATCAGTGATAGTCTCGCAACGATTGCTGGCCATTATGCAGGAAAACATATAGTTTTCGGAAAGAAGACAATTGAGGGCACTTTAGTCTTCTTTGCTTGCACTTTAGTTATACTCGTTTTTTTTAGTGTTGCACCAATAAAAGCGCTACTAATTGCTCTGATTGTGTCTGCTACAGAACTTGTTACGCCAACATACCTCGATGATAACCTCACCATCCCATTCGCAACCGGTCTGCTTCTCAGTCTGCCGATCTTCGTCTGAAAAGCATCATTGAGAAAGAAATTCAGATGTATACACGCCAGTCTGCTTCTAAAGCCAAGCTACCAATGAAACTACAACGTCAGCGTCATAATGAAAACTGGTTTATCGCTTAAGAAAACGTTTCTGGCTCACCAGAGGAGGGCTTCTCAAACTGTTCGGGGAACATCTTTTTCAGCGCTGCCAAAACGCGAAACATCTTGACATCTATGGCGTCCTCTGGATTATCAAGAAAAAGCCCTAGCGAGACTGCGTAAGCAATATCGTCAATTAAATTCACCGCGATATTTAAACGACCCTTGTTAGAGAGCTCAGACAGTATTAGTGAGATGTCGAACGCGCGATCCATAATATAGTCAGCACCGACTCTGTTGACTCTTTTAGCGACGTCGTCCATTTGTGAGCCCAAAATAGCTTTTGGATCCTCTACCGCCGGAATATCCAAATTCTTGTATACGAGATCGCTTTGGTTCCGGACTAGAAGATAAAGGTGCTCACAATACGTGCCCGAGCCTGAGCGATTTGAACAGTCTTCGCCACAAAGAACCTCGCAATGGGGAAGCATGCCTCGTGCCCGATATGCATCCATTTGATGTTTGGCACACATAAACATAGCAATCGTAATTTATGTAATAACTAATATAAATTTGAAATCCTGATGATTTGACAGTCGCGAAGCACTGTGTTATCTGCTCTGGCGTCATCATAAAGCGGTAAGATCCTTAGAAAGCTTCACGCATCTACAAGCTACTACCCGCAGCTCGTGGCTGACGGCGATCCCGCTTAGATTGATTCGCCTTCAAATAGAAGTCCGCGCAGTATTTTCGGTGTTGCAAGAAAGCGTTAAATAGGTGTTTTGCGTGTAGCGAACTGAAAAAAAGGTTTCTTGTGGCAGAAGTTCAAGTGGCTTTCTCCTTCTAACGTTTCTAAAAAAACATTTTGCCCGAAGAGCGATATCGCATGAAAAACGAAACAGAATGGGCAATCAAAATTGAAGAACTCGCCAAGGAATACGGCAACATTAAAGCTGTCGATCATATATCTTTTAGAATACCGTTTGGAGTAATATTTGCTTTTCTGGGGCCCAATGGAGCTGGGAAGACCACAACCGTCGAGATATTGGAATGCCTCCGAAAACCGTCGGCCGGAACCGCTTACGTCTTGGGACTGGATATTACAAAAGACCAGAATGAGATTAGAAAGAGAATCGGCGTCCTGCCACAGGAATTTAATACGTTTGACCGCCTGACCGTTCGTGAAAACTTGAAGTACTATGCAACGATGTACGACAATCCTCGGGACATAGACGAGTTGATCTCATCGGTGGATTTAGTGGACAAGGTAAACACGATGTACAAGAACCTTTCAGGCGGCTTGAAACAACGACTAGGCGTAGCAATCGCCCTTGTGAACGACCCTCAAGTCGTTTTTTTGGACGAACCAACCGAAGGGCTTGACCCCAAAGCGCGGAGAGATGTGTGGGAGGTAATAAAAAAATTGCGCGACGAGGGAAAAACGGTGTTCTTAACCACCCACTATATGGAGGAGGCAGAGACCCTTGCAGATGTCGTAGCGATCATTCTCGACGGCAAGATCAGGGCCATGGACACGACCACAAACCTGATCAAGAACCACGGCTGCTTGGCAAAGCTCGTAATACACGGTGGCAACACGGGCGCATTTGAAGCTTTGAGCGTTCAGTGGGCAGGGACAGAACTGAACAACAGTGACGTCATCGTGCCGCTGCGTGACAAAAGAGATCTAGCCAAAATCGTTGAGCTACTCGATCAGAGGCAAATCGCCTTTGATGAGCTCGAGATGAAAAAGCCTTCTCTTGAAGACGTTTTCCTCGATCTCACCGCGACAGATCGGGAGGGGGTTTCTTGAAACTATCCCGAATTTACATCGATTTCATCAGCAGCTTGAAAATCTTTTTTAGAGGACGTAGCTCGTTTTTCTGGGTGCTCGCCTTCCCTATAATCCTTATGCTCATCTTTGGAGCGATATTTAGCGGAGGCAATGTCCAATATGAGCTTGCAGTTCAAAACAAAGACGGTTCTGATATTTCTGCCTCTTTTATTAACGCGGTAAACTCAACAAACGCATTCAAAGTCCACATGGTCAATGCAAGCGAGAACGCTGACACGTACATAAAATCAAATAGGATAAGCGGTATGCTCATCGTTCCTGAAGGGTTTGGGAATGACGTCCAGCGCAACTTAGCCCTTGGAGCTTCACGACCTTCCACAGGTGTGCAGGTCAATCCCACGACGACAAGTACAACGAATGCTATCGCGCTCAACGCCACTAGCCTTAACTCACAGGCCTCTCAAGCCCAGAGCAACAATACTAACGTTACGCCAGCCGCGGTGATATTGAAAGTCGACCAATCATCNACAAGCGCCCCAGTGATAAGTGGAGTCCTGAGCAGCATAGCGAATGGTTTTAATTCGCAACTTACTGGATCTACGCAAATCNTCGGCGTTGAGAACCAACAGGTTCTTTCATCGCAGTTCAAATATATCGATTTCTTTGTTCCGGGGATCATAGGTTTGACGGTCCTCACGACCGGTGTGCTTGGCACCGTTGGAACGAACACTCAGTATCGCAACAACGGGATCCTGAGGAAACTCGCGACGACACCTCTCGGAAAGTCTGAGTGGATCATATCTAAGATGTTGTATCAAACTGTCGTTATACTCATTTCAGCATCCTTAATTATCATCGTAGCAAAGCTCGTGTATAATGTGACAGCAGTGCCCAATGTAGTTACCCTACTGCTCCTTTTTGTTGGCACTATATGCTTTACTGGAATTGGAATGATCATCGCGCGTTTTGTAAAAGACGAGGACGCGGCAAATGCGGCCGCAAGCGCGGTGACTTTTCCAATGCTGTTCCTTGCCGGCACGTTCATCCCTCTCGAGACGATGCCCGATTATCTCCAGACAGTTGCCAAGTTTCTTCCGCTTACTTATTTGAACTACGGTCTCAGAGATGCAATGATCCTTGGAGACACAGCAAGTGCATTGTATAACATGATGATAGTACTAATAGCAGGTGTCATCTTCTTTGTAATCGGCTCTATTATAACCGATTGGCGCGAGGGTGGTTAACCA
>JGIcombinedJ21911_10000748_pt1 | contig 10874 bp, 9 predicted proteins | sample BarGraNGADG00211_FD_21911 | JGI IMG/M metagenome (IMG submission 21911)
GACGCCCTGCTTCTCGCCTGGGTCGGGGCCGCTCCCGCACTGGCGACGGGCTCGGCGGGACAGCCGATGCCGCTGCCCGAGCCGGACCTGCGCCGCGACGGCTCCGGGGTCCCGCTGGCCGCGCCCGTGCACGCCGTCGGCTGAGCCGCCGGGCCGGGGCCGCCGGAGTCTGGCAACAGCAGTCTGCGCCGGTCAGGCGTCGATCCGGCTGCGATCCAGCTTCCGCGCCCCGGCGATGATGAAGTCGCGGCGCGGCGCGACATCGGTGCCCATCAGCAGCTCGAACACGAACTCGGCCGACGCCGCGTCCGCGAGCGTGACGCGGCGCAGGGTGCGGTGGCGCGGATCCATCGTGGTCTCGGCAAGCTGGTCGGCGTCCATCTCGCCAAGGCCCTTGTACCGCTGGATGTCGTCCTTGAAGCGCCGACCGGCGCGGTTGAGCTTGGCGAGCAGGCCGGCCAGCTCCGCCTCGGAGTAGGTGTACACGTACTCGTTCTTGCTCCGCGTGGTCCCGATCAGCTCGACCCGGTGCAGCGGCGGCACGGCGGCGTACACCCGGCCGTCCTCGACCAGCGGCCGCATGTAGCGGAAGAACAGCGTGAGCAGCAGGGTCCGGATGTGCGCGCCATCGACGTCGGCGTCGGTCATCAGCACGACCTTGCCGTACCGCGCCGCGTCCAGGTCGAAGGTTCGCCCGGACCCGGCGCCGATCACCTGGATGATCGCGGCGCACTCGGCGTTCTTGAGCATGTCCGTGATTGACGCCTTCTGGACGTTGAGGATCTTCCCGCGGATGGGCAGCAGGGCCTGGAAGTCAGAGCTGCGCGCGAGTTTTGCCGTTCCGAGCGCGCTGTCACCCTCGACGATGAACAGCTCGCTGCGCTCGACCACATCGGTGCGGCAGTCCGCGAGCTTCGCCGGCAGCGAGGACGTCTCGAGGGCGTTCTTGCGGCGGGAGATCTCTTTCTGCTTGCGCGCGCTGAGGCGAGCCCGCATCTCCGAGACGACCTTGTCCAGCAGCAGCGTCGACTGGGTCTTGGCGTCGCGCTTCGTGGAGGTGAGCATCGCGCCGAACTCCGTGTCGATCACCTTCGCGACGATGGCGCGCACCTGGGCCGTGCCGAGGACCTCCTTGGTCTGGCCCTCGAACTGCGGNTCGGCCAGCCGGACGGTGACGACGGCGGTCAGGCCGGCCATCACGTCGTCCTTCTCGATCCGCTCGGCGCCGTCCTTCATCGAGACCTTGAGCCGTCGCGCGTTCGTCTCGACGGCCTTGCGCACCGTCCGGAGCAGTCCCTGCTCGAAGCCGGCGAGGTGGCTGCCGCCCTTCGGCGTCGCGATGATGTTCACGAAGGTGCGGACGCTGGTGTCGTAGCCGGTTCCCCAGCGCAGGGCGATGTCGACCTCGCAGGTCCGATCGACCTCCTGGGGAGACATGTGGCCGTGATCGTCGAGCACCGGCACGGTCTCGGTGAAGGACCCCGAGCCGGCGAACCGCCAGGTGTCGGTCACCGGCGGATCGGTCGCGAGGTAGTCCACGAAGTTGACCGTCCCGCCGAGGTGGCGGAACTCCTCGACGTGCGTCCCGAGGGCGCCCGGCGTGCCTGGCTTCCGCCGCTCGTCGCGCACCACGATTCCGAGACCGGGGACCAAGAACGTCGTCTGGCGCACCCGAGTGATGAGGTCCTCGTAGGAGAACGCCACGTTCTTCGGGAAGACCTGCCGGTCCACCCAGTAGCGCAACCGAGTCCCGGTGCGGGCCCGCGGCACCTTGCCAACGACAGCGAGCTCCGAGGAGCTGACGAACGGCGTGAAGACGGCATCGGGGTCCGGCCCACTCGCGCCGTCGGCGAAGTTGCCCGGCTCGCCGCGGTGAAAGCTCATCCGGTGGGTCGCGCCGCCACGGTCGACCTCGACGTCGAGCCGCGCCGACAGCGCATTGACGACGCTCGCACCGACGCCGTGCAGCCCGCCCGACGCCGCATACGAGCCGCCGCCGAACTTCCCGCCCGCGTGCAGCTTCGTGAGCACGACCTCGACGCCGGTCAGTCCGGTCTTGGGTTCTATGTCGACCGGGATGCCGCGTCCGTTGTCGCGGACCTCGACGGACGAGTCCTCGTGCAGCACGACCTCGATCCGGTCGCAGTGACCGGCGAGAGCTTCGTCGACCGCGTTGTCGATGATCTCCCACATGCAGTGCATGAGGCCGCGCTCGTCGGTCGAGCCGATGTACATGCCCGGGCGCTTGCGGACCGCCTCGAGCCCCTCGAGGACTGAGAGGTGGCGGGCGGTGTAGTCGGACGGCGACGCAGTGCTGGACACCCGGCTGACACTAATCGCTGGGCGCGACGAAGCCGTGCTGCCATGCCGGGGCTGGGCGAGCCCGGCGCGGGTCGCATCCCGCGCTCGCGGGCCCGGCGCGGGTGAGATTTGCTTCGCGGATAGCGAACTGAGCGAAAAATGGTCGGGAGGACCCGTCCGCAGGTGCTTTCATGGAGCCGTGAACGCGACAACGACTGAGACCCTGACCGCAGCAGACCGCTGCGACCGCTGCGGCGCTCAGGCATACGTCCGAGTGGTCCTGGCCACCGGCGAGCTCTTGTTCTGCGCTCACCACGCCCGCGAGCACGCGGCCGCGCTCGCCGACGTCGCTCTCGACGTCCAGGACGAGACGAAACGCCTACTGGAGCAGCGCGGAGCGGGTTCGACGCTCTGACGNGCGGCGCTCGGGCGTTCTCGCGCCGCGTGGCGGTGTCCGCCCCCTCGCTCAGCCGCCGATCCGATCGGTCCATTCGGGCCGGATCACCGCGACCGCGATCAGGGCGAGGTCGAGAAACACCCCGAAGACGAGCTGCACGTCCCAGAACACGATGAGGACAGCGAGCGACAGCGCCGATCCGACGATCGCGAGCGCGGGCCACGCGCCGGAGAGTCCGGGGACTCCCCAGACCGCGAGCGCNAGGAGTGTGAACGCCGCCACGGTCGCCGCGACCAGCGCGAGGGCCAGCGGGCGNCGCNCCGACTCGGGCGCGAGCCAGGAATCCCTGAGCGTGAACGGGAACTTCGGGTCGTCCGGACCCTTCACGAGGAACATCACGTGGATCAGTCCGTGGGCGACCAGCAACAGCCCGGCGATGATGCGGACCCACCCCGCCATGTTCGGTGCCTCCTCCGGTTGAGCGACCGCAGGCCGTCCAACCCACCGGGAGACGGATCGAGCCGTGCTCAGATTAGGGTCGGCGCTTTGGCGCGCGTGGCGGTTCTGAGGCGGGATTTCGACGGCGGTGCGGACCCCGGTTCGGGTCGCGACTAGACGACGGTCGTCGATGCACCGATGTACTCGGAGCCCTCGAGCCACATCCACGTGCCATAGGTCCGCAGAACGGTGCCTCTGCCGTTGACGCGGACCTCAACCAATCCGTCCTTCAGCCGGTAGCCGATGCCCCGGCTCAGGCGGCCGCTACCCAGGATCACGTGCGTCGAGCCATCGGCCAGACCGATCCGGATCTGACCGCGCTGCGCTGCTTCGAGCTGCGGGACCCGCGCAGGTGACGCGATCGTGAGGCCGTCAGAATCGTCCTGCTCCGCCGCGAAGTACTGAACGCTCATGATCGGGCTCCTCCGGGCCGACGCCAGCCATCCGGCCGCGTTGGCTGCGACCGTACCCGTGGGTGCCGACAACTCGCTGGGCGCACACGCTGAAGCGAGCCAGAACCTCAGTCCAGGTAGTCGCGCAGGACCTGGGAGCGGCTCGGGTGGCGGAGCTTCGACATGGTCTTGGACTCGATCTGACGGATCCGCTCGCGGGTCACGCCGTAGACCTTGCCGATCTCGTCGAGCGTCTTCGGTTGACCGTCGGTCAGACCGAAGCGCATTGAGACGACGCCTGCCTCACGCTCGGAGAGCGTGTCGAGCACAGCGTGCAGCTGCTCCTGGAGCAGCGTAAAGCTCACGGCGTCGGCCGGGACGACGGCCTCGGAGTCCTCGATCAGGTCGCCGAACTCGCTGTCGCCGTCCTCGCCGAGCGGGGTGTGCAGGGAGATCGGCTCGCGCCCGTACTTCTGGACCTCGACGACCTTCTCCGGGGTCATGTCGAGCTCCTTGGCGAGCTCCTCCGGCGTGGGTTCGCGTCCGAGGTCCTGGAGCATCTGCCGCTGCACCCGAGCGAGCTTGTTGATGACCTCGACCATGTGCACCGGGATCCGGATGGTGCGCGCCTGGTCGGCCATCGCGCGGGTGATCGCCTGCCGGATCCACCACGTCGCGTAGGTCGAGAACTTATAGCCCTTGGTGTAGTCGAACTTCTCCACCGCGCGGATCAGACCCAGGTTGCCCTCCTGGATCAGGTCCAGGAAGAGCATGCCGCGGCCCGTGTAGCGCTTTGCGAGCGAGACGACGAGGCGCAGGTTCGCCTCGAGCAGGTGGTTCTTGGCGTTCCGCCCGTCGTTCGAGATCCACTCGAGCTCACGCCGCATCTTGGGCTCGATGGTGATCCCGGCGTTCAGCTTCTCCTCCGCGAACAGGCCGGCCTCGATGCGCTTCGCGAGCTCGACCTCCTGCTCGGCGTTGAGCAGCGCGACCTTGCCGATCTGCTTGAGGTAGTCCTTGACCGGATCGGCGGTCGCACCAGCCGTGATGACGGTCTGGGCGGGAGCGTCGTCGTCGTCAGCGTCCGAGTACACGAAACCGGTGTCGTCCTCGGGGGCCGTCTCGTCCTCGACCTCAACCACCTTGGCCGGCACGGCGCCGACTGCCTTGAGATCGACAACCACCTCAGGCGCGTCGACGACGACGTCCTCCTCGGACCCATCGGGCCCGGCCTCGGCGGCAGCGCGTGCGGCGGCGGCCTTGGCGGCGGCCGTCCTGCTGACGGTCTTCGCCGGAGCCTTCGTCGCGCGAGCCGGCGCGGCTGCCGTCGGCTGCCCGACGGCCGCGGCCGCGGCCTTTGCCCGCTCCTTGCGAAGTGCGGCGGCATCGGCGAGCGCTCCGGCGCGGCGCTGGGCGCCCGTTGTCTCAGTTCGGGCGGCGGCCTGAGCCGGGGCCGGTCCGGCCGCAACGGTCGATACCCCCGCGTCGGCAGCCTTGCCGACAGCCCGCTTCGCGACCGGTGCCTCCGAGGCATCCGCGGTCACCGTGGTGGCTGCTGCCCGGCGCGTGGTAGCGGCCGCGGCGCGCGGCCGGAGGGCGGCCTCGAGGGTCACGGAGATCTCGAGGCTCTCCAGCGCACGAAGGACGGCCGTCAGTCTGCGGGGTGCCACGGCAGCTGCGTCGCATGCCGCACGGACCTGAGCAGTGCTCAGGGTCCCGTGGGTGCGTCCGAGGCGGACGAGATCCTGCAGAACGGCGTTGTCGAACTCGCGCGGAAGTGCAGCGGAGGAAGGGAGGGGCGACACAAACGACCTTTCGGCAACGTCAGGCGAAGATTCAACGCACAGGTAGACCGATATTGTACCCGCCGCGCTTGATTGTCTCCGCTCGAGCGACCCACGCACGAACGGGTGATCTCGCAGGTCCGCCCGAACTCGAAGCCTAGCGCCCCCGCCTGATCCAACCTGGCGGCATGCCGACGTCGAGCGCCTGCTGCAACAGGGCCGCCAAGCGGTAGCCGGGGGCCAGCTTNTCGGTACGCNCGAGCAACACGCCAGCACGTGCNCCGTCGCCCTCCCACCAGGCGAGCATCGCGAGCAGCGTGAGCGCCGGAGCCCCGAGCCTGCGCGGCGCGTGACCGACGATCCCTTCCAACAACCGACGCGCTGTCTCCAGCTCGTCGCGTCGCGGGGCGACGCCGGTCCGCGGGTCCATCATCCGCGCGAGCGCGGCGCCGACCTCTGCGTCGGCGTCCTCGAGGAGCGAGCGCTCGGCCAGGTCTCCGGTCCCGGGGATCAGGCTGAGCAGCACGGCGTCGCGGGTCCGGACGTCCTGCAGCGCCGCGGCCAGCCGCCCATACCCGACCGCGCGGGACGGGTACCCGGCACGGCCCTGCTCCCACTCCTCGCGCCAAGCCTCGAGCGACGAGCACCGCCAGGCGCTCGCGGAGGTGGCAGCTCCCCCTCGCGGCTCACCGCGCTCAGCAGCCTCCAGCTTCGCGGCCCAGCGCCGTGCGGCCCGCGAGGCCGAACGCCGTGCTGCCGCGCCCGCCGGCGCGATCCTGCCCAGGCACTCGCGTGAATCGGCGACCGCCACCCCCGCAAGCACCATGTGTGCTCCGATCGCCGTCGACTCCAGCTCGGAGAGCGGGCGGCCGCCCGGCGGGCAGCACCGCGCATCAGCGCACCCGAGCGCCGAGTACCCCGTCTCGGCCACCACCCATGCGCCGCGTTCCGGCAGATGGGCCTCGGCGGCGACCCTCAGGTGCTCGACGGCCTTCGTGGCCCGATCCGCCGCCGGTGTCGGCGCTCCGAGTCCACCGGCCGAGTACACGACCAGCGCGTAGGCACTCGCGTGATCGGCGTCCAGGTGACCGACGAGGCTTCGTGCCAGACCAGGGCCGCCGTGCTCCTCGCCGAGGTCGTCAAGATCGACACGGGCCACCAGGCCGACCTCCGACCGTCGCCCGCGCAGCGAGATCGCGACGAGGCTCTCCGTCGGCCGGAAGCCGAGCTGATACGGCAGGAACGCGAGCAGCTCCCGCGGCTCGTGCAAGCGGATCGCTGTGGTCGACATGACCCCATTCGAGCCGTCGCGGGTCGCCCGGTACCGGTGGCCTGCCTCCCCCTGTGGGCGCGAATGCGGCTCGGACTCGCTGTGGAAGCCCGGACGTGGCACTACCGTTGCCCTGTGCGAAACGCCCCATCTGCCCCGTCTTGGGCCGGCCGCGTTGCGGGAATCACCATTCTCGCCTTCGTCGGCGCCGGCACCCTGACCGCATGCGAACACAGCGGCGCCAATGACGCCGCCGGGGCCGCGCCCGCCGCGTTGAGCACCGTGCAGACGGAGCAGGAGCCGGCCTCGAGCGCAAGCGCGCAGCTCGACACGCGCGCCTCGAGCCCGAGCGAGACCCTCCTGCCGACCGCACCGCCCCCGTACTCGACGGTGGGCACCCTCGCCCCGGGCTTCCCCGCGAACCTGCTGCCGGTACCAAAGGGTGCCGAGATTCTCGTCTCCTCCGCCGTCCCGATCGGCGACAACGGCGTGCACGAGATCAGCCTCAATCTCCGCAGCTCGGATACGGCCGAGGCACTGATGAGCATCTACCGCTCCACCCTTTCGGCAGCCGGCTTCCAGGAGGTCGCTCCCGCTGCGGTGCAGTCCGGTCTCGCCGAGGAGACCACGTTCACCCGGTCGGCCGGCGACGAGATCCTGGTCGTCGGGATCCTCGACCAGAACGACGCCCGAACCGTCACCATCGGCGGTCGCGTGCGGGTGTCGAAGTAGTGCGCGATCCGCTCCAGCGGGACAACCGGCGACCGTCGGCCCCGATCACGCAAGCGCCGCGCGGCGCCCCCCGCTCCCCCTAGGCTGACGGTGTGACGAGCCGCACGCTGACCGACGTCGAAGACGTCCGCGCCCGCGTCGACGCGGTACTCGTTCAGCAGGCCGCCACCCTGCGCCNACACCTGAACGCGATCAGCACCGATGCGCTCGCGCTCGCCGAACCGGTCGACCAGATGCTGACCGGCGGAAAGCGGCTGCGGGCCGCCCTGTGCTACTGGTCCTGGCGCTTGCATGGCGGCTCGGCCGCNGAACCCGACGCGAACTCCGTGATCAGGGTTGCCGCAGCACTCGAGCTCTTCCAGGCCGCCGCACTGTTCCACGACGACGTCATCGACGACTCGGACCGGCGTCGGGGTGTCCCGACGGCGCACCGCACCCTGGCCGAGCAGCATCGAGCGAACCACTGGCGCGGCAGCAGCGAGCGCTTCGGCTCCGCGGCCGCGATCCTGCTCGGCGATCTGTGCCTCGTCGCGAGCGAGGAGAAGTTCTCGAGCGCCCGGCCGGGCCTCGACGACGGCGCGTTCGAGCACGCGCGCGAGGCGTTCGACGAGATGCGCACCGAGGTCACGATCGGTCAGTTCCTCGACATCCGGGCCCAGGCCCTCCCGCTCGGCGACGACCCGGCGGCCGACCTCGACCGGGCCCGCACCGTGATCCGCGCCAAGGCCGCCCGGTACAGCGTCGAGCACCCGGTGGTGATCGGCGCCGCCCTGGCCGGCGCGTCCGCGGAGCAGCTCGCCAGGTGCCGTGCGTTCGGCCTGCCGCTCGGCGAGGCCTTTCAGCTCAGGGACGACCTGCTCGGCGTGTTCGGCGAGCCGGCGACGACCGGGAAACCGGCCGGCGACGACCTCCGAGAGGGCAAGCGCACCGTGCTCGTCGCCCTCGCGCTGCAGCACGCCGATGCGAATGACCGAGCCTTCATCGCAACCCGACTGGGCGATCCGGGCCTGACTCCCGACGACGTCGAACGCCTCCGCGGCATCCTGCTCGGCTCAGGGGCGGTGGCTGGGGTCGAGGCGCTCATCGCCTCGCTCCGCGCCGAGGCGATGGCCGCGCTCGGAACGATCGACGGGACCTCGGACGGTGCCGAGATGATGAGACGGCTCGCTCAAGCCCTGGTGGACCGCTCCGCCTGACCACCCTGGCGGTCGCCACATCGGAGCACCACGCGGCGGTCACCGGCGAATGGCCGCCGAGAAGTCAGAGTGCGAGTGCCTGGGCCCGGCGACGCACCTCGGTCTTGTGGCCGCTGCGCAGCGCCGCGATCGGCGAACCTCCGGGGAACGAGTCGTCCGGGCCGAACAGCCACGCCATCGCGGACTCGTCGTCGAACCCGGCGTCGTCGAGCACGTTGACGGTCCCCTGCAGCCAGGGCAACACCTCGGGCGTCGCGCCGGGCGCCTCCACCAGGAACGCTTCCGGCACGCTGACGACTCGCGGCTCCCCGCGCCGGACGGCGAGCATGCGTCGCTCTTCGATCATCCGGCGCACCTCGACGGCGTCGGTGCCGAGGCGTTCGGCCAGGTCTGGGACGGTCAGCCAACCATCCACCAGGGTTTCAAGATCGTTCACCGGTCGAGCCTACGGCTCCAGCGGCCGACCGGGCGCCGCGGGACCGTGGCGCGGCGGCCCGGATCGCTGACCCGAGCGAGTCATCATTCAGCTCGCCATGCACCCGCTCCTTCCGGACCGTCCCGAGGCCCGCTATGGTCCTTCCGAGTCACACGAGTACCATCTGTCACACTGGCACCAGTGGCAGTTCACCGACCGCAGGGATGGACCATGGACGAGAAGCCCGCAAGCGTCGGCACGACGCCGTGCCCCGGCACTGCGGCGAGCGTCGAGACGCGCCGCCGGCTCCGTACCGCGGGCAGCACGGGCGTTGGCCTCGCACTCGCGGTCGCGAGCGTGGCGAGCACGGCCAGCGGCGCGCATGCCGAGCAGAACTACACGGTTCGCCGAGGTGACACCGTCAGCCACATCGCGCAGCAGACCGGGAGCTCCATCGCAGCGATCGTGCGGGCGAACAACCTGACCTCNCGAGCCTTCATCCGGGCCGGCCAGCACCTGACCATCCCGGGGTCGGCCACCGCTCCGGCAGCCACCCGGGCGGCGCCACCAGCCGCCGCGGCCCACTACACGGTCCGGGCGGGCGACACGCTCTCCCAGATCGCGGCCAGGCACGGCACGACGGTGGTCGCCATCGCGACGGCGAGCCGACTCGCCAACCCCGGGTTCATCCGCATCGGCCAGGAGCTCACGGTCCCCGGGGCCGGTGGGGCNGCATCTCCCGCGCCCACCAGCGGCCCGGCTACCCCGGCCGCGACCTACACGGTCCGCGCGGGTGACACGGCTTCCGCGATCGCGGCCAAGTACCGCACGACGATCCGCGCCATCGCGGCCGCGAACCACCTAGCCAACCCGAGCTTCATCCGGATCGGCCAGCAGCTGACCATCCCCGGCGTCGCCACGCCCGCGGGGGCACCCGGCGGCGAATTGGTCGGCAACACATTCGCCGGACGCACCTACCCGCAGGCCACGGTCGACTCCGCGAACCAGAACAGGGCGAAGCTTCTCGCGCACGGCGTGCCGAGCAAGGCCAGGATGCAGGCCTTCGTGGTTGCCACCGCGCGAAAGCTGCGCGTCAACGCGGCACTCGCCCAAGCCGTCGCGTACCAGGAGTCCGGCTTCAACCAGGCCGCCGTCTCCCCCGCCAACGCCATCGGGACGATGCAGGTGATCCCGAGCTCGGGACGGTGGGCCTCGGACCTGGTCGGCCGGCCGCTCAATCTCCTCGATCCGCGCGACAACGTCACTGCCGGCGTCGTGATCCTGCACCAGCTAGTCCACCGGTCCCCCGACCTCGCGACGGCGCTCGCCGGCTACTACCAGGGCGCTGCCTCGGTCCAGAAGTACGGCATGTTCGCCGACACCCGCGTCTACGTCGCGAACGTGCAGACGCTCATGGCGCGTTTCGCCTGACCGGTTTCACTCTCACGCGACCGTAGACTCAGCCTCGTGGGACCGACGATGACCGACCCGCTCCTCGGCACTATCGTCGACGGGCGATACGAGGTGATCTCGCGCATCGCGCGCGGTGGCATGGCGACCGTCTACCTGGCCGTCGACCGTCGCCTCGACCGCGAGGTCGCGCTCAAGGTCATGCACGCACACCTCGCNGACGGCGCCGAGGGCAACGACTTCGTGGCCCGGTTCCGCCGGGAGGCCCGGGCCGCCGCGCGGCTCACCCACCCCGGTCTGGTCAGTGTCTTCGACCAGGGCGTCGACGGCGAGACCAGCTATCTGACGATGGAGTATGTCGCCGGCACCAACCTGCGGCGCCGCCTGGCCATCGATGGCCCGTTCACCGTCGGCCGCACCTTCGAGATCCTCGAGTCCGTGCTGGATGCGCTCAGCGTCGCGCACCGCGCGGGCCTGGT
>JGIcombinedJ21911_10000769_pt1 | contig 10742 bp, 11 predicted proteins | sample BarGraNGADG00211_FD_21911 | JGI IMG/M metagenome (IMG submission 21911)
GGCGGCTCGGCCCGGCAGCTCGGCAGCCCGGCAGCCCGGCAGCCCGGCGGCTCGGCTCAGAACAGGACGGTGGCGTACCTGCCGACGGGCCGGAACCCGACGCGCGCGTACGAGGCGAGCGCCGGTTCGTTGTAGTGGTTGACGTACAGCGAGACCAAGGGAGCGATCGAGTGGCGAGTGGCCTCGACGACGGCGGCCATGCCGCTCTCCGAGAGTCGCTCGCCCCGGTGGTCGGGAACCACCCAGACGCCCTGGACCTGGCCAACTCCGAGCGCGGTAGCCCCGATCTCGGCCTTGAAGATGACGCGCTGCCCTGACGACGTCGGAGCCATCCGGACGAACGAGCGGCCCGAGGCGATCAGTGAGCGGACCCGGTCCTCGTACGCGCGCTGGCCGCCGACCAGCGGCGAGTAGCCGACCTCCTCGGTGAACATCTCCACGCAGGCCGGCAGCACGTCGTCGAAATCCTCGTACTCGGCCGCGCGGACGAACGGGTCCGGTTCCACCTGGGGCCCGTGGTCGATGACGAGCGAGGGCTGGTCCTCGCGGACCTCTCGCGGCTTCCCCCAGTCCTCCCGGAGCCGCGACCAGAGACCCAGCACGACCGCGGCGTCACCGACTATCGACGAGCAGTGCCGACCACGCTCGGTCGCGATCGCGGCAAAGGCGTCGATCGCCGCCGGGTCGCGATCCGGCACGACCGGGACGAGGTTCGCTCCGGCCCAGGCCACCGCGACGAGCTCGCCGTCCCGGCGGTAGCCCCACAGCTCGCCGCCGGAGCGCTCGATGCCATGACGGGCGGCGGCTTCCAGCCGAGCGGCCGCCAGGACCGCCTCGACCGGCGCCTGCGCGCATACGACGCGCGCAGCCTCCAGGTCGGCGTCACCGAGCACGTCGGTGCCGGGAACCCGCGGCCCTACCGTCGTCCCCCGCCACCGGCTCATGTCGGGATTCTGCACTACGACGCGACGCCGCGCCCCACAATCCGGCTAACCGACTGAGACGATCGGTGCCGCGCCCTCGGCCCGCTCCATCGTCGCGGCGATCTTCATCGCCTCGTCGATCAGCGTCTCGACGATCTGAGACTCGGGGACGGTCTTGACCACCACGCCCTTGACGAAGATCTGACCCTTGCCGTTGCCGGAGGCGACCCCGAGGTCCGCCTCGCGGGCCTCGCCCGGGCCGTTCACGACGCAGCCCATGACGGCGACCCGGAGCGGGACCTCCATGCCTTCGAGCCCGGCGGTGACCCGTGCGGCGAGCGAGTAGACGTCCACCTGGGCCCGGCCGCAGGACGGGCACGAGACGATCTCGAGCTTGCGCGGCCGCAGGTTGAGGGCCTGCAGGATCTGGATCCCGACCTTGACCTCCTCGACCGGCGGCGCCGAGAGCGAGACCCGGATCGTGTCACCGATCCCCTCGCCGAGCAGCGCCCCGAAGGCGGTCGCGGACTTGATCGTGCCCTGGAACGCCGGGCCGGCCTCGGTCACGCCGAGGTGCAGCGGCCAGTCGCCGCGCTCCGAGAGCAGCTCGTAGGCCCGCACCATGACGACCGGGTCGTGGTGCTTCACCGAGATCTTGAAGTCGCGGAAGCCGTGCTCCTCGAACAGCGAGGCCTCCCACACGGCGGACTCGACCAACGCCTCCGGGGTCGCCTTGCCGTATTTCGCCAGCAGCCGCGGGTCGAGCGAACCGGCGTTCACGCCGATCCGGATCGACACGCCCGCGTCGGTGGCCGCCGCCGCGATCTCCTTGATCTGGTCGTCGAACTTGCGGATGTTGCCGGGGTTGACCCGAACCGCGGCGCAACCGGCGTCGATCGCGGCGAACACGTACCGGGGCTGGAAGTGGATGTCGGCGATCACCGGGAGCTGCGACTTGCGGGCGATCGTCGACAGCGCGTCGGCGTCGTCCTGGGTCGGGACCGCGACCCTGACGATGTCGCAGCCGGCGGCGGTGAGCTCCGCGATCTGCTGCAGGGTTGCGTCGATGTCCGTGGTCGGCGTAGTGGTCATGGACTGGACGCTGATCGGCGCGCCGCCACCGACCTCGATCTTGCCGACGCGGATCCGACGGGTCGGGCGTCGCGGCGCCAGGACGGGCGGGGGGGACTCGGGCATGCCGAGACTGATCGAGTTGCTCACAGGTCCAGTATCACCTTCCGTCGACGATGGGCACTATCCGCCGATCTGCACCGGGTTGACCACGTCGGCATAGATGAGCAGCACGCCCATGACGACCACGACGGCGAGCACGCCGTACGCCAGCGGCATGAGGCGCGCGACATCCGCCGGGCCGATGCGTCCCCGGCCCCGCAACCGCGAGACCTGACGCCGGGCGCCCTCCCAGAGGGCTCCGGCCACGTGGCCGCCGTCGAGCGGGACGAGGGGCACCAGGTTGAAGACGAAGAGCGCGACGTTGAGCGACGCGAGGAGGCCGAGCATCGCCGCCAGGCGCTCACCGAGCGTGACGCCGGGACCGTCCGCGGAGGCAATCTGGCCGGCGAGGCGACCGACGCCGACGAGACCGACAACGCTCGTCTGGTCCCTCCGCTCGTGACCGAAGGCCGCGCGGGCGACGTCGACCAGCCGCGCCGGCAGGTGGACGATGATCCCCGCGGTGCCCGAGACCGCCTGCCAGGTCGTCTGCGGCACCGCGGCGAACGACTGACGCACCCGCACGGAGCCCGGGCCCACGCCGAGGAACCCGACCGACTGGGTGACCAAGTTCCCGGCCTTGTCGAGCACCGCCGCCCCGTTCGCGTCGAACACCGGGCGCTGGGTGAGTATCGGGGTCACCGTCGTGGTGATCTGCTTGCTGTCACGCTCCAGCACGATCGGTACAGTGACGCCGCCCGCTTTCCGGATCTGCTCGGTCAGGGCGTCCCACGACGTCGCCTGGACCCCGTTCAGCGAGATGATCCGGTCGCCCGGCAGGATCCCGGCAGCCGCGGCGGGCGCCGCTGGGTCGGCTACGGTGCACGCGCGCTCGGTGCCCTGGCTGGCCGGGACCACACACTTCGACACGGAGGCGACGGTTGTGGTCGCCGTCGGGATCCCGAACCCGACGAGCACCACCGTGAGCAGCGCGACAGCGATCAGCAGGTTCATAACCGGACCGCCGAGCATCACGACGACCTTCTTGGGCGCCGAGAGGCGGTACAACGCGCGGTGCTCCTCGCCCGGCCTGATCTCCTCGGTGCTCGCGTCTCGCGCGGCCTGGGCCAGTTGCGCACCCCACCGCGGCAGCGCAGCGCCAGTGGCGGAGAGTGGCGGGTACATGCCGATCAGGCGGACGTAGCCGCCGAGCGGGAATGCTTTGAAGCCGTACTCGGTCTCACCGCGGGTGCGCGACCAGAGCGTCGGGCCGAAGCCGACCATGTACTGGCTGACCCGCACGCCGAACCGCTTGGCGGGGACCATGTGCCCGACCTCGTGCAGGGCGATGGAGAGCATCACCCCGAGGACGAGGACGAGCACGCCGATCGCGTACGCCATGGTTCTCCTTCTGCCGTTCGAGCGGGCGACAGCGCGCCCAGCACCAGGGTACGTGCCCGCGGGACCGACGACGCATACCGGCCGCGCCCAGCGGCGACCGCAGGCCCGCCTAGCTGTACTGACCCGGAGGGTTGTTGACGCGGGCGAGAGCCTCGCGCGCTCGCGCCCGGGCCCAGGTCTCGGCGGCGAGCACCTCGTCCAGCGTGACCGACCCGGCCGCGGCACCGTCGTGCTCCCCGAGAACCCGCGCGACGGTGTCGACGATCTCCACGAACCCGATCCGCCCGGCGAGGAAGGCGGCCACGCACTCCTCGTTCGCCGCGTTGTAGACCGCGGGATGGGTGGCCGACGCCGCGGCCGCCTCGCGGGCCAGCCCGACGGCGGGGAACGCCACCTCGTCCAACGGCTCGAACGTCCACGCAGCGGCGCGGCTCCAGTCGCACGCCGGCGCGACGTCCGCCAGCCGGTCCGGCCAGCTCAGGCCGAGCGCGATCGGCAGCCGCATGTCGGGCGGCGAGGCCTGGGCGATCGTCGAGCCGTCGACGAACTCGACCATCGAGTGCACGACGGACTGGGGGTGCACGACCACCTCGATCCGGTCGAGTGGCACATCGAACAGCAGGTGCGCCTCGATCAGCTCGAGCCCCTTGTTCACCATCGTCGCCGAGTTGACCGTGATGACCGGGCCCATCGTCCAGGTCGGGTGGGCGAGCGCCTGCTGCGGGGTCACGTCGGCGAGCTCGGCGCGCGAGCGGCCGCGGAACGGTCCACCCGAGGCGGTCAGCACGAGCCGGCGCACCTCATCGCGCGCGCCGGAACGCAGCGCCTGGGCGAGGGCCGAGTGCTCCGAGTCGACCGGGACGATCTGGTCCGGCCGCTGCTGGGCGCGTCGCACCAGGCCACCGCCGACGACGAGCGACTCCTTGTTCGCGAGTGCCAGGGTGCTGCCGGCCGCGAGCGCTGCCAGGGTCGGACGCAGGCCGATCGAACCGGTGATGCCGTTCAGCACGACATCGGCTCCGCGCCCGGCGAGCTCCGCTGCGGCGTCCTGGCCGACGAGCACCTCGATCGCCTGACGACCGAGACCCGGGGCGGCGAGGGCGGCGCGCAGGTCGGCGGCCGCGCGCTCGTCGGCGACGGCGATGGTCCCGACTCCGAGGAGCTCGGCCTGCTCCACCAGGAGGGCCGTGTTGGTGCCGGCCGCGCTCAGGCCGATGACCCGGAACCGCTCGGGATTCCGGCGGATGACGTCGACGGCCTGGGTCCCGATGGACCCGGTTGACCCCAGGAGGATGACGCTGCGCTGGCTCACGCTGCCATTCTCGCCTGATCGCCCACGGAACACGGGCCAGGCTCGCCAACTGGGGTGACTCGGGCGCGTTCGTGAGCGACAGTGGTGACCTGACCAGAGGAGCCTCCAGTGATCCATGCCCGCGGCCTGGCCCGCACCTACCGCAACCGTCGTGGCGCCGTCGAGGCCGTGCGCGGCGTCGACCTCGATGTCGCCGAAGGCGAGATCGTCGGCTTTCTCGGCCCGAACGGAGCCGGCAAGACGACCACCCTCCGGATGCTCACGACGCTGCTCACCCCGACCCGCGGTGAGGCCACGGTGGCCGGCGCCGACCTGCTCCGACAGCCGTCCGAGGTCCGTCGGCGGATCGGCTACGTCGCCCAGAGCGGCTCCACCGGGGGCGAGGCGCGGGCCGGCGAGGAGGTCATCGACCACGCACTGCTCTACGGCGAGACGAAGGCCGCGGCGAGGGCGCGCGGCCAGGAGCTGTTCGGCCAGCTCGAGCTCGACGGCCTGTGGGACCGCAAGTGCTCGACGCTCTCGGGCGGCCAGCGGCGACGGCTGGACATCGTCATGGGCTTGATCCACACGCCTCCGCTCGTCTTCCTCGACGAGCCCACCACGGGCCTGGACCCGCAGGCCCGGGTCAACCTGTGGGGCCACATCCGCGCCCTGCGCGATGAGCGAGGCAGCACCGTCTTCCTCACGACGCACTACCTCGAGGAGGCGGACGCCCTGTGCGACCGAATCCTCATCATCGACAACGGGACGATCGTCGCCGCCGGAACCCCGGAGGAGCTGAAGCGCCAGGTCTCCGGGGACGCCATCATCCTGACGGCGACGAACCCGGCCGACGCCCCGGGGATCGCGGCGGCAGCGGCCGCTCTGGGTGGCGACACTCCCCCGCACGTCGACGGCGCGAACATCTCGGTGCGCGTGCCGCACGGCGGCACCGCACTGCCCGGACTGCTCCGCGCCCTGGATGCAAAGGGCCTCGCCCTGGNGGCCGTCGAGCTCCGNCGGCCCTCGCTCGACGACGTCTTCCTGACCGTGACCGGCCGCAGCCTGCGCGACGGCGAGCAGAAGGGAGCGGCCGCATGAGCGCCACAGCCGACCGCGCGGCAACGGCCGCCCGCCCGCCCGCGCCCGCCACGCGCCGGCGCAGCACCTTCGTGCGCGACACCCTGATCGTGTTCCGACGGGCGTTGCGGCTCGCCCTGCGCAACCCGGTCTGGACGATCCTCGGCCTGACCCAGCCGATCCTCTACCTGGTGCTCTTCGGTCCGTTGCTCGAGCCGCTCGCGAAGACCCTTGGAGCGAGAAACGCCTACCAGCTGTTCGTGCCCGGTCTGCTCGTCCAGCTCGGCATGTTCGGTTCGATGTTCGTCGGCTTTGGGCTGATCGGCGAGTGGCGGGACGGCGTGATCGAGGCCGAGCGGGTCACCCCGGCGCCGCGCGGTGCGCTCTTGCTCGGGCGGGTGCTGCGCGACGTCCTCGTGCTCGCCGTCCAGGGCACGGTGCTGTCCGGCGTCGCTTACTTCTTCGGCCTGCGCGCGCCGCTCGGCGGCATCGTGCTCGGCATCGTAATCGTGGCCCTGCTCGCGATGGCGTTCTCGTCCGCCTCGTACGNCACGGCGCTCGCGCTCAAGAGCGAGGACGCGCTCGCCCCGCTGGCGAACGGCATCGCGCTGCCCGCGCTGCTGCTGTCCGGCATCCTGCTGCCGATGACGCTCGCGCCGCTCTGGCTGCGTCGGCTNAGCGATCTGAACCCNCTCAAGCACATCGTGGACGGCGTGCGCGCCCTGTTCCGTGGCGAGACCACGTCGTCGACCGCGATCTGGGGAATGGTCCTCACCGTGTTGCTCGGGGCGATCGGCTACCTGGCCGGAACGCGGGTGTTCCGCCGGGACAACGCGTAACCGGCCGTTCCGGGCACAAGTAGGCGTCGGGAGCCCGCGCCCGTCGGACTACTCGACGCCGAGGAGCACCTCGACCGCGCGGTCGANGAAGGCGTCCACGGGACCCTCGGCGTAGGCGGTCGGACCCTTGGCGCGCTGGAAGACCGCGTCGCGCAGGACCGAGGAGTGGATCGCCGCTCCGTGGTCGAAGTAGGCGATGAGGCGGTCGAGCATGGCGTCGACGTCGCGCGAGCGGTACCCGACATTGGCCCGTTCCGGTGCGTCGAAGCGATCGCCGGCCGGTCGGGTCAGCCGTCCGTAGAGCGTGCGAGCCCGGCCCGCCACCTGCTCCATCCAGGCCGCGCTGCCATTGTGCGCGATGAACGCCTGCCGCTCACGCGCCACGAACGCCGCCTCCAGGCGGTCAAGCGCGGCGTCGACCGGGTCGGTCGTGTAGCCACCCCGGGTCAGGTCGAAGGACATCGCACGGACGTCGAGCGCCGTCATCTGCTCGTCGCCCGAGCGCTCGTAGACCCGTCGCGCGAGCGCGAAGAAACTGTCTACCTCCCCCTGGTGGTAGCCATGTCGAAACCGGCCCACCGTCGGGAACATCCCGCTCACTCGTCCTCCTCCGCCGCAAGCTGACCACAGGCACCGTCGATGTCCCGACCCCGCGTGTCGCGAATGGTGGTCGGAATGCCGTGCGCTCGCAACCGTGCCACAAACGCGGCCTCAACGGCAGGCTCACTCGCGGTCCATTTCGACCCAGGCGTGGGGTTCAGCGGGATCGGGTTCACGTGCACCCAGCCGCGACCGCGCTTGACGAGCTCCTCGGCCAGCAGATCGGCCCGCCAGGCGTGGTCGTTCATGTCGCGGATCAGCGCGTACTCGATGCTCACCCGCCGTCCGGTGGCCTCGAAGTAGCGGTGCGCCGAGTCCAGCGCCTCGGCAGCGCTCCAGCGGGTGTTGATCGGGACCAGCTCGCTGCGCAGCTTTTCGTCCGGCGCATGNAGGGAGAGCGCGAGAGTGACCGGGATGCCCTCCTTCGCGAGCTTGTCCATCGCCGGGACGAGCCCGACGGTGGACACCGTGATGTTGCGCGCCGACATGCCGAGACCGTCCGGCGTGGGCGCGACGAGCAGTCGGAGCGTCTCGATCACGGCGCGGTAGTTCGCGAGCGGTTCGCCCATGCCCATGAACACCAGGTTGCTGAGCCGGGTCGGTCCGCCCGGCAGCTCGCCGTCGGCCAGGGCACGAGCCGCGAACCGGACCTGCTCGATGATCTCCGCGGTCGAGAGGTTGCGGGTCAGGCCGAGCTGCCCGGTGGCGCAGAACGGGCAGGCCATGCCGCAGCCCGCCTGGCTGGATACGCACAGGGTCGCGCGGTCCGGGTAGCGCATCAGGACCGACTCGACCTTCGCCGCGTCGAACAGGTGCCAGAGCGTCTTGACGGTCGTGCCGCCGTCGGCCCGCATCACCCGAGCGGCGGTGAGCAGCGGCGGGAAGAAGTGCTCGACGAGCGCGTCGCGGCCCGCGACGGGCAGGTCGGTCATCGNGGCNGGATCGCAGGTCAGGTGGGTGAAGTAGTGGGTGGCCAGCTGCTTCGCGCGGAACGGCTTCTCGCCGAGCTCGGCGAGAGCGGCCTGGCGCTCCGCCCCCGTCAGGTCGGCGAAATGGCGCGGCGGCTTGCCGCGGCGGGGCGGGCTGAACTGGAGCTGCAGCGGGCTCGAGGTCTGGGTCATGGTGANGCGCGGCTCAGCCCACGCCGGGCGGGCGCAGGATCAAGAGCAGCAGGTAGGTGATCGGGGCGGTGACGAGCATCGAGTCCAGCCGGTCGAGCATGCCGCCGTGCCCCGGGATCAGGTCGCTCATGTCCTTCAGCGCGAGGTCGCGCTTGATCGCGGACTCGGCGAGGTCACCGAGCGTTGCGGTCACCACGGTGGCCAAGGCGACCGCCGCTGAAGCGAAGATGGGCAGGTTGAGGAGCACGCTTCCGGCGACGACGCCGACGGCAAGCGCGAGGATCACCGACCCGACGAGTCCTTCCCAGGTCTTGTTCGGGCTGATCCGCGGCGCCATCCGGTGCCGACCGACGAGCGAGCCGGCGGTGAATCCGCCGACGTCGTTCGCCACCACCAGCAGGATGAAGAACAGGACCCGCTGGGCGCCGTCGTTCTCGCCGAGCATGAGCATCACGAACCCGGCCAGGAACGGGATGTACGCCGCCGCGAACGTCCCCGCGGAGGCGTCGCGCAGGGCGACCATGCCGCCGCCGTCGATCACTCGCCAGACCACGACGCCGCCCGCCGTGAGCAGGAACGATACGAGCAGCGCCTCGGTACCGGCCGTGTACGACGACACCAGGATGCCCGCGGCGCCGACGAGCAGGGGCATCAGTGGCACCTGGATCTCGCGCCGCGCGAACCCCGCCACGAGCTCGCGCAGGCCGAGGGCGCACGCGACGATCGCGATCAGGACGAAGGCGTCCTTGCGTACGGAAAGCGCCACGATGACCACCGCGAGGAGCGCCAGCCCGACGATCGTCGCGATCGGCAGGTTGCGTCCCGCGCGGCGGGTGGGTGCATTCCTCTGGGTCAGGGCGGGCTCCGGCATCAGACCTCGAGCAGCTCGCTCTCCTTGTGGGCGAGCGCGCTGTCGATCGCGTCCGTGTGACGCTTCGTGATGTGCTCAAGCTCCTTCTCGGCCCGGACGACCTCGTCCTCGCCGGCCTCGCCGTCCTTGTTGATGCGGTCGAGCTCTTCCTTGGCCTTCCGGCGGATGTTTCGCACCGAGACGCGCGCGTCCTCGGCCTTGTGCTTGGCGAGCTTGACGAACTCCCGGCGCCGCTCCTCGGTGAGGATGGGAAGCACGATGCGCAGCACGTTGCCGTCGCTCGAGGGGTTGACGCCGAGGTCCGAGTCACGCAGGGACTTCTCGAGCTCGTGCATCGCNCCCTTGTCGTACGGCGTGATGAGCACGGTCCGCGGCTCCGGCGTGTTGAACGACGCCAGCTGCTGGATCGGCGTCGGCGAACCGTAGTAGTCGACGGTGATCTTCGAGAACATCGCCGCGCTCGCCCGACCCGTGCGGATCGTCGCCAGGTCCTCCTTCGCGACCTCGACTGCCTTGTCCATCTTCTCCTCAGCCTCGAGGAGTGTCTCGTCAACCACCAGTGCTCCTTCGTCCGCGTCCCGGTCCGGTCACTCGGCGGTGACCAGCGTGCCGATCTTCTCACCCTGTAGCGCGCGGGTGACATTGTGTGGCTCGCCCATGCCGAAGACACGCATCGTCAGGGCGTTGTCCATGCACAGGCTGAAGGCCGTCGAGTCGACCACTCGCAAGCCGGCCTGCAGCGCCTCGCGATAGGTGATGTGGTCGATCTTGGTCGCGCTCGGGTCGAGATGCGGGTCGGCGGTGTAGACGCCGTCGACGCCGTTCTTGCCCACCAGCACCTCTTCACAGTGCGTCTCGAGGGCACGCTGCGCGGCGACCGTGTCGGTCGAGAAGTACGGCATTCCGGCACCGGCACCGAAGATGACGACCCGACCCTTCTCGAGGTGCCGGATCGCACGGCGCGGGATGTACGGCTCAGCGACCTGCCCCATCGTGATCGCGGTCTGCACCCGGGTGTCGACCCCGGCCTGCTCCAGAAAGTCCTGCAGGGCCAGGCAGTTCATCACCGTGCCGAGCATGCCCATGTAGTCGGCCCGGGCCCGGTCCAGGCCACGCTGCTCGAGCTCGGAGCCGCGGAAGAAGTTGCCTCCGCCGACGACGACCGCCACCTGGACGCCGGTGCGGACCGCCGCGGCGATCTCCTCCGCGACGCGCTGGACGGTGTCGGGCTCCAGACCGATCTGGCCGCCGCCGAACACCTCGCCCGAGAGCTTGAGCAGCACTCGACGGGGCTCTTCTGTGCCGCGGTTGGTCTCCTCGCGGGCGATAGCATCCTGCGTCACGTGTCCTCCTGAGTGCTCACATACGGCCCGTTCGCCCGCGCCTCGTGGTGCTGCCGTGCCCCATTGTGGCAGCGGCCCCNCCCCCATGGGGGACGGGGCC
>JGIcombinedJ21911_10000770_pt1 | contig 10740 bp, 8 predicted proteins | sample BarGraNGADG00211_FD_21911 | JGI IMG/M metagenome (IMG submission 21911)
GGTTGTGCTTGCGCAGGAGGAAGCGCGCATGCTCAACCACAACTACATCGGGACTGAGCACATCCTGCTCGGTCTGATCCACGAGGGCGAAGGGGTCGCGGCCAAGTCGCTGGAGAACCTCGGGATCTCACTGGATGCCGTGCGCGAACAGGTCCAGGAGATCATCGGGCAGGGTCAGCAGGCCCCGTCCGGTCACATCCCCTTCACCCCGCGCGCCAAGAAGGTTCTCGAGCTCAGCCTGCGCGAGGCGCTGCAGCTCGGCCATAACTACATCGGGACCGAGCACATCCTGCTCGGCCTGATCCGTGAGGGTGAGGGCGTTGCCGCCCAGGTACTCGTCAAGCTCGGCGCCGATCTCAACCGGGTCCGCCAGCAGGTCATCCAGCTTCTGAGCGGGTACCAGGGCAAGGAGCACCAAGGCGCCGGGGTTGGTCCGGCCGAGGGCACTCCAGCCGGGTCGCTGGTCCTCGACCAGTTCGGCCGCAACCTGACCGAGGCCGCTCGTGAAGGCAAGCTTGACCCGGTCATCGGCCGGGGCAAGGAGATCGAACGGGTCATGCAGGTGCTGTCGCGGCGCACCAAGAACAACCCGATCCTGATAGGCGAGCCCGGCGTGGGCAAGACAGCTGTCGTCGAGGGCCTTGCCCAGGACATCGTCAGGGGCGAAGTGCCCGAGACGCTCAAGGACAAGCAGATCTACACGCTCGACCTCGGCGCCCTTGTGGCCGGTTCGCGCTACCGCGGCGACTTCGAAGAGCGCCTGAAGAAGGTACTCAAGGAGATCAGGACCCGTGGGGACATCATCTTGTTCATCGACGAGATTCACACCCTCGTCGGTGCAGGCGCGGCAGAGGGGGCGATTGACGCGGCCTCCATCCTCAAGCCGATGCTGGCTCGTGGCGAGCTCCAGACAATCGGGGCGACCACCCTGGACGAGTTCCGCAAGCACATCGAGAAGGATCCCGCACTCGAGCGGCGCTTCCAGCCGATCCAGGTTGCCGAGCCGACACTGTCGCACACCATCGAGATCCTTAAGGGTCTGCGTGACCGGTACGAGGCCCACCACCGTGTGTCGATCACCGATGCCGCGCTGGTCTCGGCAGCCAACCTGGCCGACCGGTACATAAACGACAGGTTCCTGCCCGACAAGGCGATCGACCTCATCGACGAGGCAGGCGCGCGCCTGCGGATCCGCCGGATGACGGCGCCGCCGGACCTGCGCGAGTTCGACGAGCGCATCGCGCACGTCCGCCGTGAGAAGGAGTCCGCGATCGACGCTCAGGACTTCGAGAAGGCCGCATCCCTGCGCGACGACGAGAAGACTCTGCTGAATCAGAAAGCCGAGCGCGAGAAGCAGTGGAAGTCCGGGGACATGGATGTCGTGGCAGAGGTCGACGAGGAGCTCATCGCTGAGGTCCTGGCCGCTTCGACCGGAATCCCCGTGTTCAAGCTGACCGAGGAGGAGTCCTCGCGTCTGCTCAATATGGAGGACGAGCTTCACAAGCGAGTTGTCGGCATGGACGAGGCGATCAAGGCGATCGCCCAGGCGATCAGGCGCACCCGCGCCGGCCTGAAGGATCCGCGTCGTCCGGGCGGGTCGTTCATCTTCGCCGGTCCTACCGGTGTCGGTAAGACCGAGCTGGCCAAGACGCTGGCGGAGTTCCTGTTCGGCGACGAGGACTCGCTGATCCAGCTCGACATGAGCGAGTACAGCGAAAAGCACACGGTCTCCAGGTTGTTCGGTTCGCCCCCTGGCTACGTTGGCTACGAGGAGGGCGGCCAGCTGACCGAGAAGGTCCGCCGCAAGCCGTTCTCCGTCGTGCTCTTCGACGAGGTTGAGAAGGCCCATGCGGACATCTTCAACTCGTTGTTGCAGATTCTGGAGGACGGCCGCCTGACTGACGCTCACGGCCGCAGCGTCGACTTCAAGAACACCGTGATCATCATGACCACGAACCTTGGCACCCGGGACATCTCCAAGGGTCAGTCGCTCGGGTTCGCGGCCGGTGGCGACACCAGGACCGGCTACGAGCGGATGAAGAACAAGGTCACCGACGAGCTGAAGCAGCACTTCCGGCCAGAGTTCCTCAACCGGGTGGACGACATCATCGTCTTCCCGCAGCTGACCGAGCCTGAGATAGTCCAGATCGTCGACCTGATGATCGCCAAGCTCGACGTTCGGCTCAAGGACAAGGACATGGGCATCGAGCTCACGCCCGCGGCCAAGGCGCTGCTCGCCAAGCGCGGCTACGACCGGGTGCTCGGCGCGCGTCCCTTGCGTCGCACGATCCAGCGCGAGATCGAGGACGTCCTTTCGGAGAAGATTCTCTACGGTGAGCTCAAGGCCGGCGAGATCGTCGTGGTCGGCACTGACGGTGCGGAGAAAGACGAGGCGTTCACGTTCGAGGGCGCTGCGCACTCCGAGCTGGATGTAGCGCCAAGCGACATCCAGGACAGTCACATCAAGGTCGGCGACATCCAGGACGACGACATCCAGGACACGGTCACGACTCCGGTTGCCCCTGACGAGAAGTGACGGCGAGGTCGATCGTCTGCGACGACTGAGGCACCTGCCTGGGGCAGAGTGGGCAAGACGTGTGGTCGGGCGGTGGGTACGACGTACGGTGGAGACATGCCTCTTGTCTCGCTGTCTTTGTCGCGCCCGGTTCTCTCCGTCGGGCTGTCGACGCTCCTTGTCGGCGCTCTGTCGTTGAGTGGATGTTCCTCGCCGCCCAAGGCGGTCACGAAACCCGCCGTGCCGGCAATAACCGCGGCCGCCAAGCCGGCGCCGTTCACAGCCGCAGGAATGCCGGCAGAGCTCGCGGCGGTCATCAGGCCGTTGTACTTCGGCGGCACCGTGCCGTCGTCGCCCTCTGCTGCCAAGGCGCTGCTTAAGCGTAAACCCGTCAATGCCGCAGGTCCGGTCATCGTCAAGGGCTCTGTTGCGTCGTGGAAGGGCGTACCGATTGCCGTGGTGAGCCTCGGCAAGGACGTGACTCTGGCCGTGAAGGCGCCCAGGTGGCGGGTTGTCGGCGGCTGGTGGCCCTCGCTGGGAGTGTCGGCGCCGTCGCTCGGCCGCGTCCCGCGCCGGGTCCTGCTGGTTGGCTCGGATGCGCGTCCGGGTGAGCCGGTCGACCATTCCCGCGGCGACAGCCTGCACATCGTGGGCTTCGACGGTCATGGCCNCGGCGGGGTTCTGGGGATCGCGCGGGACTCGTACGTGCCGCTAGCCACCGGAGGCCAGGGCAAGATCAACTCCGCGTTGACCTTCGGCGGCCCCCTGGCGCTGCAACGCACCGTGGTCTCGGCGACCGGCGTTCCGCTCGAGGGCTACATCCTCACCGGCTTCGACGGGTTCCAGCGACTCATCGACGGCATCGGCGGTCTGCCGCTGAAGGCTCCTGTTGCGGTCAAAGACACGATGTCCGGCGCGAACGTCAAGGCTGGCGCAAACAAGCTCACCGGCGGCCAGGCCCTGGCATACGGCCGGGCACGCTACGAGGTCCCTGGTGGCGACTTCGGTCGTTCGGCCAATCAGGGCTTGCTCATCATCGCTGCGGCCGGCTTCGCCAAACAGATCGGCCCAGCAGGGTTGCCCGCCATCCTGCAGATGGGAGCGCCCAAGATCAAGACCAACANGAGCGCCGAGCAGGTGCTGACGTTCGCGGCTGGGGTCTACGTCACCGCAGCGAACAGGGTTCACAACCGGGTCGCGACCGGCGGCTTCGGATGGACCGCGGACCGTCAGTCGATCGTCCTGCTCGACGCCAATGCGCGGCGGCTGTTCGCCGACATGAGGGACGGTAACCTGTCGTGACTGTTCGTGTGTTGGCTCTCGTCCCATGATCCAGGTTCGCTGGGCCCGAGGCGGTGACGTGAGTTCCATCCGTGAACTCGTCCGCCCGCTTGCCGGCAACACGCTCACGCCCAAGGACCCTGTGGCGTACTACGAGNCACTGCAACAGTTTCGGGTGGCCCAGGATCCTGACGTGCCCGGTCGAATCATCGGCTGTGGTGCCCTTCACGTGATGTGGGATGAGCTCGGAGAGGTCCGAACGCTGGCAGTGCACCCGGACTTCGCCAAGCGTGGCCTGGGTGGCCGGCTCCTTGAGNCCCTGCTCGAAGACGCCCGGGTACTTGGCCTGCGCCGCATCTTCTGCCTCACCTTCGAGGTGGACTTCTTCAGGCACCACGGTTTCTCGCCGATCGTGGGCCAGGCCGCTGAGCCCGACGTCTACGCTGAGCTCCTGCGTTCGTATGACGAAGGTGTTGCCGAGTTCCTCGACCTTGAGCGGGTCAAGCCCAACACGTTGGGCAACACCCGGATGCTGCGTGTGCTGTGATCGCTGTGCGGTCATGACAGTGCTGACNGCGTCGACCATAACCGTGTCGGCGCTTACTGCTCGCCGATTGCTCCTGCTGCTCCCGCTTGCTTGAATCCAGGGAATTGAGCACACCGCTGGATCAGCGCACAGTGGATCCTGCCTCGGCGTCGAGCAGGGACAGCTCCTCGCGGGTTGGCAGCCCTTCCCAGTCGCCAACGCAGGCGACGGCGAATGCGCCGACAACGGTGCCGCGGTGGAGAGCCAGCGCCGGGTCAAGACCGTCGAGCACGCCGGAGAGGTAGCCAGCGGTAAAGGCATCGCCGGCGCCGATGGTGTCACGCACGGTGACNGGGACGGCTGCGGCGTGCTGGGCCAGTCCCCCGTGCCAAACGGTCGCACCTCGGGCACCCCGCTTGATGACAAGCTGGCTGACACCGGATGCCGCGAGCTCTTCTGCGGCTGCCCGCTCGTCCTCGGGATCGGTCACGACAAGCCCCAGCTCGTCTTCAGAGGCAATCACAACATGTGCGCCGCGGACGAGCTCGGAGAGCACGGAGCGCGCTTGCTGCGGCGTCCACAGACTCGATCGGTAGTTGACGTCGACGCTGACGAGCGCGCCGGCGAGACGGGCCAGCTCGAGGGCCGTGACGACGGCCTGAGCCGCGGATCTCGACAGCGCAGGCGTGATGCCCGTGAGGTGCAGAATACGCGGGGCATCGGCAAGGCATGCGGCGGCATCGGCTGGCGACAGGGCCGACCCGGCCGAGCCTGCGCGGTAATAGCTCACCCGGGAGACGTCTGCGACGCGACGTTCAGCCAGCATGAGGCCGGTGGATCGTTGTGGGTCGACCACGACGGTATCGACNGCCACCGACTCGGCCCGCATGGTGCGCAGGATGAAGGTGCCGACCTCGTCGTCGCCAACTCGTCCGCCCCAGCGCACCATATGGCCCAGACGCGCGAGCCCGATCGCCACGTTCGACTCGGCGCCGGCCATGGTCATGGTCATGGTTCCACCGAGGCGCAGCGGCGTGCCCGTTCGGAAGCTGACCATGGTCTCGCCCAGAGTGACGACGTCGAGCTGGGTCATCGGGGCGACCGCGAGGCCTCGGCCACCGCGAGGAACTCAGCGGCGCGTATGCGGAGTGTGTCCAGGNCGCCGCCGCCGCGCGCGGCGTCTCCCACCAGAGGACTGCCGACTCCCACGGCCACGGCGCCGGCCGAGAAGTACTCGGCGGCGAGTCCGGCATCGATTCCACCCACCGGGACGAAGGGCACGTCGGGCAGTGGGTCGCGGAGGGCACGCAGGTAGCCGGGACCGCCGATCGCTGAAGGGAACAGCTTCACAGCGGTCGCCCCCAGGCTCCTTGCCGTCACGACCTCGGTCGGGGTGAATGCGCCGGCCAGCACAGGGATGCCGCGGGTCACGGACTCGGCCACGCTCTCCGAGACCGCTGGGGTCACCATGAACCGGGCGCCGGCCTCAAGGGCACGGGAAACGTCATTGCGGGTGAGCACGGTGCCTGCCCCGATCAGACAACCTTCAGGGGCCCGGCGAGCCACCTCGGCGATGACATGTAGCGCATCGGTCGTGACGAGCGACACCTCAAGGAACCGGATGCCGGACTCGGTAAGGACGAGGGCGGCCCGAATTGCCGCCGCAGGATCAGTGCTGCGGATGATCGCGAGCAGGCGCTCCCGTGCGAGCTCTTCGAGAAACTCCCCGTACAACGGGGTCACCAGTTCGCCGCCCGCCACTTCGCCGTTCACCACTCCGCCAGGGACCCGTCTGGATGGCGCCACACCGGGGTTCGCCAGGAGTGACCGCGTGCATCTGCCGCGCGCACTGCCACCTCATCCACCTCGATGCCCAGGCCGGGTCCGGTGAGCCGCTCGATGTTGCCATCCACGAACTGCAGTGGCGCCTTGTCGAGCACATAGTCCAGCACTTCGGCGCCCTGGTTGTAGTGGATGCCGATGCTCTGCTCCTGGATCAGGAAGTTCGGGGTCGAGAAGCCCACCTGCAGACAGGCGGCCAGCGCGAGAGGGCCAAGCGGACAGTGTGGCGCCAGCTGCACGTCATAGACCTCGGCCATCGCTGCGATCCGGCGTACCTCCGATATGCCCCCGGCGTGCGAGACGTCGGGCTGGGCCACGGCGATGCCGACGTGGAAGAGAGGCAGGAAGTCCTGTCGGCTGAAGAGCCTTTCCCCAGTCGCGATCGGGATAGACGTCGACTGCGCGAGCCTGGCGAGCAGGTGCGAGTTCTCCGGGACGACCGGCTCCTCGATGAAGAATGGGTGGAGTGGTTCCAGCAAGGGCGCGATCCGCCGCGCGTCGGCCAGTGTGAAGCGTCCGTGGAAGTCAACAGCCACATCCCGGTTCGGCCCGAGCACCTCGCGAGCCGCCGCGACTCGCTCGAGGACGGCGTCGATCTGGCCAACCGAACCGAGCGGTCCCATCGCTCCGGACGCATTCATCTTCACGGCGGTCAGTCCGACGTCGAGCTGCGCCTGGACCGCCTCGGCAATCCCGCTTGGATCATCGCCGCCGACCCATCCGTACATCCGGATCCGGTCTCGGACCGCACCTCCGAGCAGCTCATGGACCGGGACGCCCAACGTCTTGCCCTTGATGTCCCACAACGCCTGGTCTATGCCGGACACGGCGCTGCCCAAGACCGGACCGCCGCGGTAGAAACCGCTCTTGGTGAGCACCTGCCAGTGATCCTCAATGCGCGAGGGATCGCTGCCGATGAGGTGCTCCGCGAACTGGTCGACCACTGTACGCACGGCGTTCGAATGCCCTTCGAGGCTCGCTTCGCCCCAGCCGACGACACCTGCCTCGGTCTCGATCCTGACGAACAACCACCGGGGCGGCACNAGAAACGTCTCGACCCTGCTAATCGGCATGGACAGCTCCCTTTTGGTGGATGACGGCGATGACTGTGTCGACAATCTGTTTCGGGGTCCTCGTAATGTCGACGCTCACGCCGGCTTCGTCGGCCTGTAGCTCCTCGAGATCCTCGAACTGGGTGCGAAGCAACGAGGGTGGCATGTACTCATGCCGCCTCGCTGTGATCCGCGCGGAGATCAGGTCGAAGTCTCCGCGGGCGAAGACCGTGACCATGGTGGGAGCGTGCTCCCGAAGCAGGTCGCGGTAGCTGCGCTTGAGCGCTGAGCACGCCACCACGATGCCGGACCCCGCGCCAAGCGCAAGGCGCTCACCCACCTGGTGCAGCCACGGCAGACGTTGCCCGTCGGTAAGAGCGTGTCCAGAGGCCATCCACTCCTTGTTGGCCACCGAATGCAGGCTGTCCCCGTCAATGAGCGGCACGCCAAGGCGTTTGGCGAGCAGGTCCCCGATGGTGCTCTTGCCGGAGCCCTGAACGCCCATGATGACGATGGGCGGGATCGGATGAGATTCCATGGCTCAGCCTTTCGTCGCTCCGGCCGTAAGACCGGATACGACGTACTTCTGGGTGAAGAGGGCGATCACCATGATGGGAACGGTGACGATGACGGCTGCAGACATGAGGCTCCCCCAGTCGATGCTGGCGTAGGAGACGAAGTTGAAGATCGCGACGGGAAGCGTCTTGGTGTTCGCTCCGGAGAGCACCAAGGCGAACATGAAGTTGTTCCAGGAGAAGATGAACGACAGGATGCCCGCGGTCGCCAGGCCTGGCACCGAGAGTGGGAGGGTGATCCTCAGGAAGGCTCCTATCGGTGTCAATCCGTCGACCTGCGCGGCGTCCTCGAGTTCTGTTGGCAGGGAGTCGAAGAACGACATCATGAGGTACACGATCAGCGGCAACGCCACGAACATGTGAGACAGGATCAGGACCGCGAACCCGCCGACCAGGCGCAGGTTCGCGAAGATGAAGTACCAGGGCACCAGCAGGCTCACGCCAGGAATGATGCGGGCCATGAGCACCACCATCGCCGATCGACCCATGGTGAACCGGCTCATCGCATACGCTGCAGGCACTCCCAGGATCAACGAGAACACGGTTGACCACAAGGCCACCCAGAAGCTGTTGAAGATGAAGATGAAGTAGTTGTTGCGGCCCAGCACATTGGCGTAGTTCTCCAGCGTGGGCGTGAAGAAGAAGGTCTTGTGGGAGTCGTAGATGTCGACATTCGTCTTGAACGAGGCCACCAGCATCCACACCAGGGGAGCGATGAACAGCAGCACCGTCAGGGTCAGCACGACCACCCGAAAGATCGGGTAGGCACGCGGCTTGCGACGGCGTCGCCGGAGCGTGGGTCGGGCGAGGGCGGGTTCCGGGAGCCTGGGTTTCGGGAGTGTGCCTTCCGGCACGGCGTGGGTTGGCACGGTGTCGGTCATGACCGGTCTGCCTTTCGACGGTACGTGACCATCCACATGATGGCGATGATGAGCAGGAAGAACAGAACGAGCACGGTCGAGGCGGTCCCGTAGTCGTTGTAGTCAAAGCTCAGCCCGAAGGCGTACACGTTGAGCGTCTCCACCTCGTGAAATGAGCCGCCGCCCTTGCCCTTGGTCGCATACAGGATGTCGAATGTCTTGAGCGCGTCGATCCCGCGCAGCACGATGGCGACGATGACCGTCGACCTGAGCAGGGGAAGCGTGACGAACCGGAATCGTTGCCATGAGCTTGCGCCGTCGATGCGGGCCGCTTCATCCGGCTCCTCGGAGAGGGAGGTCAGGCCGGCGAGCAGGATCAGCACGATCATCGGGGTCCACTGCCAGACGTCGACGAAGATCAACGTGGGNAGCGCAGTCGTCTGGCCGGACAGCCATGGTTGCGCCGGGATGCCGAACCAGCCCAGCAGCTGGTTTGCGAACCCAATGTTGGGGTCGAAGATGAGACGCCACATCATGCCCACCGCAACGGGGGTCGCCACCAGCGGCATCAGGATCGCAACACGGACCCACTTCTCCCCCTTGAAGGGACGCCACAGCAGGAGCGCAACCCCCATACCCAGCACCATCTCCGCGGCGACCGCACCACCCGTGAACATGAACGTGCGTAGCACCGCCGGCCAGAATCGTTCGGTATCGCCAAGGACCTGCAGGTAGTTGGCGATACCGACGAACTTCGACTCGGCGCGGACAGATCCCTGAGCGTCGGTGAGGCTCAGATACACGGTCCAGGCCAGCGGGACGGCAATCAACAACCCGACGAAGATCATCGCGGGGGCAGCAAAGAGCCACTTCCGGTGGCGGTTTGCCCACGTGGAGTAGGCCTTCCACGCTGTGACCTTGGTGGTGACCAGGACGGTCATGCATGCCTCGCATCTGTTACGGGAGAGCGACGGTGGAACGAGGTGGTAGGTGGATGGCCGGCATCAGCATTGAGGCTGACCTGCCTGGCCATCCACCCGTACCTGCTATTTCTCGGCGTCCAGGATTTTCTGGAACGCCGCACTCGCCGCATCAGCGGCTGCGCCTGAGTCCCCACCGGTGATGGCGACCACGATGGGGTTTCCGACGATGTCGCGCGCCTCGGGCACCTTGATCACCAGGGGCCGGTCGTGACCGACCCCATTCTTGGTGCTGACGGAGATCGCGGCGGCAAGATCCGCCGGGTAGGTGGCGACCCCTGCCGGGTCGTTCCAGACGGAGGTGCGGGCACCGGGAACGCCGGCCTTCTGAATCTCCAGCGTCATCGCCTTGCTGGTGGCCCACTGGATGAACTTCCACGCGTTCGCCTGGTTGGTGGATGCAGCGTTGACCCCGAGCGCCCAGGATGGCACGTTGTACGCCTTCGAGCCCGTGGCTCCGGCCGGCATCGGCGCGAAGCCGACGGTGTTTGCGACCTTTGACTTCACCGGGTCCGTGGCGTTCTTGTACAGGCTGTCGGCCTCGGTGTAGAGCCCCGCCTTGCCCTGGGTGAAGATGGCCATGGCCTCCGGCCAGCTCATGTCTGTGCTGACGTTGGCAGGACCGTAGTTGTGAATTAGGCCGCCGTAGAACGCGTACGCCTTCTTTGCGGCGTCACTGGCGACGCCGGACTTGCCGTTCGCGTCGATGAAGTCGCCGCCGAAGCTGTAGAGGAAGCTCGAGAACTGCGTGACCGCGACGGACTTTCCCGTGCGGGCGATGAAGCCCGCTACCCCGGGATTCTGCGCCTTGATCGTCTTGGCCGCAGCCTGGAGCTCGTCCATGGTCTTGGGAACCTCGAGCCCGGCTTTCTTCAGGAGATCCTTGCGGTAGTAGAGGACTTCCTGCTCGGTAATGATGGGGACTCCGACAGCCTTGTCCTTGTAGGTCGTCGCCACGACCGGGCCTGACTGGAAGTCTGTCCAGCCCCACGTCTTGTTCGTTTTCACGTCCGCACTGAGGTCTGCCAGGTAGCCGTTCTTGGCGAACAGCTTCCCCTCCTGGAGCGGTCGGTACATCATGACGTCGATCTCGTTCGTACCGGCGTTCA
>JGIcombinedJ21911_10000771_pt1 | contig 10740 bp, 7 predicted proteins | sample BarGraNGADG00211_FD_21911 | JGI IMG/M metagenome (IMG submission 21911)
CGAGCAGTCGCCGCAGTGCCGGCGGGTCGTCGCCAGCGCCTCGCCGTCCCCGTCCGGCAGCGAGAGCGCGCGGTGCGGTAGGTCGGTGTGGATCACGCCGGCGCCTTGCGGCGCCATCCACACCTTGTGCGTTGTCCGGGCGCGGGACTCCTTCGGTTCGGCGCGAGGACCAACACCTCCGGCAGTCCGTGACCTCCTCGGTTGGCACTGCAAATAGCCAGCGATCCAACACCACATTGTGCACTCCACGACGCTAAGACACGTTGAACCCGTTGCCCCCGAGCGACCACAGTGGCGAGAGTGCGCCGGACGAGGTGATATCACTTGTCCTGTGCACCAACTCAAGAGCATCCCGCGTGTTGCCCATCCGACACTCGTCGTGGAGCTTGCAGTCTCGGGCGCCGCCTCGCTTGTGATGGCCGCATACGCCACGACTCTCACCGCGAATCCCCTCGATCGACTCGGACAGGTCTCGGCGCTCGCATCTCTTCAACTTCCGTTCGCAGCTCTCGTTATTCTCGCCCTGCTCATGGGAAGTCGGTCCATCAGGATCTCCCGCGATCCCCGACCCGCTTATGCAGCTGCCTTTGCCATTCTTGCTGGCGCGACCTCCGGCTTCGTTGCGGGTGGTCTAGTCTTCGCGCTGAGGGGAACGCCCTACCCACTGTTCGGACCGAACGGCGACAGCGGCGTGCTAATTCAGTGGGCAACGCAATTCGCCAATGGCGATGGATTGAATCTCAGCTATCCACCGGCGATAATCCTTTTGCTTTCGTTCGCCAGCAAACTTCTCGGATCCCCCCCCGAATATGTGCTTAAACTACTGCAGGTCACCCTGACTGCATTGTCGATTCCGATCAACTATACACTCTGGCGAACGCTGCTGCGCCCAGCACCCTCATTGGCAGTAGCGGCCATCGCTGGCCTAGTCCTCATTGATCCATACAAGCCTTACACCGGGCCGGCGCTCGTAGCATGCATTGTCGGAGTCGTCCATCTCATAAGAGGCACACGGGCTGCGGTGAACTGGACCATTCGTGGAATCCTTCGCAGGGGTTTCTTGGTGGGGGGTTGCGTTGGCATCGTCGCTCTCGTCTACTCAGGATGGTTCGTTTGGACCGCCCCGGGGGCTATTGCCGCAGCGCTCTTCACACTATCGACTACGAATACGTCGAAACAAGACATTCTGAAGAAACTCGGATTCTTGACAACATGCGGCATAGCGTTCGTCCTCGTTGCGGGTATCCATATCGTCGCTATTACCAAGGCCGGCGTTGTTGACAAATATGTGTATTTTGACGCGTTGGTGGATCCAGCCTATGTGACCATGTGGCGGTCGGACTTTCCAGGCATCGTTGGCGAATGGCCGCCGCCGGGCGAAATCGGGGGCGTCTCGGTGTTCCTTCTCAGCCTCGCAGCGTTCACATCAGTAGCATGGGTGAAGCGCGGAACCGAGCCGATAGTGCATGTCCTGGTGTTGTCAGCCTCGGGAGCGTGGATCCTACGCCACCTAATAGCATCGCAAATGTCGGCGAGTGGCACTGTCCAACTATGGCCGCGCACGTCAATGGAAATAACCTATTGCCTCTTGGTTCTGGCCGCCCTCGGAGCTAGGGAAGTGTTCTTGACCTGGATCACGACGCTTGAAATGGAGCCACTCAAACTAGCACGGCGAACTGTAACCGCCGCACTCCTGGCGTCGAGCTTTATCCTCGCGTCAGGGGCCTCGTCAATTTCCGATCACTATATGCCCGCAAATGAGGACTCCAGGCGGTTCTTGGCATGGATTTCTCACAGCGAACCATTGCTCGATGGAGAGTGCCCTTCGATAACAACGCCGGAATGTTCGCCTTCGAATTAATGGTACGAGACCGGCCGTATCACAGCGAACCGATGGAAATGGGGTTGGCCTGAAGCAAGAATGTGGCAACTGACACAACAGCCAACAAGACCATCGTGCGCCGAACGCCGGTGTGCTGATCGAACACTTTGGCTGTGCAGCACATAAACGCCGCGGTGATTGGAAGTGCATATCTCGATGCTATGGCAAAGTACATACCATTCTCAACAAAATTGCCGACCACGAGGATCGGTGCGCCTATTGCGGCAATGAACACCGTGGCGGATCCAAGAATCGTCAGGTCTCGATCAGCCCTCCCACCGAGTGCCGCGGAAAGAGCACCTACAACGAGAATGGCTGGCACAATAGAACTAATTCTGTCCGTTGCTATCCCGCCCAAATATGCAGGGAAATATCCGCCAGAAATCGGACTGAAGAACATCAGGACATGGGCGAATAGATTGCCGAGCGGTAACTCATCCGTCATGAACCATTGATTGAGGGGCAATTGATCAGCCGCTACGATCGCATTCGATTCAAACCATTGCGACCAGAGTCGCGAGGTCATCAGAAACGAGATGACCAGCAACGACACGGTCGCGGCCACTCTCGGCCATGGGGGCGGTCGCAGCACCCCCCATGCTGCCTTGCCGATGACGATGCAGCATGCCACCCCCACCGCCAGGAGGACAGTCAACTTCACCATCGCGCCAAACGCCGAGAACAGCGTCAAGATCGCGATCTGGCCCCATGTCCCTCGGAATTCGGTAGCTGCGAGGATAATGAGAGCTCCAGCAGTCGCGGCCGCAATGTCTGGCCCGAGGGTTGTTGCTGACGTCACTATCTGCGGGGTCGAGATCGCGAGAATGGTAACCGCGCCCGCCATCATTCGACTCACACCACTGCGGGTCGCAAGTCTCCTCGTGACCAGACCAAAGGCGATGAGCCACATGACACCGACCGCTCGGGTGGCGACCAGGAACGACACGTCGAAAATGGCCGCCACAGCGCGGCCAGCGACTGACGTGAGCGCATAATAAACCGGAGGGTGAATACCGGCGGTGGAGTATCCTCCCCCNGGGAATGCGGCCGGGNCATACTCTGGCAGGCCGCACTCTGGCAGCGACGCATCAAGCGCAATCCCGTAGCACGCCTCGGTTTCCATTGCGTCCTGGCCCAGTTGTTCGCCTTGGAGAGGAACTTCCGGAAACTTGACTAAGTAGTCATAGTGCGCCGCCTCATCGATCGGCGACATGTCTGTGAACGTTATGATGTTGAGGGCGCCGAGAAGCAAAGCGACCAGCGTGATCAGGAGGTCGGGTAGTAACGTCGGATGCCTGTAATCAAGTCTTCTGACCGCCGAGGCTCCGGCCATTGAGGTACTCCTTCGTCGATGCGTCTCTCGCTCTGATTGCTTTTTCTGCGCGGCTAACGGCGCCCGCTGACCATGACCAAGTGGACCCAAGTGGCTTCCGCCTCGTGCACTAGCGGTGTGCGGATACAGGCTCAGGAATCGGGCGGGGCGGGGCGTTTCCTGACTGTGATGATAGTAGGGCAAGCCCGTTCGGCGTGTGCTCGGACTCNGTTCCGTCCGAAGGGTGGATGCCCCGGGACTCTCGGTCAAGAAGTGTCACTCGGTACTTGATGGCTTGCCGAGTCCAGAAGGGTTGGCGTCGTCGTAACCGCCGGTGGTGACTCGGCCCTGTCGGAGCTGGCGGAACACGGTCTTGTATGGCAAACGGTGTCACGCGCGCCTCTGCCATGGTGTGCACCATCAGCACACTGATGCCGCTAGGTTTGTAGACAGACGACCCACACGGGTCACCGTGAGGAGGTATCTGTGAAGTTCCGAGAGCTTGCCGTTCCTGGAGCGTGGGAGGTCACCCCGAAGCAGCTGATCGACCCCAGAGGGATCTTCCTTGAGGTGTTCAAGGACACAGCCTTCGTTGAGGCCGTCGGGCATCCCCTTGACCTCAGGCAGGCCAACACGTCAGTGTCTTTGGCTGGAGTCGTTCGCGGCATCCACTTCGCCCAGACCCCCCCCAGCCAAGCGAAGTACGTGGTGTGCCCCCGTGGGGCGGTCATGGATTATGTCGTGGACATCCGCGTTGACTCCCCCACGTTTGGAAAATGGGACTCCGTGCTGCTCGACGATGTCGACCGTCGTGCCATCTACATCTCAGAGGGTCTGGGCCACGTCTTCGTTGCACTCGAGGATTCCTCGACGGTTCTCTACCTNTGCAGCGCGCCCTACGCGCCCGGTCGAGAGTTCGGCATCCACCCGTTGTGTGCCACTGTTGGCATCGAGTACCCCCGAACGGCTCGGGATGGCAGTGAACTCACGCTGCTCCTGTCCGAGAAGGACAAAGCTGCGCCGACGCTGCTCGAGGCGCGGGACCAGGGGTTGCTCCCCACATGGGAGGACCAGCAGGCGTACGTTCGCTCGCTCTCCTGACTGCTCCCGCAGACCAGCGACGGCGAACACCCCGATGTCCCCCCATGCCCACGCAGGGCCAGTCGGCCCCACCAAGTGGATCGCCTCCTGAATCCGGAAGTACGACTTCAACGCGAGGGACTCAGCAGATGCCTGCAAATTCCGATCAGATCGAGCCACGGTCCCCTGCGCGGGCGAGCACACGAGGTCTCTCAGTCACATCACTGGCCCTGCTCAGCGGTCTCGGAGTGTTCGGCGCCTCGAGCTTCATACTCCTCGGCCTTGCGGGGCGAGAACTGGGCCCAGCGGGTTCCGCCCCCCTCTCCGTGGCGTGGACGGCAGTCAATGCGGTTGGGATTGGCTTGTTCATGCCGGTCGAGCAGGAGGTCTCACGCCTCACCGCTGCCCGCCGGGCGACGGTTTCCTTGGCACCCACACTGACGCACGTGACGCGATACGTCCTCTGGGCGCTCGCCGTCACCTCAGCGCTGACCCTCTTTCTCTCGCAGCCACTGGCCAACCTGCTGTTCTCCGGCGAGATCACCATCGTCCGGCTCACCGCGGTGGCGCTGGCCGCCGTCGGTCTGGAGTACTACGTCCGCGGGTCCCTGTCCGGGTCCGGCCTCTTCGTGAGGTACGGCACCCAACTGATGATCGACGGCGGTGCAAGAATAGTGATCGCGCTGGCCGTATTCCTGGGCCCGTGGGACTCTGCAGCGGCCTACGGGGTTGCCCTTGTGGTCTCCCCGGCGGTGGCGACGCTGTTGACTGTTTCCATCCCCGTCCTCGGTTGGATGCGCAAGAGCCCGACCAAAGCGCATGCCAGCAGCATCGCACCGCTGGTCCTCACCTCTCTCAGCTCGCAACTGTTGGCGAACGCCGGTCCATTGGCCATTGCCGCCCTCTCCACCTCGGCACAAGAAGCCGATACGGGACGATTCGTCGCCGCGGTGACCGTCGGCCGGATACCGCTGTTCCTGTTCGCCGCAATTCAGGCCGTATTCCTCCCCACGCTCGCAGGTCTGGTCACGCGCGCGGACATCGAGGGCTTCAGGCGCACCTTTCGGAAGGCGTGGACCGCCACAGCGGCGATCGGCCTCCTCGGCACCGCGGGCGTGGCGTTCCTGGGACAGTGGGTGATTCGCGTGATCTACGGTCCCGACTTTGACGTGAACCTGCTCGATCTTCTGCTGATCGCATTGTCGGGCTCGCTGTTCATGGCCTCCCAGGTGCTCGCCCAGGCACTCCTCGCCCATCGGCAGGACACCCTCGTCCTCGTCGGCTGGACGGTGGGGCTTCTCGTCACCGGTGCCAGCCTCGCCCTGCCGATTCCCCTGACGACTCGTGTGGCAACGGCACTTGTCGCCGGAGCGGCGGCCAGCAGTCTGGTGATGGTGATGGCCTACGCTCAAACCATGACTGCATGGGCCCGCAACATGACGCCGGAGACCAGGAAATCGTGAACAAGGTGGACGTCTCAGTGGTGATCCTCGCGTTCGGCGAGGAAGAGTGGCTCGGCAGGGCTGTCGACAACGTTCTCGCGTCGGAGGACATCGCAGTCGAGGTGGTGGTGGTGGACAATGGCTGCACGTCCGACGCCGTCGCTCGGTTGGCCCCAGACACACGCCTCCGAGTGGTGACCCCTGCCAAGAACCTCGGCTTTGCGGGTGGGGTGAACCTCGGCGCGGCGCACACCAGCGCTCCTGTCATCGCCATGGTCAACTCCGACGCCGAGGTCGCACCATCGTGCCTCTCGCTGCTCCATCGCCGCTTGGACGATCCATCCGTTGGCATCGCTGGAGCCGTGATCCTCCTGGCGGACGAGCCAGAACTGGTCAACTCCGCAGGCAACCCGCTCCACGTGCTGGGTCTGAGCTGGTCCGGGCATCTGCGTGAGCCCCTCGAGTCGCTTACGCGGGTGAAGGCGGAGGCGGGGGTTTCGGGCGCCTGTATGGCACTCCGGCGGGAGGTCTGGGACCGCTTGGGCGGGTTCCCCGAGGAGTTCTTCGCTTACCACGAGGACATCGACCTGTGCTGGCGGGCGCGGTTGCTTGGACTCCGGGTGGACCTCGTTCTCGGGGCGACGGCCGTCCACCACTACGAGTTCTCTCGGAATGACCTCAAGATGTACCTGATGGAGCGCAACCGGATCGCCTTCATCGTGACGACCTACGGCCCCCGAACGTTGGTGGTCCTTGCCGTCCCGCTGATGGCGTTCGAACTCGCCATGTCGGTCCTGGCCCTCTCCCAGGGTTGGGGCAGACAGAAACTCGAGGGATGGCGGTGGTTGATCTCACATGCTGGATGGCTCCGGGAACGCCGGGGTCGTCTCCAGGGAAGTCGTCTGGTCGGCGATCGCCACTTGGCACGCTACTGGACCACGAGATTCGACTCGAGCCAGATGCCGCTACCCGCGGCAGCTCGCCCGCTCGAGTGGATATTGGCGGTTTGGTGGGGCATTCTCCGCCACACCATTTGAGCGACCATTCCAAGTGGGCGCTCGTGTACGGCACATCATTCACCAGCGCTTCCGGAGCCTCGACGATGCGATGGCGATGAGGGTCCGCAGTCGTCCCAGGGCCCGCCGCACCAGCCCGGAGATGCCCTCGGAATTAAGAATCTCAGCCACGCGCACGCTCGTGCGACGTAACCGACCTGGCGACTCCCCCACCGGGTCACCACCCACGTCGGGGATCGTGTACGGGTCGAGCGTTGCCGACNCCGCTGAGTACGGCTCGTCGTCGGCAACGGGAGCCCAGCCTGTGGGCCGCCTGGGTCCCTCGTCACGCACCAAGGCTGCGGCGTCACGGAGGATCTGTTCGTAAACCGCACCTTGGAGGTGCGGAGACCACGTCAACAGGGCGTCCCTGCGCGCCTGCGTCCCCATCCTGCGGCGCTCGGCCTCAGAGACCACGAGCCGCTCGAGCGCATCTACCCACTCAGTTGTGGTCGAGCACAGCATTCCGTTACGCCCATGGTCGATGGCCTCCCGGAAGGGACCGGTCGGGGCCGCCACGGTCGGCGTCTCGACGAGCGCTGCCTCCAGCCACTTGATCGCCGACTTCGCTTCGTTGAAGCGCCCGTTGATCGTGAGTGGTGCCAAGCAGATGTCGGTGTCGCGCAGGATCCCGGGGAGTTCGTACCAGGCGACAAATGGCAGCGTGACGACTCGATCGGCGAACGGTTCGAGCGCCCGCGTGGTATCAAGGTGTCCACCCAGCCAGAGCTCGACCTCGGGGTGCCGGGTCAGAACGTCGACAACGGCCGGTTCCACGGAAGCCCAGTCCGCATCGTGCGTTGTCGTTCCGGAGAAGTAGCCAATTCGAACGGGTCCACGCATACGTGGTCGCCGGAGCGCCGCGTCGCTGCACCGAGCGAGGAGGAATCCGACACCGTTGGCGAATCGGCGCGCTGGGAGTCCCGTCGTGGCCGAAGCGTGGGAGCACAGCTCCGCTGTCGACCCTACAAAGACGTCGCATACCTCCATCGTGGTTCGATAGCGCGCGACGCCACGCCACCAGAGCTCGTGCTCCGCAGCGCTGAGGCTCTCCAAGCCGTCCAACTGTCCCTCCAGAGTCGGATCGAAGATCAGGTCATCGACGTCGAACAGCACTGGCACGGACGCCAACCTGGCACGGACCGAGTCGATGAGCGCCATCGTCTGGATTGTAGCGGGGACGCGGTAGAAGACGACCGCATCGGCGTAGAGGGCCGCCGAAAGGAGTTCCGGGTCGCGGTAGTGAAGCACACGGGCCGTGATACCCCGCGTGGCCAAGGCTTCCGCTGGCAATCGCGCGCGGTACCGGAGCGGTGCACCCTGGATACCGACCACGAACAGCACGGATCGGATCGGTTGGTCGTCGTCGACGGTTGTCGAGGAACTGGGCGTGGTCGCCTCGCCGACGAGCTCACGGTACAGGGCTATGAGGCCTTCGGCCTGCTCCGAGAACCGGCGGATCGGGGAAACTGATCCGCGTCCCGACAGCGACTCGCGGAGTCCGGGCTCGACGACCACGCGCCTGATCGCTTCCGCCAAGGACCCTGAATCGCCCGCTGGCACGACGAGGCCGTTGTACCCGTGCCGGACCGCCTCCTCTGGGCCGAGTGTGTCGGTACATATCACGGCCAATCCCGCCGCCAGCGCCTCGCGTGTGATGATGGAGTGCGACTCCCGCATCACGGACGGCAGCACCAGCACGTCATGTCCCGCGAGGACGTCACCGAGGACGTCGGGGAGGAAGCTGTCACGGCGCTTCGCCCAAGCAGGGAGACCGGCGGCCTCCCGCTCTCCGAGGCCGTACAGATCGATCTCGATTCCATTGAGGCCTTCGAGCGAGCGAAGGGCCTCTGCGAGTACGTGACCGCCCTTCATGGGCTGGTCCCCTCCCGCATACATGAACCGGGCGGACGCCCCAGGGGCACGGTCGGCCACGGAGGTACTGAGGAGGTCCACCTGCTCGTCCGGCAGCCCGTTCTCGTCGACCCGCAATCGCCCTGCCGGCGCGCCGTTGGCGATGAGGACATCGCGTGCCGCGGCCGACGGTGCCAGGATCACGTCCGCATCCTCGACGGCGACAGCCAACAAGGAGTTCCGCCGCTCAAGGTGGGCCCGGCCAGCCTCACAGGAGCACGTCCCGCAGTCGACCACCAGCGAACAGGGTCGCATTTCCCGGTCGACGAGGAACTGCCTGGCACAGAACCACCAGAAGTCGTGCATCGTGAGGATCACCCGCGCCCCAGAGTCCTTGGCGGCTCGGAGCATCCCGGCCCCGAGGGTTTGGATTGAATGGAAGTGAACGACCTCGGGCCTTACCTCTCGGAGCCAGGACTCGAACGCCCGCACCGCGTCGGGGTTGTCGTAATTCCGCTCGTCGGACCACCCGGTCCATGGTGTCGTCACCAACCACTCAACTGTGACGCCGTGGCCGTCGTCCTCGCTCGACCGCGAGAGGGGGGTGTCCGTAACGTCGAGCCGACCCGCGAAGACATGCGACTCGTGTCCGGCCGCAGCCACCGCCCGCGCAATGCGCTGTGGGACCAGCGTGCCTCCCGAGACGAAGTTGGGTGGGTAATGGGCACTGACCTGAGCAACACGCATGCGCCCAATCGTAACGATCCGGGTCCGTCGCCGTAGTGCCTCATGTCAAGATGCTCGCGAATCGTGGGTGCGTGCCTCACGTGGTTTTGCTCGCGAAACGCTGGTGGTGTGTGCGGTGGTCTTGGCGGCGGCGAGGTGGATCAGCTGGGTCTGGATCGCGGTGATGTCCCGGGTCAGTTGGGCGGGGTTGAGGCTTGCGAAGAGTTCCTGAAGCTCGGTGTGCGTGGCGGGGGCGAGGATGCCGGTGTCGGTGACGCGCTGGTAGGGGGTGCGGGGCTTGTCGTAGACGCGGATGTTGCGCCCGTTCCGGTTCGCCCGGTATCCGATGGCTTTGGTGGTCCCGGTGAACAGGTTCAGCCGGAGCCTGACGAGGGCGTAGAGCTCGTTCAGCAGCCGCAGTTCGGTGGTGGTGTCGTACCGGTAGTGGAACGCGTGCCGGCGTACGACGTCCCCGTTCTTCTGTTCGACGTGGGCGTTGTCGTTGGACCGGTAGGGGCGGGCGCGGGTGAAGTAGATGTCACGGTCGGCGGCCCAGCCGATCAGGGCATGGTTGATGAACTCGCCGCCGTTGTCGCAGTCGAGCCCGGTCAGCGGGAACGGGAGCCGCGCCTCGATCACGGGCATCGCTTCGAGGACCCACCGGTGGGCCCCGTTGCGCAGCGCGATGTTCTCCGTCCACCCGGTGTGCACGTCGGTGACGGTCATGGTGCGAAGGAACTCGCCCTGCAGCGAGGCCCCGCAGTGCAGCACCAGGTCGATCTCGACGAACCCGGGCACCTGCTCGTGCTCGTCGCCGGCTTTGCGGACGGTGATCGAGGTGCGCAGCAACGGACCCGGCTTCGTGCCCGAGAGCCCGGTCAACCGCATCGCGTCCCGGGTGGGTTTGAGCAGTCGGTCGATCGTCGCCCCGGACACGGCCAGCAGCTGCCCCTGGGTGTGATCGTTCAACCGTGCGGTGCTGTCAACGACGGCTGAAATTTGACCCCTTATCGTCGTCTGAAAACTGACCCCCTTGTTGGTTGTTGTTCTCGGTCGTGCTGTTGGTGGCTTGTTGTTGGAGCAGCGCGCGGCGGGCGCGGGTGCGGTAGGAGTCCCCGGCCAGGGAGAGGACTTCGGCGTGGTGCACGAGGCGGTCGATCATCGCGGCGGCGATGATGTCGTCGGAGAAGATCGCACCCCACCGGCTGAAGGCCATGTTCGAGGTCAGCAGGATCGAGCCCTGCTCGTACCGGGACGCCACCAGCTGGAAGAACAGGTTCGCGGCGTCGGAATCGAACGGCAGGTAGCCGATCTCATCGACTATGAGGAGCCGGTAGCGGCGCAACCGCTTGAGCTCGGCCTCGAGGCGGAGCTCAAGCGGTTGCGCCA
>JGIcombinedJ21911_10000780_pt1 | contig 10698 bp, 8 predicted proteins | sample BarGraNGADG00211_FD_21911 | JGI IMG/M metagenome (IMG submission 21911)
GGCCTCGCGGACCGGGACTCCGCCGCCGCCCGCCGCTATGGCGACCATCCCGTCCGAGAGCAGCCGCGCGACGACCGGCGCCTGTACGATGCGCAGCGGTCGAGGCGACGGCACGACGCGGCGCCACCCGCACCCGGGCACTTCGACGAACGTCCAGCCCGGTTCCCGGGTGCGCTGCAGTCCGGCCTGCTCGGCGGTGTAGTAGGGCCCAATCGGCTTGGTCGGCCTCTCGAAGGCGGGATCTGCGGGATCGACGACCGTCTCGGTGATGATCGTCGCGACCGGATTGCCGATCCCGTGCATCCATAAGGCGTTGGCCAACGAGAGCTGCAGCATGAAGCCGAGCCCGCCTTCGGAATCCGCTCCCGCGATGTACAGGGGCATCGGAGTCACGGTGTCGCGGGCGGCCTCATTGCGGATGACGATGTTGCCGACCACCGGGCCGTTGCCGTGCGTGAGCGCGATCCGGTGACCAGCTCCCACGAGCGGAACGATGCTCTGCATTGCCGCGTCGGAGCGATCCTGCTGTGTCTCTATCGAGCCGTCATCGCCGCGGCGCAGCATGGCGTTGCCGCCGAGTGCGATGACGAGCGTGAGCGTGCTGTCGGGGGCGGACTCGATCACACAAGGCCCTTCTCCGTGAGGAACGAGTCGACGAGCTGACGGAGAGTCGGCTCGCCCCGGTCCTCCACCTCATAGGTCACACGCACCGCGTCCTGCTTGATGTCGATCAGCCGAGCGAGGTCGATCGGGGTCGCGATGAGTACGGCGTCGCACGGGACCGCAGCTATCGTGGCGGCCAAGTCGGCGAGCTGCTCGGCGGAGTAGCCCATGGCCGGGAGCACCTCGGTCAGGTGGCCCCACGCCTTGAACGTGTCTGCCAACGTACGGCCGCGGGTCGACGATGACGGCACCCGCGCGCCTGGCGGCGATGATTCCGGCGCCGTACGGCATCCCGCCGTGTGTGACGGTGGGGCCGTCCTCGATGACGAGGACCCTCTTGCCCGCGATGCGGGCGTCGCCGCCCGCCACCTTCACTGTCGAGTCGGTCTCGACGAGCGTGGCATCCGGGTTGAAGCGCTTGGCCGTGGCGCGCAGCTCCGAGACGCTGGAGGGGTCTGCGGTGTCCACCTTGTTGATGACGAGCACGCTGGCACGCAGGAAGTTGACCTCCCCGGGGTGGTACAGGCGCTCGTGGCCGGGGCGGTGCGGGTCGAGAGCGACGATCTCGAGGTCGGAGCGGATGAACGGCATGTCGTTGTTGCCGCCGTCCCAGATGATGACGTCGGCCTCGGCCTCGGCCGCCCGCAGGATGTCGGTATAGTCGACGCCGGCCATGACGACGCCGCCGGTCTCGATGAACGGCTCGTACTCCTCGCGCTCCTCGACGGTGACCTCGAGCCGGTCGAGGTCTTCCATCGACCCGTAGCGCTCGGCGCGCATCGCGCTCAGGTCGCGGTAGGGCATCGGGTGTCTGATGTCGACGGCGCGCAGGCCGCGCTCGCGGAGCAGGCTCCACACGTACCGCGAGATGCCGGACTTGCCCACGCCCGTGCGCACCGCGCAGATCGAGATGACAGGCTTGTTCGACGCGATCATCGTGCGGTCCGGGCCGAGCAGCAGGAAGTCCGCACCCGCGGCCAGCACGGTGGAGGCCTTGTGCATCACGTCCACGTGCGCGACATCCGAGTACGCGAAGACTACCTCGGCCACGTCGAGCTCATGGATGAGGCGCGTAAGGTCCGCTTCTGGATGGATCGGGATGCCGGCCGGATAGAGGGCGCCGGCGAGGTCCGCAGGATAGGTACGCGAGTCGATGCCGGGGATCTGCGTCGCCGTGAAGGCGACGACCTCGACCTGCGGGTCGTTGCGGTAGACGACCTGGAAGTTGTGGAAGTCGCGGCCCGCTGCTCCCATGACGATGATCCGTGTGCGCTGCATGCCTACTCCTCATCGGTGATCGCTCTGTCCGATCCGCGGTTGCATATACCGCGCCGACTATCGTATACCCGCGCGCGCGTCCGTGCAGGCGGCATGCTCGGAACCGCCTACGCGTTGGATAGCGAGGCTGAGGTACGATTGCCTCGTCGAAGAGGGCCCTTCGCGAAGGAGCAGCATAGATGCCCGTGCGCGTCGTCACCGATTCCACGAGCTACATACCCCCTGCCGAGGCCGCTGACCTCGGCATCCGCATAGTCCAGCTGTCGGCGACCCTCGGGGGCGTGACGCGCGCCGAGGACGAGATCGACGCCGAGGCCTTCTACAGGGCGATGCGCGAGACCGGCGAGTCACCGACGTCCTCGCAGCCGACCGTCGCCTCGATGATCGAGGCGTTCGAGTCTCCTGTCGCCGCCGGGAACGAGGTCGTCGCGGTGCTGCTCTCGGCGAAGATGAGCGGCACCTATGAGACCGCCCTGATGGCGCGCGAACAGGTCCTCGAGAGGCACCCGGGCGCGCGGATCGAGGTCGTGGACTCGCTCTCGAACTGCATGGAGGAGGGGTTCGCGGTGCTGGAGGCGGCACGCGTGGCCATGGATGGCGGCACTGTCGAGGAAGCCGCGGCGGCGGCCCGGGAGACCACTCACAAGACACGCTGGCTGTTCGCTCCGTCGTCGCTGGAATACCTCCATATGGGAGGCAGGATCGGCAACGCCCGGGCGCTTCTCGGCGCGCTGTTGCATGTGCGGCCGATCCTCACGGTCATCGACGGCGTCACCTCCACCGTGCGCTCGGTACGCACGCAGNGTCGTGCCATGGAGACGATCGCCGGCATGGTGGCGGCGGACGCTGCGGCTCACGGCCTGGTCGGCATCGTCGTACACCACATCCTCGACGCCGGCGAGGCCGAGGCGCTGGCGGACCTGCTGGGCGCGCGCCTCGGCCTCCGTCCGCGGGTGCAGCAGATCGGACCGGCGATCGGACTTCACGTGGGCCCCGGAACACTCGGCGTCGTGTACGAGACGCGCGACCACCTGCACAAGAACTCCGCCGACGTCTGAACCGATCGCCTGACCTGCGATGTCAGCGGGGTGCGCTACGATGGCGTTGCTCGTGCCCACGCACACCCGTGAGGGGTCCGGATGCCGCTTGTGAGATTCGTCCACGCCGCCGATCTGCACCTCGACGCGCCGTTCGCGGGTGTCGACGCTTCGGACCCGCGAGTGAAGTCAGCGCTCGTGGCGTCCACCCTCGAAGCGTTCGAGCGCATCGTGGCTCTGTGTCTGGACGAGAAGGTGGACTTCCTCATCATCGCGGGCGATGTCTACGACAACGCGCGCAACTTCAACGCGCAGCTGCGGTTCCAGCAGCAGATGGCACTCCTGGCCGGGGCCGGCATCCCGGTCTTCATCGTCGAGGGGAACCACGATCCGGAGTCTGCGCGGCCGCGTGACCTGCGCCTGCCCGACAATGTGCACTACTTCTCGACGCAATCGGTCGAACGAGTACCGGTGGAGCGTGACGGCCAGGTCGTCTGCGCCCTGTACGGGCGAGGCTACGCCCGGGCGGCCGAGACCCGCAACCTCGCGAAGGACTACCATCGCTCGCCCACCGATGCGGTCGCCATCGGCGTGCTGCACGCGAACGTGGGCGGCCGCGAGGGGTTCGAGGACTACGCACCGGCATCGCTGGACGACCTGCGCGCGGCCGGCATGGACTACTGGGCGCTCGGCCACATCCATAAGCCGGAGGTCCTGTCCGAGTCGCCCGCGATCGTCTACGCGGGCTGCCCGCAGGGGCGCAGCCCCAAGGAGGACGGCGTCCGCGGATGCTACCTGGTCGAGATCGAGGGCGGCCACGCTGAGATGTCCTTCCGTCCCACCTGTTCGGTGGTGTGGGAGACCCGGACGGTCGACGTGACGGCGCTCGAGGACATCGATGGTCTGCGGGCAGCGCTCCGCAAGGTCTGCGACGCCGTCCGGCTGTCGGCAGAAGGGTTGCCGGCGATCGTGCGCATCGAACTCGTCGGGCGGGCCGCCATCCACGCTGCGCTGGTCCGCGGGACGGTCCGCGCCGATCTCGAGCGCGAGCTGCGGGACGAACAGATGGCCGGCCGTCCATGGCTGTGGGTCGATAGGGCGCGTGACCGCACATCCGCCGCCCTGGACATCGAGGAGCTCCGCTCGGCGCCGGGCTTCGAAGGGGACCTCGTGCGGTTCGCCGACGAGATGGGCGAGGACCAGGGCTCGCTGGAAGCGACGATCGTCGAACTGCTCAGGCCGATCGAGGCATCTCTGGGGTCGGTCGACCTGGGCCTCACCCCGCAGGAGCTGCTTGAGCGCGCGCGGGACTTGTGCCTGGACCGACTGGAGGGCGATGGCCGATGAGACTCCGCCGGATAGAGGCCGTGCACTTCGGCAGGATCGACGGGCTCTCTCTCGGAGACCTGTCTCCGAAGCTGACCGTCGTCCACGGGCCGAACGAGTCGGGGAAGAGCAGCCTGACCGCGCTCGTGCGCCACGTGCTGTACGGGTTCCCGACCACCGGACGTCGGGTGGAGGCGCCCTACAGCTCCGAGGCCGGGAAGCGCCTGGGCCGGCTCGTATTCACCGATCCGGATGGCGAATGGGTCATCGAGAGGGCGGACGGTCCCAAGGGCGGAGCGCCCACGGTGAGCACCCTTTCCGGCTCTCCACGCCCCGATCTCATCTCCGAACTCACGGCGGGAGTACCCGCGCATTCGTACCGGATCGTCTACGGGTTCGGGCTCGCGGAGATGCAGCAGATCGCGGACACGAAGAGCCAGGAGGACAACCTGCTCGCCAAGTTCTACGCGGCGAGCGCAGGGCTCGAGGTCGACCCGGGTACCGTTCGGGCCGCGGTAGAGGGCTCGATGGAGTCGCTGTGGAAGAAGAACGGCTCGACTCCGGAGCTGAACCGGATGAAGGCCGAGCGGGAGCGGGTGCGCGCTGAGGCGCGCGGGCTCGAAGCGGAGGCGGAAGCCCTTCGGGCCGACGCGGCGCGTCTCGAATCCCTCGAGGGCGATCTCGAGCAGGCTCGCGCGCACCGCACAGAGACGGACGTGCGCGCGAAGAGGGTCGGGCGGGCGATCGACACCGCCGACCGCCTGCTCGCCGAGTCGGAAGCCGCGGACAAGGAAGCGCAGCGACTCGATCGGGAGGCCGAGGCCGTCCGGTCGCAGTCGGCCGCCCTTGTCGTCGATCCCGCCGCGTTGGCGGCGGCGGACACGGTGGATGCGCTGTTCGAAGAGCTCTCCGGGTTCCGCGAGAAGCTCGGAACGCTCGCGTCCGCAGAGACCCAGGCGGCCACCCTCGAGGTGCGGCTGCGTTCTGCCGTCGCCGACACGGGCTGGTCGGTCGAGGCGGCCCTCGCAGCGGGAAGCGACGCCGGCGCGGGTGCCGAGATCGAAGGGGCGCGTGACCGGCTCTTCAGGGCCACGGAGCGTCTCGAGATGGCGGTCGCAGCTCGCGACGCCGCGCGAGCCGAGGGCATGGGGACATCGGCCCCGGAGACGGCTCTCCCGAGGCCTTGGACGGTCCCGGGGTTCGCGATCGCCGCGATCGGCCTGGTGGGCGTGATCGCCGGCATGGTGCTGGCGCAGACGGCAGTCGAGGCGATCGGCGCGCTGCTGATCGCGGTCGGCCTGGTGTTGGCGCTCGCGGTCAGGCCTGCTGCGGGCCCCCGAGGTGACACCTCCAGGTCGCGTGTGACGGCGGCGGAGGCCGGTCTCGAGTCGGCCGCTGAAGCGCATGAGAAGGTGCGCGCCGAATGGTCGGAGTGGGTGCGCTCACGGGGCTTCGGGGACGGCACGGAGGACGCGGCCGCCGTCTTCGCCCGATACCAGGCCGCGCGGTCGGCACGGACGATCGAAGCCGAGCGCGCGGACGTTCTCGCGACCGTCGAACGGGTGCGCGCGACTGCGCTCGGCTACGCGCGGCGTGTCGGCGAGACAGCGGCGGTGCTGCTCGGAGAGGCGCCCGNAGCGGCCACTCTCGAGCGTGCCGGTGAGCTAGTGAACCGGGCGCGCGCGCTGGTCTCGGCGGCGCGCGCCGCGGATGCGNCGCGGCGGGAGTCGACAGCCCAGATCGATCGGCTCCAGCGAGAGGCGGCCGGGGTGAGGGCCCGCGGCGGAGCCGCGGTCGCTGCGGCCGGGAGCGCCCTGACGGCGATCGGGGCCGAGATGCTCGACGAGGCCAGGGCGATGTTGATCGAAGCGGACGCCACCGCCGTTGACGCCGCCGCCCGTTTCGAGGACCTGCTGGAAGAGGTCACCGGTCTGCGCGCCAGGCTCGGTTCGGAGCGGCGCGACACCCTCCTGTCCGAACTGAGGCTGACAGAGGAGACGTTGACCGAGCGCATAGCGGCCGGCGTCGGCGGCTATGCGGTCATGGCGATCGCGTGCCGCCTGCTCGCACTCGCGCAGGAGCGGTTCGAACGCGAGCGCAAGGGCCCGATCGTGGAGTGCGCCGAGGCCGCCCTTTCGTCGATGACGGAGGGAAGGTACGCCCGGATCTCGGTTCCGATGGGGAAGGACGCGATCGAGGTGTTCACCGAGTCGTCCGCCGCGATCTCACCCGAGGACCTTTCGCGGGGGACTGCGGAACAGCTTTATCTGGCGCTCCGCATCGGCCTCATCGAGCAGAGCGGCCAGGTGGGCTCCCGGCTCCCCGTGCTCATCGACGACGTCCTGGTCAACTTCAGTCCCGCTCGGATGCATCAGGCGGCCCGCGCGATAGCGGATCTCGCGACGCGACGGCAGGTCGTGTTCTTCACGTGTCACCCCGCGGTCGCCGACCTGCTTTGCACGGTCGCCCCCGACGCCGTCAGGCTGGAACTGGCTCCACCCTCGTAGTCGAAGGGGTTGTTGCGTCGGGTCCGAGACAGGACGCGCGCGCCCGTCGGCCGGCCCACGCCGTTGTGCCGCGTGGTGTGCCCGCGGCGGGCGAGGGTATACTCGCGGCATCCGGTCGGAGTCTTTGAGGAGACCAGAATGCAGTGCGCACAGTGCGGTACCGAGAACGATGCCAGCGCGACGTTCTGCGCGGTGTGCGGTTCGCGGTTCGGTGACGTCGAACCCTCCGCAGACGTGGCACCGGTCAGCCAGCCCCTCGTGACTGAACCCGTCGCTGCCTCGGTCTACGCGCCGGTCGCGACCGCGCCCTCACCTGTGGCAACGACGACGACCGCCCCGCCTCCGCCCCCTCGCAAGAAGCACGGATGCCTGATCACGACGATCGTGCTCTTCAGCGTCGTCGCTGTCGCCGCGGCTGCGGTGGTGTGGTTCGTGACCAGGCCGCCCAGGGACCTCGGGGTGAGCTACACCGAGGCCGACTACCAGTCCGCGGTGGCGAAGCTCGGCATCGAGATCGTCGATGAGGCGCCGAACCTGCCCGTAGAGCAGACGAAGGTCGTCTACAGCGGCAAGAAGCAGGTCAGCGTGCATCTGACGAGCAAGGAGGTCTCGGCGGTGATCTCCATGCATCACCGCTCGCCGAAGTGGGCGCTCTCCGACGTCCAGATACTGCTCGGGACCGACAACCAAGTGCAGATGAGCGGCTTCGCCGTGTATCAGGCGACCCGCTACGGTTTCTACGCCGATCTCAACGTTCTGCTGGCAAGCCCGCAGAGCGTCGGCGGCAGCGCCGACAAGATCGTCGTCTTCGGGATCGACTTCCCGCAGCAGTGGTATGGCCCCGCCGTGGACTACATCGTCCAGGCGACCAACGACTGGCTGTCGGGCATGGGCCAGGGGCTCGACATCCAGTCGGCGTCGATCGAGAACGGCGAGCTCGTGTTGCAGGGAACGGTGCCGGCAAGCATCAGGCGCGTCGCGCTCAGCTCGATCAACACGACGGGGACGCCGACTCCGTAGGCGCCATGCCGCACGCCCGGCCTCTACCCGACCGCTACTCGCCCAAGCAGTAGAGGTAGCCGTCGCGCGAGCCGATGTAGATGCGCCCGTTCCACACGACCGGGGTCGACTCGAACGAGCCGGCTCCGAACGTGTCGGTCTCCTTGAGGCTCACGCGCACGGTGTGCCCGTCGCGGGCCCTGAGCGCCACACCCTTGCCGTCGGGCGAGTCGTAGATGATCCGGTAGACGTGGACCTTCGCGTCGTAACCGCACGCCACGATGTGGTCGTCCACGATGATCGGCGTCGAGATCGCCCCGCCTATGTACTTCTTGGCGACCACGATCGGAGTCGGCAGCTTCGTCTTGCCGTCCCAGATCGTCGAGGTGCCCTTGGTCTCGTTCTGCGAGAAGAGGTACAGGTTGCCGTCGATCGCGCTCGCCGCAGCCAGAGGGGGCTGCGAGTTGTCGGGGTCGTAGTCGTCGTTGATCGACACGGATCCGATGATGCCGCCGGTCCACTCGGCCAAGTTGCGGCTCTCGGTGGGCAGGTACCAGACCGCAGCGTCTTTCGGGTCCTTGCGCGGGTCCAGCTTCAGGACGCCGCCCCGGCCCGGCACGTACTCCTTCTCGACGGTGACCAACAGGTACCCGTCCTTGGTGACGGGGCTGGTGCCCTCGAGGTCGGTGCCGATCCTGAACTGCCAGACCTTCTTCATGTCGCTGGTGCGGACACCGTAGACGCTTCCAGACCCAACCGCGGCATACAAAGTGTCGCCGATCGCGGTGGGAGAACCCTCGAAGACCAGGTTGCCGCGATGAGCGGCCGCATCGCCTTTCTCGTACAGGATCGTCGAGGCGAGGATCCTGGGAGTCTTCCAGCTCTTCCAGGTGTGGAGCGACGACGGGTCAAGCTTCAGGAACTGCGCCGACTCGAGTCCCTGGTAGACGATCCCGTTCCGGACGACGGCGGACGCGTCGGCGTCTCGGCTGTAGGACTGGGTGTGGGCACAGGGGACGCGCCACAGCTCCTTGCCCGTGGCGAAGGACACCGCTCGGACGGGTGCGATCAGAGGCGAGCTCATGGACAGGCCGAACCCTCGGCGCGAACCGGCGATAACGACGATGCGGTCCTGTTCGGACGTCGCCTTCGGGTCGATCCAGATCGTGTTCGTGCCCTTGATGACGTCGGGGAACTCGTAGCGCCAGATGACCTTGCCGGTCTCCGCGTCGATCTTGCGCAAGCCGTGGTCGAACCCACCCGACATGAGGTAGAGCTTCCCGCCGTCCCTGATGATCGTGCATTGGCCCGTCCAGCCGGTGCCGGACCAGTTGGTGGCGCCTTTGGACGTGGCGGTCCCCGAAGTCTGCCCCGTGCCGATGCGGCACTTCCAGATCAGGTGGAGGGTCTCAGGGACCGGTCCGATGCCGTAGAAGCGACGCGTCTCGTCGCCCAGGTAGGTGGCAACCTTGATGCCATCGCCTGCATCGACCGGGAGTGCTGGATCGGCCGCGGCCGTCGTCTCTGCCGGCGTCGAGGCGTTCGTGGGAGGTGGTGGTGTCTTCGTCGCCTCGACGGTCCCGGTCGTCAAGACGCCGGTCCCGGGGCTTCCGATCCCCGGCAACTTGGCGACGACGACGAGGGCAACGGCGACCCCGACGAGGGCGAACACCACCAGTGCCGCGACGGTCCGGCCGACTCCCGCCCCGCGATGCCGCCCGCGTCCGCGACGCGATGCCGCCCGCGCTCGTGACGCTCGCTCGCCCGCGCTCGCGCGCCCCGGCTCACTGCCAGGATCGGGGAGCGCCCCCGCGCGGGCTTCCGCCCGCGCTCGCATCCTCTCGCGCCGTGCTCGTTCCGCGTCCCCGCCAACGCTCATCCTCAAGCCCCCGGATCCCCTCGATGCAGCGGTCTACGGACCCTCGATCCTGCCTAACGCGATGTCGAGTCTTCGACGAGCTGTCTGCAGGTTCCCAAGCCCTTCTTCCACGGGCGCGGCGGCCGCCGTGATCGCGTCGGCATCATCGGCGCTCATGCCGTCCAGCGTCTCCTGCATCCCGGCGACGACCTGCGACCCTCCTGTCAGGATGAGGTCGCGGATCTCGAGCGCGTCCCCGCTAGTGGCCGCGAGGTCGTTGGTCGCGTCCACGAGGTCGCGCACGCGGCCGACGTCCGCGCGATACGTTGCTACGTCGATCACGCCCGGAGTGCTGGTCTCGGTCTGGGCCGTGAGGGCGGACGCGATGGGGCGGATCCGGTCCTGGATCGCGGTGAGCTGTGTGTCGATGGCGACCAGTTCCGTGCGGTCCGCGCCGGTCGCGACCGGTGTGGTGAGAGACGTGTAGGCGAACCAGCCACCGGCCGCCAGAAGTAGGACCGCCACTATGATCACCGCAGTGAGCACCGGCGCGCGCGGCCCCTCCGCGGGAGCCGCGGCGACCGGCTCCGACTCGCCGGCACCATGGGGCTCTGATGTCTTCTTGGCCATGGATCCCGTGTTCTCCGAGGGTGGTCGAACGGGAACATACACCACAAAGGGCCGAAGCGCGCATCGCGCGACGGTCGAGTCGATGCAAGACCATCCGGACAGGAGCCCCCGTGGCCCGCATAAAGGTGTTCGCCCTATCGACCTGCCCATACTGCAACCAGGCTCGTGCGTATCTCAGCGACAACGGAGTCGACTTCGACGTCGTGGAGGTGGACAAACTCGAGGGGCAGCCTCGGACAGACGCCGTGGACGAGGTGAAGCGGCTATCGGGCGGGACCTCGTTCCCTGTCATCGTGGCCGACGGGAAGGTCGTCGTGGGATTCGACAAGGCCGGTATCGGCCGTCTAGCCGGACTCTGACCGGCCGCGCTCATCGAGCGCGAGCCTGTAGAGAGGCTGGG
>JGIcombinedJ21911_10000782_pt1 | contig 10690 bp, 7 predicted proteins | sample BarGraNGADG00211_FD_21911 | JGI IMG/M metagenome (IMG submission 21911)
CCTGCTACGGTGGAGGCTTCGCCACCATGCCCGCCTTTGCCGCTGACTCATTCGGTCCGGCTAATATTGGAAAGGTATATGGGTTTATGCTTACCGCCTGGAGCGCCGCCGGTCTTATCGGCCCTTATGTATTTGAGGTCTTCAAACCCCAGGCGCTGTTTATCGCGGCCGGTCTGCTTACCGTTGGTTTTTTCATAACCTTAGCCTACAAACCACCGAAAGGTAAAAAAGCTTAACGGCAAGTTTCCCTGACTAAAAACCCCGCAGTGATTATCACCGCGGGGTTTTTTATTCATAAATTGATTGATATTTGATGTAGTAGATTATCCCACTTACTTTAAGAACACAATGGTCAAAATCAGCGCACCGAGAATAAATCGATACCAGGCGAAAGGCAGAAATGTTTTTGTCTGAACATAGCGCAGTAAAAATCCAATACTGGCAATACCGGTAACACAAGAAACAACCATTCCCACTATGAAGTTAGTTGTGATCACGGCAGGATTGGCAATTATATGTGGCACTTTAACGATAGCAGCACCAAAAATTATCGGCGCGGATAGCAGGAAGGAAAACCTGGCTGCCCCCTCTCTGGTTAGCCCCAGAAACAATCCTGTAGTCATGGTTATACCCGAACGCGATACTCCGGGAATAATGGCTAGCGCCTGAGACAAACCGATTAAAAAACTTGTTTTCAGGCTGATATTTTCGGCTTCAATTTTTTTAGCACTTTTTCGATCCACCCAGTATAAAACAATACCCAGAGCAATCAGCATAATTGCAATCAAAACCGGATTGCGNAAANTNGTCTCGGCCTTTTTTTCCAGAAGCAGTCCAATCATTGCTCCGGGAATCGTCGCCAAAACTAAATACCAAAACAGCCGCCCTTCCCGGCTCCGGGCATCAGTCACTCCTTTTGTGATTAACTGCAACCAGTCTTTCCAAAAATAGATAGCAACAGCTATAAGGGTACCAATATGTAAGGCGATATCGAATGTCAAACCCNGATCTTCCCAATTAAAGAGCCAGGGAACAATCACCAGATGAGCCGAACTGGATATGGGTAAGAATTCTCCCAATCCCTGCACCAAACCAAGTATACCAGCCTGTAGAATATCCAACGCTCACATCACAATTTTGAATTATCGAATAATGAATAATTGATCAACCTTGAAAATAATATAGCAATAATTTGTAATTGTCCATATTCATTATTGCCTTATATTTTAATGGAGTTGAGNTTCCAAACTTCCCAGTTGACGAAACCTCTGAAACACGGCATTATTTCCTTCAATAAAAATACTCGAGGTAATAGATTCATGCTGCATGTAGTTGGAATAGATATTGGTTCGGTAGCCATTTCGCTTGTTGTGGTTGACAAAAAGGGAGATATCTCTCATTCTTCCTATCAGTTTCACAGTGGCGTAATCAGCGAAACACTGCGCTTGATGCTTAATAATATAGATATAAGCAGAATTGGCGGTATTGCCATGACTCTTTCCGGCCCGGAAGTTTTGAGCGGAGTCTCTCGTTATGATACTCAAATTGCCATTATCACCGCTGTGAAAAATTATCACCGGGAGGTGGGCAGTATTCTGTTTATCGGCGGTGAAAACTTCGGTCTCATCACTTTTAATGATCAGGGCGATTACGAAAGTTACCGGTCCAACTCTTCCTGTGCCGCCGGAACGGGCAGCTTTCTCGATCAGCAAGCCAAACGCCTCAATCTTAAAAGTATTGATACACTCAGTACGGTTGCCTTTTGCAACCGCGAAAATTCGCCCAAAATTGCCACCCGCTGCGCCGTCTTTGCCAGGACCGATTTGATCCATGCCCAGCAGGAAGGTTATTCTATAGGACAGATCAGCGATGGTCTTTGCGAAGGCCTGACAAAAAATGTCATTGATACATTGATGCCTGATCAAAACATCCGCACGCCCCTGATACTTACAGGCGGCGTTTCCATGAATCAAGCCGTGGTTAAGCATTTCCGCAATCTGCTCAAGACGGAACCGATTATCGGCCAGTACAGCCATCTTTACGGTGCGATAGGTGCCGCGCTTCTTTATCTGGAAGACGCAGAACCGAGAAAACTTGAACTCAAAAAATGGGATGAACTTTTTAACAAGGAACAAAAAGAAAAAACTTACGGTTATCCTCCTTTGCAGCTTTTGCAGTCAAGCTATCCTGAATTTACAACCGCTGATAGTTATCTTTATACGGCACAAATAGGCCACGCGGACGTTGAGGTAGATATTTACACACCGTTAAAAAAGGGACAGGAAGTCTATCTGGGCATTGATATAGGCTCTACCAGCACGAAAGCTGTTTTAATTAACGAAAATAACGAAATGCTGATTGGCCTTTACACCCTGACTTCCGGCCAGCCCGTTAAAGCTATGCAGGCCATATTTGAAGCAATCGAAGATATTTGCTCAAAGCATAGCTNTAAGTTTATCTTCCGGGGAGTCGGTACCACCGGATCGGGCCGTAAATTTATCGGACGGATTATCAATGCAGATTTAGTTATCGACGAAATAACGGCGCATGCCCGCGCTGCCTACGAACTTGATAGCAATACGGATACAATTATCGAAATCGGCGGACAGGATGCCAAATTTACCACTATGCAAAACGGTATGGTCACCTCTTCCTTCATGAACAATGTTTGTGCTGCCGGAACCGGCAGCTTTATTGAAGAGCAGGCGGTAAAGCTGGGTGTGCCGCTTAGCGAATATGCCTGCCGCGCTATCAATACCCCTTCACCTGTTTCCAGCGACCGCTGCACGGTCTTTATGGAACGCGATATTAACAATTATCTCACGGAAGGATACACAATTGATGAAGTACTGGCTAGCGTCCTGCATTCTGTTTGCGAAAACTATCTGGCCAAAGTTGCCGTGGAAGCTAATATCGGCAATAGAATTTGCTTTCAGGGTGCTACAGCCCGCAATAAAGCGCTGATTGCGGCCTTCGAACACCGGTTGAAAAAACCCATCTTCGTTTCTAAGTTCTGTCACTTAACTGGGGCACTGGGTAGCGCTTTGATTCTCGCGGAAAACGCGGTAAAGAATTCAGCGTTCCGAGGTCTTATTCTGCATAAAGAAAAGATTCCTGTAGAAAATGAAGTTTGCGAGCTCTGCCATAACAACTGTAAAATAAACAAAGTAACTGTTCAGGGGGAAACAGTTGCCTTTGGATTTCTGTGTGGCCGGGATTACGATACGAAACATTATGTGGGAAATGCAAAAAAGCAGTATGACTTGATCAAAGAGCGCGACAAGGTTTTTCAGTCAGCTAAAAAACAGACTCCATTCAAAAAACCAGTCAAGATAGGAATCCCCAACGCTCTGTACCTTGCCGAAGAAATGCCTCTCTGGAAACATTTTTTTGCCACACTGGGTGTAGAAACAGTGACCGGCGAAAATTTCAAGAATGCGATTAAATCAGGCAAAAAGATTGCGGGAGCTGAATTTTGTGCGCCGATGAATGCCTTTTTCGGCCACGTGCAAAATCTTACTGATAAATGCGACTACATTTTTCTGCCGGTTTATCTGGAAGCTACGGAACCGAAAGAACACGCTTACCGTTATTACTGCTATTATACGCAGTTTGCAGCAACAGTGGCTGCCGGAATCAAAAGCTTACATCTGAAGAATAAAGCGATCATGCCGGTTATCGATCATCATTCTTTCCAATCAAGGATCGAACTTTTCTCTTTGCTCAAACCAATTCTGAAGGCCAGCTACTGGGAGATTTACAACGCTTATGAAGCCGCGCTTTCGTTTTANAACGACGGCCTCGAAAATCTCGTCAATATTTACGAACGCGAAATGCCCGGCAGTAAAGATTTTCGCGTAGTGCTGCTGGGAAGGCCTTATTCGGTCTTGCAAAGTACAATGAACAAAGGAATACCCGATATTTTCAGCAATCTAACTATCAAAACTTTTTATCAGGATATGCTGCCCGCCGATCAAGGTGATTTATCCGAAATTGCTCCACTTCTCCAAAGATTGCACTGGAATTATTCAGCAAAAATTTTAAAAGCCGCACTTTTTACAGCGCGCACTCCCAGACTTTATCCCGTTTATATCACTTCATTCAAATGCAGCCCTGATTCTTTTACTCTTGAATATTTCAAACGAATTATGGATAAATATGACAAACCCTATCTGATCCTGGAACTAGATGAGCATGATTCCAATGCCGGTTACGAAACGCGCATCGAGGCTGCTGTGCGCTCATTCCGCAATCACCATAAAAGCAAAGCCCTGCGTGCTACGCCCACTCGCATACTGCCACTCAACTCGGAGAGTATAACCAAAATAAAAAATAAAACCTTGCTCTTTCCCGGCTACGACCCACTAACCTCAAAACTTGTAGAAGCTGTATTTATCAAAGAAGGCATTGATGCCCGCATGGTGCCGCTGACTGAAAAGATAATTCAACGCGGCCTGCGCAGCAACAAAGGACAATGCCTTCCCGTCAATCTTATTGCACAGAGCTACATAGATTATATTGAAGAAAATGTTCTCGACCCGGCGCAAACAGCGGCCTGGTGCTTTGAGAGTCATGTTGCCTGTAACATCAGAATGTATCCTCAACTGATCAAGGGACTTATGGAAACGCACGGTAAAAACTTGGATAAAGTGGAAGTCTATGTAGGCAATCTCTCGATGAGCGATATCTCCATGCNNGCTTCGATCGAAGCTTATTTCGCGTTCATGTTTGGTGGAATGCTGCGCAAAATNGGCTGTAAGATCCGGCCATATGAAAAAGAAAAAGGGATGACGGACAAGGTTATTTATCAGTCACTGAATATTCTATACAATACCTTGCTGGGCGGAAGAAACAAGGATGATGATGTAGCCAAAGTTATCAGCCTTTTTAAAAAGATTGAAACAATTTCCGAAAAGCGCCCCAAGGTTGCCATCTTCGGCGATTTATATGCCCGCGACAATGACGTGTTTAATCAGGATCTGATTCATTGCATCGAAGAATACGGCGGTGAGGTTCTAACAACACCCTTCAATGAATTCGCCAAACTCATTGCCAATCCTTATATGAGGCGCTGGTTTTTCGAAGGTGCATTTATNGATGTTATTGTCACTAAAACAACGATCGCGCTAGTGAATCAACTGGAAAAAAGCTATTATAAATTATTTAACGAGTTGCTTGATGAACCATCATCAGGGACTGATATTGATTACAAAGAGATATACGATGCCTTTGATGTCAAGGTGCAGCATTGCGGTGAATCTGCCGACAATCTTCTCAAAATTGCATCTCTGATAAGGCATTATCCGGATATATCTCTGTTTGTACAAACGAATCCAGCTTTTTGCTGCGCGGGGTTAATAACAGAGGCGATGGCGCCTANAATTGAGGAATACTCCGGCATTCCGATCCTCACTCTTAATTATGACGGCACCGGCAAAAACATCAATCAGAAGATCAGACCATATATAAAATTCCCGCGCCCAAAGCGTACAGCTCATCATCAGTTGTCTGGCAAATAAGCGGCACTGCATAAAGCGCGAGGTATAATTTCCTAATTATAAGGATATTTTACTCTGGAGCAGGATTTAAATATTATTATTTAGATGATTCTTTCTTACAGGTATTAATCTTTAAAGGCACGTAAAGAGAGCAAAAACCGAAGATTGCCGTGGCTATTGGGATGACCGCCAGCAGCCCCCACCAGCTCTTAAAATATAAACCCAGGAAAGCGATGACGATACCAATAACCCAGCGGATGATTTTATCGGTCCTTCCTACATTACATTTCATGATTTTTCACTCCTTAAATCTTTTTTCTCAAAATCATTAAGCTCCATCCTCTTTTCAGGATGAAAAAGATTGCGAGCTAAAAGTTGCTGGTAAGACCTCTGTGCCGCCGACCTGACAAATAATCCAATCATAAACCACCACAATCCACCAATAACATTCCCCATAAAAATAGAAACAATACCACCGATGACCAGCATCAGTCCCAACCAGACCCGACATTGGCGGCAATGTTTGTTGCCCAGCGCAAATCTTTCTTCCAGCTCCAAAGTGCTGAACGAAGCATTCTACCGCCATCCAAGGGGAAGGCGGGAAGTAAATTAAACGCCGCCAAAACAATGTTTAGCCATGCAAGATAGGATAAAACTCCTGTAACCGTCACCGGCCAGCCACTAATTTCTCCCCACAATTTTATTAAAAATAAAACAACGCCGATCAAAAAACTCGATAGGGGGCCGACAATAGCCGTTAGAAATTCCGCTTTGGAATTCGGAGGATCATCTTCCATTTCAGCCACACCACCAAAAATGAACAAGGTTATTCCTTTAATTGAAATACCATAACGTCTGGCTATGAGAGAATGGCTCAGTTCATGAAATATTATTGATAAAAAAAGCCCTACAGTACCTGTTGCACCCATCCACCAGTAGGAGGCGGCAGGAAGGTGCTTATAATATTCAGGGAAAAGACCGCTGGCCAACGACCAAGTAACCAGCGCCGCCAGAATCAACCAGCTTATATCTACTTTAATCTCAAACCCGAATAGTTTGAATAGACTTACAGAACGACCAAACATAACTCATTCTCATCAATGTATTTGTTGTTAAGATAACCCTAATTTGACTAAAAGCAACTTTTAAATAGTAATTTCTGGGAAATCAAGCCTCAATAGAATATTTTTTTTACTCTACCCGAAAAAAAATTGACAATTATAAGGTTTTTAAGATAGTTTAATTATGGTTTTGATGTTAATCTCCTTTTTAATGAATAGTTCAACAGAGGATTTTCACAAAAATGGCAGGAATTTGATCTTACCATGCCGAATATGCGAATATCTGGTCCTTCTCCGGTCAGAGCCATAAAGATAAAGAAGAAATAGTATTTTTAAAAGATTTTTTTACAGGATGCAATAATGAAAAAGTGCGCATTATTTATAATCCCAATTCTTTTCTTTCTTTATGGAACAGCTAATGCCGACTTTTACAAATGGGAAGATGAATCCGGGGCTACTCATATCACCGATTACCCACCTCCGCAGGCCAAATCTCCTAAAAATGTACAAATTCATAAAGATAGTTCTGTTAATTCAGCAGCAGATTGANGAGCAGGAAGNTTCCAGGGACGCTAAATCGAAAGCACAAAAGAAACCGGATGTCACTCTCTACACCAAAAACGATTGCGCAGATTGCGATAAAGCACGTGAGTTTTTAAAATCCAAAAACTTCTCTTTCACAGAATACAACATGGATAAGGATAAGACTGCGGCGGCAAAAAGAAAAGATATTGATTACAGTGAAGATGTTCCTTTTGCGATCATCAATAAAAATCATGTATATGGGTTTTCAGAAAGCGTTTATAACAGAGCCCTAAAACCAAGCCCATGAGTGGAAGGAATGAAAACTACAATTTATTATTATACGGGAACGGGAAACTCGCTTTGGACAACACGCAAAATTTCGGATGCGCTGGGAGATACACAGCAGATACCAATAAAACTTACCGGCACAAATATTATTCATTCCGCTTCAGAAAACATTGGATTAATCTTTCCCGTTCACATCTGGGGATTACCAGCGCCGGTCATTGATTTTGTCAACCGCTTGGAAATTGATCCGTCAAAATACTTTTTTGCAGTAGCAGTCAATGCCGGACAAGTTGCCGCCACTCTAATTCAATTAAAAAAGCTTATGCAGACCAGGGGTCTTAACCTTTTTTCAGGCTTCTCTATTAACCTGCCGAGCAATTACATTCCCTGGGGTGGTGCTATTTCTCCGAAGGAACAACAAAATAGATTTAATAAAGCTGCTGAGAAAATTAACCGAATCGCGGCAACTATTCGATCAAAAGAAATAAACCCTCTGGAAAAAGGTCCTGCCTGGCAAAATATTTTTCTTTCGCTGCTTTATCGCCAATCTTATCCTTATGTTCACAAGATGGATAAATCTTTTTTGGCTGACGAGAAATGCACTAATTGCGCAATCTGTGAAAAAATCTGTCCGGCACAAAACATATTGCTGGCCAATGGTAAACCCATATGGCAACACCGTTGTGAGCAATGCTTTGCGTGTCTGCAATGGTGCCCGGAAGAATCCATCCAGTATGGTAAAAATACTCAAAAGAAAAAACGCTACCACCATCCGGAAATAAAACTAAGTGATATGCTGGCGAGTGTTCTTGCCAAAAAAATGAGTTGATTCCGGCAAAAGTCGATCATTCCTCTGGTTAATGATTATTTTGTAAGAAAATGTGTTTATACTATTTTAAATCAAAGATGATATCGAGGCAGCGAGGAGGAAGCGACGATGCGTATTGTACATACGTTGAGGAAGCCGACGACGCTGCTAACAAAGATAGCGCTTTGATTTAAAATTGGTATTACGGTAGCTTTATCCCTTGTCCGTATAATAAACTATCCGAACTTCGCATATTATTAATTTTTCGTAATTCTTCAACTGTTGTGGAATTATTCTTTGCTATAGAAAAGAGCGTGTCTCCTTTTTTCACGATGTAAATTCTTGATGTCTTCATCACACCATTTTGCTTGCCCTGGGAACTGTGGATACGGAGATGATGCTCTGGAGGCTTTTCAGCCAAATTTGCCGGCACCAATATTTTCCTGCCAGCAATAAGCGTCTCATTTTTCTTCATTTTATTTAGCTTGAGAAGTGTAGCAGTTTTAGTATTAAAACACCGCGCCACAGAAAAAAGTGTATCACCACGTCTTATTTTATAGGATGTTGTCCTTATTTCACGGACATCCGCTATCCGCTCATCCTCTTTATCACTAGCGCTATCGATATTATCATCGTATTTTGATGCATCATTAGCCGGAGATATAGATGCTGTTCCCGATAAATACTCGGTCACGGAAGAGGCTACAGCCAGAGCCAGCTTCTTCTGGAAACCATCGGTTTTCAGCAAGCGCTCTTCCTGCATATTGGATATGTAAGCTGTTTCAATCAGCACCGCCGGAATATCCGGTAACTTTAATACCCGAAACGGAGCTTCCTGAACTTCTTTATGTTTTAAGCTATTGACCCCATTAAGATGGTTGATTAAAGTGCTGGCATATGTTTTAGAAATATTTATCGTATTGGTCTGAAACATATTTAGAATAATCTGATCGGACTCATTCTTGCCTTCACCGTTTGGCACACCACCGATGATGTCGGATAAGTTTTCATTATTGGCCATCAATTTTGCGGCTTCACTACTGGCGGCACCGGTAGAAAGGCAGTATACTGAACTTCCCTTAGCATTGCGGTTTCTGGCCGCATCGGCATGCACGCTGATGAAGAGGCTCGCTCCTAAATCCTTAGCTACTTGCAAGCGTTTGTTGAATGAAACATAATAGTCTCCGTCACGAGTCAGAACTGCCCGGTATCCAGGAATTTTGTTAACTGCTTTTTTTATTTCACGGCCAATAACCAGCACAATATTTTTTTCATACGTACCTCTTTTCCCCACAGCACCAGGATCTTCACCACCATGACCCGGGTCGATAACTATGATTTTTCTCTGTATCAATTTGGGAAGCTGTTCTTTAATACTCACTTCCTGTGAGGGTAGCTCAAGGATAATATCAATCACAACACGTTGTGGTTTATCTTGAAACTTTTTTAACTTAAACACATCAGCTTTCAGATGTTTATCCAGAATGAATTCTATTTTAACTGTATCGTTCTCAGTATCATAGAAGAAGATTTTTTTAATTCCGGGTTTGTCTAAAATAAGCTCTGCGGGGATGGATTTATTGAAAGAAGCGTCAGTGAATTTTAAAATGAGGATATTTTCATTTTCTTCGACTTCATAAATTGGCTCGCCATCAAGATCAAAGACAATTCGCGTGTGATCCGGTGCCGCCCAATACCGGACATTCGATATCTCGGTTGAACCAAAGCAATTACCGGAATTCAAAAGCACAAGAAAAGTACTAAGAACAAACCATATTTTATGCAGCCATTTATTCTTAAACATAGTTTCCTTTTACTAATAATAATTTAAAAATAGCAAATTTATCTTTCTTACGCAACTATTAGATAGAAAAGATATTGACAAGCACTTTCGATAATGCCATTTTCTCTGCAGAAAAAGTTCAGGGTAGAAAAATGAAAATTAAAGATATTTTATCATGGAAAATATTTACATTATCATTTGAAGTGTTTCCACCCAAACGCGACGGCAACCTAGAAGAATTATTCACTACGATCTTAAAGTAAGAAAGGGATCTGTCGCCCGAAAGACTAAATAACTGAGGATATCTATGCAGGAAAATCGTTTTAAAGNGGCTTTATTGAATCCCTGCGTGTTCCCGGTCACTTGGGAACTGGTGCCGGGAAGGGGTGCAAGAGAAGCGGCCCAGGAAAAGGCCCTGGCCCTGGCCAAACAGGCCGCTCAAGGGGGGAAGATATCTGCCCTGACCGTTACAGACAATCCGGGGGGAAGCCCGGCCATGTCTGCCGATTTCATGGGCAGCGAAATTCTGAAGCTGGACATTGAGCCCCTCGTCCATTTTACCTGCAAAGACAAGAACCGCAGTCAAATCGAAAGCCAACTTTATGCCCTGGATCGGGCAGGGGTCAGAAACCTCCTGGTTATGAGCGGCGATTACCCTGTATCCGGTTACCAGGGGAGACCTGCCCCAGTCTTTGACCTGGATCCGATCCATACCCTGCAACTGATA
>JGIcombinedJ21911_10000784_pt1 | contig 10684 bp, 10 predicted proteins | sample BarGraNGADG00211_FD_21911 | JGI IMG/M metagenome (IMG submission 21911)
ATGTAACTTATTCCTATAGTTATGTAACACTTCCTGAGATACCTTGTATTATGTAATAATTCTATTACAATTTAAGATAGACTAAAATGGAAACAAATTAAAATAAATTAAGATGAAACTAAAAAAAGTGTTCTCAATCATTTTAATGCTATTGATTGTATTTATGGTCGGTTGTAAAAAAACTAATGATAACGCTCTAACTCCTTTCGTAGTAAATCCCACGGTAAATTCAACAGACCCGGTGAACAACGCTACGGGAGTGGCCATCAACCGTATGATTGTTGTAACTTTTAGTGAACCAATGGACCAGGCAACAATCAACTCTTTGACTTTTACCTTAAAGCAAGGGACAACCCTTGTTCCAGGTGCAGTTACTTACTCAGGTACAACGGCCACTTTTACTCCATCAACCAACCTGGTAGCCAGTACAATTTATACTGGAACAATTACAACCGGATCTAAGAATACTGAAGGCATTGCACTGGCCAGTAACTTTACTCTTAGCTTTACCACCGGGAGTGCACCAGATATTATATTACCAACTGTAAATTCTACAGACCCACTCAACAACGCCATAAATGTTGAGCGCAATAAGATAATTGCTTTAACCTTCAGTGAGGCAATGGATCTCTCAACGATCAACACATCGACTTTTACTTTAAAGCAAGGGACAACTCTAATTCCTGGTACGGTGGCTTATTCAGGGACAACAGCAACATTTACACCTGCAAATATTCTTACAGCAGGTACTGTTTATTCTGCCACGATTACTAACGGGGCAAAAGATTTAGCCGGCAATGCGCTTGCAACAAACACTGTATGGAGTTTCACAATCGGTAGTACTTTAGCAGCCCTGGCAGTGGTAGATCTTGGGGCTTCAGGCAATTACGTAATTCTGGCTAAAACAGCAATCACTAACGTTCCGACTTCCGCTATTACCGGAGATATGGGAATTAGTCCGGCCGCCGCATCTTATATCACAGGATTTGCTATAGTAAAAGCAACCGGATATGCGACTTCCGCACAAGTGACCGGGAAAATATATGCAGCCGACATGGCAGCGCCGACCGGTATTAACCTGACCACAGCTGTCAACAATATGCTTACTGCTTACACTGATGCCGCAGGACGTCCTTTCCCTGATTTCTCAGAACTGGGAACCGGAAACATTGGCGGAAAAACTCTTGCCCCTGGACTCTATAAATGGACAAACTCTGTTACTATGCCTTCCAATGTTACAATTGCGGGTAGCGCTACCGATGTATGGATCTTCCAGATTGCGGGTAACCTTAACATGAGCACTTCGGTGCTTATTACCCTGACCGGCGGCGCTCTTGCCAAGAATATTTTCTGGCAGGTAGCCGGTACTGTAACCTTAGGGGCATCCTCTCACTTTGAAGGTATTATACTGTCGAAAACGGCAATTACTTTTCAAACTGGCGCATCTATTAATGGGAGGGCTCAGGCACAGACTCTGGTAGCTCTTGACAAAAATATTGTTTCAAAGCCATAATAAATTAAAGGGAATAAAAATTCTGAAAGAATAAACATAAAAAAAGTCCGGCACTTTTGTGCCAGACTTTTTTTTTGCAGGGGTAGCAGGATCCAAATGGTAAATTATTCGGCAAAATCATAATATCAGAAGATTTTTTCTCATTTTGAGAACTTTTAATTTTAGTATTCTCTTTATCAAAAGAAGAATAATTTTGGAAGTAACAGAAATTCAGATAATTAATTAATTAGAATAAATTCTACCCGTTTAGCTGCTATTTCTGGCACGCACTTTGTTGAATTTAATGTAAGCAAGAATGCACTTCAAAAACACACGTCATGAGTACCAATACAGTAAGATACTGGAACGATAAAAAAGAAAAGCTTCTGAAGAAATATAAAAATCTTACGGATAAAGATTTGAAATTTAACGAGGGCGAAGAAAAAAAAATGATTGAAACACTGGGTTCCAAGCTTGGAAAAACAAAACAGGAATTACTAAGAATTATTATAGCCCTTTGATTAAAATTTATAACTATAAAACCTGTAACTGTTTTTTTGTAAAATTCATCTCTTAATTCAATTCATACTTCTCATCCGAACATTAACAATTAAAGACCATTGTAAAATAAGATGTTTACAATGGTCTTTTTGTTCGTGGTAAACATTTATCCGGAAATGTGTAAATTATGTAACTTCCTTTAGAAGTTTTGTAACACTTATTGGANAAGGTGTGTCTAACTTCGTTTTCTTAAAATTCATAAATTCATATAAATTAAAAAAAGAAAACTATGAAAGGGAGTAAAAAATTATTGTTAGTCCTGAATGCACTTCTGGCTGATGAGCTCACTGTTGTAAACCAGTATATGGTACATTCTGAAATGTGCGAAAACTGGGGTTACGGTAAACTTCATGCCGCAATAAGAAAGCAGGCAATGGATGAAATGCATCATGCCGAGTGGCTCATTGAGCGAATCATATTTTTTGAAGGTGCACCAACGGTATCAAAGCTTAATCCGATAAAGATCGGCAAAACAGTTTCAGAAATGATCAGTGTCGATCATGCTGATGAACTTAAGGTAGTCCGCGATTATAATGAAGCAATCAAACTCGCACATGAGGTTGAAGATCAGGGCTCGGTTGACCTGCTGATCAAGATCCTTAAGATGGAAGAAGGACATGTCGACTGGGCTGAAATACAACGTGCACAGATTGACCAGATGGGTATAGAAAATTATCTGGCAAGTCAGACTNAGGGTCCGGCGAGTTGATTCATTATGAAAAACATATACAGGTATATGGAAAAAAGTTTTGAAAAGCTTACTTCCATTGCCACTGCTATACTCGGCAATTCCATTACCTTTATTCTTGCCCTATGCCTTGTTATATTCTGGCTTAGCAATAAGCGGTTTTACANGCAGGATATCCATTCCATCATCGGAGATGTAATTCTGGGAATCGCTTTTTTAAGTTTATTCATTATTCAAAAATCATTCAACCGGTTCTCCGCTTCACTTCATTTAAAGATAAATGAACTGGTATCATCACATGAGCCGGCCAGCAATAAGGTGATCAATGTAGAAGGAAAAACTGAACGCGAGATCAACGAACTTTCTAAAGAATATACAGAACTGGCTGAGAATACAAAAGAGGATATAGACACGACTGACAAAACGATTGATTAAATAAGAATATAAGGCTTGTCAAAAAACTACGTATGAGCAAAAATGTTTCGGATCAACTGGTGGAAGTACTGGTTGAAGCAGGTATCCGGAGGATCTATGGAGTTACAGGTGATAGTCTCAATCATGTAAATGCTGCCGTATACCGTAACGGCAAAATCAAGTGGATCCATGTCAGGCATGAGGAGACCGCTGCATATGCAGCCGGAGCAGAAGCCCAGCTGAATGGTTTGGCATGTTGTGCCGGCAGCAGCGGTCCCGGACATGTGCATTTGATAAACGGGTTATATGATGCTCACCATTCATCGGTTTCCGTACTGGCTATTGCTTCTACGATACCTACCAAAGAATTTGGAACAGATTATTTTCAGGAAACAAACACAATCAAACTTTTTGACGACTGCAGCTGCTATAACCAGGTTGCTGCTACACCTGCACAATTGCCTCGCATGTTGCAGGCCGCCCTTCAGNATGCTGTACATAAAAAAGGTGTAGCCGTACTTGGATTGCCGGGTGATATTACCAACCTTCAGGTAGTAGCAGCTGAAACTACTACTATGCTTTTCCGGAACCGGCCTGTTGTAAGGCCATCGGAAGAGGAGCTGTTGCAGCTGGCCACAATGTTAAACTCGCATAAAAAGGTCACAATTTTCTGTGGGCTGGGCTCTGCAGAGGCACATAACGAAATTATTCAGCTTGCTGAAAAGCTTAAGGCACCGGTAGCATATTCTTATAAGGCAAAGATGGCGATACAATATGATAATCCCTGCGAAGTGGGTCTCACCGGATTGCTGGGAATCGCCTCGGCTTATCACAGCATGCATGAATGTGAAGTACTTGTATTATTAGGGACAGATTTTCCTTATACCCCTTTCATGCCTGTTGAAAATAAAATTGTTCAGATTGATATAAAACCCGAAATCCTCGGGAGAAGAGCTAAACTCGATATGGGACTTTGCGGAGATGTGAAAGATACCTTGCAGGCGCTCATGCCTATGATAGAAGTGAAGGAGGATGCAACATTTCTTGGTATACAGTTGGAGTTTTATAAAGAAGTCAAAAAGAATTTGCAGATCTATGTGAAGGATCCAGGAAAACCAGATGCTATTCATCCTTGAATTTGTAGCCACGGTGATTAACGGGTTGGCTGCGAAAGATGCAATATTCACGGTAGATACCGGAATGTGTTGTGTGTGGGCCGCTCGCTATATAGACGGAACAGGCGAACGAAAAATGCTGGGTTCATTTAATCATGGCTCTATGGCAAATGCAATGCCTCAGGCCATTGGTGCAGCATTTGCACGTCCAGGTAAACAGGTTATTGCATTCTGTGGCGATGGAGGACTGTCAATGATGATGGGTGACCTGATGACAATTGTCCAGTATAAATTACCTGTTAAAATCATTGTTTTTAATAACCGTTCACTGGGAATGGTGAAACTGGAAATGGAAGTTGCAGGGATTCCTGATCGCGAGACGGATATGCTTAATCCTGACTTTACCAGAATAGCGGAAGCAATTGGTATGCCTGGCATTACAATTAGTGATCCTGGTGATGTGAAATCAGGTTTGGAAAAAGCACTTCTTCTGGAGGGACCTGTACTGGTTACGATCCTTACTGATCCGAATGCTCTTGCTATGCCTCCCAAACTGGAATTTGACCAGATGAAAGGCTTAACCTTATATATGGGGAAAATGATACTAAGCGGACGTATGGATGAAGTATTTAAGATTATTTCGTCCAACTATAAACATTTGGGTGAGGTATTGTGATTTGATAATATAGTTGTTATGAGATCTGTTGTCTTATAAAAATAATGGCNATTTCACAATAACTCCTGTAAAATAGCCATCCTGCTGATGTGATGAGGGTTCCAACGCTAATCACAACATGTTTTTAACATGATTGTAATAAATATACTGTTAAAATACTATGACGAATATTTTAACCTGCGGAAGGTTGCATATCTCTTTTAGCTACTTTTGATTTGGTTTTCCCTTTATCATCAATGTCAGAGACTTCTACTCTTCCTCCATTAAATTTCCCGGACATGGTGTCAAGAAGAGAATTGAATTTTTCCTTCACGGAATCCAGATAGTCTTCTCCTTTCTTAACTATTTTCTTCCGGCTATCAGAACCTTTATCGGGAGAAAACAAAATCCCGATCAATGCACCGGCAGTTATGCCAGCCAGCGCGCCTATAATTACTTTTCCCGAGATCATAACTTAAGTTTTTAAATGATAGTTCATAATTAAAAGATTCCTTGTTGTTATTGCTTGTAGGAGAGAAACAAATATATTCAGTTTTTGTTTGGTAAAATTTGGTTTTAAATACCGTTTTTAAAGAGTTTACTGCAGTGCTCATTAGTTTTCAGCCGGACCACATAATGGAATAATTAAATATTTATATTTATCACAACAATAATTTCAGTTATATGTATACATCTGAAAATATTTTTAGAAGTAAACCGGCGCTGAAAGCCATGGTCGTCACAGTTCTGATTCTGATCGTTTCGCTTAGTGCCCTCGCTCAGACAGCTGGTATTAGATGGTCTGTTGATGGAAATTCATATTATAGTGTAAAGGAAAATGAACTTTTGCAGTACACTCTGCCTGATAATAAGTCCATTGTAATTATTTCCAGGCAACAGCTTACACCTCACGGAAGCACAACTCCGCTTAAGATCAGTTACTACACTTTAACAAATGACCAGCAAAAGGCATTAATATTTACAAATACAAAAAAAGTGTGGAGGTTGCAATCAAAAGGTGACTACTGGATCCTTGATATGAAAACCGGTTCTCTCAATCAATTGGGCAAAACCCTTCCTCCTTCTTCATTAATGTTTGCCAAGTTTTCCCCCGACGGAAAGTCAGTTGCCTATGTCAGCGGAAACAACATTTATATGGAAGATATAACTACCTCAAAGATCAGGGCCCTCACCACCGATGGTTCCGTAACCCTGATAAACGGTACTTTTGACTGGGCCTATGAGGAAGAATTTGCCTGCAGGGATGGTTTTCGCTGGAGCCCCGATAGCAAATCGATAGCCTACTGGCAAATTGATGCAGGAAGTATCAGAAAATTTTATCTGATTAACAATACCGATTCTGTTTACTCCAGAATTATACCTATCGAATATCCTAAAGTAGGGGAAAAACCATCTGCATGCAAGGTAGGTGTTGTAAATATTGCAGATGGCAAAACCACCTGGATGAAAATCCCCGGTGATCCTTCTCAAAACTATATTGTCAGGATGGAGTTTATACCATCATCAGGAAATTTGCTGATACAGCAGCTAAACCGTAAACAGAACCATAGNANACTTTTNATCTNCGGAATTGCTACGGGTATTTCAAATGTGATACAGGAAGAATCTGATGATGCCTGGATTGATATCTATCAGGCAGGAAATATCTATTCTATCGACTTCACCAATAATTTTAACTGGCTGGATGAAAACAGGAGCATTCTCTGGGTTTCTGAAAAGGACNGCTGGAGGCATCTGTACCAGGTTTCTCTCGAGGGGAAGCCGGAAAAACTGATAACAAAAGGCAACTATGATTTTATAGACCTGAAATTCATAGATAGCAAAAAAGGTTATGTCTATTTTATGGCCTCTCCCGATAATGCCACTCAGAATTATTTATACCGCACCAGGCTTGATGGAACCGGCACCATTGAATTACTCAGCCCCGGGTCTTTAAAAGGGGATCACGATTATTCTTTTTCTGCCTCAGGGAAATATGCGTTACATACTTTCTCAAACCATTTTACCCTTCCGGCCCGTGAATTCATTACTGTGGCCAATCAAAAACCGGTGACTGAAAAAGAAAGTATTCTCGCCCGGCTTGATTCACTTCAGGTAATAAACAGCACCGAATTTTTCAGGATAACTACCGCAGACAATGTTGAAATGGATGGATGGATGGTGAAACCAGTAAATTTTGACCCTTTTAAGAAATATCCCGTGGTGTTTTATGTGTACACCGAACCTTTTGATGTTACAGTGATCGATTCTTATGGAATAAGTCAGAATGAATTATATACAGGAGACATGGCTGAAGATGGCTATATCTATATTTCGCTGGACAATCGTGGTACTCCTGCACCCAAAGGAAGAGCGTGGAGAAAGGTTATTTACCGGAAATTAGGCCAGATCAATATTCACGACCAGGCTATGGCAGCGAAAGAGATACTGAAATGGAAATTCGTTGACCCTGAAAGAATTGCTGTCTGGGGCTGGAGTGGTGGAGGTTCTGCAACTTTAAATCTCATGTTCCGCTATCCTGAAATCTATAGTACGGGCATTGCTGTTGCAGCTGAAGGCAATATGCTTACGTATGATAATATCTATCAGGAACGATATATGGGACTGCCTCAGGAAAATATGGAAGATTTTATAAAGGGCTCACCGATTACTTACGCAGAAAACCTGAAGGGGAACCTTTTATTTGTTCATGGAACAGGAGACGACAATGTGCATTACCAGAATGCAGAAATGCTGATCAATGAGCTTGTAAAATACAACAAACAGTTTCAGTTTATGTCCTATCCAAATCGTACTCATAGCATTTCTGAAGGAGAAGGTACTATAGAACATTTAAGGACACTTTATACTAATTATTTAAGATTGCATTGTCCTCCGGTGGAAAGTAATTTCATGGGGCGTTGCCCCATATCCTGATCTTTTGCCCCCCAACCCCCTAAAGGGGGGCATTACTCACAAAGCGAAATCCCTTTGTGAAGATGGCTGCGCCAGCAGAACACAAAATACAGATTACAAATCCTTTAATATAAAATCCTTACCCGTATTGTATGCGGGATATTCTTCAGGTCCTGAAGAACTGAAGGATCAAGTTCACTGTCAGTTTCAATAATTACATAACCTATGTCGGGGTCAGTCTGCAGATATTCGGCAGATATATTGATACCCCTTGAAGAAAAATATGCGTTTAATTCCTTCAGAACACCTGGAACGTTCCTGTGAATATGTAAAAAGCGTTGTTTGGAGGAGTTGGCCTGAAGTGCGATCCCGACGAAGTTTACAGCCCCGATGGTTGAACCTGTATCACTGTATCTGACTAGTTTTTCAGCTACTTCCAGTCCGATATTGGCTTGTGCTTCAAGAGTATTGCCTGCAATATGGGGAGTAAGAATTACATTGTTAAAACCCTGGAGATCATTCACAAATGGCTCATTATTCGAGGTGGTTCTTCCGGAAAAACATCAGCGGCAACTCCGGCCAGGTGTTTCGACCTGAGTCCGTCAGCTACTGCCTTATAATCCACAACATCTCCACGTGATGCATTGATCAGGCATGCTCCCTTTTTCATAAGAGCAATTTGCTCTTTTGAGATCATATTCTTTGTTAATTCTGTAGAAGGAACATGAATAGTAATTGTATCAGAGATCTTTAGCAGGTCGTTCAAACTTGCTACATGTTTCGAATTGCCCAAACTGAGTTTCTTTTCAATATCATAATATATAATCCTCATACCAAGGCTTTCGGCAAGGATTGCAACCTGTGAACCTATATGTCCATAACCAACAATCCCAAGGGTTTTACCTCTTATTTCCACCGAGTTATTGAGTGATTTCATCCAGATTTTCCTGTGAGCCAGCGTACTTTTTTCAGGAATACCTCTCATCAGCATAATACATTCGGCTATAACCAGTTCNGCTACAGAGCGTGTATTTGAGAAAGGGGCATTAAATACGGGCATACCCAGCATTTTGGCATCACGGATATCTACCTGGTTTGTACCTATGCTGAAACATCCGATAGCAAATAGTTTAGAAGCCCCGGAAAGCAGGCTTTTACGAAGTTCAGTGCGGCTTCTGATTCCGATTATGTGGGTATTCTGTAATCTTTTTTCCAGCTCATTGCCTGACAATGCTTCATTCAGGCATTCGATATCACTATAGCCATTTTCCTTGAAAAACTCAACAGCATTCTCATGGATCCCTTCAAGTAAAAGAACTTTAATCTTACTTTTATCAAGTGAAAAATTTCTCATCAGAACATTATTTAAGATGAATTAAAGTAAAAATCTAATCTGAGATAGTAAATTAATTTCTGAAAAGTAAATAAAAGAGTCGGGTTGTGCAAATTCTTAGAAATTTTGAGCTCTTTGCTTAATGGAATTATCAAAAAATGCCAAATATTTAAAATATTTATATCTCTCTTTCGTCTATGGAACTATACGACCTCTCAAATGAGTCCTAAAGAGTCAGAAAAAATCGGAGCTGTTTATAATGACGAGCGGAAACGTCTGCTCGGTTATATAAGAAACAGAATTCCCGACAGGGTAGAGGCTGAAGATATTCTGCAGGATGTTTTCTACCAGCTTACAGTCGGCTTCAGGGACATCAGGAGAATTGAAAACCTGACAGCTTGGCTCTACAGAGTGGCCGATAACCGTATCACCGACCTCTTCCGTAAAAAGAAACCTGTCAGTATTAACTACACTGAAAACGCAAAAGATGGTGATGATGGCCCATTGACACTTGAGGAAATACTCCCTTCGCTTGGAACCACACACGAAGATGATGAGATAAGGGAGATGATATGGGAAGCCATAGATGAGACTCTTTCAGAACTACCCGAAGAGCAAAGTAACGTATTCGTTGCAAACGAGTTTGAGGATATGAGTTTTAAAGAGATCTGAAAAAACCGGTATTGGAATCAATACCCTCATCTCGCGGAAACGATATGCTGTCCTTGCCTTAAGGGGGAGATTAATTGAATTATATAAACTATTAAAAAATAACTAGTATGAAAACGTTAAGAATTTTAAAGTATGTTGGTTTTGGTATACTCGGCGTGGGTTTTGTCACATTGACAATATATATAGTAATGTGTCTGTGGAACTCGCTTATTCCCGTATTGTTCCACGGACCTGTCCTAACCTTCTGGCAGACAGCAGGCCTGTTTCTTCTTTCGAAAATCCTTCTTACCGGGATAGCCCCGGGCTCACATGACCATGGCAAGAAAGATTGGAGAAGAAAATATAACGATAAATACAAACATTCCTGCAAGGAGGATGAAAAGATAGCCACTCCTGAACAGGTATAAATAAAAGCCGGCTTAGGCAGGTTTTTATTTTAAGGGGAGAGAGGGGGAAAGGGTGAATGGGAGATATTTATTAATCCTGATTTCCGATCCACTTATTCCATTTTGTAAATCACATAATTCCAATTAGATTTGATATATGATATTATTTGACTTGATATGAAGTAATCAAAATGAAAAACGAAGAGCGCCCCTATGTCTGCCCTGCAGGATTTGCAGGAAGTCTCGATAACTCTTTAAGGAGATGGTTACAAAATCCTCAGAAAATACTCAAACCTTACATTAACAAAGGAATNACAGTCCTTGATCTGGGCTGCGGTCCAGGAGTTTTTACTGTTGAAATAGCGATAATGCTTGATGACTCAGGGAAGGTTATTGCAGCGGATCTTCAGGATGGGATGCTTGAAATAGTAACCCGGAAAATTAAAGGTACT
>JGIcombinedJ21911_10000792_pt1 | contig 10627 bp, 6 predicted proteins | sample BarGraNGADG00211_FD_21911 | JGI IMG/M metagenome (IMG submission 21911)
CACGGGCGAGGCGGCGTGCTCGGGTTGGCACCGTCGTCGGCCGCCGCCGCCGAGCTCGCCGAAGCCCTCGGCGTCGCATGCGAGAACACGGCCAAGTGGTTGTACGATCCGAAGGAGCGTTACCGGCTTCCTGTACTGCCGACACGCGAGCCTCACCGTGGGGCGTGGTCAAGCAAGGGGCATGCCGATGTACGTACGAGTTCTGATGGGGCGCTTCGGGGTTCTACTAACCGCCGCGGCCTTGATCACGGCGACGGCGGGTGTGCAGTTCTCAGCGCCCGCGGTGGCCAGCCCCATCAACCATCGGTCCAACGCCACCGTGCACGCCAATCCGGCTGACGGCGTACTGAATCAGGGGGGGCGCACTACCGACTTCGACCACGGTTGGAAGTTCAAACTGGTCAATAGCACTGATACGACGGACCCCACTGGCCTGTACGGCAACTCCGCCGACCCGCTGGCCGCCGCCGCGACCTTCGAGGACTCAGCGTGGGATTCGGTCGTGCTGCCCCACGACTGGAGCATCGCCGGCCTACCGCAGGCGACCAATAGCAACGCGACGGGCTACTTTTCCGGGGGTCTCGGCTGGTATCGGAAGACCTTCACGCTGCCGCGGTCGATGGCCGGAAAGCAGCTCTCGGTCGATTTCGACGGCGTCTATATGAACTCGTACGTCTACCTCAACGGCGCGCTGGTGGGCAACCACCCTTACGGGTACACGGCATTCAGCCTCGACATCACGAAGCTGGTCCATACCGACGGCGTCACGCCGAACGTTCTGGCTGTGGTGGTCCAGAACAAGCAGCCGAGCAGCCGCTGGTACTCCGGTAGCGGCATCACCCGGAATGTGCACCTGACGGTCACCGATCCGATCCACGTCGCGCGCCAAGGCACGTTCGTCACCACACCGGACCTGGCGAGCACCATCGAGTCCGGCCATGCCAACGTGCACGTCCAGACTCAGATCCAAGACGACGCCGGAGCAGCCGACGGGGTAAAGGTCATTTCGACGATCAAGGACCCAGCCGGCGCCGTCGTGGCGAGCAACACCTCGGCGGCCCTGGCAGTCGGCGCCGACCCGACGACGGCGCAAGCGGACGTCACCGTGCGCAACCCGCACCTGTGGTCGACGACCCGCCCTTACCTGTACACACTGCAAACCGATCTCGTCGTCGGGCACCACAGGGTCGACAGCTACCAGACGACGTTCGGCATCCGGTGGCTCGTGTTCGACCCGAACGAGGGTGTGATGCTCAACGGCCAACACCTCAAGATCCAGGGCGTCGACCTGCACAATGACCAAGGCGCGTTGGGTTCGGTTAACAACTACGACGCGCTGTGGCGGCAGATGAGCATCCTCAAGAGCGAGGGTGTAAACGCATTCCGGACCTCGCATAACCCGCCCTCGCCGGAGATGATCGACGTCTGCCAACGGCTCGGCATCCTGATGACGGTCGAGGCGTTCGACTCCTGGGCCCCCGGCAAGACAGCTAACGACTACGGCCTCTACTTCAACCAGTGGAGCGACTCCGACATCAAGGAGATGGTCAACGAAGCCAAGAACTCCCCGGCGGTGATGATGTGGTCGATCGGCAACGAGATCCCGGGTTGGACGTCGGCGTCCAGCCTGCCGACCGAGACGCGCCTGATCGCCGACGTCAAGTCGATCGACACGACGCGACCGGTGGTGGCCGGCTCCGACCAGTACCGCCGCGCGCCAGCCATCGGCTCGGTGGCCGAGCAGATGCTGAACAACCTCGACGGCCTGGGACTGAACTACAACCCCGCGGGAGTCGTCGACGTGCTGCATGCCACGTACCCGACAAAGTTCTTCTTCGAGTCGGAGTCCTCATCGGAGACATCAGCCCGCGGCGTCTACCAGGACCCGGACCTGGTCAACACCGGGGAGAACTACACGCCCGGTAAGCGACTTGCCTCGTCCTACGACAACAACCTTGCGTCGTGGACGATGAGCGACGAGTACGGGTTGAAGAAGGACCGTGACCGGCAGTCGTTTGCAGGGCAGTTCATCTGGTCCGGCTTCGACTACCTCGGCGAGCCGACGCCGTACTCGCAGTTCCCGGTGAAGGTTTCCTCGTTCGGAACCATCGACACCGCCGGCTTCCCCAAGGATGCGTACTACCTGTTCCGGTCACAGTGGACCTCGACGCCGATGGTGCACATCCTTCCGATGAACTGGACCGACTACCGGCCCGGACAGAACGTGCAGGTGTGGACCTATTCGAATGCGAAGACCGTCGAACTGTTCCTGAACGGAGTCTCGCTCCAGTCGAAGTCCTTCGACCCCAAGACCTCCACCGAGGGAGTGAGCTACCTCGAGACCACTGAGTGCACACACGACGACAAGACGTATACGACCGGCTCATGCCCGGGCAGCTACCAGAGCCCGAACGGCAGCAGCGGAAAGCTGCACCTGAGCTGGAACGTGCCGTTCGCGCCCGGCACGCTGGTCGCCGTCGCCCGGGACGGCAACGGCCGGCAGATCGCCCGAGACGAGGTGGACACCGCCGGGGCACCCGCGACTGTCACCTTGACGCCCGACAAGAACGTCGTGCAGGCCGACGGCAAGTCGCTGTCCTACGTGACGGTCAACGTCGTCGACGCGCACGGTGTCACCGTTCCCAGCGCCGACAACGCCATCACCTTCTCCGTCAGCGGCGCGGGAACCTTCCAAGGCGCCGACAACGGCAAGCAGGACAGCGCCGAGAACTACACGTCGACCACCCATACCGCCTTCAACGGCAAGGTGCTCGCGATCCTTGAGTCCAAAGACGGCCACCCGGGCCCCATCACGATCACGGCCACCGGCGCCGGTCTCACGCCGACCACCACCACCGTGTACTCGGTGGCCCCGAATGCGCACGGGCTGGTCGGCATCCAGCCGGACTACCTGCGCACTCGGCTCGGCGTTGCCGTGGACCTCCCTGAAACCGTGACCGCCGTATACGCGGACGGCACGGTTGGGGAGCTGCCCGTGCACTGGAACTCTTGGCGGAGCAACCGCCGGGTGACGCTGCCTGGCGGGATCAGCACCATCACCGGCACCGTCCCCGGACTGGGCGGCGTCACGGCGAAGGCCATCGTGACCGTCTACCAGCAGGCCGGCGTCACTACCTACTCGACCGCAGTGCCGGTCGGCACGCCGCCGGGGCTTCCCGCCACCGTGACAGTGATTGACAACGACGGTACGACGCACACCGCGCCGGTCACCTGGAACGCCGTCGAACCGTCGCAATACGCCTCGCCGGGACAGTTCAACGTCTCGGGACGGGTCAACGGAACCAGGTTGGCAGCACTCGCTACGGTCCGGGTCACCGCGTCCTTCACCCCGAACCAGAACATCGCGCTCTCCACAAGCCCGACCCATCCGACCGCGGACGCCGGCTACTCAGGCGGGCCGTCGGCAGTCCCGTCCGGCATGCTCGACGGCATCACCACGACGGGCGGCTGGTCGAACTTCTACAACAAGTCGGCGACGAACATCCTGCCGGCCGTCAGCGTCGCACACCCCAGTGAGTGGGTCACCGTCAGCTGGCCCAACGCGCAGCGCCTCAGCTCGGTCGTGCCGTACTTCACGATCAGCGCGAACAGGACGCTGCCGAGCTCTATCGTCGTCTCCTACTGGAGCGGTTCCGGCTGGATCCCGGTACGTAACCAGGACACCCCGTTGGCCACCGAGTCGAACCAACCAACGACTGTCACCTTTGACGCAGTGAGCACGACGAAGCTGCGCCTGGACATGACCAGCCCTGCGCCCAGCACGTCGACCGGCTTCCTGCAGATCACCGAGCTGCAGGTCCCCGCCGGGGAGGTCTCCTACAGCTCTGGTGCCGCGTTGACCGATCTCAAGGTCGACGGCCGGACCCTGGCCGGATTCGATCCCGCGACGACGTCCTACACCGTCACCACGCATCGCGTCCCGACCATCGCCGCCACCCCGGCGGACAACGCCACGGTCGCGATCGTCCAGCCACTCACCATTCCTGGCAAAGCGACCATCTCGGTCACCTCCGAGGACCGCCAGACAACCAGGACCTACACGGTCACCATCAGCTAGCGCGANCTCCCGCTGGGATGAGAACAAACCTCGCTGCCGTGATCGTAACCAAGGGCACAGTGACGATGGACCCTGTCGTCGTCTGGCTCGGGCCTGGAGCACCCAATGAACTCCCCCAGGCTGTCGGCCCGGTTGGGTAACGAGGCTCTTCGCAGATCCGGTGGGAGGAGCGCGACGCGCCGGTGAGGCGGGTTCCGCGCGGTTGCTGCGCGACGTCGTCGTCCTAGCGAGGGTGGCAAGGGCTTGAAGGGTTCGCGTGTTCGCTGTGCGGTCTTCGTGGCCGCCGATGCCCACGTGGGAGGCGGTATCGACGAGCACCTGGTTCAGCTACCCGCGGTCCCTGGTCCGTGCTCGGCCCAGGCTGTGCCCGCGACCGGGACGGCCTGGGCCCAGGCCCCTCGTCAGGTCTTCGAGCTCGGCTTCCGGCTCGCGACTGTCATGAGCCAGGTGACGACGGTGACGCAGAGCATGGTGAAGGCGAGCGAGGTCAGCAACATCGGCCAGAAATGCTCGGCTCGAGCCGCGATGGTCACGGAGCCAACGAGCGCCACGATGGTGCCACCCATGAACCCCTGTTTGGTGGACATCGCTTCAGGCTACGCACGTGTAGCCCTGGAAAGGGCCGATTAGGTGGATCTCGAGGCGGGGCGGTGGCGGGCGGGCGGTAGGACTGGGTGCCGGTCTCGAGGATGTGGGCGTTGAAGGTGACGCTGTCGACGATGGCTGCGACCAGTGTCGGGTCGGGGAAGACGGTCCCGCACTCGGAGAAGGGCAGGTTGTGGCGATTGCGATGGAGGCCCGTTCCTCGTGTGCGGTGATGACCTGGAAGTGCAGTTCGGCGCCTCTGGGGTCGATCTGGGCGTAGCCGAGCTCGTCGAGGCAGAGCAGGTCGAGGCGGGCGTAGCGGCCGACGAGGTGGGACAGGACGCGGTCGTCGGCGGCTTCGACGAGTACGTTGACGAGGTGGGCGGTGGTGACGTAGCGGACCCGGCGGTCTTGTTCGCAGCCGGCTAGGCCGAGTCCGATGAGCAGGTGTGTCTTGCCGGTGCCGGCGTCGCCGAGCAGCACCACGGGCTCTCCGGCGTCCAGGTAGGCCCCGGCGGCGAGGNGGGCCAACGTGGCCGACGCGATGGTCGGGGCGGCGTCGCGGTAGTAGCGCACCGTGCAGAACCAGTGCTCGTCGATCCCCAGGTGACGCACCAACGCCGGACGCTCGGCTGTCTTCGGCCTGCACCGCCATCGCCGCGCTCAGCTGGCGCATCACCGTCGGCCACGATAAGGCGTATTCACGCCCCACCCGGTCCACCGCACGGACCTCTCCGGCCAGGGCGGCGACCACCTTGTCCTTCANCCGCCGGGTCAGCCGCGCGTATGGCGGGACCTGCTCGGTGTGCTCGGTGAACGTCACTGTCGCGCAAGCCGGCTCGGCGCACCGCCACCGCTTCTTCACCCAGCGCACCGTGACCAAGGCGTCGAACGGGACATCCCGAACACGCTGCACGGTGCGCTGATGCACCCGGCCGGGTGGGCACCCCACCGGCCGGTCACCGCCGCATGAGCGCGCTCGCTACGGCGCCGGGTATGCCGTGATCGAGTCGACCCGCAGAGTCCCGCTCCCTGTGCTTCCACCGAGGTAGAAGGAGATCTGCGACACCGACACCAGGTCGAGCTTTGCGTCCTGCGGCGCCCAGGACGGTGGCTTGAACTGGCTGAAAGGAATCGTGATGAACTGAGCATTGGTGCCCGTCGGGCTGATGCTCGTCTCCCAGTACCCGGTGCTCGTCACGAACTGCACGGTGACGTTGTGTGCGCTGCCGTCGGGCTGCAGCCACATCCGCAGACCTCCGGACGAGCTCCAGTTCTGCGCGATGGTGTGGGTGACCCCGGCGTAGCCGTTCGTGCCGAGCGCGTAGGTCAGCAACATGCTCGAGCCGAACCCATCCGCCACGCTGCTGAGCGTTGGAGCGATCGGGTCTCCGCCCACGTTGCGGGAGTATGCCGTCTGCAGCGCCGCATCGGAGGCGTAGCCGTCGAAGTCGTCGACCAGCACGCCGGCGACCGGCGGCCGGGTGGTGAACGACGCCGGCGAACCGGTAGCGGTGGTGGTCCCGTCAGCGTTGACCGCCTGAACCTGCACGTAGTACGTCGTCGAGGAGTCGAGTGGAGCGGATGGCCGGTACGACGTAGTGCGCAAGCTGGTCGCCTGGACCACCGGTGAGCTGAGGTCGGCGTTCTTCGACACGAGGACTGAGTAGTACGCCGCGCGTGCAGAGGCTGACCAGGAGATGGACGTCGCGGTGCTGACGTCGGTCGCTCCTGTCGCGGGGGCCGTCACAGCGAACGGGCCAGGGATGGCAGTCGCGAGTGAGCGAGCTTCCGTCGTGAGCGATACGCGGGTCACCGCCGCGCGGCTGCGGGGCGGCCATACCACGCGAACCCCGCCGACGTTGGACAGCCCCGACAGGCTCAGGGTGACCGTGTCTTGGCCGGCGCTGATGACGCGAGGGCTGACGGTCTTCCACTTCGTGGCGCCGTCGGCCGAGACCTGGAGACGGATGTCGCCTGGGCCGCGCGGGGGCACGACCGTGACCGCCACCGAGGTGATCCCGGCGCGTACATACGTCAGCGTGGCCTGCTGGCGCCCGGTGGGACTCACCTGCACACCCTGGGCTGTCGGGATCCGCTGCAGCGTCGAGCTGTGCTGCGAGGCGACGAACCAGTCCTCAAGGGGATCCGTNACGNCGTCNTCGGTCGCCCCGACACTCAACGGCGCGGAGACATCAAGCACGGCCCCGGAGGCGTTCAGTGCGACCACTCGGTAGGCCGCAGCGCGCGTCGGCGTGCCCAGGTCGAGCCACGGCGTGTCATTGTCGGTGACTTTGGTCCCGACAACCACCCACGAACGGCCGGTGGCACGCTCGACTCGGTAGGACCAGGCGCCCGCGGTGCCGCGCCAGGTCAGCAGGTTGATGCCCTGGGTCTTGACGATGCTTGTGAGCAGCGGGGCGTCGCCCACTGCCTTCACGCAGCCGGTGCAGGTGCCCATGAGGCCGGCGAATCGGGTGATCGCGGCAACAGCCGTGCGCATCGCCGGTGTGTCACCCGGGTAGTGGACCGTGAATCCGTCGGAGTGCTGCACGAATCCGTAGTGATCTGCGTGCGGGAACAGCGACCAGAAGAGCGCGCCGTCGACGTTCTGGTTGGCGGCCACCGCGTCCAGCAGCGTGTCGCTCGCCGCCGTGCTGCCGTACTCGCCGGCGATGTATGCCTTGCCTGCCGCCTTCGCCGCAGTGGCGTCCGTCGCGATCTTGGCTGCGGTCGGTGGGTAGTAGTGGGCGTCGACGATGTCGACGTTCGGCGAAGTGAGCACACCCGTGTCCGTGCCGGACTGGGCGCCCGCGGCGACGAGCTGCTTCGGAGCGAGCTGTGAGATGTACGACGAGATGTCGTTGACCCACTCGGGCGTCATGCCGTTCAACTCGTTGCCGAGCTCCCAGGCCATCACCGTCGGGTCGTCGACGTACCGCTTGCCGGTGAACGGGTTGACGTGCGTGAGGACCTTAGAGATGTACTGCTTGAACGCGACGCGCACCGTCGGGTCAGTGAAGAATGCTTCCCCGTTGTTGGCCGTGCTCACGCCGAGCCAGCGCAGGAACGTGTACTTGCCGCCGTGGTAGTAGTCCCAGTTGTCCGTGAGGGGCACGAGGAGCTTGAGGCCGAGGCGGCCCGACTCGGCGACCGCGTAGTCGATGGACGCGAACGCGTTGTTGTTGAAGTGGCCGAGGGTCGGCTCGAGGCTGTTCGGGCTTCCGAGGTTGATGCCAAGCGTGTGCGCGCGCACGACGCGCGAACCCATCACCCGCGCGGTGGTAAGGCCGTCGCGGATGCGGAAATACGTGGGGAGGTCGACAGTGGCCGGGTCATCGGGGTTGACTCCACCGACGTTCTCATCGAGTCCCAGCCAGTATTCGTTGCCGCCGCCGAAGCGGAACCGCTTGCCGCCGAGCATCAGTTGGTTGCCGCTCTTGGTCACGAACGTGCTCGCCTGCCGCGCAGGTCTGCTCGCGGGGGCCGCTGACGCCGGCAGCGATAGCAGCGCCGGCAGGGCGATGGCGGGAGCTGCAGAGTCGGTGCCGGCCCACGCTGTGGTCGGCAGGCGAGGGCACCTGCGAGCACCAGCGTTCCGCAGCCCGAGGTCAAGCGACGGAACGATCGGGCCATGGCTGCTCCCTGTTCGTTGTTCGTTGGACGCGGCGCTGCGACAAACCTAGAAAGAAGACTATATCGAACGGCTTAAGTAGGCAAAATATCCGTGGCGGTTTGTGCCGTCTGGTGGTGGTGCTGTTCGAAGTGAAGCGCCCCGGGTTCGCTACCGGGCGGGTTCTCTCACGAGCGGTCGCTCGGTGGGGTTGATCTGACGGTCGTACTCGGTCTCGGCCTCGGCGGGGGGCCGGTAGTCCAGGGCCGAGTGCAGTCGGGTGTGATTGAACCAGTCGACCCAGCCCAGGGTTGCCGGCTCGAGGTCGTCGGCGCCGCCCTTCCATGGGCCTTCCCAGAACACCAGCTCGGCCTTGTACAGGCCGTTGCGGGCTCTTCAAGGTTCGTGGTGAAGCGGGTGCGGGTGCCTGTGTGGTGAAGAGGGCTCGTGGTNCTCGATCTCTTGGATGTCTTCGACAACACCCATCCCAGCAGGGCCACGAGCCCTCACACGTCTACGANGCGGACCCAACCATCACCACGAACCTTGAAGAGCCGCCAAACCAGTGGTCCTCGGCGCGGCGGTTATCAAGCGCATCGGCTCTGACAGCGGAAATGGGCGTCACCCCCGGTCGGGTGGGACTGTCTATCACACCGGGATCCAATGGGGCCGCGTGATCGTCTGATCCTTCCCGAATACTCGGCTGGATATCACGGCCCGAGCGATGGAGCGCTACGGATATCGAATCTGTCGCGGAGGGCCTGCAGTGCGGCGTTCCAGCCGCCGAGGCCGTGGACGCCCGGGCCTGGAGGCGTGGAGGCTGAGCATAAGTAGACGCCATTGATCCCCGTTGTATACGGATTCCGACGAAAGGTTGGGCGGGCCACCATCTGCAGTAGGTTGACGGCGCCTGCGGCGATGTCGCCGTCTATGTAGTTCTGGTTGTGGACCGCCATGGAGGCTGCCGGGATACAGCGCGATGTGACGACGACATCGCTGAATCCTGGTGCGTAGCGCTCGATGTGTGAAGTAACTGCCTCNGTCACGTCNACGTCGGAGCCGGCCGGGACGTGCGCGTAGCTCCAGAAGGGGCGCAAACCGCCGGAGGCACGAGAGGCATCGACGACGGTGGGGTCGCTCGAGACGATCATCGGTCGCTCAGCGTGGCGGCCCGCCGCGACATCGTTCTCGGCCACCGCCATCTGGCGACGGGTTCCGCCGACGTGCACGGTTCCGGCTCGCTCGATCTCGGGTGCAGACCACGGCACGGGACCCGAAAGCACGTAGTCCACCTTGGCAGCGGCGTCGCCGTAGCGGTAGCGACGCATGGCCCGTGCGACCCTCGCAGGTAGGCGACTACCGAGAACCTGTTCGAGCGTGTGTGGTGTGGTGTCGAACAGGTAGGCACGTGCCTGTGGCAGGTCGTCCTGAGATCGGACCGGGTGGTCGGTCACGACACTCCCACCGTGCGCCTCGAGATCGGCGATCAGACTAGCCGTGATGGCACCTGAGCCGCCGCGAGGGATCGGCCACCCGTGACCCGCGTGCGCGAGCGCGGCGAGCAGGAGGGACGTTCCGGCACCGGCGAGCGACGGTAGCGGCGTGATTGCGTGGGCCGCCACGCCGGTGAGAAGGGCCGGCGCGATATCGCCGGAGAAAGGACGGTTCCAAGCCGGCGTTCCCTGTTCGAGAACGCCCCTTGCGAATCGCAAAGCTGTCGGGACGCCGCCGGGCAGCAAGCCATGGGGGACGTGCCTCTTATCACCTAGTGCCAATGCGACTAGATAGTCGATGTGCTCCGATAGCGTTCCTACCAACGACTGCCACGCCGGTCCGTCGCCCTCGAGAGCTTCCACGGTGCGCCGCAAGTCTTGGTACGCGATGCCCGCGCGGCCACCCTCAAGGGGGTGTGCGTAGGAGATCTCGGGNGTGAGCATNTNAACGCCGCGCGCAGCCAAGTCGAACTCGGCGAAGAACGGCGATGCCCACGCGAGTGGATGGACAGCGGAGCACAGGTCGTGTCGCATGCCGTCAGCCAAGCCAAGATCGACTGTGCGCGCGCCCCCACCCGCGTCCGTCTGTGCTTCCAGGACGAGGACTCTCAGCCCAGCCCGCGCGAGAGTGACAGCTGCAGCTAGGCCATTCGGGCCAGAACCGACGATCACGGCGTCTAGGCCTGAATGCACCATCTTGCCCTGCCCCCGCCGGTAGTCGAATCGCATCATCGTCGAACACTGGACTGACGACATGCCTTGCGTGTACTCCGGTCGTGGCGAAGTACCAGGAGCATCCCCGCGTGTGCGGGGACGACGTTGTCCAGCCACGCCCTGCCCTCGCGGACCTTGGAGCAT
>JGIcombinedJ21911_10000795_pt1 | contig 10606 bp, 11 predicted proteins | sample BarGraNGADG00211_FD_21911 | JGI IMG/M metagenome (IMG submission 21911)
AGTTGAGGTTGCTTCTATTGTTCAGGCAAAGGATATTGTTGCTGTCTCACTGAATAAAAACAGAAAAGAGACCAACAGNATNAATCTCCTGGATAAGCTCAGAATATGTTTTACCCTGCGTGAGAATCCGCTCGCTAAACCCGGACAGAAAGATGTGTATATGAGAGTGATAAGGCCCGATTCACTAGTTGTAACCAGTAGTCCTGATAACCTGTTCGAATATAAAGGCAACAAAATAATTTATTCTGCAACACGACAGGTAGATTATATGAATCAGGATATTGAAGTGTGTATCTTTCTCGATAATAAAGGTGATTATATTATCGGTAATTACAGTGTTGACCTTTATCTTGAAGATAATATTATAGGTCGCACCAATTTTATGCTTTCCAAAAAATAGCTATTCATCACCCGGCATCATAAATTCAGAAATAATATTGTCAGATATCAACTTTCCCTGGTTTGTAAGAACCAGGGATTTTTTTTCCAGTTTCATNAGACCGTAGTTTTTGAATTTTCCGGCGAGATTCATAACATAATCATAACCTTCTTTCTCGAACATCCCTTCAACATACTCAAGATCTATGCCCCACATAGTTCTCAGAGAGGTCATTATATATTCGTTAAACCGTGTCTTTGTGTCAAGTTCTTCACTTTCAAAAAATGATTTCCCGGCATTTACTGACTTTATATAACCTTTCAGATCACGGACATTCCATTGGCGGGAATATCCGTTAAAAGAGTGAGCAGAGGGTCCCAGTCCAAGATAACTGACCTGTTTCCAGTAATTTGAATTATGGATGGAGAAAAAACCCGGTTTGCCGAAATTTGAAATTTCATATTGGATAAAACCGGCTGATTCGGCTTTTTCAACAAGAAGATTAAACTGCGCGGCGCTATCATCTTCATCAATTTCAGAAATCATNCCTTTCTCCAGCATTTTCCCGAAGACTGTTCCCTCTTCAAAAGTAAGGTGATATGCCGACAGGTGTTTTATATCGAATGAAAAAGAAAAATCAAGGTTTGATTCCCATTCCTTCAGTGTCATTCCCGGAATTCCATAAATCAGATCTATTGTCACATTTTCAAATCCTGCAGCCAACGTTTCTTTAAGTGCGATTACAGCCTGTGCTGAGTCGTGGCGTCTGTTCATCAATTTAAGGTCTGAATCCCTCCATGATTGAATACCCAGACTTATCCTGTTGATGTTATGACTCTTAAGACCTTCAAGATAACCTGACAGAACATCATCAGGGTTCAGTTCAATAGTTATTTCGCAATCATCAGTTACTTTGAAAAGCTTGTAAAGAGTGTTCAGTATTGTTTCAAGTTCTTTAATTGAGAAGACAGATGGTGTGCCACCACCAAGATATATTGTAGAGACTGGTTCATTTTCAAGATAATCCTTTCTTATTGAAGCTTCCTTCAGGAGTGCATCAATAAATGCAGAATTATCCTTTACCGAAACCACATGATAGAAATCGCAGTAAAAACAGAGTTTTTTACAAAAAGGTATGTGTATGTATATCCCTGCCATCTGATATTGAATTATTCACAGTCAGAAAGTCCATCCGGACGCTCGTCATAACAACAAAGTCGGTCATAAAGGTCCATTCTGACGGGGATTTCACAAAGGTTCACTAAGTTTATGAATAAACCGGTTAAATTTGCACCAAATAATCAATCATGATAAAAAAGAACAAATTCTCAATTCTGGTAGCGCTTATAATAATGTATCTAAGCATGACCAGCTCTCATACTTTCGATAATGTTCCACTTATTAATATTCCTAACTTCGATAAGGTTGTTCATTTCGGAATGTATTTTGGTCTGATGTCGGTAATAATCCTTGAATACAGAAAAACTATAAAAAGTATTGGTAATTTATTCCTTACAGGTCTTATTCCTCTTTTCTACGGTATATTAATTGAAATTATGCAATCAACACTTACTGTAACCAGGACAGGCAGCTTTTATGACGCACTTGCAGATGGTGCCGGTATCCTTGTGTCAATTCTGTTGTGGATTTGGATTAAACCTCTTATAAAATAGATTATCAGATACTTATTAGTTCATCCTTATTCGATTTTATAACCAGCTCATAAATCGTCATGCTACTGAAAAGATTAATGAGATCTCTCCTCGATTTTTCATAATCTTCATGAAGCGGACAACGCATTTTATCTTTTTCTACCCCTTCGCATGAGCCATTATGCATAATACAATTTGTAAAAGTGTCTTTCCCATCTATTGTATTGACGATATCAAGTAATGTTATTTTACGTGGATCTTTTAATAAAGAAAAGCCTCCATGCGGGCCTTTTGAGGAGCTGAGTATTTTTTGTTTAGTCAGTTGCTGTAGAATCTTTGCCAGGAAGGGTGTCGGAAGCTTAAGATCACCACTAATTTTTTTTATTCCTGTTTTCCCCTTAGATAATGGTTGACTCGCGAGATAAATGACAGCCCTAATACCGTATCTGCAAGAATTTGATAGCATATTAATACATTTTTAACGATATCTTCTCTACTCTTCTTGCGTGTCGTCCACCTTCAAAAGAGGTTGTAAGAAAGGTTTTTACAATCAGATATGCTTCTGATTCCGATATAAACCGACCGGGTAAAGTAAGAATATTTGCATCATTATGTGCCCTTGACAATCGACTGAGCTCTTCATTCCAGCATAGAGCAGCTCGTATTCCCGGATGCTTATTAACAACCATGTTTATTCCATTTCCGGTTCCGCAAATCGATATCCCTGTTTCAAAATCACCCGAAGCAACAGCATTTGCAAGAGTCGACTGAGCTCTTCATTCCAGCATAGAGCAGCTCGTATTCCCGGATGCTTATTAACAACCATGTTTATTCCATTTCCGGTTCCGCAAATCGATATCCCTGATTCAAAATCACCCGAAGCAACAGCATTTGCAAGAATATGACCAAAATCCGGATAATCAACTGACTCACTGGAAGAGCATCCAAAATCTTTTACATCATACTTTTCCTTAATAAGATATGCTAACAATTTCTCCTTTAGGTAATAACCAGCATGATCCGATGCTATTGCAATCTTTGAATTTTTCAACTTTCTGTCTTTTAATTTAGTTTCTGTAATGAGTTTGCAAATTAACACAATTGATTAATTAAAAGAAAAAGTATTCTTATATCTTCATTNTGAAATCATTTCTTTGCCAGAGTAACAAAACAATAAGCTGAATGTTTGAAGGTAATNCATTTATTTTNGGTTATTGGTCGGTGCCGCGTAAAACTAATTGTTGATAACATGTANATAATTGCCAATAAAGATTTATAATATTATACTTTATCAACCATTTCGATGATTGGCAGACCTAAGAGAATGAATTAAATAAAGTTATAAGAAAATAAAATCAAAATATGAACTTTAGATAAACCCTGAAAACTATACTTTTGTTTTTTTTCAGTACTAACAAACATATATTAACAGTTGTTAATTAATTAACTAATCTGCTGATTTTCAAAAACGGTATGCTTTTTGACCTGTTGATAAGATGTTGGTACACCGGTAATGATGAGAAATACAATAAAAATCTGAATATTATATCAACACAATTAACAGCATATTATCATCATCATAAATAAATTTAAAATTAATATATAAGAATATTATGATGTTAATTAAAGTTCAAAAGCTTAACAGGTGAAATTCGATATTACAATATTGAGTAATTTTACAAAATGAAATCTCAATCACAAGACCAAAATATTCAGGAATTAAAAAGACTGAAATCAGATAAGAATGCTATTATTCTTGCTCACTATTACCAGACAGGAGATATTCAGGATATTGCTGATTTTGTTGGAGATAGTCTTGCTCTTTCACAAAAAGCTTCTTCAAATTCAGCTGATATTATTCTTTTTGCAGGAGTTAAGTTTATGGCCGAAACAGCAAAAATACTCGCTCCTGAAAAGAAAGTGCTTCTTCCTGATTTGAATGCAGGTTGTTCTCTGGCCGATTCCTGTAAAGCAGTTGATTTTGAGAAGTTTATTAAGGATAATCCGGGAAGAACAGTTATTTCATATGTAAACACTACAGCAGAAATTAAAGCATTGTCAGATATAATCTGTACGTCGTCCAATGCAGTTCAGATAGTCGAATCACTGCCTCCTGAAGAAAAAATAATATTTGCCCCTGACAGAAACCTGGGAAACTATGTTCTTAATAAAACAGGACGAGATATGGTAATCTGGAACGGAACCTGCCATGTGCATGAGGAATTTTCCCTGGAAGCAATTCTGAGATTGAAGAAAGAAAATCCGGATGCAAAAATTATAGTTCATCCTGAATGTGAACTTCCTGTGAGATTAGTAGCAGATTTTATAGGTTCTACCTCTTCATTATTGCAATTCACAAAGAAAGACAAAGGAAATTGTTATATTGTAGCAACTGAAGTCGGAATAATTCATCAGATGAAAAAGGAATGTCCTGATAAGATCTATATTCCTGCTCCTCCGATTGATTCTACCTGCGGATGCAGTGAGTGTGGTTTCATGAAACTTATAACAATTGAAAAAATACTAAAATGCCTTAAAAGTGAAACCCCCGAAATTATTATCGAAAAGGAAACCCTCTTAAGAGCCCAAAAGCCCATTTTAAGAATGATGAAAATATCTGAAAAACTTGGTCTTTAAATCATGAAAAGAATTATCATTTTTATTTTTATTTTTTTAATCTGCAAAATAAACTCTGCGCAGGAAGACGGAACTTTAAAAGATGGTTACCAGAAATTTAAATATCCAAACGGAACCGTCTCAAGCGAAGGTCTGATTAAAAACGGAAAACCTGAAGGTTTCTGGAGAAGCTATTATGTTACGGGAATTAAGAAATCTGAAGGTAAAAGAACAAACTTTCTCCTTGATAGTATATGGCTTTTTTATGATCAGGCCGGCGACACAACGGAAAAAATAAATTATCTCTATGGCAAAAAGAATGGCTGGTATTATATATTTAAAAAGGATCCATCCCGTGGAGTTTATATATGGACAAAAGAGCTATTTGTCGCCGACAAAAAAGAGGGTACTGCATTTATCTATTTCCCCGAAGGAAAAATACAACAGACTTTTACCTATAACACCGGGAAAAAGGATGGTTTATCAAAAGAATACGATAAAGAAGGAAATATTATAACACTGTTTGAATATAATAATGATTTTCTTGTAAGCAGGGAAAGAATAAACAGAACCGATAATAAGGGTTTGAAGCAGGGCGACTGGAAAGAATTCTATCCAAACGGCGGAATCAAAACTGAAAAAACTTTTAAAGATGACCTTATAAATGGGTATTATAAAGAATACGATTCCCGTGGAAAACTTGTTCTCACCATGCTTTATGATAATGGAGCTATAGTGAAATCCAGAGTGGAAGATGAACCTGATATTGAAATAGTTAATAAACATGACCAGGATGGCAAACTGACCTATAGTGGTCCATATCGGAATAAAATACCTGTTGGTATTCACAGGGAATTCGGAAAAGACGGAAAGGTTACAAATTCATTTATTTACAACGATAACGGATTGCTTCTCTCAAAAGGCATCGTTGACGAAGCCGGAAACAGGAATGGGAAATGGAAAGATCTCTATTCCGATAGCAAGATACAGGCAGAAGGNCAGTTCACTGATAACAGGCGTTCAGGACAATGGAAATTCTACAACCTTTNGGAAAAAGTTGAACAAACCGGGTCATATAACAACGGACGTCCGGACGGTTTATGGAACTGGTCTTATGATAATGGCGCAATTNTGAAAGAGGAAGAATACTTCCAGGGNCAGCGTGATGGGTTATCCACAGAGTACTCTGTTACAGGCGAAATTATTGCACAGGGTCAGTACTCCGACGGAGAAAAAAACGGCGCATGGAAATATAAATCCGGCGACCTGACTGAGGAAGGAAAATATATTACCGGATTAAAAGATGGTGACTGGAAATCATATTATAACAATGGAAAGCTGAAATTCAAAGGAAACTTTGTTCAGGGCAATCCCGATGGCCAGCAAATTTATTATTATGAGAATGGTAAAATCAAAGAAGAACAGTACTTTCAGATGGGCATAAGACAAAAAACCNGGAAAAAATTTAACGAAGAAGGAATTCCAATTCTCGTAATCTCGTATAAGGACGATATTGAGATAAGTATTAACGGCATTAGAATTAAGCTTCCCGAAGGCGATACAAAACTGATTAAATAGTTACTTTGCTTTATGGAAGAAAACATTAACATCAGAAAGGATATTATCACCCCAAATGATAAGGAATTTGAGAAACAATTACGGCCATTAAGTTTCAGTGATTTTAAAGGACAAAAACAGTTAATTGAAAACCTTGTAGTTTTTGTGACCGCTGCAAAACAGCGGGGAGAATCTCTCGATCATGTCCTCTTACATGGTCCTCCCGGATTGGGTAAAACAACACTCGCCACCATAATAGCCAATGAGTTACAGGTTAATTTAAGGGTTACTTCAGGTCCCGTTCTGGATAAACCCGGAGACCTGGCAGGGTTACTTACAAACCTTCAGGAGGGAGATGTTCTTTTTATTGATGAAATCCACCGGTTAAGTCCGGTAGTTGAAGAATATCTATATTCTGCAATGGAAGATTTTCAGATCGATATAATGATCGATAAGGGACCCAGTGCAAGAAGTGTCCAGCTGACTCTTAATAGCTTTACCCTTATTGGAGCAACAACCCGCTCAGGACTGCTAACAAGTCCGTTAAGAGCAAGGTTTGGAATCAAATTTCATCTTGAATACTATGATTATGAAGTACTTACCGGTATAGTTAAAAGATCTGCCAGCATTCTGAATGTGAAAATAGACGAAGAAGCGGCAGTTGAAATTGCAAAGCGGAGCAGGGGAACGCCAAGAATTGCTAACGCTCTGCTAAGAAGGATAAGGGATTATGCCCAGGTGAAGGGCTCAGGGGAGATTGATATCGATATAACCAGATATGGTCTGAAAGCTCTTAATATTGATCAGCATGGNCTGGATGAAATGGATAACAAAATCCTTTCTGTAATAATTGATAAATTCAGTGGCGGACCTGTNGGGTTAAATACGATCTCTACTGCCGTAGGTGAAGAAAGTGGAACAATTGAGGAGGTATATGAGCCTTTTCTTATAAAAGAAGGATACCTCAAAAGAACTCCGCGGGGTCGCGAAGCCACAGAACATGCTTATAAACATCTGGGAAAACAATTCGGGAAAAATATGCCGGATAGCCTATTCTAAAGTTAACTAAAAACATTACTGATCTTTTCCAGACCTTTCGTATTTATTATCTTGATTTTTCTTCCATTCAATTCAACAAGTTTATCCGACTTAAACTCAGATAATAATCTGATGACTGACTCCGTTGCAGTACCTACTATGTTGGAAAGTTCTTCACGAGTGAGAGAGATATTAAGAAAATTGTCACTATCAAGTCCAAAATCGTTTACCAGAAAAAGTAGAATTTCAGCAAGACGTTCCCNNACGGTTTTCTGNGCAATATCAGTAATGAATGAATTCGCTTCACCCAATTCATGACAGGCAAGCTTTAATAGTTCAAGAGCGTAGGCAGGATTTGTTTTAATGAAAGATATAAGAATTTCTGAGGGAATAAAACATACATGGCAATCTTCTATAACTTTTGCAGATGTACATGCGAGTTCATTNCTAAGAACACTACGGTATGCAATAATATCTCCTTTTTTTGCAAATCGGATGATCTGTTCTTTTCCGTCAAAACCTGTTTTAAATACTTTAATGATACCGCTGTTAACACAGAAGAATCCACTTATACGGTTACCCTCCTGATAAAGTATATCCCCACGTTTATACAGCCGGAAATCTTTTTCAAAGTTAAGAGTCTCAACTTCGTCAGGGGTAAGATACTTGAAAATCGAGCTGGATTCAAGAGCGCAGTTGTTGCAAAGGGGGACGATAATTTCTTGCTGTTTCATTTAATCTCCTCAATTATAGTGAAATGATTAACACGTTTATTATTATAAATGTTCAATTTAATTAAAAAGCGGTTTTAAATTGATCGAGAAATCGAAGATCATTCTCAAAATATAGCCGCAAATCATTAACTCCATACTTAAGCATAGCCGCTCTTTCAATACCCATACCAAAAGCAAAACCCGTATATTTTTTACTGTCAATATTGCAGGCTTCCAGAACATTAGGATGAACCATTCCACAACCTAAGATTTCAAGCCAGCCGGTATGTTTACATACGTTACAACCTTTTCCACCACAGATTTTACAGCTCACATCCATCTCTGCAGAAGGCTCAGTGAAAGGAAAATATGATGGTCTTAGTCTTATTTCAGTATCTTTTCCAAACATCTCTCGTGCGAAGAATAGTAAAGTCTGTCTGAGGTCGGCAAATGATACATTTTCGTCAATATATAAACCTTCAACCTGATGAAAAATACAATGAGCCCTTGCAGAGATAGCTTCATTGCGGAAAACTCTGCCTGGCGAAATGGTACGTATTGGAGGTTTCTGATTTTGCATAACCCTTACCTGCACTGAAGATGTATGAGTGCGGAGTAATATATCTTCAGGACTGGAGTCTTCAGAAGATAGCCGGGAAATGTAAAATGTATCCTGCATGTCTCTTGCCGGATGTTCAGGGGCAAAATTAAGTTTTGTAAAGACATGATCATCATCTTCAATTTCGGGTCCCTCTGAAACCGTAAAACCTATTCGTGTGAATATGTCAATAAGCTCATTTCTTACAATAGAAATAGGATGTCGTGATCCAATAGAATAAGGAAAAGATGGCCGGGTAAGGTCCTTACCATCAATAGTTTCTTCCTGGTTTTGAAATCCACTTTTTAACGAATTAAACTTTTCCAGAGCATTCTGCTTTAAAAGATTCAGCTTCTGTCCTATATCTTTCTTATCTAATCCGGGTACATTCTTAAAATCTTCAAAAAGTTCAGCTAGTAATCCCTTTTTGCTAAGGTATTTAAGACGGAAAAGCTCCAGTTCTTCAGAGTTTTTTACAGATATAGAGGAGACCTCATTTAGCAGATCATTAATTTTTTGAAGCATTTAATGATTGTATTAGATCAATATTAATCAATTTCTTATAATTTTTATTTTAATGATTTTTATATCATTGACAGGTTTGTCATTGCTGTCAGTGGGTACCTCAGCAATTTTATCCACAATATTCAAACCTTCAATAACTTCACCAAATACAGTGTAGGTACCGTCAAGACGGGGTGTACCACCGATGGTTTTATAAATTTTTCGCTGTTCCTCAGAGATTTTGTAGTCTTTATTGGTCGCAAGATATTGAAACATTTTAACTGATGCAATCTCCTGTATTTTTGCATCTGTCATAGATTTTCCTGCTAACCGGACACTATCTGTGGTCTCTTTGATTAATCTGTTAAAAAGGCTTTGTTTCATAGTACTATTAATTTTCTGTTCAGCCTGATTCAGATCGTCATCATTTAATTTGACTCCCTGCACAATGTAAAACTGAGTTCCGGATGATCTCATATCGGGATTTACATCATTGCCCTGTCGGGCAGCCGCGAGAGCTCCTTTCTTATGAATATACAGAATGTTGAATTCCGCGGGAATAGTATATGTTTTTAAAGAGTCAGGAAAACTGGGTGACAGACCAGTTTTAGTTGCCGGATCTCCGGCCTGAATCATGAAATTCTTTATTATACGGTGAAAAGAGATCCCTTCATAAAATCCGGAATTAATTAAACGAATAAAATTTTCGCGATGAATTGGAGTTTCGTCGTATAGTTTAATCTTAATATCACCAAGCGAGGTTTTAATAGAGACAATTGTATTCTCATTTCCAACCGGGGCACGGCATGACATAATGAAGATAAGACTAAAAAGAATAATTGATTTATTAAAATAGCGGTTCATGAATTCAGAAAATTGGTTTATAAAGTTTTGCAATTGTGAATACAAAGATATTTAACTTTGGACGATAGAAGAAAATATTGGTTTTCAAATTGTATAATTTTAATCAAAGAAGAGGTTGAAATATATTGGTAAGGGCATTAGCAGTATATTTGTAATTTAGTTTTTCACTTATTTTTCTGAGATAATAAAATGAGAATTAAANTAATAAACAAATCAAAACATCCGTTACCGCAATACTCTACTGAGGCATCATCNGGGATGGACCTGAGAGCAAATCTAGAGAACGATGTACTGTTGAAGCCGTTGGAACGTATTATGGTTCCGACCGGCTTGTTCCTTGAGATACCTGNTGGTTATGAGGCACAAATACGACCAAGAAGTGGCCTCGCTNTAAAGAATGGAATNACAATTCTTAATTCACCAGGAACTATAGATGCGGATTACCGGGGCGAAGTTTGTATTATTCTCGTGAACTTATCGAAGGAAAATTTCGTTATTAAAGATGGCGAAAGAATTTGCCAGATGGTAATATCAAAACATGAAAAAGCGGAATGGATAAGTGTAGAAAACCTTTTAGATACTGAAAGAGGAATTGGTGGGTTTGGACATACAGGTAAAAAATAATTATGAAATCAAATAAGTATTGGTATATTTTATTGGTATTTTTTGTTTTGGGCTTGCCTTC
>JGIcombinedJ21911_10000796_pt1 | contig 10593 bp, 9 predicted proteins | sample BarGraNGADG00211_FD_21911 | JGI IMG/M metagenome (IMG submission 21911)
GAGAAGCGCCNCCTGCCGATGCTCGTGGCCCTTGTGGCAGCGGCGGCCAGGTGCCGCCCGGAGCTGACAGTTGTGCTCGCCGGAGGGGCGGGCGTACACGAGGAGGCCTTTCCAGAGTCCCACGGGCGAGCTGCCGCAGCCGCGCCGGCCGGCCCCGCAGCCGATGCGGCGGCCATCGAGGACAGCCCTGGCGCAGTCACTGAATTGGGCCCCCCGGACGAGACTACCGCTGCGGGCCCGAGATCTCACAATGCGCTCATCGCCCCGGACGCCGGCGCTGGGGAGCCTGCCGGCGCGGCCCTGCAGCAAGTGCTCGAAGGTCTCCGAGCGGCCTGGAACGACAGCCGGCTGGGCTTCGCCCGTTCGATCTCGTCGCTGGCGTCGGTGCTCGATTGCTCGATCGAGGGTATCGAAATCGGGCTCCAGGGCGGACTGCGCTGCCGGGCCGAACCGCTCGCTCCGGGATCCAAGACGATAGTGTCATGGCACGCCGCGCCGGCCTTTGCGTCGTTTGCCCCCTCCGATCCGGACGACGGGGCGATCGACGGGTTGGTGGCCTGGTCTCCGGTGGTCCTCGACCGATACCGCGTCACCGACAGGTTGCGCGACCTCCGGATCTCTCCCTGGGGCGACGGCGACGGAGATGGAGCTCTGCTGCGTTCGGTCGCGGCCAAAGCCGCCACCGAACGAGCGATCGTTGCCACGCCGGATATCTCGGCGCGCCCCGCGGCCGACCTGATCGTGGCCGGAGGCGGGACGTGGGCTTCGATGCCGCCCTCCCTGGCGGCGCTGGCGATGGCCGATCTGATCCGGCGGCCGGGGGTGAGCCGGCTCGCCGTGGATCACGCTTGCCTGCTCGGGCCTATCGGGGCTATCGAGGACGAAGACGAACGGTGCCGCATGATTTCCGATCTCGCCGGCGACGTGCTCCTGCCGCTCGGCAGCGTCATCATGCCGGCCGGCGTCCGGCAGGGTCGAAGCGCCGGGAAGATGACGCTCCGGCCCGGCGAATCCGGCACGTTTCCGGCGATCGAGCTGGACCTGCAGCCGGGCGCCCTCGAGGCGATCGACCTCGCCCCAGGCCAGACGGCGGTTGCCAGGATGGAGTTCCGGGACGACGTCCGACTGGCCAGCCGCGGCCGCAACTTCACCGTGAACGTGGCAGGCGGCCTCGTCGGGCTGCTGGTCGACCTGAGGGAGGTCCCGCTGCGAGTCTCCGATCGGAGCGAAGCGCGGCGCGCGGCCCTGGAAGCCTGGCAGCGGGTCGTATGGGCGGAGACCGTCGAATGATCGAGCCGGAACGGCTTTCTGCCGACATGATCGAGCGGTCGATGGCACGGATCGCGAGCCGCCCGCTTCTGCTCCGCTCGCCCGCGATCCGGTTCGTGCTCCGCCCCGGCGATCGGGCGCTGGTGTCCGCCGGACAAGCCGTGCTGCCGGGCACCCCGATCGCGGAGCGGACACTCGACGCCGGCTTCGTAGACGTGGGTCGGATCGAGTACGTTCCCGCAGTCGAGCCGGCTCCAGCCGTGGCCGCAGGTGCCGACGGCGAGGGCGGCAACCAGCAAGCCGCAGCGGGCGAGGCGGCCTCGGCCGCCGGCGTGACAGATCCCGGCCGCAAGCATTCGGCGCCGCCACCCAGGCGGCGCGCTCTCTGGCGCAGTGCGCCCACGCCGGGCCCGGACACTCCGCCCCCGCCGGTGGCTGAGCGGCGATGTCCGCCGGTTCCGGGCAAGTGGTGGGTCGGTGGCGTGGAGCTGAGGGGCCGCTCTCGCCGGAGATCTGCCCCCAGGCGGATCGCCGGAACGCTGCTGTTCGAAGTCGGAGGCAAGTGGCAAGCCGCCGCGGGGGAGCGGCATGCGCTCGTCGAGTCGCCGGCGGCAGGCACCGTTCTCGAAGCGCGTAACGGCGTCCACGTAACGATGGAGCTGGCCGGGATCGCGCTACCGGCCGCAGTCGGGGCGGGCGAGGCGGCCCGGGGCTACCTCGACGTCCCGCGGCTGACAGACGGGGAGCTGTGGGCCAGCGCGCTCGACGTCGGGCGTGCGGGAGCGATCGTGGTAGCCGGAAGCCGAATCTCGGCGCAAGGGATCAGCCGCGCCCGGGCTATGTCGATCAGGGGGCTGATCGCGGCCTCGGTCGGGCAGGGGGAACTGCGCGACATGGCCGCGTCGGAGGCTCGGCAGCGCGCCAGCCTCCACCAGCTTGTTCCGTTCGGCCTCCTGTCGTTCGACGGGCACCAGCGCCGTCCCATGGCCTCGCCGGTTCTTGCGGTCCTGGCTGCGCTGGCCGGCAGAGACGTTGCGATCGTGACCGATCCGCCGATGCTCGTCTTCGACGTCGGGGATGTGGCGCTGCCCGAGCTCGCCCCCGACTGGGTGCGCGTGCGGAGCGGGCCACATGCCGGCCGAGAGGGCCGCTACCTCGGCCCGGCGGGCATTTACCGGTTCCGACTCGGCGTCCACCTCGACGCTGCCTTCGTCCGCCTCGGCGACGACCTGGCACCGACGGTCGTCCCGATGAGCGACTTGGAGCGCTTCGTCTGACGCTTTCGGGTAACCTCCCCCAATGATCGAAGGCCGGGCCTTTGAACGGGTCGTGGAAACCGGGAATGCCGCTGCCACCCAGGCTCTGGGCGCGGCACTGGCTGTCGTGGCGCGCCCGGGAGACCTGATCAGTCTCGTCGGCGAGTTGGGTGCGGGCAAGACTCAGTTCGCCAAAGGCTTCGGCGCCGGGCTGGGCGTGACCGAAACGATCGTCTCCCCGAGCTTCGTGCTCATGGCCGAGTACAGCGGCCGGCTGCCGCTCTTCCACATCGACCTGTACCGCCTCAGCGGCGCTGCCGAGGCGCTCGCTGGAGGCCTCGTCGACGAGCGCCAGGGCGAGGGCGTGACCCTGATCGAATGGGCCGAACGGCTGGCGGACGCAATGCCGGCGGGCCGCCTCGACGTGCTGATCGACGGCAGCGGCGACGATCCCCGCCGGATCGCACTGCGCGCCGGAAGCGCGGGCTACGTCCGCTACCTGGAGGCACTGCCGGAGGAGCTTGTCGCCACGGAAGCTCAAAGATGAGTGGCGGCCTATTCCTGCTGGCGATCGACACGTCCGGCACTCGGGCGCTCGTGGCTCTGGGCGAACCCGGTGGGGCGTTGGTCGCGGAGCGGCGCTGGGCCGCCGGGTACCGCCACGGCGAGGAGCTCCTGGCCCGCATCGATGAGATTCTCACCAACGAGGGGGTCACGCTCGCGGACCTGTGCGGGATCGTCGTGGGAACCGGACCGGGCGCCTTCACGGGCCTGAGGGTCGGCCTCGCGACGGCCAAGGCACTCGCTCGAGGCCTGGACGTCCCGATCGCCGGCGTCCCGACGTCGGAGGCGCTGCTGGCCGCGCCAGGCCTGGCAGGGCCGATCGAAGGCCGGCAGGCCGTCCTCCTGCTGCCGGCCGGACCATCCGACCGAGTCGTCGTCTCCCAAGGCGAAGCCCGCCTGATCAAGGGCGGCGAAGAACCCGAGCTGTCGGAAGGAGTCGTGGCGGTGGCGGTGGACCTGCCTGACCGCGCGCCCGGCGCGGCACAGGCGCTGGGCGACATCGCCGAAGAGGGCCTGGGGGCGGCGCTCGTGCGGCTCGGCGCCCAGAGGCTCTCGGCCGGTGGCGACGACGTGGCGCGCCTCGTGCCCGAATACGTGACGCTTCCGCGTGGGATCGCCACCATGAAAGGGGAGGTGCGATGGTCGCGCAAGCTCCCGTAGCCATCGTGCTCGACCGCATGAAGGCCGAGGACCTGCCCGCTGTCCACGAGATCGAGCGGGAGAGCTTCAGCACGCCCTGGCCGGCGCACGCCTACCGCCAGGAGCTCGAGACGAACCGGCTGGCCCACTATATGGTGGCCCGCCGGGGCGACCAGATCGTCGGCTTCGCCGGCATCTGGCTGCTCGTGGACGAGGCTCACATCACCACGTTCGCGGTTCGCCGGACGTGGCGCCGCCACGGGGTGGGGGAGCGGTTGCTGCTCGCCCTGTTGGACCTGGCTCGATCCCGAGGCGCCCACGAGGCCACGCTCGAAGTCAGGCCGTCGAATATGCCGGCCCGCCGACTGTACGAGAAGTACGGCTTCAAGGTCGTCGGCACCCGGACGCGCTACTACAGCGACGACAACGAGGACGCGCTGATCATGACGACGCCGTCCCTCGACGGGCGGGCGATGCACGAGCGGCTGGTCGCGCTGCGGGCGGCGGTTGCGGCCCGGCCGGGGGTCGAGCTGGGGACCGACGGGCGGCCCGTTCCTGCGCCCCAGGCTCAATCGGCTGAGGCCGGGCCAGGACCCGGAGCTGAGGCCGCGTCGCCGGAATCAACGTCCGAGCCCGAGGCTGACCCGCGTACGACGATCCGGCCGAGGGGCATCATGCGGGGCCGGCCGTGACGGCGGGNGGCCTGATCCTGGCGGTCGAGACGAGCTGCGACGAAACCAGCATCGCCTTCGTGGAGGATGGGCGGCGGATCCATTCCAACGTCATCGCCAGCCAGGTGGCGATGCACGCGGCCACTGGCGGGATCGTGCCTGAGGTAGCGGCCCGAGCACATCTGCGCTGGATCGTGCCCGTCCTGGACGAAGCCTGGGCATCGGCCGGCGCGAGTTGGGCCGACGTGGGGGCCGTGGCCGTGACGCAAGGGCCGGGGCTCGCGGGCTCGCTGCTGGTCGGCATAAACTTCGCCAAGACGCTCGCCTACGTCCACGGCAAGCCGCTCGTGCCGGTCAACCACCTCGAAGGCCACCTGTATGCAGCTTGGCTGGACGACGATGCCCGCGAGGTTGCGGAGCCGCTGTTTCCGCTCGTCGCGCTCATCGTGTCGGGCGGTCACACGTTCCTGGTCGAGATGCGCGATCACCTGCAGTACCGGCTTCTCGGCGAGACGGTCGACGATGCGGCTGGAGAAGCGTTCGACAAGGTCGGCCGGCTGCTCGGCTTGCCGTACCCGGGCGGCCCCGAGATCATGCGCGCCGCCGCCGGGGCGACCGGCCGGGACGTCATCTTCCCGCGCGCCTGGCTTGGAGATTCCTACGACTTCAGCTTCAGCGGCCTCAAGACGGCGGCTCGGCGCACCATCGTCGCGGAGACGGGGGAGGCGAACGGTCACGGAACGGAGCCGCTGCTCGAGAACCGCGTCGCGGAGCTGGCTTACGGATTCCAGGAGTCGGTCGTGGACGTGCTCGTGACCAAGACGCTACGGGCCGCTCGCGCCGTCGGGGCGCGGTCGGTCGTGCTCGGTGGCGGCGTCGCCGCGAACAGGGTGCTGCGCGAGCGCCTGGCGGACGGCGCGCGAGCCGCCGGAATCCCGCTCGTCGTGCCGCGGCCGGCGCTATGCACCGACAACGGCGCGATGATCGGAGCGGCAGCGGCGCGACGCTGGCAGGCTGGGACGCTTGCGGGTCTGGATCTGGACGCGCGGCCGTCGATGCCTCTGGCCCGCAGATGACCGAGGCGCCGCTGCCGATATCGGGCTCCGGCCGGGCCCCGCGGCTCGATCCGCTGGCCATCCGCCGGCTCCTGCGCGCCGAAGGGCTCAAGGCTCGCCACTCGCTTTCGCAGAACTTCCTGGCCGATCCGGACGTACTCCAGGCGATCCTCGACCTGGCGGCGCCTGAGCCGGGTCGGCGCGTGCTGGAGGTGGGGCCGGGGCTGGGGATACTGACCGGCGGCTTGCTGGCGGGCGGGGCGGCAGTCACTGCGGTGGAACTGGACCGGCGTCTGGCCGAGCGGTTGGGCCGTGTTCATGCGGACGCGATCGCCGAAGGCGCTCTGCAGCTGGTTCAGGGCGACATCCTCGACCAGACGGCCGGGGAGTTGATCGCCTCTCCGTTCGAGGTCGTGGCCAACGTCCCTTACCACATCACGAGCCCCATCCTGCACCGCTTCCTCGGAGCGCCTCCGCGCCCGGAACGGCTGGTCCTGATGCTCCAGCGCGAGGTCGCCGAGCGGATCTCCGCTGCCCCGGGCGGGATGAGCTACCTGTCCGTGTTCGTCCAGTACCACGCCGCTGTCCGCATCGCGTTCGTCGTCGCACGAGAGGCATTCGAGCCGGCGCCCGAAGTCGAATCGGCGGTCGTTGTCATCGATACGCTCGACCCGCTCGGCGAACGCCCGCGCTTGCCGGCAGCCGACGAGGGGGGTCTGTGGCGCCTCGTCCAGGTCGGGTTCCACGAGCGCCGCAAGATGATCCGCAACGTCCTGGTCCGCCAGCTCGGGCAACCTGCGGATGCGATAGATCGGGGGCTGGCAGGCTGCGGCATCGACGGCGAGCGGCGGCCGCAGACGCTCAGCGTGGACGACTGGATTGCCTTGCGCGCCGCGCTGGGAGTGAAGGCGTTGACCCAGTGAGCGTCCAACGATGACCGCGGCAGACAGGTCGCATCCGGCCGACGAGCGAAACCGGATCGTCCGCGAGGCGCCGGCGAAGCTCAATCTCACCCTCGCGGTGATCCGGCGCCGCGCGGACGGCTATCACGCCCTCCACTCGGTCATAGTTCCGCTTGGGTTGTCCGATACCATCGCGGTCTCGGCCGTCGAGGCGCCGCCGGATCGGCGCGACTCCCCGGATCGGCGCGACTCCCCGGATCGACGCGACTCCCTCACCCTCTCAGGATTCGATTTGCCGGGCGGAGGCGACAACCTGGTGCTCCGGTCGATCGCTCTGGCGCGCGCCGCCGTCGCGCAGACCTGGCCCGGCGCGCCCGCCGAGCCTCCGCCGCTCGCCGCCGAGCTGGTGAAGCGCATTCCCGTGGCCGCCGGCCTCGGGGGCGGCAGCAGCGACGCGGCATCGGCAATGGATGCGGCACTCGAGGCCTGGGATACCACCCTCTCCATTCATCGGGCGATCGCCGTCGCCGCGGCGCTGGGTTCCGACGTGCCGTTCTTCCTGGCCGGCGGGGCGGCCCGCATTTCGGGTCGTGGCGAGTTCGTCGATCCTCTCCCCAATCTGAAGGGACGGCAGCCGGCCGTGCTGCTGGTCACGCCTCGCGTGGCCGTCTCGACCCGGGAAGTCTTCGAGGCTTTCAGCCGCGGGGCGAAGCCGACCCACGCGGATGCCGCTCAGGAAGTATCCGAGCGGCTGGCAGCCGACATGGCGGCTGGACTCGGCGCCTCCGCGCTTCTCGGCCGGGCCGCGGAGCTGGCCACGTCCAACGACCTGCTGCCCGCTTCCGTGGCCGTCGTGCCTACGCTCCTGCCATTCCGACGTGCACTTGCCAGGTTGCTCGCGCTTCCAGTCGGCCAATCCGGGTCGGGCCCGACGTGCTGGACCCTCTACCCGTCTCTAGCCGCAGCCCGGAAGGCAGCCCGGTCGGTGGAAAAGGCCATCTCGAGTGGGCAGTTGCCCGAGATCGGCCGCGGCGCGCCCTTCGTGGCGGTTACGAAGATCCTCGCCCGGCCGGCCTCGAGCGTCGCAACGACCGCCGCTCGCCCGGCCGATCCGGTCGCGAGCGTCGCCGACGCGGGCGTTGGCCTTCCCGAGCCGGTCATGACGGTGGTGGAGCCGACCGGCAGCCCCGGTGGGCACACCCGCCGACACCGAGTTACCCATGGGGGCCACAATGTAGCCGTCTCGAAATCGGATCCGTCGACCCGGCGCCACCGTGGCGAGTCGGGCGAGTCAGACCGGAGGTAGCTTCGATGCCCCGCGAGGAGGTTTCAACGCCCGAGGCGCCTTCGGCGATCGGGCCCTACAGCCAGGCGATCGCCATCGATGGCTTCCTGTTCTGTTCAGGTCAGCTCGGATTGGACCCCAGGACCGGGCAGTTGGTCGATGGCGTCGAGAACCAGACCGAGCGGGCGCTGATGAACCTGACGGCGGTCCTGGGCGCGGCTGGCATGTCTGCGGCCGACGTGGTCAAGACCACGGTCTTCCTGGCCGATATGGCCGATTTCGCCACCGTCAACGCGGTCTACGCGCGGTTCGCGGTCGAGCCGGCGCCTGCCAGGAGCACGGTCCAGGTGGCCGCACTTCCTCGAAACGCCATGGTCGAGATCGAAGCGATCGCCCGCCGTGCTCGCTGACTCGAGCCGTTCGGGCGGACGCTACTCGGCGTGCCTGCCTTGACACCCCCGCGAGGCCACCCATACGATGCCTGAACCCCTATGACGAGCGACGACCAACCCACCCAGTCCGGAGTGCTGCCGGTCGTGCTCGCGGCCGGGCTTGGGACCCGCATGAAGTCCAGCAAGCCGAAAGTGCTGCACGAATTGTGCGGTCGGCCGATGCTCGCCTATGTGCTCGACGCTGCTTCCACCGTCAGCGACCGGCGTCCGCTCGTCGTCTACTCGCCCCGGACCGCGGCGATTACCGAGGTCTTCCGCGATCGGGCGGGCTTCGCGCTCCAGGCCGTTCCGCGTGGCACGGCTGACGCCCTTGGCTCCGCTCTTGCCGTGGCGCCCAGGGACGTGGCGGAAGTGCTGGTTCTCTCCGGCGACGTGCCCCTCGTCGATCCCATGCTGCTGGCCGAACTGATCGAGACGCGGCGGCAGCGGGGCGCCGTCATGGCTTTGATCGCCGTCGCCACCTACGAGCCGGAGGGACTCGGCCGGGTGATTCGCAGCGAGGACGGCGGCGAGGTCCTGCGCATCGTCGAGGACAAGGACGCCACGCCCGACGAACTGGCCATCGACGAGATCAACGCCGGCATCTACGCCTTCGATGCAGCGTGGCTGCGCCAGCGAATCGGCGACGTCAAGCCTTCGGCTGTCTCCGGCGAGCTGTATCTCCCGGAGCTGGTGGCTCTCGCCCGGGCGGATCATCGGCCAGTGGTCTCGATCGAGGTCGAAGACGACGGCACGCTGGCCGGCATCAATGACCGCTCCCAGCTCGCGGCCGCCGAGCTCGACCTGCGGATGAGCATCAACGAAGCGCACATGGTCGCAGGCGTCACCATGGTCGACCCGGCCCGGACCTACATCGACCACTCGGTCGAGCTCGCTCCCGACGTGGTCGTCGAGCCGGACGTCATCCTGCGCGGGGTTACCCGGATCGGCGAGGGCACCAGGATCGGGGCCGGCAGCCAGATCATCGACACTGTCATCGGTCGCAACTGCTTCATCTGGGCCAGTGTTCTCGAATCTTCCGAGGTGGAGGATGACGTCCAGATCGGGCCATTCTCCCATCTGCGGCCGAAGTCTTCGATCGGATCGAAGGCCAAGCTGGGCAACTTCGCGGAGGTCAAGGCAAGTCGCCTGGAGCCCGGCGTCCAGCAGCACCACTTCAGCTACATCGGCGATGCGGAGCTTGGTGAGCGGACCAACGTCGGTGCCGGGACTGTCACCTGCAACTACGACGGGGTCCGCAAGCACAGGACGAAGATCGGCAAGGACGTGTTCCTCGGCTCCGACACGATGCTCGTGGCGCCGGTCGCGCTGGGTGACGGCGCGCACACCGGCGCCGGATCCGTGGTCACGAAAGACGTCCCGGCAGGGATGCTGGCCGTGGGCGTCCCCGCCAGGATCCGCAAGCCGCGCGACCCCGCAGCGCCTCCCGACGAGACCGCCGAATGAGCGACGTCATCCTGCAGATTCTCGTCGTCCTGCTCCTGGTCATGGTCGAGGCGGTCTTCGTGGCGGCAGAGATCGCCATCGTCACGCTTCGCCGCAGCCGCCTGGAGCAACTGATCGAGGAAGGGAGTCGGGGCGCGCTGCAGGTCCGCCACCTCCTCGAGGACAGGCCCCGCTTCCTCGCCATCGTCCAGATCGGCGTTACGTTCGTCGGCTTCCTGGCCTCCGCCTACGCGGCGGTCAACCTGGCCAATCGCCTGGCAGCGGTTCTGGCCGACGTGCCCGTCTTGAAAGATGCGTCCGGTTGGCTCGCCGTGCTGATCGTCACGATCTTGCTGGCGTTCTTCACGATCGTCTTCGGTGAGCTCGTGCCGAAGACGTTCGCCCTCACGCACACGGACCGCGTCGCCCTGACATTGGCAGGCCCGATGGAGCTGGTCGGCGAGATCCTGAGCCCGGTGGTGAGGCTGCTCACCTGGGCCACCCGAACTGTTTCCGGAGGGCGTCCGGACGTGGCCCGCCAGACGCAGATCGGCACGCAGGAGCTGAAGCTGATCGTGGAGCAGGGCGGCGAGGAGGGGGTCCTCGAGGCTGAGGAAGAGCAGATGATCAGCGCCGTCATCGAACTAGGGCAGCGGCGCGTGCACGAGGTGATGGTCCCGCGCACAGACATACAGGCGCTGCAGGCGACGGCCACGCTCGACGAGGTGATCGACACGATCGTTTCCGAAGGTCACAGCCGCATTCCCGTCTACCGCAAGTCGATCGACGAGGTCGTCGGCATCCTCTATGCCAAAGACTTGCTACCGCTGCTGAAGGGCGACGACCACCGCCTCGACCTGCGCAAGATGCTGCGGCCCCCGCTCTTCGTGCCGGAGTCCATGTCGATCGACGACCTGCTCCACATGCTCCAGCGGCGGAAGGTCCACATCGCCATCGTCCTCGACGAATACGGCGGCACTGCCGGAATGGTGACGATCGAGGACCTGATCGAGGAGATCGTCGGCGAGATCCAGGACGAGTACGACGTGGAAGAGCCGATGACGGAGCGGTTGTC
>JGIcombinedJ21911_10000797_pt1 | contig 10588 bp, 8 predicted proteins | sample BarGraNGADG00211_FD_21911 | JGI IMG/M metagenome (IMG submission 21911)
GGCATCCATCATCGCGCGCGTCATGTCGGGCGCCGGCTGGTCCTGGTCGATGTCTCACCCCGCCTTGACCGGCTGTTGCGTGCCTCCCGTCTTCATCGGGTCCTGGCGCGTGGGCCGGGCGAGGCCGTGCTCACTGAGGCGCCTTCCATCGAGACTGTGCTGCCTGTCACGCAGACAGGCGTGCCTTTCATCGAGACTGTGGTGCCTTTCACCGAGTGAGGACCTCCCAGCAGGGCTGAACCAGCCGGTACATTCAGCGTTATGTCACAGGCAGAGACCGATCGCCCCAGCAATCGCCCTGGCAGTCGCCCAGACAAGGACCCCGCGTGGGTCATGCGCACGTATGCCGGCCACTCCAATGCTGCCGCCAGCAACGAGCTCTTCCGGCGCAACCTGGCCAAGGGACAGACCGGTCTCTCGGTCGCCTTTGACCTGCCGACGCAGACCGGTTACGACCCCGACCACGCATTGTCCCTGGGTGAGGTCGGCAAGGTCGGCGTGCCGATCTCGCATATCGGCGACATGCGGGGGCTCTTTGCTGACATTCCACTGGCCCAGATGAACACCTCGATGACCATCAACGCCACCGCAATGTGGTTGCTCGCGATGTACCAGGTGGTCGCCGAGGAGCAGGCCGTTGCGGCTGGTCAGGATCCGGCGGCAGCGGTGAAGGCGCTCACCGGGACGACCCAGAACGACATCATCAAGGAGTACCTCTCGCGCGGGACCTACGTCTTCCCGCCGCAGCCCTCCATCCGGCTGATCACCGACATGGTGGTCTACACGGTCGCCGAGATCCCCAGGTGGAACCCGACCAACATCTGCAGCTACCACCTCCAGGAGGCCGGCGCGACGCCGGTGCAGGAGATCGCGTTTGCGATGTGCACCGCAATAGCGGTCCTTGACGCGGTCCGGGACTCGGGTCAGGTTCCGCCGGAGCGCTTCGGCCAGGTCGTCAAGGCGATCTCCTTCTTCGTCAACGCCGGCGTGCGGTTCGTCGAGGAGATGTGCAAGATGCGCGCGTTCGTGCAGCTCTGGGACGAGCTCACGCTCCGGCGGTATGGCGTGACAGACCCCTCCCAGCGCCGATTCCGTTACGGCGTCCAGGTCAACTCGCTGGGCCTGACCGAAGCGCAGCCGGAGAACAACGTCCAGCGAATCGTGCTGGAGATGCTGGCTGTCACGCTTTCCAAGGACGCACGGGCCAGGGCTGTGCAGCTGCCGGCGTGGAACGAGGCGCTGGGGCTGCCGAGGCCGTGGGACCAGCAGTGGTCTCTTCGGATGCAGCAGGTGCTGGCCTTCGAGTCGGACCTGCTGGAGTATGACGACCTGTTCGCCGGATCCAGCGTTGTCGAGGCCAAGGTGGCCGAGCTGCTCGAGGGGGCCAGGGCAGAGATCGACCGGGTCCAGGAGATGGGCGGTGCGGTTGCGGCGGTCGAGTCGGGCTACATGAAGTCGGCGATGGTGGCTTCACACTCGCTGCGGCGTCAGCGGATCGAGGCGGGCCAGGACATCGTGGTGGGCGTCAACAGGTTCGAGACGACCGAGTCGAACCCGCTCACCGCCGACCTCGATGCGGCGATCATGACGGTCGATCACGACGTGGAGGCCAAGGCCGTCGCCGCAGTCGTCGCGTGGCGCAGGGATCGCGACTCCACCGAATCTGGCCGTGTCGCAGCTGAGTCGGCGCGTGCCCGCCTGGTCAGTGACGCACGGTCCGGGGCCAACCTGATGCCGGCGTCCCTGGACGCTGCGCGGGCTGGTCTCACCACGGGGGAGTGGGCCCAGGCGTTGCGGGAGGTCTTCGGTGAGTACCGTGCACCCACGGGGGTTTCCGGGTCCGTGGGGGTCAGCGAGGCTGCCGTGGGAGGGGACCTCGCGCAGGTGCGCGAGCGGGTCCGCGTCACGGGTGAAGAGTGTGGTCAACGACTGCGCATCCTGGTGGGCAAACCCGGCCTTGACGGCCACAGCAACGGCGCCGAGCAGGTCGCCGTCCGGGCGCGCGACGCCGGTTTCGAGGTCATCTACCAGGGCATCCGGCTCACTCCCGAGCAGATCGTTGCCGCCGCCGTGGCAGAGGACGTTCACTGCGTCGGCCTCTCGATCCTGTCGGGCTCCCACATGGAGCTGGTTCCGCGCGTGTTGGATGGTCTGAAAGCAGCCGGCGCCGGCGATCTGCCTGTCATCGTCGGCGGCATCATCCCGGACCGGGACGCTGCGAGATTGCGTGGCATGGGGGTCGCCGCAGTGTTCACCCCCAAGGACTTCGGGCTGACCGAGATCATGGGCGGCATCGTCGACGTGATCCGGGCCTCGCGCGGCCTATCCACCGACTAGCCACCCACCACCCATCCACGACCAGCTTGTTGCCCCGAAACCACCGAATCGGCACCTCGCGGGGCTCGAAACGGTGGTCTGGCCGCCATGGCGTCGGTGATCAGGCAGATCCCTTGCGCGCCAACGAGATCGAAGAGCATCCGCACCGTGGCTGGGGCCAGATGGACGCCGTCAGCGATCACCTCCAGGACCGCCTCACCACGGCCTGCGGCGGCGATGGCGGCGCTGACCGGCCCAGGCGCGCGGTGGTGCAGCGGCGCCATACCGTTGAAGATGTGGGTGACCAGCGGCCGTCCACCTCGCGGCGCCGCGTCCAGGCCGGCGCGAAGTGCAGCCCAGGCGGTCTCGGCGTCACTGTCGGTGTGACCGATGGCGGCCAGGACGTAGTGGGAGCCCAGCAGCGCCGGAAGGTCCGCCGCGCCGGGGCGTTCGGGGGCGAAGGTCATCTGGGCGAGTGCTCCCGCTGCGCCGGCGACCGTGGCCGCCTCGGCCAGGGCCTCCACCAAACCGGCGTCGACGTCGCACAGCACTGCGGGGTTCTGGGCGCCCCGGCGTTCCATCGACAGGAACGGTCCCTCAAGATGTATCCCGGCCAGGTCGCCTGCGGCGACCAGCGCCGCACAGGTCGCCACCCCGCTGATCATGGCGTCATGGCTGCCCGCGACCAGGCTGCCCAACAGCGAGGTCGTTCCGCCGCGGTGGTGGTGGTCGACGGCCAGAACAGCAGATGCGGCATCTGCGCCGAACTCGCCCCCGGCACCGCCGTGGCAGTGTGCGTCGACCAGCCCGGGCAACAGAGTGTGTCGCCCGGTCCAGCCAACGGGGAGCTGCGCGTCTGTCCACTGCTGCGGGAGCTCGGAAGCCCTACCGGCAAACGCGATCCGGTCACCCTCGACCAGCACAGCGCCATCGGGGACGACGGCGAGCGGCGTGCCGAGGCGACCGGTCATCAGGGTGCCTGCATTGGTGCTCACCTGAGAATGATGGACCGCGCGCGAGGAACTTAGAACAGGCGTGAGCCCACATCGTCGATGCCCTTGAGCGCGTCGTAGTCCAGCGTCACGCACCGTATGCCGCGATCCTTGGCCAGGGTGCGCGCCTGCGGTTTGATCTCCTGGGCGGCGAAGACGCCGACGACCGGCGCGAGATGGGGGTCGCGGTTCATCAGCTCGAGGTAACGTGTGAGCTGCTCGACGCCGTCGATGTCCCCCCGGCGCTTGATCTCGACCGCAACCGTCGCGCCCGAGGCGTCCCTGCACAGGATGTCGACCGGTCCGATGGCGGTCATGAACTCCCGGCGGACCAGCGTGTATCCCTCGCCCAACGTGGCGATGTGCTCGGCGAGAAGCCTCTGCAGGTGGGCTTCGGCGCCATCCTTGACCAGACCGGGGTCCACGCCGAGCTCATGGGCGGAGTCATGCAGCACCTCGTGCAGCCGTACCCGAAGGCGGTCGTCGGATTTGGCGTGCTGGACTACCCAGATCAGCTCGACGCCGTCAGCGATCTCGTCCTCCTCTGGAAGGACCTCGGCCATCGCACACGGGGGTGACATCCAGTTCAGCGGTTTGTAGGAGCCCCCGTCGCTATGGACGAGCACCGAGCCGTCGGCCTTGACCACCAGCAACCGGGTCGCCAGCGGCAGGTGGGCCTGGAGCCGACCTTCGTAATCCACGCTGCACCGCGCTATGACCAGTCGCACGGCGGGAATCTTACCGAGCCGGGCGACGAGCGTGATCATCGCCTCACAGGGTCTGGCCCCCCATTGCTTGGGGTCCTCTGACAGACTCAGCGACATGGCTCATGACTTCGCAACAGTTGGCGTAATCGGACTTGGCACCATGGGTGCAGGCATCGTGGAGGTGTTCGCCCGTAACGGCCTCGACGTCGTCGCGGTCGAGGTATCGCCGGAGGCTGTCGAAAAGGGCCAGGCGGTCCTGCGGCACTCGACCGACCGGGCCGTCTCCCGGGGCAAGCTGACAGAACAGGCGCAGACCGAGCTGCACGACCGGGTGCGCTGCACCACCGACCTCGCTGACCTCGCAGAGTGTGACCTTGTGGTCGAGGCCGTGCCCGAGCAGCTCGATCTCAAGCGTGCCGTCTTGGCCCAGCTGGACCAGATCGTGAAGCCGGAGGCGATCCTGGCCACCAACACCTCCAGCCTGTCCGTCACCGAGATCTCAGTGGCCACTGAGCACCCGCGCAGGGTCGTCGGGATGCACTTCTTCAACCCGCCGACGGTGCAGAAGCTGGTCGAGGTCGTTCGCACCGTGGTCACCGAGGATGCCGTCATCGAGGACGTCAAGGCGCTTACCGAACGGCTTGGCAAGATGCCCGTGGTAATAGGCGACAAGGCCGGCTTCATCGCCAACGCACTTTTGTTCGGCTATCTCAACCACGCCGTTGACATGTACGAGAGCCGTTATGCCACCCGTGAGGACATCGACGCGGCGATGCAGCTCGGGTGTGGACTGCCGATGGGCCCCCTGGCACTGATGGACCTGATCGGCCTCGACACGGCCTACGAGATCCTGGACACGATGTACAAGCAGGGACGCGACCGGCTGCATGCGCCGAGCCCCATCATCAAGCAGATGGTCACCGGTGGGCTGAAGGGTCGCAAGACCGGCCGCGGCTTCTACACCTACGACGAGGCAGGTAGCTCCACGGTCGTCGCCGACAACCTCACGCCCCCCGACCCCGGTGCCGAGGGTGACTCTGGCACAAGACGGACCGTGAAAGCCGTTGGCGTCGTGGGCTCCGGCACGATGGCGACCGGGATCATCGAGGTCTTCGCCAAGGCAGGGTATGACGTCACATACGTTGCGCGCTCCGCGGCCAAGGTCGACGCGGTCAAGGTCGCCATCGCCAAGAGCCTGGAGAAGGCGGTCCAGCGGGGCAAGCTCACCGACGACGACCGCAACGCGGTCGCCGGACGTCTGAAGGGCACCACGGCGCTCGAGGACCTGGCCCAGGTCGACCTGGTGGTCGAGGCCGTCGTGGAGGACCTCAAGGTCAAGCAGGCGCTGTTCGAGAACCTCGACGAGATCTGCAAGCCCGGCGCGATCCTGGCTACGACCACCTCCTCGCTGCCGGTCATCGAGTGCGCCGTGATGACCAAGCGCCCGCAGGATGTCGTGGGCATGCACTTCTTCAACCCCGCCCCGATCATGAAGCTCGTCGAGGTCGTTCACACGGTCTCGACCCAGGATGACGTCGTGGCCACGGTCCAGGATCTGTGCCGGAAGATCGGCAAGCACCCGGTGACGTGTGGGGACCGCGCCGGCTTCATCGTCAACGCCCTGCTCTTTCCCTACCTCAACGACGCGGTCAAGATGCTTGAGGCGCACTACGCCAGCGCCGATGAGATCGACACAGCCATGAAGACCGGCTGCGCGTATCCGATGGGCCCGTTCGAGCTTCTCGACGCGGTCGGTCTCGACGTCTCCCTCGCCATCCAGCGCGAGCTCTACCTCGAGTTCCGTGAGCGCGGGTTCGCCCCAGCGCCGCTGCTCGAGCATCTCGTCACCGCCCGCTACCTCGGTCGCAAGGTGGGACGCGGCTTCCGCACCTACGCCTGACCGTAACCAGGCCTGAGCCTGCGAACGCGACTGCGATAATGGGGTCATGTCCCGACGACATCGCCGACGTCCAGAGGGCACCGCGCTCGATCTGGACCGTGCCATGGGTGGGGTCCCGCGCCGTGAGTCCCACAGCGACGGTGAGTGGTTTGTCCGCCGGGTCAGCGGCGCCGGCTCGGACAAGTCATTCCGGTGCCCGGGCTGTCAGCAAGAGGTGGCACCCGGCATACCGCATGTTGTTGCCTGGCCGGCTGATGGGATCGGTGGCCTGGAAGACCGCCGGCACTGGCACACCCCCTGCTGGACCGCTCGTGGCCGGCGTACACCCAGGGGATCCTCTCGATGACATGGGCTCTGTTGATGTGGCTGCGATGACCGTGTTGTCTCAATGAGTGTCGCTGGCGCCCATCCGATCCGGGCCAACACGGTTCTGCCGGCACGCCGTTGTGACATCGAGCTCCACACATCGGACGGCTTGCGTCTGGTGGGGGAGCTGGCCCTGCCACTCGAGCGGGATCCGGTCGCCACCCTGGTGACTCTGCACCCGTTGCCCACCCATGGCGGCTTCATGGACAGCCACGTCTTCAAGAAGGCGTCCTACCGCCTGCCTGCGCTGGCCGACATCGCCGTCCTGCGGTTCAACACCCGTGGCACGACCTCGCCCCGTGGCACGTCGCAGGGCAGCTTCCACGATGCCCGTGACGAACGCTTCGACGTCGCCGCCGCAATCGAGTTCGCCAAGGTCGCCTACGACCCTGCGCTGCCGAACCGCTGGCTGCTCGGCTGGTCCTTCGGCACCGACCTTGCCCTGATGTATGGCAACGACCCCGCGGTTGCCGGCGCCATCCTGCTCAGCCCACCGCTGAAGTTCAGCGGTCCGGAGCACCTGCAGGGGTGGGCCCGCTCGGGCAAGCCGCTGGTCGCACTCGTGCCGGAGCTTGACGACTACCTGAGGCCCGCCGAGGCGGAGCAGCGGTTCAGCATCATTCCCCAGGCAAGGGTGGTCGGCGTCGAGGGCGCCAGACACCTGTGGGTCGGGGAGAACTACGTGCGTCGGGCGCTCGACGAGATCGTGGCCACCGTGAGCCCCGGCACCGCCCCGTTGCCGACCACCTGGGACGGTGATCTTCAGGTCTGACGCTGGCGCGGCAGTACGACCTCTTCGTAGATCAGCAACAGGCCGGCCGCCACGGGAATCGTCAGGAGGGCGCCGAGCACTCCGGCCAGTGTGGCTCCGATGAGGGCGGCGATCACGGTGACGGCGCCGGGAACCGAGATGGTGCGCTGCATGATCCTTGGCACCACGACGTAGTTCTCCACCTGCTGGTAGATCACGTAGTAGACCAAGGCGATCACCGCCTTCTGCGGATCATCGAACAAGGCGACCAGACAGACCACGGCGGCTCCGAGCGATGCGCCGACCATGGGAATCAGGCCCAGGAGACCGACGACGACGGCCAGCACAGCGGCATACCGGATGCCGACGATCGACATCATGACATAGCTGCAGACCGCGTTCAGGGTTGCGACGGCCACCTGCCCGATGGCGTAGCTGCCGACGCGACGCATGATCTCCTCTGACAGTGACGTGAAGCGCGGCCTCCGTGAGCTGGGCACCATGCCGTATGCCGCGTCCTTCACCCTGGGCAGGGACGACAGGAAGTAGAGAGTCAGCACCAGAACGGTCAGGATCGCGAAGAATCCCGAGGCCAAGGCCTTGCTCGCCCCGAGCACCCCGCCGAAGACCCCGCTCATGAAGTTGCCGTTGGTGACCAGCTTCTGGAACTCGACCTGGAACTTGTCGAGCACGTGATACTGACTGTCGAGGTCCTGGATCAAGCCGTTGCTGAGCAGGTTGTTGGGGTACCGCGGCGCGTGGTCGGCGGGCAGGCCACTTTGCTGGGCCACCGGCGGCACGACGACGAAAGTCGGACCATCGTTTCAACATCGTTCATGACCTCCGGCGCCGAGCCTAATGTGACCGCCAGCCAGCACCGTCGCGGCACTNGCCGCGAGTCAGGTCGGGAGCACGGCCAGGTCTCGGGGTCGGAGGTTGAGCCGCTCACTGCCGTCGTCGGTAATGGCCACGATGTCCTCAATCCGCGCGCCCTGTCGCCCTGGCAGGTAGATGCCCGGCTCGATGGAGAACGTCATCCCGGGCTCGAGCACCGTGTGGTTGCCAGCCACGATGTAGGGCTCCTCGTGGGTCTCCAGCCCGATGCCGTGACCGGTGCGGTGCAGGAATGCCTCGCCGTACCCGGCGGCGGCGATGATGTCACGAGCCGCCGCGTCGACCGACTCCGCGCTCACCCCCGGACGGGCGTGTTCGCAGGCGGCCAGCTGTGCGCGCAGAAGCACGGCGTAGTACTCGCTGACCTCGGCGGGCGCGTTCCCCAGGCTGTAGGTGCGGGTCTCGTCCGAGCAGTAGCCGGCCGCGGTCGTGCCACCGATGTCGACCACCACTGTGTCGCCGGCCTCGAGAACCCGATCGGACACCTCCGCGTGCGGGCTGGCGCCGTTGGGCCCGGAGGCGACGATGACGAAGTCGACCCGCGTGTGACCCTCGCTGATGATCGCGTCGGCGATGTCACGACCCACCTCGCGCTCGGTGCGACCGATCCGCAGCCACTGCGCCATCCGGGCGTGCACCCGGTCGATGGCCGCACCGGCGTCGCGCAGGGCCTGGACCTCGGCCGCGCTCTTGCGCTTCCGCAGCGGCCGCAGCACGGGGCCGGCCAGAACCTGTTGTGCGTTCGGCATGGCGGCACGAAACGCCAGCACCTTCTCGGCCCACATGTGGTCGTCCAGGGCGAGCGTGGTGACGCTTCCCAGGATCCTGGTGACCAGCGCCACCGGGTCCTCGGTCTCCTGCCAGGGCACGGTCCGTATGCCGAGTAGGGAGATCGGCGAGGCGAGGGCGGCCGGTTCTTCCAGTGCGGGTACCACCACGCATGGCTTTCCGCTGGCGGGCAGCACGAGGCAGGTCAGCCGTTCCAGAGGCAGGGCGTCATATCCGGTCAGGTAGCGCAGGTCGGCACCCGGGGTGACCAGCAGCGTGTCGAACCCCGCCTTCAGCAGCCCGCTGCGGGCGCGGTCCATCCGGTCGGCGAGGTCATCGTGGGCGGCCATCGACCCTCCTCTACTCGACCTTGCGCTCAGGCGTCTCGGAACCGGTTGATCGCGGGCAGGAGCGCTGCCCGCTTCTCCCGGTCCGTGGCGCCGAGACCGGTCTGCGGGGCGAGGGCAAGCACGCCGACCTTGCCCTGGTGCAGGTTGCGGTGGACGTCGTACGCCGCCTGACCGACCTGGTCCAGGGAGTAGGTCTTGCTCAGCGTCGGGTGGATGAGCCCTCGGACGATCAGGTCGTTGGCCTCCCACGCCTCGCGGTAGTTGGCGAAGTGGGAGCCGACGATGCGTTTGAGGCTCATCCACAGGTAGCGGTTGTCGTACTCGTGCAGGAACCCTGAGGTCGACGCGCAGGTCACGATCGTGCCGCCCCTGCGCGCGACGAAGACGCTGGCGCCGAAGGTCTCGCGGCCCGGGTGCTCGAAGACGATGTCGGGGTCCTTGCCGCCGGTCAGCTGGCGGATCTTGGCGCCGAGGCGCTTCCACTCGCGCGGGTCCTGGGTGTTCTTGTCCTTCCAGAACCGGTAACCCTCGCCGGTGTTATGGCTGCGGTCGATGACCAGCTCGGCGCCCATCTTGCGGCAGATCTCGGCCTTGTCAGGGCTGGAGACCACGCAGATCGGGGTTGCGCCGGAGGCGAGCGCCATCTGCGTGGCATACGAGCCGAGTCCGCCGCTGGCGCCCCAGATGAGAACGACGTCGCCGAGCTTCATCCCGGCGCCGTTGCGCGAGACGAGCTGACGGTATGCCGTGCTGTTCACCAGCCCGGGCACGGCAGCCTCCTCCCACGTGAGGTGGCTGGCCTTGGGCATCAGCTGGTTGGCCTTGACCAGTGCGAGGTCGGCCAGACCACCGAAGTTGGTCTCGAAGCCCCAGATGCGCTGTTCAGGATCCAGCATCGTGTCGTTGTGACCGTCGGCGTGTTCGAGCTCCACGGACAGGCAGTGCGCGACGACCTCGTCGCCGGGTTTCCAGGCGTTGACACCGGGGCCGGTCCGCAGAACGACGCCGCAGAGGTCGGAGCCGACCACGTGATACGGCAGGTCGTGCTTCTTGGTTGTCGGCGAGAGCCGGCCGTAGCGCTCGAGGAAGCCGAAGGTCGACATGGGCTCGAAGATCGAGGTCCACACCGTGTTGTAGTTGATGGCACTTGCCATCACGGCCACGAGCGCCTCGCCCGGGCCGAGCTCGGGGACGTCGACCTCTTCCACGTGCAGGCTCTTGCGCGGGTCCTTGTCCCGGCTGGCCATGCCGGCGAACATCTCGACCTCGTCCTTGTGCACTGTGACGGCGCGGTATCTCGCCGGGATCTCAAGTGCGGAGTACGTTTCCGGCGATCGGTCACCGGAGAGGATCGCATCGCGAATGGCCTGCATCGTGGTACTCCTCAGTACGGGCGGGCAAGTGGGAACCTGACTGTCTGGGCTGAAAACTACTTGTCAGCGGGCCCCGAGGGGAAGGCCATGAGGACTTCCGCCCGCGGTGACCTCGCTCATCGCAGGTTGGGCTCTCTCAGTGGGCGGGGGAGGCGGTCGGCTCGACGAGCT
>JGIcombinedJ21911_10000799_pt1 | contig 10573 bp, 14 predicted proteins | sample BarGraNGADG00211_FD_21911 | JGI IMG/M metagenome (IMG submission 21911)
TCCTGGTGCTGCTCAAGATCACCGGTGACTGGCAGAAGTTCAAGGGCCTGCCGGGCGCCGAGGGCACGCTGCGCGTCGCCGCGACCAAGGTCGGAGTCAAGGAGGCCATCGAGGCCGCCGCGAACGCCGCAGAGAAGCTGAAGGCCAAGGCCGCTGAGGCTGCCGCCGCCGCGAAGGCCGCCAAGGTTGCGGAGGCCGCGGAGGCCGAGACTGCTGAGGTCGAGGCCGCGAAGGCTGCTGCTGCCGCGGAGGCCGAGACTGCTGCCGAGGCTGCCCGTGCCGCCGAGGCCGAGGCCGAGGCCGCCGTGGACGAGGTTCCGTCCGAGAGCGTCGCCGAGGTTGTTGCCGACGAGGCCCCGGCTGTCGAGGCCGTCGTTGATGAGGTCCCAGTTGTCGAGGCCGTCGTTGATGAGGTCCCAGTTGTCGAGGTTGTTGCCGATGAGGCCCCGGCTGTCGAGGCCGTCGTTGATGAGGTCCCAGTTGTCGAGGCCGCTGCCGGTGAGGCTGCTGTCGAGGACGAGAAGGCCTGATGCTCGCCGAGGCGGTTGAGCACCTGGTGCGCGGCATCGTGGACCACCCGGACGACGTCCAGGTGACCGCGAAGTCCCTGCGCCGTGGTGATCTGCTCGAGGTCCGGGTTCATCCCGAGGACCTCGGGCGCGTCATCGGCCGCGCCGGCCGTACCGCCCGCGCACTGCGCACCGTCGTNAGCGCGCTGTCCAAGGACGGTCCGGTCCGGGTTGACGTCGTNGACGTCGACCGTCGCTGAATCGCACAACGCTTCCACCGAGGCCCGGTCCGCCTAGAGTGGACCGGGCCTCGTCATGTCCAGACCACCGTGGCCCNANCGCGCCACCCGCCCCACCCGGAGGAACCGTGCAGCTGACCGTCGCGCGCATCGGCCGCGCCCACGGGATGCGCGGCGAGGTTTCCCTCGACCTGCGTTCGGACGCCCCCGAGGAGCGCTTCGCTCCCGGCGCCGTGCTCCGGACCGTGCCCGCGAGCGCCGGCCCGCTCACGGTCGAGTGGGCGCGTGGCCAGACCGGGCGCTGGTACGTCCTGTTCGAGGGGGTCCTGGACCGAACCGCCGCTGAGGCGCTGCGCGGTGTCGAGCTCGTCATCGACTCGGATGACTCCGACGCCGCAGCGGAAGACGCCTGGTACCCGCACCAGCTCGCCGGACTGCGCGTCGAGCACGTGGACGGCCGGACCGTCGGGACGGTGCTGGACATCGAGCACCTGCCCGCCCACGACATGCTCGTCATCCGGGAGCCCTCCGGGGCGCGCACCCTGGTGCCGTTCGTGCACGCGATCGTGCCCGTGGTGGACGTCGCCGGTGGTCGCGTCGTGCTGGACCCGCCGGGTGGCCTGTTGGTCGACGACGGCGAGCCGGAGGACGCGGGGGACGGGCCGGCGGCGGCGGACGCCGGGGGAGAGCCGGATGACGACGGCGAGCCGGAGGGCTGAGATGCGCATCGACGTCGTCTCGATCTTCCCCGACTACCTCGCCCCGCTGGACCTCTCGCTCGTCGGCAAGGCTCGGGCAGCCGGCATCCTCGATCTGCGCGTGCACGACCTGCGCGACTGGACCACCGACCGGCACCGCACGGTGGACGACACGCCGTTCGGCGGCGGCGCCGGCATGGTGATGCGGCCCGACGTCTGGGGCACCGCGCTCGACGAGGTGCTCGGCCTCGGCGCGGCTGCGACACCGGCATCTGACCCGCCCGTCGATTCGGCGCAGCGCCCGCACCTCATCATCCCGACGCCCTCCGGCACGCCGTTCACCCAGCGGATCGCCGAGCAGCTCGCCGGCGAGCAGCACCTCGTCTTCGCCTGCGGGCGGTACGAGGGGATCGACGCGCGGGTCGAGGAGCACTACCGCGCATCCGGCGTCGTCGTCTCCGAGGTGTCGATCGGCGACTACGTCCTCAACGGTGGCGAGGTGGCGGCGCTCGTCGTGATCGAGGCGGTCGCGCGGCTGCTGCCCGGCGTCGTCGGGAACCCGGAATCCCTCGTCGAGGAGTCGCACGGCGAGGCCGGCCTGCTCGAGTACCCGGTGTACACGAAGCCGCCGGAGTGGGCAGGCCTGGGCGTGCCCGAGGTCCTGATCTCCGGGCACCACGCGCGGATCGCCCGATGGCGGCGCGACCTCGCGCTGCAACGCACCGCCGAGCGCCGTCCCGACCTGGTGCGTGCTCTCGACCCGACCGCTCTCGACGCCGCCGACCTCGCGGTGCTCGCGGAGCTCGGCTGGGAGGTAGCCGACGGCGTCGTGCGGCCGAGGGCCGACCCCTCCTGATTTCCGCCGCCGTGGCGCCTGTGGCAGACTTGGCTGCTGGCGTGCGCCGGTCTCGTCTCTGCCACAGGGGAGACGTCCTCGACCGTAAGCGCACCCGAACACTTACTGGACGTGGCAGCACAATGCTGCCGACGAGTTCGCATCTGACCGGTGGCAGTGCGGGGAAGCGACACACCATGCAAACGCTTGATTCCGTAGACGCAGGATCACTGCGCGACGACATCCCCGACTTCCGCGCCGGTGACACCATCAAGGTTCACGTCAAGGTCGTCGAGGGCACCCGCGCGCGCGTCCAGCTCTTCCAGGGCATCGTGATCGCCCGCTCCGGCTCCGGCGTCCGCGAGACGTTCAAGGTCCGGAAGATCAGCTTCGGCGTTGGCGTCGAGCGCACCTTCCCCGTGCACACCCCGACGATCGAGAAGATCGAGCTCGTCAGCCGCGGCGACGTGCGTCGCGCGAAGCTGTACTACCTGCGCAACCTGCGCGGCAAGAAGGCCAGGATCCGCGAGAAGCGCTAGGGCTTGGCGCACGAGCTGCGCGAGACCCAGCTGTGAACTGTGGGCGGCCTTCGGGCCGCCCACAGCCATTTCTGCCTCGAAGGGCTCCCGGGCGGCTGACGTGCGTCGCTGCCGGCTGGAACCGCGGCGCGGCACGGCGCGCCCACATTGGCCCGTCGCAGTCGCGGAATGAGACAGTGGTGCCCGTGACTCACCTGTCGGATGCCCCCACCCCCAACCGCGCCGAACGCGACGCGGATCGGCACCGCAAGACCGGCTTCGGCTCGTGGCTCCGCGAGATCGCGATCATCCTGGTCAGCGCGCTGTTGCTGTCGCTGATCATCAAGACCTTCCTGGTCCAGGCCTTCTTCATCCCGAGCGGCTCGATGGAGCACACCCTCGAGGTCGGCGACCGCGTGCTCGTCACGAAGCTCGCGCCCGGACCGCTCTCCGTGCACCGCGGCGACATCGTCGTCTTCAAGGACCCGGTGCCTGGTTGCCACCGGCAATCCAGCCCAAGGTCAACCCGGTGCAGCGCGTTCTGAACGACGGCCTCACCTACGTCGGGATCCTGCCGCAGGACTCCGGCGAGCACCTCATCAAGCGGATCATCGGGATGCCCGGCGACACGGTCGCGTGCTGCGACGCGCAGGGGCGCCTCACCGTCAACGGTGTGTCGATCAACGAGCCGTACCTGAGCCCGGGGGTGCGACCGAGCGAGATCCCGTTCACCGCCACCGTGCCCAAGAACTACCTCTGGGTGATGGGCGACAACCGGCAGCACTCCGGCGACTCGCGCTATCACACCGGCAACCCGGGCGGCGGCGCGATCCCGATGCACAACGTCGTCGGCGTCTCGTTCTTGCGGGTGTGGCCGTTCGACCGTGCCGGGGTCCTGCGAAACCCCGGCGCGACGTTCCGGGATGTCCCGGCGCCATGACCATGCTGGCGTGATGACTGTGGTGGCGTGATGACCATGCCGCACCTGCTGGTGGAGCGCGAACTCCTCGCCCGGGGCGCGCGCGTGGTCGTCGGGATGGACGAGGTCGGGCGCGGTGCGCTCGCCGGCCCCGTCAGCGTTGGCGCCGTCGCGGTCGACGCCCGCACTCCGGCCGGCCCGAGCGGCGTCGCGGACTCCAAGCTCCTCACCCCCGCGGCGCGCACGGCGCTGCTCCCGGCGCTCGCGACGTGGGGGGTGGCACGCGCCGTCGGGCATGCCAGCGCGGAAGAGATCGACGAGTTCGGGATCATCGGCGCCCTCCGGCTGGCTGGCCGACGCGCGCTCGCGTGCCTCGCGGTCCAGGTCGACGTCGTGCTGCTCGACGGGAAGCACGACTGGCTGACCCTGCCCGCCCAGGCGGGCTTCTTCGACGCCGCCGACGAGCCCGGTCCGGCGCTGAGCGGCGCGGATGTGGCCGGGTGGCCGACCGCCGTCGTGCACACCCGGGTCAAGGCCGACCTCACCTGCGCGAGCGTGGCAGCCGCGAGCGTGCTCGCCAAGTGCGAGCGGGACGCGATGATGTGTGCCTATGCCGCGGACCATCCGGAGTACGGCTGGTCGGGGAACAAGGGCTACGGCTCGCCCGATCACCTGGCGGCTCTGCGCGCGCTCGGACCGAGCTCGCTGCACCGCCGGAGCTGGCGGCTACCCCTTCAGTGACGGCGCGGGTGCTGCGGGTCAACCGGCTCGCGCCACCGCCGGGCCTCGCCGCCCTCGGTTCGGGCCCAGCGGGCGCGCTGGTCTCGCCACCCGACGCCGATGGTCCATGATGGAGCCGTGAGCGTGGAAGACCTCGAAAGCTACGAGACCGAGATGGAACTCGCCCTGTATCGCGAGTACCGCGATGTCGTGGGCCTGTTCGCATACGTGGTGGAGACCGAGCGGCGGTTCTACCTGGCGAACCAGGTGGACCTCCAGGTGCGCTCCGCCGCGGGCGAGGTCTACTTCGAGCTGACGCTCGCCGACGCTTGGGTGTGGGACGTGTACCGCTCCGCGCGCTTCGTGAAGTCCGTGCGGGTCGTCACGTTCAAGGACGTGAACGTCGAGGAGCTGGCCAAGGCCGACCTCGAGGTGCCCGAGGGCGGGACCTTCCCGCGCCGCTGACGGTCGCGTTGACCGTTGCGCCCGCGCCACCGTTGCGCCGACCTGCACTGCCGCCTCGCTGACGTGCCGTCCACGGTCGAGCTGACCGGCATCCCTTCCACAGACTGACGCCGCCGACGCGGCACCCCCGCCCGCCCCCGCGACGCTGTTCGCGGAGGTGGTCACATGAGGGCGAAGGACGCCGTCGGGCGCTACGGCGAGAACGTGGCCGCCCGGCATCTCGAGGCCGCCGGCCTACGCGTGCTCGACCGCAACTGGCGATCCGCATCGGGCGAGCTCGACATCGTCGCGCTCGATGGAACCGAGCTCGTGGTCGTCGAGGTGAAGACGCGGCGCGGCGACGCCTACGGGCATCCCGCCGAGGCCGTCACGGCGCGCAAGCTGAACCGGATCCGCCGGCTCACCGCGGAGTGGCTGGCCGCGCACGACGTGCACCCGTCCGGAATCCGGATCGACGTGCTCGCGGTGCGGGTCGCCGAGCGCGGTGCGGCCCGGGTCGAGCACCTCGCCGGTGAGCTCTGATGACCGTCGGTCGGACCCTCGCGGTGTCCCTGTTGGGTCTCGCGGGGTACCTCGTGGAGGTCGAGGCCTACGTCGCGCGCTCACTGCCGGCGTTCATGCTGGTCGGGCTGCCCGATGCCTCGCTCTGCGAATCGCGCGACCGGGTCCGCGCTGCGGTCGGTTCGACCGGCCTGAGCTGGCCGCAGCGGCGCGTCACGGTCAATCTCTCGCCCGCCTCGCTGCCGAAGTCCGGCTCCGGCTTCGACCTGGCGATCGCCGTGGCGACGCTCGCGGCGGCCGGGCTCATCGATCCGGCGGCCGGCGTCGGAACCGTTCATCTCGGCGAGCTCGGTCTCGACGGTAGGCTCCGGCCGGTCCGCGGGGTGCTACCTGCGGTTGCGGCGGCGGTTGCGGCGGGCTTCCCGCGCATCGTCGTGCCGAGCGAGAACGTCCGGGAGGCCGCACTCATCCCGGGCGCGCAGGTCACCGGGGCCGCCTCGCTCGCTCGCGCAGGTCGCGTTCCGCTACGGCGCCGAGATCGCCGAGCCCGGCGACGCCGAGCCGGTGGCGACGGCGCGTCCGGCTCGCCCTCTGACAGCGGTGAGGGACCTGAGCGACGTGATCGGCCAGGCCGTGGCGCGCCGGGCAGTCGAGATAGCCGCCGCGGGCGCGCACCACCTGTTCCTGGTGGGACCGCCCGGCGCCGGCAAGACGATGCTCGCGAATCGGCTGCCGGGCCTGTTGCCGGACCTGACCGAGTCCGAGTCGGTGGAGGTGACCAGCGTCCACTCACTTGCGGGCACGTTCGACCCAGCGGCGGGACTGGTGCGACGCCCGCCGTTCGAAGACCCGCACCACACCGCAACCGCGGCCGCCGTCGTCGGGGGCGGTTCCGGCATGCCCCGCCCCGGCGCCGCCTCGCGGGCACATCGCGGAGTGCTGTTCATGGATGAGGCGCCGGAGTTCTCCAGTCGCGTGCTGCAGACCCTGCGCCAACCGCTCGAGCACGGCGAGCTGGTCATCCAGCGGGCCGGCGGCACGGCCAGGTACCCGGCGCGGTTCCAGCTTGTGCTGGCCGCGAACCCGTGCCCGTGCGGGCGCTCGGTCGGTACCGCTCCCGACTGCCGCTGCACGCCGATGGCGCGGCGCCGGTACTTCTCGAGGCTCTCCGGGCCGCTGCTCGACCGCGTCGACCTGCAGATCGACGTGCTCCCCGTCACTCGCGCCGATGTCGCCGAACGGGCCGCGGGGGAGAACAGCGCCGTCGTCGCCGCGCGGGTGCGGGCGGCGCGAGCGCTCCAGACCGAGCGGCTCGCCGGGACGCCGTGGCGGACGAACGGTGAGGTGCCGGGGCGCTGGCTGCGGGACCGCCTCGGTGCCCGCGACGGGCTGCTCTCCGACCTCGACCGCGCGCTGGACCGAGGCCTGCTCAGCCTGCGAGGTGCGGACCGCGTGCTGAGAATCGCGTGGACGGTGGCGGACCTGGCCGGGCACTCGGCGCCGAGCCGCGAGGACGTGGGCACGGCGCTTGCCCTGCGCACCCGCGGGCAGGCCGGTCAGTGACCGCGCGGTCGACCGTCTTCGACGTCGACGACCCGCGGCTCGCCGCGGCCGCGTGGAGCCGGATCGCTGAACCGGGTGACGAGGTGGCCGGTGCGCTGGTTCTTGCGTGGGGCACGTCCGTGGCGCTCCGGTGGCTCGTCGGCGCTACGGAGCGCGACTCCGCGGCGGAGCGCGAGTACGCGAACCTCGCCGCGGCGGACCGCACCCGGATCGACGCCGCGCGCTCCCGCTGGCAACCGCGATTGGCGACCCTCGACCCACGCCGCGAACTGCGAGTCCTCGCGACGCTCGGTGGAGAGCTGCTCATCCCGGACGACCCGCGCTGGCCGCCCGGGCTGGACGTCCTCGGCGCCCAGCGGCCGAGCTGCCTGTGGGTGCGCGGCAGCGCCGATCTGGCCCGCCTCTTGCGGCGGTCGGTCGCGCTCGTCGGGTCCCGAGCCGCCAGCGGGTACGGCGAGCACGTGGCGAGCGAGATGGCGGGCGGACTCGCGGACCGCGGGTTCACCGTCTTGTCCGGCGGCGCCTACGGGATCGACGCAGCGGCACACCGTGGAGCGCTCGCAGCCGATGGCGCCACGGTCGTCGTGCTCGCCGGCGGCGTCGACCGGGCGTACCCCGCAGGCAACGCGACGCTCATCGAGCGGGCGATCGAGGCGGGCGCGGTCATCAGCGAGGTCCCGCCGGGCAGCGTCCCGAGCCGCACCCGTTTCCTCACCCGGAACCGGCTGATCGCCGCGGCGACCCGTGCCACCGTCGTTGTCGAGGCGGCCCACCGGTCCGGCGCTCTGAACACCGCGAACCATGCGAGCCGGCTGTTGCGGCCGCTCGGCGCCGTCCCCGGGCCGGTTACGTCGGTCTGCTCCGCCGGGTGCCACCGGCTGATCCGAGACGGTGCCGCGGTGTGCGTGACGAACGCCGCCGAGGCCGCCGAGCTGGCCGGCGAGCTGGGCGACGACCTGGCGCCTGAACCATCGATCCCGAACCGGCCCGGCGACGACCTGTCCGCCGTGGAACGCCGTGCCCTCGACGCCCTACCGCTGCGACGCCCAGCCTCGCTCGAGTCGCTCGCCCGGAGCGCTGGGCTCAGCGAAACCGAGCTCTTGAGCACCTTGGGAACGCTCGAGATGCGCGAACTGGCGCAGAACCGCTCCGGACGGTGGGTCAAGGCGAGCAAAATATCCGGACAGAACGGATGAGACGGGGGTGAAATTCACATCCGACACTTGAGTAACACCAGGTTTGCCGTCACCGTAGAGCCATGCACCGGGTCAGTGAGGTCCCGGCGGTCGCTGACCGCTCGGGATCGCTCGACGCCTTCTCCGCGCATCTGCGCGCCCAGCGGGGACTTTCGGAGCACACGGTGCGTGCGTACCGCGGTGACCTCGAGGACCTGCTCTCCTTCGCGCGGGCGCAGGGCGCGAGCACTTTTGCGGACATCGATCTCCCGACCCTCCGCGCCTGGCTCGCCCAGATGGCGAACCGATCGCTGAGCCGCTCGACCATGGCGCGCCGGGGCGCCGCCTCCCGCACGTTCTTCGGCTGGGCGCAGCGCACCGGCCGGGTCGCCACCGACCCGACGATCCGGCTGGCGAGCGCGCGACCGGCGCAGACCCTGCCGACCGTCCTCGGCGTCCACAGTGCCGCGACCCTGATGGATGTCTCGCGCGTCCGCGCCGATGACGGCGACCCGATCCACCTGCGCGACTGGGCGGTGCTCGAGATGCTCTACGCGACCGGCGCTCGCGTTGGTGAGCTGGTCGGCGCCGACATTGACAATCTGGACCTGGAGACCCGCAGCATCCGTCTGATGGGCAAGGGGTCGAAGGAGCGGATGGTTCCGTTCGGTGTGCCAGCAGCACGTGCGGTGAGCCAGTGGCTCGTCGCTGGGCGACCGGCGCTCGCGACCGCCGAGTCCGGCGCCGCAATCTTCCTCGGGCGTCGTGGCCGTCGCGCCAACCAGCGCCAGGTCCGCGCCGTCGCACATGACGTCGCTGCCGTTGCCGGGGTGGACGACATCGCACCGCACGCGTTGCGCCACAGCGCAGCGACCCACCTGCTGCAGGGCGGTTCGGACCTGCGCTCGGTGCAAGAGGTGCTCGGGCACGCGAGTCTTGCGACGACCCAGCGCTACACCCACGTGTCCGCCGAACGCCTGCGGGCTTCCTACCAGCAAGCGCATCCGAGGGCCTGAAGGCAGGTGACGAAGTGACTGCGCCGACGCATAGGACCACTGCGAGTGATGGAAAGCTCGCCGTTGGTGCCGTCATCCGCGCCCCTCGTGCCGGGCGCGCCTTGCGCTCGGTTCCGACCGGGGACAGCGCCGTCGAGGTGCCCGACGCCGACGCCGAGACCCCTGCGGATGCGGCGGTCGACGAGTTGGATGCCTTCGAGCGAGAGCTGATTCTCGATGCCGAGGGTGTCTCCCCGGGGCAGACCCGCACCGCTGAGCGGCTCTCCGGACTCTGGCGCTCCTTCGCCGACACGGGCGACCGCGCGGCTCGTGAGCAGCTGATCCTCAACTACGCACCGCTTGTCACGATGGTGGCGGGTCGAGTCGGCATGGGCCTGCCGAGCACCGTCGAGCAGGCGGACCTTGTCTCCTATGGCATGTTCGGCCTGATCGACGCCGTCGAGAAGTTCGAGCTCGATCGTGGCGTGAAGTTCGAGACCTACGCGAGTGCGCGCATCCGCGGCGCCATCATCGACGAGCTGCGGGCGATCGACTGGATCCCGCGTTCGGTCCGCACCAAGGCGCGCGCTGTCGACCGCGCGTACGCCGAGCTCGAATCGGAGCTGCGGCGCAGCCCGTCGGAGCTCGAGGTCGCGCGACGACTCGAAATCGGTCTGACCGAGCTGCGCAGCATCTTCGCCCAGCTCTCCACGGTCAACATCGCGGCGCTGGACGAACTCCTGAGCGCCGGCGCTGAACGCGGCGACTCGGTCTCGCTCCTCGACACGCTCGAGGACGAGCGCGCCTCGGACCCGGCCGGGTCGTTCGAGACCCAGGAGACGACGTTCCTGCTGGCCCGTGCGATCGAGCAGCTGGGCGAGCGCGAGAAGATCGTCCTGGTCCTGTACTACTACGAGGGCATGACGCTAGCTGAGATCGGCTGCGTGCTCGGGGTGACCGAGTCGCGCATCTCCCAGATGCACACCGCGGCGATGCTCCGTCTGCGCAAGCGGCTCCAGCAGTCGGAGCGCGACTAGCCCGGTCCGTCGATCGGCAGCAGCACGATCGGGCCATAGCCGCGCAGCCAGTCGAGCGGGTCGAGGTAGGTCGCCCCGCGGCGCACCGCCCAGTGCAGGCACGCCTCGGGCGCGCAGTGGCCGGCAGCCGCGGACACGACGGCGACCGGCTGCCCGGCCGAGACCCGTTCGCCCGCTCGCACCAGCGGATCAACCGGCTCCAGGCTGCTGCGCAGGCCGCCGGCGTGCCCGATCGTCACGACGCCCCGGTCGACGACGACGCCGCTGAAGGTCACCGTGCCGCTCGCCGGTGCGATCACCTCTCGCCCGACCACGGCCGCGAGATCGACGCCGCGGTGGCCGGCGCCCCAGGGTGACGCAGGGGCGCGGAACGGATGCACGAGCCGGAGCTCGCCCGCC
>JGIcombinedJ21911_10000800_pt1 | contig 10572 bp, 12 predicted proteins | sample BarGraNGADG00211_FD_21911 | JGI IMG/M metagenome (IMG submission 21911)
CTCAGCGCCCGGGGCGAGCGGAGTCTGGCCCGAGCCGAACGCCGCGGCCATCCGGCCATCCGGGGCGCGTCGATGTTGGCGTGGTCGATGCGAGTGGCCTANGGGANCCGNCCNGATCCCACCGCCATCGAGNTGGGCCGTACCATGATGGCGGCAATGTCCCCCGCTTCCCTGGGATCCCTGGTGCGGGGCATCGGTTCGTTCAAACTCAAGGATCGCCTCGGGACCATCGNCCTACCGACCCGGGTGGTGGTCGGCACACATGACGTGCTCACGCCACCGAGACACGCCAAGGCCATNGCCGAAGGCATCCCCNACGCAGAGCTCGTGGTGTTGCCCGGGACCGGGCACATGGTGATGCTCGAACGTCCCGAGGAGTTGAACACCATGCTTCATGAGTTGTCGGTCGTGGTGACCAAGGGTCGACCGACGTGAGGCATTGCCCGGGTGCGGGTGGGTGATTGGCGGCACTCCCTGTACCCTCGTGACATGAGCGCTGACGACACCATTCCTGCAACGGATTCCGACACCGCAACCGACACCGACCCGATCACCATCTTTTACAATCCCAGTTGCTCCAAGTCCCGTGAAGCCCTCGAGTTGATCGACGCCCAGGGCACGGAGTACCAGGTGGTCGAGTACCTGAAGGCGCCGCCGGACCGTGCCACCCTCGACCAGATCGTAGGAAGGTACGAGGGTCCCCTGGTCGACCTGATCAGAACCGGTGACGCCGCCTTCCGGGATCTCAACATCGACCCGGCAACATTGACCACCCCAGATTCCGTTGTCGAGGTGTTGATCAGCCACCCCGAGGTGATGCAACGCCCCATCTTGGTCCGTGGCGATTCAGTTGTCATCGCCCGGCCGCCCGAGCGGGTGGCCCAACTGCTCGTCGACTGAAGCTTCCTGATCGTTCAGCGGCGTCCTGATTGTTCGGTCGGACATTCGCCATGGTGCAGACGACAGACGGCCGGCCGCCTGTTACTTCTTCTTGGACCGGTCCGCCTTGGCTTTGGACGAAGCCGCTTTGACCTCGGCGGAACGCGCCGCTGCCGCACCACCACCCACGACCGGACCGGTGCGCGGCCGGGGGCTCTCGGCACCGGCCACCGACGCCCCATCGGGAGCCGGTCGCCCGGTGACCGCCCAGTGGAGCAACCGGGCCTGACTGTCAACCAACGAGGCGGTGCGGATCCCCCAGAACTCGAATCCGTAACGGTGCCCGGCTACCTGGGCCAACATGGCGATCAGGGTTCCGGCCGCCGCCATCGGATCAGCTCCGGTCGGGGATCCTGACCCGTCCCCAGCGGTGGCGATGACCCGGGCCAGAGTGACGGTCACCGCGTTGAGGGCCCGCACCCGCAGCCCCTGGAACCTGAGGTCACCCTCCACCGTGGTGAGCTCCACTACCCGGAACACGGCCCGGTTGGTCTCCCAGTACGCCATGAACCCTTCGACCACCGCGACCGCGGTGGTCCAACTGGCGCCGTCCGACCAATCGCCGTCCACCAGATCGGCCAAGACGCCGACGCCTTCCACCAACTCCTCGGCCAGCACGGTGATGGCGGCTTCAACATTCTCGAAGTACTGGTAGAAGGCGGCGGGAGACGTCCCGGCCTGGCGGGCGATGTCGATCACCTTGATCGACCTCCACGGCGTGGCCACCAGCAGTTCAGCCGTGCACTCGAGCAGCCGTTGACGGGTTGCCCTCCCCCGCCGTCCGGGGACCCGCCCATCGGTGGTGGCTATGAACTCTGGATCCTCAGGAAGCGCCATGACCACCCCATGGTACCGAGGGACCGCCAAGGCATGACGGAGCGTCAGATTCGGAGCAGCAAAGGCGCCCCGAGTAGGGTTATTTGATGGCGATCCGACCGGTGCCTCGCACCCTGACCCGCACACAACAGGCTCGACGCCAACGGGTGATTGACGCCGCCATGTCGCTCGGTCTCGACGGTGGATACGACGCCGTGCAGATGCGTGATGTCGCCACCCGGGCTGACGTGGCCATGGGCACGGTGTACCGCTACTTCACCAGCAAGGATCATCTTCTGGCCGCCACCTTGGTCCACTGGGTGGAGCAGCTGGACGCCAGGTTGGCGCAGCTTCCTGCCCAGGGCGATTCCGTCGCCATCCGGGTCATCGACGTGCTCGATCGAGCCTTGAGGGCCATGGGTCGCCAGCCCCAACTGGTCAGCGCGGTGTTCACTGCNCTCGCCTCTCCCGACCCCGCAGCCGTCGAGTGTCAACAACAGGTGTCAGTCCTGATGGAAGGCATCATCACCCGGGCCATCGGCGAACCCCACCCACCCGACCTCGGCGATCGAGCTCGCATGATCGGCCACGTCTGGTACTCGGCCCTGGTCGGATGGGTCAATGGCTGGAGCAACATGAGCCGGGTGCACGACGAGTTGGTGGTGGCGGTCGAACTCCTTCTGCCCGCGGACATCTACGCCACCGCCTGACTAGCCTGTTCGACCCGTCGTCGAGCCGCACGTCGATTCGCCACCCGCAAATCCGGGGGTGCGTAAACCCGCCTCCTCGGCCACGGTATCGTCCTGGGATGCCTTCGGCTATCGAAGTCCACGGTCTCACCAAACACTTCGGCAGCGTCCATGCCGTCGAAGACCTGAGTTTTGAGGTGGATACCGGTCGGGTGACCGGATTTCTCGGTCCCAACGGATCCGGGAAGACCACCACCTTGCGCATGCTCCTCGGGTTGGTGTCGATCACCAGCGGGACGGCCACGTTCGGTGGTCGCACCTACGAAAAGCTTCAGAAGCCGACCCACCATGTGGGCGCTGTGCTCGAGGCCACCAGCTTCCATCCCTCCCGCCGGGCGGAGGATCACCTCAAAATGGTGGCGATCGGTGCCGGCATCCCCCTCTCCCGGGTCGACCAGACCCTCGAGTTGGTCGGTCTCTCCGATGTCGCTCGCCGCCGGGTGGGCAAGTTCTCTCTGGGCATGCGGCAACGGCTGCAGCTGGCCACTGCCCTGCTGGGCGACCCCGAGATCCTCATCCTCGACGAGCCGGCCAATGGTCTCGATCCCCAGGGCATCCAGTGGCTCCGCACCTTCATCCGCTATCAGGCGTCCATTGGTCGATCCATCCTCGTCTCCTCCCACCTCCTGTCCGAAATGGAAGAGACGGTCGACGATGTGGTGATCGTGTCCGAGGGTCGGTTGGTGCTCCAGACCACCCTGGCCGATCTGGCCGGCCGGGCCGGAACCTCCAACGGCATGCGGGTGCGGTCCCCCGAGATCGGCCGCCTCATCGAAATCCTGACTGCCACCCAGGTTGGCTACCGACCCACCGCCCCCGACACCATCGCCATCGACGGTGCCACCCCCGAATGGCTGGGCCCGGTCCTGGCCCAAAACCAGATAGTCGTCTACGAACTGATCCACGACCGTGGCAGTCTCGAAGATGTGTTCCTCAACCTGACCCAGGGATTCGCCTCCACCTTTCCGGCGACCGCCGGCGCCGGCGCCGGGGCCGGAACGCCACATGCGGGCCCCAGGCCGATGCCTGGAGGTGTCTCGTGATTGCCATCGTCCGCTCCGAGTGGCTGAAGCTCCGCACCACCGCGGTGCCGTGGGTGATGGCCGGCATCGCTCTCCTGATCAACGGCCTGCTGATTCTGGTCATCTACCTGAACCACGATTCCAACGGCGGTGGTTTTGGCGGGGGAGGCGGTGGCAGCAGTGGCTCCTCTGTCACCATCTCCGGCGTCGGCTATCCCCATACAACCCAACAGCTCAGGAACCTGGTGGGGTCGGGCTTCGAAGGCTACCTGTTGGCCCTGTTGCTCGGCGTGCTCATCGTCACCACCGAATTCCGCCACAAGACAGTCACCACCACATTCCTCATCACGCCGGTGCGCCCGATCATGGTGGCCGGAAAGTTGCTCATGGCCGCCATAGCCGGGGCCGGCCTGGCCATCATCATGTTGGTCTCCAGCCTGATCGGCGGGGGTCTCACCTTGGTCGGGCTGGGAGGATCATTCTCCGCCCTCCTCCATCAGGTCCCGGCGGTGGCCCCCGGGATGATCCTCGTCTTCATCCTGTTCGCCATCCTGGGTGTCGGCATCGGATCGCTGCTCACCAACCAAGTGGCGGCCATCGTGGTGACGCTGGGGTGGTTCATCATCCTGGAGGGGATTCTGGTCAGCCTGGTGCACGGTGCGGCCAAGTGGGTCCCAACCGGCGCGGCCGAGGCCGCCGCCAACCTCACCCGGAATCGCGGGGATTTGTTCGTTGTTCCTCTTCAACTGGTGGCAGGGCACCCTGTTGATGTTGGCGTACGGACTGGTCTTCGCCCTCGTCGGGTCGATGATCCTCACCCGACGCGACATCACCTAAACCGGCGATGGACGCCGTCTTCCCCGACAACCGGCTTCCGGCCCACGGTGCCGATGCGGACACCGTGCTGGCCCGCATGGGCGAACTCCGGGCCGACGACCGCGACTGGAAGGGTGGCCGGGTCTTCAGCCTGGTCTACTCCGCCGGCGATGCCGTCCATGACCTTCTCCAACGAGCCTCCAACCTGTACTCGGCGGAGAACGCCCTCAATACCATGGTGTTCCCCAGCCTGGGTTGGATGCAGCACGACATCGTCACCATCACCGCCGGACTGCTCGGTGCCGACCAGGTGGCCGCGGACGGGACCGGCGACGTGGGTGGGTACCTGACCTCAGGGGGAACCGAATCGCTGCTGCAGGCGACCAAGACTGCCCGGGACTGGGGCCGGGCATCGGACCGGCCCATCGAACGCCCGAACATGGTGCTGGCCACCAGCGGCCATGCCGCTTTCGAGAAGGCGGCCCACTACTTCGATGTCGAGTCCCGCCGGGTACCGGTGGGAACCGACTTCCGGGCCGACCTGGATGCCATGGCCAATGCCATCGATGACAACACGGTNCTCGTTGTCGGCTCAGCCCCCTCCTATCCCCAGGGCGTAATCGATCCGATCCCCGAGCTGGCCGCGCTGGCCTCCGAACGCGGGATCCTGTGCCACGTGGATGCATGTATGGGTGGTTTCATCCTGCCGTTCCTAGGACAACTCGGTCACGTGACCAAACGGTGGGATCTGTCGGTTCCCGGCGTCACCTCCATCTCCGCTGACCTCCACAAGTACGGCTACGGGTCCAAGGGGGTGTCGGTGGTGCTTTACCGCACCCGCGAGTTGGCCCGGCTCCAGCCGTTCATCACCAGCAATTGGTTGGGCGGTCTCTACGGCTCTCCGTCGATGGCCGGCACCCGGCCGGCCGGTCCGATCGCGGCCGGGTGGGCGGTCCTCCACTACCTGGGGAACGACGGCTATCTGCGGTTGGCCGAGGACACCTGGGGGGCTGCCACCACCATTCGCGGTGCCATCGAGCGGGCTCCCGGCCTGGCCGTCCGGGGAGACCCCGACGCCACCGTGTTCGCCTTCGGGGGCGAACTGGCTCGAGCTGGGTCACCCGTGGGGGGCATCGACACCTTCGCCCTGGGTGACCATCTGGCCGGTCGGGGAGGCTGGTACTTCGACCGACAGTCTCCGCCCGACAGCCTGCACGCCACCGTGCACGCCGGTCACGCCGCAGTAGCCGACGACCTCGCCGCCGATATCACCGCGGTAGCTGCCGAGTTGGCAGTGTCGGGGGCCACGGCGGCCAACCGCGACACCACCTACGGGACCGAGTAGTCGCCTACTTCGCACGCCCCCGGCGACATCCCATTGACCCGAAGGTCGTTGCCATATAAACATTCTGGCGTGACCGGTCGCCCCGCAGCTCGAACAGGAGTCAGGGCGGATCGGAAGGGCGGCAACCTGGGCGGATGCGCAGCCGGGGAGCCTGTGGCCGGAAGCACCGATAGCGGCGACATCCCGTTCTACCAACTCTTCGCCGACGACCCAACCACTTCCGATGTGCCTGACCACGTTGCCGGCTTCCTCAATCTGTGCTTTGCCCGTTCGCTGCTGAAGGAGAACCTCGACCGCCACCTCCGCGCTTCCGCCGGCATCACCCTGGCCCAACACGAGGTGCTCTACCGCCTCAGCCTGGCCCCCGGCGGTCGACTCCGCATGGCTGGCCTGGCCGACATGCTCCTGGCTTCGAAGAGCGGGTGCTCGAGATTGGTGGACCGCATGACGGCCCGGGGACTGGTGGAACGCGAGCCATCGTCCACCGATCGGCGGTTGGTATTCGCCGTCTTGACCCCTACCGGCCGATCCACCCTGGTGCGATCGAGGCCGATCTTTTTGGCCGGAGTCACCTCCGCCTTCGGTGAGCATCTCGATGGCGATGATCACGAGACGTTGCAACGAATTTTGCAAAAGTTGCTGGCCGCTCACGACGCGTGGGACGTACGCCGGTGTGAGCCTCCGAGCCATGACCTTTCGATGAAACCTCGATGAAGCAAGAAACGATGTGATGGATAAGAAGTGGTGGACCCTTATCGCCGTGTGCACGGGAACGTTCATGCTCCTGTTGGACATCACGGTTGTGAATGTCGCACTCCCCGACATCCAGCAGTCCTTGCATGCGAGTTTCACCGATCTCCAATGGGTGATCGATGCCTACTCCCTCACCCTGGCCGCCTTTCTTCTCACCGCTGGCGTGGTCGGGGACATGTTCGGCCGTCGGGAGATCTTTGCCATCGGGCTCGGCGTGTTCTCCGTGTCGTCGTTGGTGTGCGGGCTCTCGACCTCGGTGCTCATGCTCAATCTGTCCCGCGGCGCGCAGGGTCTCGGCGGCGCCATCATGTTCGCCATCTCCCTGGCCCTGATCGCCCAGGCCTTCCAGGGCAGGGACCGTGGCACCGCCTTCGGAATCTACGGTGCAGTGATCGGGGGCGCGGTGGCGGTCGGCCCCCTCGTCGGCGGCATCATCACCAGTGGCATCGGATGGCGATGGATCTTCTTCGTCAACCTCCCGATCGGGGTGGTGGCCATCTTCACCACCCTGACCCGCATCGAGGAGTCGAAGGACCCGAACACCCGACGCATCGACTGGATTGGCGTGATCTCGTTTTCCCTCTCGCTGTTTCTTTTGGTCTTCGCCCTGGTCCGGGGCAACAGCGAAGGATGGTCGAGCACCACCATCGTGGGAATGCTCATCGGGTCCGGTGTGCTGATGGTTGTCTTTCTGGTGGCCGAGCTGCGGCAGAAGGACCCCATGCTCGACCTCTCGCTCTTCCGGCGGCCGGCCATGGTCGGTGTTTCCATCGCCTGCTTTGCCATCTCCGCGTCGATCTTCGCCATGTTCCTGTACCAGACGTTCTACTTCCAGGACGTCCTCGGGTACAGCCCGCTCGCCGCCGGGGTCCGGTTCCTCCCCGTCACCGTGCTGGCGTTTGTGGTCGCACCGGTGGCGGGAAAGTTGACAGTACGGGTTCAGTCTCGGTACCTGATGGGACTGGGATTGCTGCTGGTGTCGATCGGCTGCCTCTTGATGGCCAACACCGCCGCCGACTCCACCTGGACGGTTCTCCTTCCCGGCTTCATCGTGGCCGGTCTCGGCATGGGAATCGCCAACCCGGTGATGGCGTCGGCCTCGGTGGCCGTGGTGCCGCACGAGCGCAGCGGCATGGCTTCAGGGTCGGCCAACACTTTCCGGCAAGTGGGGATCGCTACCGGAATCGCCGGGCTCGGTGCCGTCTACCAGAGTCAGATTCAATCAAANACGCTCAGCACCCTGGCCGGATCGGCCAGTGGTCATCAGGTGATCATCCAGGGTGGGGNCCGCCTCAACCGGGCCATCACCGAAGGCGGGGTACGGCAGTTGGCCGCCAACATTCCCGTGCCCGGTGTACGCCACGCGCTACTCCACGCCTACCAGGTCGGGTTCACCTCCACCNTCAACCACCTCTTGATCATCTCCACGGTAGTCGCCTTCGCCGGATCGGTGGCGGCATTCGCGCTGGTGCGCCAGCGCGACTTCGTGATCAATCAGGCCTTCGGCCCGCCGGGAGCCGCACCGACGGGTGGACCGAGATCGGGGGCCACCGCGCCGGCCCATGCGGCCGCCGCCCCTGCGGGTTGACCCGCTTCATCGGCGGGGCCGACGCCCGATGACCAAGATTGAAGCTGACGGACCATGAGTCAAGTTGTTCGCGGTCATCCAAGGCGAGATCTACAGTGCAGCGTCACCACAGAGGAGTCATTGATGCAGACACGGCTGACCGAAATACTCGGAATCGAACACCCGGTGATGTTGGCCGGCATGGGTGGCGTTGCCTACGCCCCCTTAGTGGCCGCGGTGTCCGAAGCCGGTGGGTTCGGTTGCCTCGGTGCCTCCACCATGGGCCCCGATCGCATGGTGGCCGAGATGAAAGAGGTGCGGGAAACCACCTCGAAGCCATTCGGCGTCGACCTCTTGACGGCCATGCCCGGGGGCATGGAGGCCCAGGTGGAACAGATCATCGAAGGTGGCGCNACCGTCTTCGTGGCCGGGCTCGGGGTTCCCAGTGATGTGGTGGACCTGTGCCACCGCAGCGGGCTGTTGGTGGTCAATATGTGCGGGAAGGTTGACCACGCCCGNCGGGCCGTCGACGCTGGGTGCGACATCGTGGTTGCCCAGGGCACTGAAGCCGGCGGACATACCGGCACGGTGGCCACCATGCCGTTGGTTCCCCAAGTGGTCGACGCGGTGGGTAGCCACGTTCCCGTAGTGGCGGCGGGGGGCATCTTCGACGGCCGGGGATTGGCGGCGGCATTGGCACTCGGTGCCGATGGTGTGTGGATCGGGACCCGCTTCATCGCCACTCCTGAAGCCCACGGGGTCTCCGGGTACAAGGATGCGCTCATCAATACCGCAGAAGACGGCACGGTGGTGAGTCGGGCGTACTCGGGAAAGACGATGCGGGTGATACGGAACGAGTACACCGCTTTCTTCGAGAAGAACCCCGGTGAGCTCACTGCCTTCCCCGAGCAACTCGGGCGATCGGTCACCGACGGGACTTTCCACCTGGGTGGANGCGAAGACACACCGGACATCGATCCGAACCGCGAGTGCTACCCGACCGGGCAGGGGGTGGGGGCCATCCGAACACTGATTCCCGCCGCCACGCTGGTGGCACAGATCGTCGAGGATGCCTCCAAGGTGCTCAGCCGTATGGGCCAGATCATCGGGGTCCCAGGAGCTTCTTGATCACCCGGGNATAGGTGGTCGACGGCTATTATCCAGGTCACCATGAGTGACAGCTCCACCTCCCGATCCGCCACGGTGACTGGACTGCGAACCATGGCACGGCGCCACCCCGACCGGATTCCGGCCACCAGCTTCCCCAAGGCGCTCCGACGGTCGATGAAGTCCAGCGTCCGTATGGTGCCCGGAGCCATTTCGGTGGACAGGCGCCAGTTGCGTTTCGCGGTGTCGGACAATGAGAAGGTTGTCGGGCCCGACGGTGCGGGGAGTCCGCCGGTGTGGGCCATCAACCTGCACGGTTTCTTTGCCGGCGGCGGGATGTACTGGCGAGAGAGTGCCCGGTTGGCCGAGACGCTCGGTTGGAGGATCATCACGCCCAGCCTCCCCGGATTCGGCGGCAGTGATCCCCTCGAATGGGGCCACGTTTCCATGGCGGATTTGGCAGAGCAGATCACCGCCATCGCCGACCATGTCGGAGCCGGTCCCGCGGTGGTCCTCGGGCATTCGATGGGCGGTGCGGTGGCCGTCCAGTACGCTGCCACCCATCCCGAACATACCCTCGGAATCATCTACCGGGACGGTGTCGCCACCCCGGCGTGGAAACAGCGGCACGGACTGATCCCCACCCTGTTGGCCCCGATCGCACCGGAGATCGCCGCCCTCGCCGACCTCACCTTCTCCTTGCTCGTTGAAGGCCCCGACTTTTTCGTGGGTCGCATGTACTCCACCGTTCGCTCCATACTCCCCGATGCCCGGCGCAATATCCGGGCACTCGGTCGGACCCTGCCGGTGGGCAGCATGCTGCTGGACATGGATCTGCGGGCCGACGTGGAGGCCATTGCCGAGCGAGGTGACATCCCGGTCCTCCCCATCTGGGGGGTATTCGACCGGATCGTCAACCGCGAAACGGCCGATGAGTTCGCAGCACTTTCCGGCATGAAGGTGCAGTGGGTTCCCGGCGGTCACGCCTGGATGTTCGCTCGTCCCCAGGGACAGTCAGAGGTCCTCCGCTACCTCGATGCCGGGCTCGGCTTTCTCGAGCAGGTCGAGGACCGGTGGCGATTGCTCAACGGCCGACCGGCGGCGCGCAATGCCACCTCGGGACCCCGTTCGGGTGTCCCCTCCCTGCGTAGCGTCAGCTGACCCCTTGTCGGATAGCACGAAGTAGAACCGGACACGAAGGGCCGCGATGGTTCTGTGGTCAAGGGGCCTGCTGGGCCTTCGTCGGGTCAGCTAGCCCCCACCATCCACCTCACAACCCGCCACACCTGATTTCACCCTTTGCGTGGGTCCCGGCCAGGGCGGTCGGTCCCGATCAGGTAGCGGCGAGCTCAGCGGCAGGGTCCTTTACGTAGATGCTGGATCGCGGCGCCGCCATCATCTGGCGCAGGAGCGGCTCAAAGTGTTCGAGCGGCATCGTGTCATAAGCGGGATCGAAGG
>JGIcombinedJ21911_10000801_pt1 | contig 10571 bp, 10 predicted proteins | sample BarGraNGADG00211_FD_21911 | JGI IMG/M metagenome (IMG submission 21911)
CGTATAGCGGCAGCGTCATCGTGGCGTGGCCGGGCCCGCCGCCGGTGAGGGTGTAGAGCAGGTCGACGTTGTTGAACTCCCAGACCGCGCGCAAGAGGGTCGAGAGGATGATCGCGTTACGAAGATGCGGCAGCGTGATCGACCAGAACTTCCGGATCCGTCCGGCGCCGTCCACCTCCGCGGACTCATAGAGATCGCCGGAGATCGACTGAAGGTCCGCAAGGATGAGGATCGCAAAGAACGGCACGCCCCGCCAAAGCTCCGCCAGAACGGCCGCCCAGAATGCTGAGTTGCTGGCGATGAGGGGGCTCGTCCCGTAGCTACCGATGCCAAAGTCGGCGAGGTAGCGCCCGAAACCGGTCGTCGGGTTGTAGATCAACAACCAGATGGTCGTCGTCAGGACGCCAGAGACCGCCCACGGAGAGAAGACGAGCGCACGCGCGAGCGCGCGGCCGACAAAGCTCTCATTGATCACGATCGCGAGAGCGAGGCCGAAGATGAGCTGCAGGACCACCTCGACGACGACCCACTTCGACGTGAAGACCAACGAGTTCCAGAACAACGGGTCGGCAGACATCTGGCGGTAGTTGTCCAGCCCGGCGAAGCCGTTGGTCCAGGGTTTGGTGACGTTGTAGTGGTACAGGCTGAAGTAGACGACGTTCCCGATCGGGTAGATCAGGAACACGCCCAGGGCCACCACTGTTGGGGCGATCAGCGCGTACGGGGTCCACCGGTCTCTCCGTCGTCGTCGCGGTCCGCGTGGGGCGCCGATGCGCGCTGGCGGGGCACCTGCCTCGAGCACTGCCATGTGCGTCTCCAGTCATTGAGGCGACTTTGCCTCGGAAACCGATTTCTCACATTGAACGCGATCATCGGGGCTGCGTCAAACTGCGACCTGATTGACAAGCCTCAGAACGCATAGTCTCCGAGAGACCGGTTGCTGAGCGTCGGCCCTATCCACCGCAAAGGGAGATCGAAGATGCCCTCCACCCAGTCCGAGGCACCCGCAGTACGCCGGCGCTATGCCGTTGTCGGCACGGGATGGCGAGCCGGGATGTATCCCGTCGATGACGTACTCACTCAACGCCTGCTGTCCGGGGGAGGGGTACCGGGCGGCGATCAACGGGACCGAAGGGCGGCGCGAGCTCATCGGCGTCGGCGCCAACGAGTCCCTGATCACGAGGCAACCGGTGCATTTCGAAAGGCTGGGTGTCGACCTCGACGCGGGGTTGGAGGTTACTCCCGCCTCGGCGACCCATCGAGGACCGCAACCCTGAGGTTCCTCGCCGTGCCGTACCCCGATCGGGACCGGGGTGCGCTAGCTCACGAGCAGATACGTGGCTGAGACGGTCGTCAGACCCAGGACGAGCCGGTCGAAGAGCTTCTGATTGATCCGACGGGCGACACTGCGGCCGACCAGTGCCCCGATGACGACCGCGGGCGCCAGGAGCAGGTCGAGCCGTAGGGACGNGAGGCTGATGAGGCCGAGCGAGACCGAGAACGGGGTCTTGGCGAGGTTGACGACGAAGAAGAACCACGCCGCCGTGCCGAGAAACCGGTTCATCGAGTATCGCGTCGCAAGGAAATATATGGACATCACTGGCCCGCCGGCGTTGGCGACCATCGTGGTGATTCCCGCGAGGACGCCGTAGCTGCCGGTCGCCAGCCAGCGCCGCCGACGCCCGGTCGAGTGGCCTGTGTGTCCGGCGACGTCCGTCGTCGCCGTCCCGCGGGCAGCCTCCAGCCCGGATCGGTTCGGGCCCCTCGTCGCGGTGGCTCGCCGCACGAGCGTTACCGCGACGAGCCCGAGGAGGATCACACCGATGACCCGGCGGACGGTGCCGTCGTCGGCGGCCGCCAAGAAGAACGTGCCGAACAGGACGCCTGCAAGCACCGGTGGCACCAGTCGGCGTAGCGTCGCCCAATCGGCGTGCACGTGGTAGGTCCATACAGCGAAGAGGTCCCCGAGGATCAGCAGGACCAGCAGTGCGCCCGTCGACTCCTTCGCGGGCAGCACGGCTGCGAAGATAGCGACGGCGATGGTGCCGGCGCCGGGCATTGCGGTCTTGCTCAGGCCCACTAGCGACGCCGCGAGGGCGAGGAGCGAGAAGTCCACGAGCGAGAATTCCAGGAGTGAGGGCGCAGGCATCCGCCTGAGCGTGTCACGATCTGCGGCAAAGAGCGCACGTCGGCGAACAGTCTTTCGCCCCCGCCTCTTTGAGGGTGCGCTTCGCGGAGGTCTTGCTCCCACGCGTGCGCCCCATCGCGCGGGTCCGGCCATCGGGGTCCCGAACCAGGACCCGAGCCCGGGAGGCGTGGGCGACAGCCATCGGACTCCGACACTCTCCTGCCTCGGACTTGACAGGCCCGTCATCTGTCTGCATAGTGGTGAAATCGATTTCAGAAATCGATTTCACAAAGGCGTGAAGGGTATCCGATGGCCAGGATCAGCGATGTTGCGAAGCGGGCAGGCGTGTCTCCCGCCTCTGTTTCGCGGCACATGTCCGGTGGCAAGGTCGGCGGGGCGGAACGCATCGATGCGGCCATCAAGGACCTGAACTACCGGCCCAATCGGTTCGCTCGAGGACTTCGCTCCGGACGGCACAGCTGTGTAGGCGTGATCGTCCCGGATATCACCAATCCTCTGTTTGCCGCACTGGTGGATGGCATCGAGTCGGTGTTCGCCGCCGACAACATCCGGGTCCTGCTGGCCAACAGCAAAGAGGACCCGGTCCATGAGGCCGCCCTGGTCGCCGACCTCGCATCCAGGACGGACGGACTAATCCTGATCCCGCCGATCGAAACCGATCCTGTGCTGGACCAGCTTGCGCTGGTAGGGATCCCCGTGGTCCTGGTGGACCGGGTGCTGAGCACCGGCCCCGACGTCGACTTCGTGGTTGTGGACAACCGCCATGGGGCCCAGCTCGCGGCGGAACACCTGATCTCGTTGGGGCACATCGAGATCGCGGTCATCAGCGGTCCCCTGTCCAGCTTTCCGGGACGTGAGCGGCATGAAGCCTTCCTGCAGACCCTCTCCGACCGCGGCCAGCCGGCACGGCCTGAGCACGTGCGTCTGTCGGACTTCCGCGTCGAAGGCGGCTACAAGTCCATGGCCAGCCTCCTTGACGAGCAGATCCCGCCGACGGCGGTCTTCTGCGCCAACAACCTGATCTCCATTGGCGCATTGCGACTGCTCAGGGATCGCGGAGTCGCCATCCCAGACGAGATGTCGGTCGTCGGGTTCGACGACCTCGATCTCAGCGAGTTGCTGAACCCACCGCTGACTGTCATTGACCGGGCGACGTTCGCTCTCGGGTCGAACGCGGCAGAGCTGCTCCGCGCTCGACTGGCCACACCTGATCGGCAACAGCAGCACCTGACTCTTCCGGTCCAGCTGGTCGTCCGCGGGTCAACCACCGCGCAGACCGGCGGACGCCGTCCACGCAAGTCATCACCAGGTGCGAGCGCCGGTTGAAGCTCGATCCGGCCGCGCACCCGCGGGTCCTTGAACCACGTCCACAGGAGTTGGGAATCATCGTGACAACAGTTGCCTCCAAGGTCGTCGTCGTCGGCAGCATCACCGCTGACGTCACTGCGTTCGGCCGTCGACTTCCCGTGCCAGGTGAGACCGTCATCGGTGAGTCGTTCACCCTCGTGCTCGGCGGCAAGGGCGCCAACCAGGCGCTGGCCGCGGCTCGAGCCGGCGGCTCCTCGACGATGATCGGCTGTGTCGGTGACGACCTCTTCCGCGACACCGTTCTTGGCGGCCTGCGCGATGGCGGGGTCGATACGAGCGCGGTCACGACGGTGGCCGGCCCGACTGGTGTGGCACACATCCGGGTGGATATCGACACCGGCCAGAACGACATCGTCATCGTCCCGCTCGCGAACTCCTCGCTGACTCCAGATCTTGCGGAGCGGCAGCTGCGCGAGGTGGCTAGGAGCGGCGACGTGCTGCTGCTGCAGCTGGAGATCCCGCTGGAGACCGCGTTCCGAGCGGCAGTCGTCGGCCGTGAGCTGGGGATGATCGTGGTCCTTGATCCCGCTCCGGCGGCGAGCCTCCCGGACGAGATCTGGTCCTTCGTGGACGTCGTCACGCCCAACGAGTCCGAGGCAGCAGTGCTGACCGGGATCACCGTCTCCGACGACGCCACCGCGGCAGTCGTGGGTCAGTGGTTCCTGGATCGGGGTGTTCATGCGGCTCTCATCACCCTGGGCGAGAAGGGGGTCGTAGAGGTCAATGAGACGGGAGTACACAGCCGATCCGCGCCAACGGTGGATGTCGTCGATACGACGGCGGCGGGTGACGCCTTCGCGGGCAACCTGGGCGCAGGGCTCGCGAACGGGCTTACCTGGGACGAATCAGTGAGCCGCGGCATCCACGCGGGCGCGCTGGCCGTGACCGTGGCAGGTGCCAGCACGAGCCTGCCGACCACCGACGCCGTCGATGCCTTCATCGGCGCTGTGAACCATGACCGGGAGGCCAGCCGTGCGTAGGAACTCAGGCACTCTGAACTCGCAGCTGTCGCGGGTCTTTTCCGAGCTGGGACACACCGATCAGGTGGTCGTCACCGATGCCGGACTGCCCATCCCGCGGCAGGTCGAACGTGTCGATCTCGCATTGGCAGAGGGGATCCCCGGCTTCCTGCAGGTGCTGGACCAGACGCTCGCGGAGATTGCCATCGAGGGTGCCGTGGCCCCAGCCGAGATCGAGCAGCACAGCCCGGAGATGCTCGCCGCAATACGTGAGCGTCTTGACCGCCTCGGTGTCGAGCTGACCCTGGTGCCGCACGTGGAGTTCAAGAAACGCAGCGGCGATGCTCGCGCTGCCGTCCGGTCCGGTGAGTTCACCCCCTACGCCAACGTCATTCTGACGTGCGGTGTCGTGTACTAGGAGCGATGTCCATGCAGGTCAAGTTGCGGGGGATCCGCAAGCAGTTTGGTGAGAATGAGGTCCTGAAGGGGATCGACCTCACCGTCAACGGTGGTGAGGTCGTGGCACTGCTCGGCGAGAACGGGGCCGGCAAGTCCACGCTGACCCGGGTCATCTCCGGTGCCTACCAGGCCAACGGGGGCACCGTGGAGATCGACGGGTCCCTGGTTGCCTTTCACAAGCCACAGGACGCGATGAAGGCTGGGATCCAGGTCATCTACCAGGAGTTCAGACACAACCTCTTCCCGCAGCTCACGGTTGCCGAGAACCTGTATGCCGGCGACAGGTCGGGTCGTCACGGCCGACTGTGGAGCAACCGGGTAAAGATGCAGAAAGACGCCGACGAGCTACTCAAGAGCATCGGTATGGCGATGAGTCCCAGCGCCCTCGTCGGTGGTCTCTCGGTCCCGCAGCAGCAGATGCTGGCGATCGCCAAGGCGATCGGTGAGGACGCGAGCATGGTCATCTTCGACGAACCGACAGCTGCGCTCGACCAGGCGGAGTCGGAGGCCTTGTTCGCACAGGTGCGTCGCCTGCGCGACGAGGGTGTGGCGATCATCTACATCTCGCATCGGCTCACCGAGGTGTTCGGCCTGGTGGACCGGCTGGTGGTGCTGCGGGACGGCGTCGTCGCGCTGGAGACGATCCCGGACAAGAGCAGCGAGCGCGAAGTTGTGGCGGCGATGGTAGGCCGGGCGGTGGAGAACTTCTACCCGAAGGAGCAACACGCCACCGACCACACAGTGCTGCAGCTGAGGGGACTGAGTAGCGCCGGTCATTTCTTCGACGTCGACCTGCAGGTTCATTCCGGCGAGGTCCTGGGGATCGGTGGTGTTCAGGGGTGTGGCAAGGGCAGCCTGCTGCGCAGCCTCTATGGGTTGCTGCCGGTCACCGGCGGCGAGGTCCTGCTCGAGGATGTCGCGTTTCGGCCAACGACTCCCCGGGCGGCCATCGCCTCAGGACTCTGCTATCTGACACCCGACCGCCAGAACGAGGGACTGGCGTTGCAGCAATCGATCGCCCGCAACATCTCGATGGCCACCCTCGACGCCATCACCTCCGTGGGGCTGGTCAACGCGAAGGCCGAAGAGGCCCGCGGCGAGAAGATGCGGTCCGCCCTGGACATCAAGGCCCGTTCGGTGAACACCGCCGTGTCGGCACTGTCCGGCGGTAACCAGCAGAAGGTCCTGCTGGGACGTTGGCTGATGGCCGACCCCAAGGTGCTGTTGATGGAAGAGCCGACCCGCGGGGTCGACGTCGGCGCCAAGGCCGAGATCTACCGGGTCATCAACGAACAGACGTCCCGCGGGGTCGCCATCGTCCTGGTCTCCTCCGATCTTCCCGAGCTCGTCGAGATGAGCGACCGGGTGATCGTCATGCGCGAGGGTCATGTCGTTGCTGAGCTCGCGGGCAACGACATCAGCCAGGAGTCCGTCCTTCACCATGCTCTGGAGAGTGCAGCGTCATGAACCGTCTGTCAGCCCTTGCCCTGCAGCTTCGCGCCGTGTGGATGCTCCTGGGCGTGGCCCTCATCCTCTTCATTGCGACGCCGTACTTCTTGACCTCGTCCAACTTCATGGCGATCGCCCTGACCGCATCCATTACGGCTCTGCTCGCGATCGGCGAGACGTTCGTGATCATCCTTGGTGAGATCGACCTGTCCGTCGGAGCGATGCTCGGGTTCACCGCGGTCATCACGGCGATGGTGCTCCCGCACGCTGGTCTCGCCATGGGTCTGCTTGCCGGGCTGGGAGCCGGCGCAGGCGCCGGACTGATCAACGGACTCCTGGTCACGAAGGTCAACATGCCTTCGTTCATCGCGACGCTCGCCTCGCTGTCCATCCTGTCCGGCCTCACGCTCTACTTCACCAAGGGCAATCCGGTCAGTGTCAGCTCGGACGCATTCCGGCTCATCGGAACGGGCCGCATCCTCGGGGTGCCCGTACCGATCTGGATCCTTCTGGTCTGCGCGGTCGTCTTCGGAATCCTGTTGGCGCGCAGCCGCTTCGGGCGTCAGGTCTACGCCACGGGAGACAACTTCGAGGCGGCGCACCTGTCCGGAATGCCGGTCGACCGGGTGAAGGTGGCGGCGTTCGTGATCTCTGGAGTCCTCGCGGGCATCGCCGGGTTCATCCTCGCGGCGCGACTCGGGACCGCCCAGCCGTCGGCCGGCAAGGGCCTTGAGCTGACTGCCATCGCCGCAGTGATCATCGGCGGTACCAGTCTCTTGGGCGGCCGGGGCGCTGTCGTGGGAACGGTGATCGGAGCTCTCCTGCTCGGCACTATCGACAACGGTCTGAACCTGCTTGACGTCTCGCCATTCCTGCAGGACGTCGTCAAAGGCGCAGTGATCCTCTTCGCGGTCTTCATCGACCGCAACGCCGGTCCGATCCGGATGATCGTCCAGTCGCTCAAACGCGTGGTTCCAGGAACTTCGGCGACGAAGGAGTCAGCTCCCAATCGATGACCCCCGATCCGCGACGACCGCGAAGGTCCCAGACGGACTTCCGAACTCAATCCCGACCCTGCAGAAAGGCATGAACCATGCGTAAGAAGACCCTTGTCACGATGGCTGTCGTGACGGCCATGGCGCTGTCACTCGCGGCCTGTAACCGGACAAGCCCATCGGACACGGCGACCAGTGGCGCCAAGTCCGCCAAGTCCGCCACGCTGGTGATCAGCACCCTCAACAACCCCTTCTTCGTCTCTGTGGCTGACGGCGCCAAAGCCAAGGCGAAGACCTTGGGCATGAAGATCGATGTCCAGAACGCGAACAACGCTGATCAGGCATCGCTGGACATGGCCAGTGCGGCTCTGAACAAGAAGCCGTCAGTGCTCATCATCGACCCTGTCTCGAGCGCGTCCGGTGGCTCGATCGTCACGCTGGCAAACACGGCGGGCGTGCCCGTCGTTGCGTTCGACCGGATGCCGGAGGGTGGGGACCTCAAGGCGTTCATTGGCTATGACGCCATTCAGGCCGGCAAGAACGGCGCCAAGGCCCTCGGCGAGGCACTGGGCGGCAAAGGCAAGATCGTTGAGATACAGGGAATCATGGGCACGAGCGTCGCTCAGGAGCGCAGCAAGGGCTTCAACGAGGGCATCAAGGCATTCCCTGGCATCAAGATCGTCGCGACCCAGCCCGCGGAGTTCGACCGGGGCAAGGCGCTCAACGTCATGACCAATGTCCTGCAGTCCAACCGCGCCATCGACGGCGTCTACGCCGCCAACGACGAAATGGCACTCGGAGTCATCGCGGCTCTCAAAGCGGCGGGTCTGACCGGCAAGGTCAAGGTCGTCGGCAACGACGGCATCGCGGACGCCGTCAAGGCGGTCAAGGCCGGCACGCTGTATGCGACCAACGCTGAGTCCCCGTTTGCGCTCGGTTCCGAAGTCATGGCTCTGGCAGCCAAGGTGGCCAACGGCGAGAAGGTTGAGAAGAACAAGGTCCTCCAGGGCTTCCTGGTGAAGACGGCAGACGTCCCGTCGTACTGCAAGAAGCTGGCCGATCTGGGCGACACGGCCACCTGCAAGTAGCTCCGCCTCTTCTGGCGGCCGCCCCCCGCAAGGGACAGCGCAAGTTGGTGCGCCCCGCAGGCCGGGGCGCACCAACTCCGCTTTGGAGAGATGCGGCAGACTCACAAGGGATCGCCTGCCGATCAAGTGCAACCTCAATCAGAGCCAGCCGTCATTGAATTCCACATGGCGTGGCCTGGTAGCGCCAGCCCGCAACGTCAAGGAGCAGATGTGAAGACACGACGAATCGCCGATCTCGAGGTCAGTGCGATCGGTCTGGGTTGCATGCCCATGTCCATCGAGGGTCGGCCCGAAGATGCCCGCTCGATCGCGACCATCCATGCCGCTCTCGACGAGGGTGTGACCCTCTTCGATACTGCGGACGCCTACCACCTGGGCGCCGACGAGGTCGGCCACAACGAGTCCTTGATCGCCCGGGCGGTTGCCTCGTGGGGTGGCGACACGTCGAACGTGCTGGTCGCCACCAAGGGCGGGCACCGGCGCCCCGGCGACGGAACCTGGCACGTCGACGGCCGGCCCGAATACCTCAAGGCGGCGGCGGAGGCATCGCTGAGACGGCTCGGAGGCGACGCGATCGGCCTCTACCACTTTCACCGCCCGGACCCCAAGGTGCCGTTCGCGGACTCCGTGGGCGCGATCCGTGACCTCCTCGATGCCGGTACGATCCGCCTCGCGGGTGTCTCCAACGCGAACCCCGACCAGATCCGGTTCGCCCGCGAGATCCTGGGTGGGCGCCTTGTCTCCGTGCAGAACCAGTACTCGCCGGCGTTCCGCAGTAGCGAGCCGGAGCTCGAGCTGTGCGACGAGCTCGGCATCGCGTTCCTGCCATGGAGCCCGCTGGGCGGGATCGCCTCGGCCTCCGCTCTCGGCGACCGCTTCGCGCCGTTCCAACAGGTCGCCGATGCGCGCGGCGTGAGCCCGCAGGTCATCTGCCTCGCCTGGCAACTGGCGAAGTCACCGCACGTGATCCCCATCCCCGGGGCTTCACGGCCGGAGAGCATCCGCGATTCGGTTCAAGCGGCGGATGTCGCGATGTCGGCTGAGGAGCTCGCCACGCTCGACGGAGCCTGAGCGGGGTGAGGCCTTCCTCGAACAACTGGTCGAGGAGGGCCGGCTTCACATCGACGACTTCGGGACCGGGTACTCCTCCCTCGAGACTCTGCACCGGTTCCCGGTGGACGCTTTCAAGATCGACCGTTCGTTCATCCGAAGTCTGACGAGCACGGACAATGGTGCCGAGCTGATCTCCGCCCTCGTGGCGCTGGGCAAAGCGCTGGGCCTGGCCGTGGTCGTGGAGGGTGTCGAGACCAGCGAACAGCTCACATTCCTGCGGGAGATCGGCTGCGCGGCCGGCCAGGGCTACCTGTTCATGCTCGCTGTCACGGGCGATCGTGCCGCGGACCTGCTAGGACACTCCCTGTGCGCAGAGGGTCCTGACGTGGCCCCGGCGCAGCCCATTCGGCTCGTGCCACCGGCTGTCGATGCCAAGTGACGAGCAGCCCCGGCCGCGCACTCCATCCAGTGGGAAAGCTCTGGCTCGGCGTAGCGACAGCGTGGTGTTGACGAAGCGGCATGGGGGGCTTGTGCGTCCCCGTGCCCGCAGTCGCCGACGTTTGTCGGTGGCCAGGCGGCGCACTCCCACGCGCGGTCAACTGGTATCACTTCTTGTCGGTCGACCCTTGGGCGGCGCGGGTGGTTGAGAGATTCCGCGGCACCGTAGGCTGAGCGAAGTCGAACGAGAGGACTTCATGCAACCCCAGCTCATAGCCGGTCGCTATCGCGTGTTGCGAGCCATCGGGCGTGGGGGCATGGGCACCGTGTGGTTGTGCCGTGACGAGGTCCTCGGTCGCGAGGTCGCGGTCAAGCAGATCGGCGCGCTGCCCGGCGAGTCGGCCACCGAGACCAAGCGCGCCATGCGCGAGGCTCGTTCGGCCGCCGCGCTCAACCACCCCAACGCCGTCGCCGTCTACGACGTGGTCGACCATGGCGGCCGGCCCTGGCTGGTCATGGAGTACGTCGAGGGCCAAACCCTCGCCGACGAGATCTCGCGCGACGGACAGCTCTCGCCGCAGAGGGTCGCCGACATCGGCGCCCAGCTGGCTGG
>JGIcombinedJ21911_10000806_pt1 | contig 10530 bp, 6 predicted proteins | sample BarGraNGADG00211_FD_21911 | JGI IMG/M metagenome (IMG submission 21911)
AAACCTGGAATTTAAGAACATCTGCTATCAGGAATATTAACGAGAAAAAACACATTGCTATACCTGCTGTATACAAGACGTATGAGCTCGTCCACAAAGGCTTATTTATAGGGAAGATTATGTTCCATATATATCCGAGACCTGTAGCAGCAGTACCTAAAAGGATAATCTTTAAAACTGTTTTTCCGTTTGCAGAACGCTTAACTGTCATTCCTCCGACAAAATAGCCGACAATCAGAGTACAAACTGCCGGAATGGTACCCAGTATACCTTCAGGATCGAAGGGAATGCCAAATCCTTTATAAAGATGGTTTTTACCAAATAAGGCTACATCTGCTTTAAGAGCAAAATTGCCTTCAGGACTGTAAGGATCATTACCACCGAAAAAGGCCAGTAATCCCCAGTAAATCAGTAACAGAGCTGCAATTATTATCCACAGGTACTCACGTTTGATTGTCAGGCAGATAATAGCACCAATACCGTAAGCCAGCGCAATACGCTGAAGTACTCCCATTATTCTGAGAGTCGAATAATCTCTTATAAAGTATGGAAAGATTGTAAGGAATAAACCAGTAGCGAAAATAGTTACCGTCCGTCTGAATATTCTGGTCATTGAGCCTCCATTAATCTCATGTCCGTATTTTTTAAGAGAATAGTATGCTGAAATACCTGCGATAAAAAGAAAAAACGGAAAGACGAGGTCAGCCGGAGTACAACCATTCCATTTTGAATACTTCAATGGAGAATAAACGAATTCCCAACTTCCGGGATTATTTACGATAATCATAAAAGCTACTGTTATTCCTCTGAAGATATCAAGAGAAACCAACCTGCCACTACTCTTTGCCATAGATGAAGCCTGATATAATCCGGTAAAAATAATAATTAAAGATGATTTAAAGTGTTGAGAAATGGTGGAGGTGTCAGAAGTTATATTTGTTAAAAGAGTTGGGTGTTTTAACTTTTCCCTTTGTGTTACATTGTGTTGAACTTTGTGTTACTTTGTGGTTCAAAGAATTATTTTAATAACCCCTGGGAATATATAAACCATGCAATTAAGAAACCTGTTTATAATTCTGTTTTTAACATTACTCTCACTTATTCCTGTTAAATCACAAAACACCGAACCCCCGTTTTTAAAATATATGAACCATCCATGGGTTGATTCNGTAATGAAAACCCTTACACTTGATGAGCAGATAGCACAATGCATCTGGATAGCAGGTTATTCAAACAGAGATGTCTCGCATGAAGTTGAGGTTAGTGATATAATCAGGAAGTATGGAATCGGTGGTATTGTTTTCTTCCAGGGAACAGCTGCAAAACAGGCAGAATTGACCAATTATTACCAGACAATTTCNAAGGTACCTCTCCTAATATCACTTGATGCTGAGTGGGGAATCGGCATGAGGTTAGAAAATGTTGATAAGTTCCCTTTTCAGATGACAATGGGTGCAATACAAAATGATTCACTCATTTATAAGTTCGGAAAAGCAGTTGCAGCTCAGTTCAAAAGACTCGGAATGCAGGTAAACTTCGCACCTGTTCTGGACATTAACGTTGATCCCCGGAACCCGGTAATAAACTTTCGTTCATTCGGTGAAAACAAACAAAAGGTAACATCGAAAAGCATTATGTATATGAAGGGATTGCAAGACAATGGCGTCCTCGCAACCGGGAAACATTTTCCCGGGCATGGTGACACAAATGTTGATTCACACCTCGATTTGCCATTAATAGCCAATTCCCGCTCAAGACTGGACAGTATAGAGTTGTATCCTTTTCGAAAGCTTATCAGTGAAGGGATTGGAAGCATAATGGTTGCACATCTCAGTTTGCCCTCACTCGACACTACAACAGGCCTGCCATCAACCCTTTCCCATGTTATTATCAATGACCTTCTCAAGAATGAGCTGGGATTCAAAGGATTAGTGGTTAGCGATGCAATGAATATGAAGGCTGTGACAAAGTTTTTTAAGCCCGGAGAAGCCGATGCTAAAGCTCTTGAAGCCGGAAACGATGTTGCAGAGTTTGTAACGGATGTGGAGGCTGCAATACGGGAAGCAAAGAACTATATCTCCCTGAAAAAACTTACAAATGATAATATCGCTCTTAAGTGCAGGAAAGTACTGGCCCTTAAATACTGGTCGGGATTAAATAAACTCCATACAATAAATAAAGAGAATATTGACAAGGAGTTATCTTCAATGACATCCAAAGCATTAATACGTGAACTTTATGCAAATGCATTAACCGTTCTCAACAATAACCAGAATATTATTCCTGTAAGAAATCTACAGAATATTAAGATCGCCACAATAGCAATTAACAGAAACAATATCTCTGTGTTTCAGAGAAGAATTGCAGATTATTTTCCTGCCGATCATTTCTTCATTGATCCCTCTGATACTGCAGCAAGTAATAAGTTGTTAAAAAAACTCTCCTTATATGACCTGGTAATTGTGGGAGTTTTTGGTCTTGATCAACGACCCAATTTTGGATTCGGAGTAAAACCTGAGCTGAATCATTTCCTTGAAAAACTAATTACAAATACTAAAACAATAATAACTTGGTTTGGCAATCCTTACGGAATTGATAAAGCTGGAAGTCTACAGGATGCGGAAGGGCTCATCCTTGCTTACCAGGAAAATGAATTTACAGAAGATCTTTCAGCTCAACTTATATTCGGAGGTATCGGGGCACTCGGTTCTCTTCCTGTTACAATAAACAAAAAATGGCTTTCTGATTATGGAATTATGACTCCCGGGCATATAAGGCTCCAATATGGGATCCCGGAAAGTGTCGGGATGTCATCAGAAACACTCAATAATAAAATTGACTCTATTGTGAGCACGGGACTAACGGCTAAAGCATTCCCGGGATGTGTGGTTATGGCTGCCAGAAAGGGAGTTGTTGTGTTCCGGAAAACCTATGGATTTCAAACCTATGACAATCGTATTGCAGTAAAGGAAGATGATCTGTACGATCTGGCATCGGTTACAAAGGTATCTTCAACACTGGCTGGCCTGATGATTCTCAACACCGAAGGAAAATTCTCGCCTGATAAAACTTTAGGTTATTATCTTCCCGATTTCAGAAGAACCAATAAGGGGAATATTGTTTTAAGAGATTTTCTGACTCACCAGGCCGGACTCATACCTTATATACCCTTCTGGAAAGAGACTCTTAAAAAGAATGGAAAGTTCAGGCATAACACATTTGATTGTAAATACAGTAAAAAATATCCTCTGGAGGTAGCACATGGCCTCTATATCTATAAGAATTACAGGAAGAAGATTATCAGGGAGATAAAAAGGAGTCCCCTTGGTGAAAAGAAATACGTTTATTCGGATCTTGCATTTATTATAGCTCCTGAGATTATAGAAAAATTAACGGGACAAAAATGGTATGATTTCGTGACAGACAGTATTTATAAGAAAATCGGAGCTTTCGATATAGGATTTAATCCATATCTGAAATACCCTTTAATCAGAATAGTTCCTACAGAATATGATTCACTCTTCAGAAAACAGTTGTTATGGGGTACGGTTCATGATGAGGGTGCCGCTATGCTGGGTGGAATATCGGGGCACGCAGGGCTATTTTCAACTGCAAATGATCTTGTAAAATTAATGGAACTCTATCGAAGAATGGGTGAATATGGCGGGCAACAACTGATCGGCAGGAATATCATGGAAGAATACACAAGAGTTCAGTTTCCTGAGAATAAAAACCGCAGAGGTTTAGGATTTGATAAGCCGCTGCTGAATAATTCCCAAATTTCACAAAAAGAAGCCTATCCGACAAGAAGTGCCTCACCATCCAGTTTTGGACATTCAGGCTATACAGGAACATTTGTTTGGGTCGATCCGGAATACGACATTACATTTGTCTTTCTATGCAACAGGGTTTACCCGACAAGAAACAACAATCTTTTGACTGATATGAATATAAGGTCTGAAATACTTCAGACGATTTATGATTCAATAATAAAAACCAGACTGTAAAAACAATCTGGTTTATTGTGCCCAGAACAAGACTCGAACTTGCACACCCTTGCGAGCACCAGCCCCTCAAGCTGGCGTGTCTACCAATTTCACCATCTGGGCGAGATGGGNTTGTGCCCAGAACAGGACTCGAACCTGCACATCATTACTGACACTAGTCCCTGAAACTAGCGCGTCTACCAATTTCGCCATCTGGGCGGTAAAAGATAGCGGCTGCAAAAATATAAATAAAAATGAAATATAAGAAAAAAGATTAAAAAAGGTTTTTAATTCATTTGTTGCTCGTTGCAGGTTACTCGTTGCTTATTTTACGTCCATGGAACCAGTAACCAGTAACCAGCAACATTTTCACCTTAGGGTATTAACTAGCTTAATATGATTTGTCTCTTCAAAATACTTGAAATAGTAGTAGAGTTTGTAGTTAATATCCAAACCATAATCAGTATTAAAATTATAATCTATGTAAGTATCGTACAAGCCTTTATTGCTCGCAGTCAGATAACGCAAGTTCCATTCGGCGACATAAAAAAGGTTTTTTAGGGCATAATACTCATTGGAGTAAAATTCTTTTGCCGGTTTTGTCACCAGCCATGTGTCAAAACCCGGATCCATAATTATCAGTCGGTATTCCAGGCTGTCAACAGAAGTCGTGTCTGCTTTTATTCTCTCCCTCTCCCTTTTTTTCTGACTGAATCCATTTGTCTGAATTGCAGCCAGAATAACCAATATGATAAAAACAGTTTTCTTCATTTTGTATCGTTTTAATTTAAACTGTTAAATAATTTATATGTTAACAAAAAATATACCAATTAAATACTCTATATTAATTAAAAGTATATTTTTGCTCTCAAATTATATATTCATGAACAAACTGATAAAAAGGTTTTTTTGGTATATTAATCATCTGTACAACAGGTCTTCATTATCTTTATCCAGAAATTTTGTACTTTAAAAGATATACGGACCTGCAAAAAGATGCAGGTTTTTTTTTAATAAATTACTTTTATGAAAATAATGAAATTTGGGGGAACGTCAGTCGGAAACCCCGACAGGATGAAAGCGCTGATACCTTTAATAAATGACGATGAGAGAAAGATCGTTGTGTTGTCAGCTATGTCGGGAACCACAAACAGTCTGGTAGAAATAGCCGATCTGTTATATGCCGGCAATATAAATGAAGCATCGGATAAGAATAACAATCTCAGGTCGAAATATCATCAGGTAGTTGATGAACTTTTTACTAGCGAGAATATTAAAAAATCAGGGCACGGACTTATCGATTCACATTTTGAATATATAAGGAATTTTACACTCAGGGTATTTACCAAACTTCAGGAAAAAGCAATCCTGGCTCAGGGAGAACTTATTTCAACTTCACTGTTCCATCTTCTGCTGCAGGAAATGAATATAAAGTCAGTTCTTTTGCCTGCCTTAAGCTTTATGAGAATTGACAAAGATGGAGAACCTGATGCTTTCTATATTAAGGAAAATATCAGCAGAGAACTTAAAAAACATAAATCTGAGAAATTAATTATTACACAAGGATTTATATGCCGGAATGCATATGGAGAGATCGATAATCTTAAACGCGGAGGAAGTGATTTTACGGCATCGTTAATAGGAGCAGCGGTAGAAGCTTCTGAAATTCAGATCTGGACTGATATAAACGGGTTTCATAATAATGATCCCAGATTTGTTGAGAACACAAAGGTGATACGCGAAATATCTTTCGATGAAGCAGCCGAACTAGCCTATTTCGGAGCAAAGATACTTCATCCGTCAAGTGTTAATCCTGCCCGTGAAAAGAACATCCCCGTGAGGCTCAAAAACACAATGGAACCAGATGATATTGGTACCCTGATCACATCTGAATCAAAGCTCCAGGATTATAAAGCAGTCGCAGCAAAAGACGGAATATCGGTATTAAGGATCAGGTCCGACAGGATGTTAATGGCTTATGGATTCCTTCGCAAAGTATTTGAGATCTTTGAAGCTTACCGGACACCAATCGATATGATTACTACATCAGAGGTTGCTGTTTCAATCACAATCGACAATCCTGAGTTCATCAAACAGATTGCAAAAGACCTGAATGAACTTGGAACAGTGGAAGTTGAAGAAAATCAGACAATTGTATGTGTTGTAGGTGATTTTCGCACTGAACGGACAGGCTCGGCACCCGAAATATTTGAAGCATTGAACACCATTCCTCTTAAAATGATATCGTACGGTGGAAGTCCAAATAGTCTATCTCTTCTTATCGATTCATCCAACAAAATTGAAGCTTTAAAATTACTCAGTAAACATCTTTTTAAATAAAGAAATGATTAATAATAAATCCATAGAAAAATTCAGAAAAATTGAAACTCCCTTTTATTACTATGATCTTGATGTTTTAAGATCTACTCTTGAAAGTGTAAAAAAAGAGTCAGACAATTCCGGATATAAAGTTCATTATGCAGTAAAAGCAAACTCAAATCCAAGGATCCTTAAAATCATTTGTTCATATGGCTTTGGAGCCGATTGTGTCAGTTTCAATGAAATAGCCGCAGCAATTACTGCAGGTTACAGTCCTTCGGAAATCGTATTTGCAGGTGTAGGCAAAACTGATAAGGATATCAATGCTGCACTTAAAGCCAATATATTTTGTTTCAATTGTGAATCAATTCCCGAAATTGAGGTTATTGATCAGTTGGCTTCAAAACAGAACAAAACTGCTCAGATCGCTCTGAGGATCAATCCATACATCGACGCTCATACACATAAATACATAACAACAGGTATTGAGGAGAGCAAGTTTGGAATAAATACATGGGAGATTGAGGAAGTAGTGAAAAAACTTTCAGCTATGAAAAATATCAGGTTGTTAGGGATGCATTTTCATATCGGTTCTCAGATATCCCGGATGTCGGTATTTAAAAGTTTATGTGCCCGTATAAATGAGTTACAGGAATGGTTTTCCTCCCATAATATTATTTTAGAAATCGTTAATGTTGGTGGTGGCCTGGGAATCGATTATGAAAATCCTGAAAAAAATCCGAATTTCCCGGAGTATTTTTCCTTGCTGCATGAATTCATTGATCTCTTTCCCGGTCAGGTGCTACATATGGAACCCGGACGTTCAATCATAGGTCAGTGCGGAAGCCTGATTTCAAAAGTACTGTTTATTAAAAACGGCAGCAACACTCAGTTTGCTATAATAGATGCCGGAATGACCGATCTAATACGACCGGCTCTTTACCATGCTCATCATAAGATAGAAAACCTTACGTCGTCTGGAAATTTGTATCCCTACGATGTTGTCGGACCAGTCTGTGAGTCGTCTGATACCTTTGCAAAATACATGGAACTGCCCGAAACACGAAGAGGTGATATAATTGCAATAAGATCAGCTGGGGCTTATGGAGAAGCTATGGCCTCGCGATATAATCTCAGAGATCTGCCGAAAGCAGTATATTCGGATGAGATCTAAATTAAAATTGGAAAATTGATCTGAAAAAATCAACCACCTCCCCCCTTCGGAGTACTACCCGCCTAAGCGGGGCACGCTCTAGCGTGGACGGGGTGGTTAATTCCCTCTATGCTTTTTGAACCTAGTCTTTTGGTGTATTCTGTCTGATCTTACTGTGATTCACTCCATAAAAGAAATAGATACAGAATCCTATAGCCATCCAGATAATAAGTCTTAACCAGGTATCAAGAGGTAAGGCTGCCATTTGAATAAAGCATATCGATGCACCCAGAATCGGAACCAGAGGAACCCATGGTGTTTTGAAAGGACGTTCAATATCAGGTTTCGATTTTCTCAATACCATTACACTAATACAAACAATAATAAAGGCAAGAAGGGTACCGATTGAAACCAGCTCACCCAGAATGCTTATTGGAAGTATACCTGCAATGATCATAGCAACTGATCCTGTTATAATTGTGCTGATATAAGGAGTCTTGAATTTGGGGTGAACTTTGGAAAAGACAGGCGGCAATAAACCATCTTTCGACATAGAGTAGAAAATCCTTGGCTGACCAAGAAGCATAACAAGAATAACAGAACTTAANCCGGCTATTGCTGCAATTTTGACTATAGGTCGTAGCCAAAACATGCTNTTGCCCATTGCATCAACACCTACAGCTACCGGGTCAGCAACATTTAATGCGGTATAACTGACAATACCTGTTAANACAATAGCAACGAGTATATACAATACAGTTGAGATCCCCAGTGAACCCAGAATGCCAACAGGCATATCGCGCTGCGGGTTTTTTGCCTCCTGTGCTGCAGTTGAAACAGCGTCAAATCCTATATANGCAAAGAAAATAACGCCCGCACCCCTCAAAATTCCACTGATACCATATTTACCAAACTCATGAGAATAAGCCTTCAGCCAACCCCATAACCCTCCGAATTGCGATATTGGAGCAGCTTCAACTTTATTGACAGGAATAAAAGGATGCCAGTTAACTGTTTTTATGAACATTACNCCAATTGCTACAAATAAGATAATAACTGATACTTTAGTTATCACCATTATGTTATTTAAATTTGCCGATTCTTTTATCCCGATTACAAGGAGGGTTGAAAGAATTGCAACTATAAACATTGCCGGAATATTCAGAACACATGTAACATGGGCTAAGGAATCTACCTGAATACCTGAAGAGGCCAGGGTCTGTGCAAAAGTATCCGAGAGAGTTTTCCAACCCATGTCAGGTACATTAACAAGCACAGAACCCGCGGCACCGGTAAATTGAGGTGGAATAAATATATTAAGGTCTTTCAAAAAACTTACAACATACCCCGACCATCCGACTGCTACTGTTGACGCGGCAAAAAGGTACTCAAGTATAAGGTCCCAGCCGATAATCCATGCCAGAAATTCACCAAGTGTAGCATACGAATAGGTATAAGCACTCCCTGCGATAGGTATCATTGAAGCAAATTCAGCGTAGCACAAACCTGCAAAACCGCAAGCCAAACCTGAAACAACAAAAGATAAAACAATAGCGGGACCGGCATATTGAGCTGCTGCCTGGCCCGATAGTACAAAAATGCCGGCACCAATAATCGCACCAATGCCTAATGTTGTCAGATTCAGTGCTGTAAGCGTTCTCTTCAGACCACCTGATTCTTTAGATTCGCTGAATAACTGTGGAAGTGGCTTTGTTAAAAATAACCTGTTTTTTGACATATGGTTTATTTGAAAGTTTGAGATTCAACAATTATTAATACAAACGTAACTTTTTTTTTGTAAAATAAATTATAAAATTATAAAGTTAGATAACTGCTCTTTCTACTGGCTGCTTTTATATTTTTTTAACAATTAATAGTAATTTTGAATAATATATTAAACCACCAAGAATGCGCAGGTAAATTCTTCTGTTTTTTTCATTTGTACTACTATCCTGTTCTCCCGTCAGGGAATACCAGAATCTGCCTGAAGTAAGGTTTTGGGAAAAGGATATTCAGAAATTTGAATAACTTGATAAAAGTGAGAAATACCCTGAAGATGCAATTCTATTTGCGGGTAGTTCCAGTATAAGATTATGGAGCACTCTTGAAGAAGTAGGGTCATGCCATGGCGTGACCCTATCTTATGTTGTACAGATGGTTGTAGAGCCACGCCATGGCATGGCTCTAAGCTGAATTGGATTATTTCTTTACACTGCGGTTATATAAATCCTGCCAGTTTTCAGTTCCTGAATCAGATACAGGCTGTTTCTTATCAGCAGCTTTCCTTTCCNGTTTTTTGATTACATATTCCCTGGCTCCGGCCGCTGCTCCTTTAGTGTGAGTGACAACATCAACATATGCAATGAACCAGGTAATTCTGTGTGCCAGGACCTCAGGTGTCCTTATAAAACCTACATCTTCGCTGGCAAGAGTATAATTATCATGCGTTGCTTCCCATACATCAACATAGTACACAAACGGATCGAGATCGGAAAATACGGCAGTTCCATTTGCGTCAGTGAATCCTTCTACAACGGTGTTTTGCTGATTATTCCAGTCGGAAAGAGTCGGATAGAGTATTATTCTTGCATCAGGAACCACATTACCGTTTCCATCTGCCGTCCATTCCCTGACTTCAATTTCCAGAAGGGTGGGAATANCGACATTCAATGTGAGGCTCGACATATCAGAATGTCCCCCTCTGGAAGAGGCAGTTAATTTAACTTCGAAAGTACCGGTTGAAGTAAAGGTATGTAGCGGATTACTCTCATTTGAGATATAACCATCACCAAAATCCCATTCAAAATTATCACTATTGTGAGAGTTGTTGTTAAAGGCCACCGGCTGACCAACTACCGGTTCATTGGTATCAATGGAGAAAGAGGCTACCGGTGTTTTTTCACAAGAGAACAGAATTAACGGAAGCGCCAGAAAGATGTAAATTATTCTTTTCATTTTATATTTTATTAGTTGTTTAGAAATCATTTTTCAAAATACGTGCCAACTTTCAACAAAGACAATTTTTTAAGTATGAAGATGCATCTTTTATCCAAATTAAGGTTGAGGTTGAGG
>JGIcombinedJ21911_10000809_pt1 | contig 10517 bp, 9 predicted proteins | sample BarGraNGADG00211_FD_21911 | JGI IMG/M metagenome (IMG submission 21911)
GCAGATGCTGAGACCATGACATTTCAGATACGTGAATCAGGCCTTCAACGCCGGGTGCAATTTCAACAAAAGCGCCGTAGTCAGCCATAACAACAACTTTCCCTTTTACTTTATCTCCGATTTTCATATTCGGGTCAACAGAATCCCAGGGATGAGAAGTCAACTGTTTAAGACCGAGAGCAATTCTCTTCTTATCATCATCGAAGTCAAGAATAACCACATTGAGTTTCTGATCGAGCTGTACAATTTCCTCGGGGTGATTAACTCTGCCCCATGAAAGGTCAGTGATATGAATAAGGCCATCAACGCCACCCAGGTCGATGAAAACGCCATAAGATGTAATATTTTTAACAGTTCCTTCAAGAACCTGTCCTTTTTCAAGTTTTGCGATAATTTCTTTCTTCTGTTGCTCAAGTTCAGCTTCAATAAGAGCTTTATGAGAAACAACGACGTTTTTAAATTCCTGGTTAATTTTCACAACCTTGAATTCCATTGTTTTACCAACAAATACATCATAGTCGCGAATTGGTTTGACGTCAATCTGTGAACCAGGGAGGAAAGCTTCGATGCCAAAAACATCTACGATCATTCCACCTTTTGTACGACACTTGATGTAACCTGTAATGATTTCATCTTTTTCAAGTGAAGCATTTACCCTGTCCCATGAATTAATTGCGCGTGCTTTCTTATGTGAAAGAAGGAGTTGCCCTTTTTTATCTTCCTGGCTTTCAACATAAACTTCAACTTCATCGCCAACTTTAAGATTTGGATTATAGCGGAATTCATTTAAACTGACAACGCCTTCCGATTTGTATCCTATATTTATTACGACTTCACGTAATGTCATCTGTATTACTGTTCCTATAACCACTTCATCAACTGCAACGGTAGAGAGCGTTTCGTCATAGAGGGATTCGTACTCTTTATATTTTGGTGAATTCCGGAGTTCTTCACTCTCAAAGGAGACCCAGTCGAATTCTTCTGCTGTGGCAGCAATTCGTGGTTCGGCTATTGTTTTAAATTCTTTCCCCGGTTCATCTTCCGGTTCTGTTTCCGTTTTTTTCGATCTCTTCTCTTTCTTTACTTCCGACTCGAATCCGTAATCTTCAGCTTTTGCAACTTCAGTTATCTCTTCAGCTTCAGGAGCCTCTTCTAAAATACCGGTTACAGCTTCATCCGGAGTTAATGTTTCTGTTGTAACATCCTGATCTTCATTTTTTTCTTTGATCCTTGCCCTTTTTGTTACTTTTACCGGAGCTTCGCTTTTTTCAACAACCTCCTTTTTGGTTGTTTTCTTTTTGTTTTCAGTCATAATTTTAAATTAAAAGAACTAATAATTAATAGGTTAGACATTATTTTGTATGAAAAATTGGTTGCAAAGATATGATATTTTTCAAAATCCCCACAATATTATGGGATAAATTCACACGACGTCAGGCGTCAGCCATATTGATAAAGGATGAGTCTGATGATTTTGTCAGCCTGTAATCCGTTAACTGTAGCCTGTCGTCTTAAGCCTTTCTATTCCATTCCTGAAATTTTTGTTTTTGACTTGTTATAGTATCTTTGTAAAATTGATAAACTAAATACTTTAAATACCTAAGGATTTATGAGAATTATTGTAGTAGGATCGGGTTATGTTGGTTTGGTGACAGGCGCATGTTTTGCTGAAAGTGGGGTCAATGTAACTTGTGTTGATGTAGATAGTAATAAAATACAACAGCTTAAGAATGGGACCATTCCGATTTATGAACCCGGATTAGACAGTATGGTCAGAAGTAATATTGAAAAAAAGCGACTTTCGTTTTCAACAGATATAAAAGAAGGAATTGAAGGATCGGAGGTAGTTTTTATTGCTGTAGGAACACCTCCCGGGGAAGATGGATCAGCTGACCTGAAACATGTACTTAATGTTGCCAGGGATATTGGACGTGTTATAACAAAACACATCGTTGTAGTAACAAAAAGTACGGTACCTGTGGGAACATCTGAGACGATTCGTGCTGCCATCCAGTCTGAACTCGATAAACGAGGTGAATCCGTTCCATTCGATATGGCTTCTAACCCTGAGTTTCTGAAAGAAGGTGCGGCAATCGACGATTTTCTTAAACCTGAGAGAATTGTTATAGGAATAAATAATGAAAAAACCAGGGAGATTATGACCAGGCTGTATATGCCATTTGTACTGAATAATCATCCGATACTTTTCATGGATATTGCTTCCGCGGAGATAACAAAATATGCTGCAAATGCAATGCTTGCCACACGTATCAGTTTCATTAATGAGATAGCAAATTTATGCGATATACTTGGCGCTGATATTAACAATGTCCGAAAAGGAATTGGCAGTGATTCCAGGATAGGCAGCAAGTTTATTTATCCGGGTACCGGGTACGGTGGATCATGCTTTCCAAAGGATGTAAAAGCGATTCTGAGAACAGCTTCTGACAATGGATATGAGCTAAATGTAATCAAAGCTGTCGAGAAAGCAAATGAGTACCAGAAAAATGTCATTTTCAACAAGATGAATAAATTCTTTAATAATAATCTTAAGAACAGGTTAATTGGTATTTGGGGGTTATCATTCAAACCTAAAACAGATGATATCCGGGAAGCATCTTCAATCATTCTGATAGAAAGTCTTCTTGAGGCTGGCGCCAGAGTAAAAGCCTATGACCCGGCGGCTATTAATGAAACAAAAAAACTCCTTGGAAACAAAATTGAGTACAACTCTGATCCTTATGAAGCCCTGGTAAATGTCGATGCTCTTGCATTAATGACTGAATGGTCGGAATTTCACCTTCCTGAGTTTAACAGGATGGCTGAATTAATGAAAGGAAGGGTGATTTTCGATGGCAGAAATATTTATGACCCTGCTCAGCTAAAAAAACTTGGATTTGTATATTTTGGAATAGGCAGAAGATAGATAAAAGACAAAAGACAAAAGTAAAAAGACAAAAGGATAAAGCCCCCCATTTGGGGGGTTGGGGGGTAAAAAGACAAAAATAATTAAGATATGAAAGGAATAATTCTTGCCGGAGGCTCTGGGACACGACTCTATCCGATTACAAGTTCAATATCAAAACAGATGTTGCCGGTGTATGATAAACCAATGATTTATTACCCATTATCGGTATTAATGCTTGCTGGTATCAGAGAGATTCTGATTATATCTACGCCAAGGGATCTTCCCGGATTTATTTCCCTGCTTGGTGACGGTAAATCGCTGGGATTGAATTTCATTTACAAGGAACAACCCTCTCCTGACGGACTCGCTCAGGCATTTATTATTGGGGAGGAGTTTATAGGTAAAGATCCGGTATGCATGATCCTGGGTGATAATATCTTCTACGGACATGGTTTTGGCGATTCGCTTCTCAAAACAGCAGAGATGAATAAAGGCGCATGTATCTTTGGATATTATGTTACTGATCCTGAACGTTACGGAGTTGTTGAATTTGACAAGAATAAAAAGGTTCTAAGCATAGAGGAGAAGCCAGTACATCCAAAATCAAACTACGCTGTTACTGGTCTTTATTTTTATGATAATACCGTAGTAAATAAAGCCAAATCTCTAAAACCGTCTCCNCGTGGTGAACTTGAGATAACTGATCTTAACAGAGTATATCTTGAAGAAGGGTCACTTGATATAAAACTAATGGGAAGAGGAATGGCATGGCTTGATACAGGTACTTACGAAAGTTTGCTTCAGGCTGCCAATTTTATTGCTACACTTGAACAAAGGCAAGGATTAAAAGCTTCATGCATAGAAGAGATAGCATATAAAAGAGGATTCATTAATAAAAATCAACTTTTAGAATTGGCACAACCAATAAAGAATAGCCAGTACGGGAAATACCTTTTAAGGATTGCCAATGAAGAGATTTATACATTCGAAGGGTTAAAGTAAACATTTTTAAAAATGAAAATCATTGAAACCGGGTTCAAAGGACTTACACTGATCAAACCCACAATACATACTGATACAAGAGGCTACTTTTTTGAAAGTTTTAATCTTATTAACTTTCAAAATGCAGGTATCAGTTTCACTCCTGTGCAGGATAATGAATCAAAATCCATTAAGGGTGTAATCAGAGGAATGCATTATCAATTGAATCCTTTTCCCCAGGCAAAACTTATCAGGGTAGTCATGGGAAAGATATTCGATGTAGCTCTTGATATCCGCAAGGAATCGCTGACCTTTGGAAAATGGTTTGGTATAGAACTTGACTCTGATACTAAAGATCAGCTCTTAATACCACATGGTTTTGCACATGGATTTTCAGTTCTGAGCGATATTGCCGTTATCCAGTATAAATGTGATGGTGTTTATAACGCTCAATATGAAAGGGGCATAAACCTGAATGATCCTGCTCTTGATATTTATTGGAAATTAGGATCAACAGTCCCTGTTATCAGTGAAAAAGACCTTGCTCAGCCTCTTATGAAAGATGCTGAAATTAATTTTTAGAAAAGAGGATAGTTATTATGGCAATAATTCTGATAACAGGAGCAAATGGACAACTCGGAAACGAGCTAAAGGTTGTTTCAAAAAACTTTTATGGATATGATTTTATTTTTACCGATATAGATTCACTCGATATTACCAGCCATGATCAAACTACCGGATTCATAAAGAAATCGAGACCAGACTGGATAATAAACTGCGCATCCTATAATCTTGTTGACAAGGCTGAATCAGAGCCCGATCAGGCTTTGCTTATAAACGGAATAGCAGTCAAAAATATAACAGAAGTAATCAGTGGATCCGAATGCAGATTTATACATATATCATCTGATTATGTCTATGATGGAAAATCAAATGTGCCGTATAATGAGCAGATCTCTCCAAATCCTCTCTCAGCCTATGGCAAATCAAAACTGGCAGGGGAAAAATATGCCCTGCTACACCAGGGATCAATGATCATAAGGACATCCTGGTTATATTCCTCTTTCGGAAATAATTTTGTCAAAACAATTCTCAGGAATGCTGCTGAAAAAGAATCTTTAAAAGTAGTATTTGATCAGACCGGAACACCCACTTATGCTGCGGATCTCGCGGAAGCTATTATGAGTATAGTTTCCGGAGTGATCAGAAACCAGATGGCAATGAACTCGGGTATATATAATTATTCGAATGAAGGCGTTTGCACATGGTACGATTTTGCGTGTGAGATTATTAAGGAAGCCGGTCTTCCCTGCAAGGTGTCTCCGGTTCTTTCAAAAGAATACAATCAAACTGCTCAGAGGCCTTCCTATTCTGTAATGGATAAGAGTAAAATAAAAGAAAATTATGGTCTTACAATCCCTCACTGGAGGACCAGCCTTTTGAAATGTATTAAATTATTGAAATAATACAAGTACTATGTTATCACAAGATGAAATCAGGACAAAAGCCGAAAGTTGGCTCAGTAAAGAGTTTAACGAAGAGACCCGGAAAGAGGTTCGTGAAATGCTTGATAAAGATGAAAAGAAGCTTATAGATGCATTTTACCAGGATCTGGAATTTGGAACAGGCGGCCTTCGGGGAATCATGGGAGCCGGCACTAACAGGATGAATATCTATACTCTCGGCATGGCAACTCAGGGTTTGTCAAATTACATAATTAAACAATGTGGAAGATCAGGAGTAAGAGTTGCTATAGCTCATGATTGTCGCAATAACAGCCGCTATTTTGCAGAAACTACAGCGAACATTTTCTCAGCTAACGGATTTGAAGTTTATCTCTTTGAATCTTTGCGTCCTACGCCTGAACTCTCTTTCGCAATCAGGCATTATAAGTGCCAGAGTGGTGTTGTAATTACTGCTTCACATAATCCGCCCGAATATAACGGGTATAAAGCCTACTGGAGTGACGGTGGTCAGGTTGTGGCGCCTCACGATGACGGGATTACTGATGAAGTACGAAAAATAACTTCGGTAAATGATATAAAATTTAATGGGAAAAAGGATAAAATAAAAATCATTGGGAAAGAGACTGACGACCTGTTCCTTAGTGAGATACATAAAATGAGCCTTAATCCTGAGATGATAAAAAAGTTCTGCAATATTCCAATCGTGTATACACCCATTCATGGAACCGGAATAACATTGGTACCTCCGGCATTGAAAATGTTCGGATTCAGAAACATTATCAGTGTACCGGAACAGGATATAAGCGATGGAAACTTTCCAACTGTCAAATCACCCAATCCGGAGGAGCCTGATGCTCTAAAGCTGGCGTTAAAAAAGGCAGTTGAAACCAATGCCGAACTCGTTATGGCTACTGATCCTGATGCCGACAGACTTGGACTTGCGGTAAAAAACAGAAAAGGTGAATTCATCCTGCTTAATGGCAATCAGACGGGGGTAATTCTGATCTGGTATATCCTTTCGCAGTTTAAAGAAAGAAAGAAATACAAAGGTAACGAGTATATAATTAAGACCATTGTTACTTCCGATCTGCTTGAAAAGATAGCTGAAGGTTATAATGTTGAGTATTTCAATGTTTTAACAGGATTCAAATTCTTTGCTGAACTGATAAGGGAAAATGAGGGAACTAAGAAATATATAGGCGGAGGAGAAGAGAGTTATGGCTTTTTACCAGGCGATTATGTGAGAGACAAGGATGCAGTCGCTTCATGTGCCCTTGCTGCAGAAGCCACCGCGTGGGCAAAAAGTAATGGAATGTCTCTTTATGAACTTTTGCTTGATATCTATGTAAAGTATGGTTTTTATAAGGAAAAACTCATAAATATTGTGAGAAAAGGCAAAGAAGGAGCTGGCGAGATCAAAGCTATGATGACCGGATACAGGAATAACACTCCCGAAAAGATCAACAATAGCAGGGTTATTAAGATTAGTGACTATGAAACGCAGATTTCTCATGATATTCTGACTGGAACAAAAACAAAGATAAACCTTATAAAGTCTGACGTGCTCCAGTTTTTCCTTGCCGATGGAACTAAAATCTCAGTAAGACCTTCCGGTACAGAGCCTAAGATTAAATTCTATTTCAGTGTGAACACAAAACTGGCTTCATCAGATAAATTTGAAGAAACCGAGAAGATACTTGATAAAAGGATCAATGATATAATCACTGACATGAAGTTGGCTTAAAGTGTCTTTATCGAAGGGCGTAATGANTTAAAAGACTGTTGATTTATTCTCCAATAATCTTTACCAACACCCGTTTNCTTCGTTTTCCATCAAACTCACCATANAATATTTGCTCCCAGGGNCCAAAATCAAATTTTCCCGCGGAAATTGCAACTACCACTTCCCTACCCATTAAAGTACGTTTAATATGGGCATCAGCATTGTCCTCAAATCCGTTGTGCTTGTATTGTGAATAGGGCTTTTCAGGTGCGAGCTTTTCTAACCACACTTCAAAGTCTTGGTGAAGACCGGATTCGTCATCATTAATAAAGACGGAAGCGCTTATATGCATTGCATTAACGAGTATTAGTCCTTCTTTAATACCTGATTCATTTAAACACTTTTCAACCTGTCCTGTAATATTTACAAAGGCTCGCCGGGTGGGTATTTCGAACCAAAGTTCTTTGCGATATGATTTCATATTTTTGTTTGGAAAGTTATATAAAATATAATATTTATTTAAACCAATCTTCCGAAAAGTTTACGAGATATACCTTATCTGTCGACCGTGTTAATGCTGTATAGAACCAGCGAAGGTAGTCAATCGTTATTTCGTTCCTGTTAAACATACCCTGATCGATAAATACCCTCTCCCACTGGCCGCCCTGGGCCTTATGACATGTAACAGCATAAGCAAATTTTATCTGAAGAGCATTAAAATACGGGTTATTTTTCACTGCCTCAAATTGCTTTCTCCTGCTCTTNATATTTATATAATCTGCCAAAATATTCTGGTATAGCTCTTTATTTTTCTCTGAAGGTAATGCCGGCGTATCAAGATGTAACACATCCATCATAACCTTGGCATCAATTTCAAGATTATAGTCAGGAAACTTCAGTACCATATCTGCAAAGCGAAATCCATATCGCTCCTCATATTTCTTTATTTTTCTTACTTCCGCGATATCCCCGTTTGCAATAAATCCGGCACCTTCTTCATCTTCTTCAATAATTGAATAGTTATTCTTCACCACCATAACCATATCACCCGGACTTATCTCTTCCTCCCTGAAAAAGATCGTGTTACGAATCCCCTGATTGTAACGGTTCGCCTGTTTATTTGAATTAACAACTATAATTGTTCCCTCCATACCAGAGGTTCCATAAGCTGTTGATATTTCGTCTATCAGTTCTTCACCGGTTATTCTTATGGTATCCTTGTAATTAATGCAATCAATTGATGGGTGAACAAGGTTGCTTTCTGCCACCTGCAACCGGACACGGGTAGCGTTCATGAGGACTCCTGATGTTTCACTCTGCCGGACAACCTGTTTCAGTTCGCACGAAATCAATCCGAATCCATATCCTCCAAGCGCAGTAGTGTCCAGGGCCGGACTGACAATTGAACCAACAGGGGGTAACTGGGCAGTATCACCCACAAGTATCAGCTTGCAATCAATGCCTGAATAGACAAACTCAATCAGATCATCGAGAAGCCTCCCACTACCGAACAATGATGAATCTCCTGAACTGTTAGCAACCATGGAAGCTTCATCGACGATGAAAAAAGCATCCTTATGAAGATTNCTATCCAGGGAAAAGCTGCCAAACCCGTCTTTGGANGATTTCTGNCTGTATATCTTTTTATGGACAGTAAATGCCGGCCGNCCGGAATATGATGCAAGAACTTTTGCAGCTCTTCCTGTAGGAGCAAGAAGAACTGATTTCATCCGCAGCATATCGAGAGTTTTAACAACAGAACTTATTACACTCGTTTTACCGGTACCGGCATAACCGGTCATAAGGAAAATCACGTTGTTATTGTTATCGCAGATATATGCTGCAATCTTCTTTAATGCATCAGACTGGTCTTCAGTGGGTGTATTTCCCAGATTCTTACAAAGATTATTGTATATAATAGTATCTCGCATGAGTATTTAGCAGAATCACATCCTGCTGCTTGAATATTTTTCCTATTTTTGTTTGTAAACTTAACCAATCCTGATAACATTAAGAAATGCCATTTCTTGAACTTTTTGATGAAACGCTAGATATTAACTCTACAGAAAACTATGAGTTATCTGTTCAGATAAGTCCCGATGGATTATCGTTTTGTCTTCTCGATTCAATCAGAAATAAATTTGTTCTGGTCAGGTCCTTCGGGGCTGATGAGAACAAGTACCTGAGTGCAGATAAAATAAGTGAGTTGTTGCGCAATGATGATTTTCTGACTAAGCGATATAAGAAGATAAATTGCATTGTGCCTTCATCTAAGTTTACACTTGTCCCAACGCCGCTGTATGACCCCGCTAAAAAAGATGAATATTTCTCTTTCAATCATATTCTGGAAGAAGACAATATTGTTTTATCAGACAAAACAAGTGATCCGGATGCATTTCTTGTGTTCTCAGTATCAAAGCCAATCATTGAACTCATAAACAGGTTTTATCCCGGAGTACATCCTCATCATCATATTAAATTATTATTGGAACATACTTCTGCAATCAGGAAAAGAGTGAATGGTAATTATATCCATGCCCATGTTGAAAGGGATTTTTTCAATCTGATTGTCTTTAACAATAATATCCTGAAGTTTTGTAATTCATTTGCTTACCGTAATATCTCAGACATACTCTATTATGTTCTGAACGCTTTTAAAAATCTGGGTATCAAACAGGAAGAGACAATATATTTCAGTGGGTTAACTGAAAAATATGATGATCTTTCGTCCAGCTTTTCATTATATATAAGGAATATAAAATTTTCAGAACCATCCGGGAATTTCACATTCAGTTATGTGTTTAATGATACGGAGCTTCATCGGTTTATTAATCTCTTTAATGTTGTAAATTGCGAATAATAGGAGGCAGATTCAAAGGCAGGAGGATCAATCCTCCCTCAAACTTTAAAGCAAGGCCAACGACAGACTTTGCCCGGGAGGGTTTATTTAACATACTGAATAACAGAGTCGATTTTGAAGCTATTGACGTTTTAGATCTTTTTTCCGGAACGGGCAGTATAAGTTACGAATTTGCATCACGAGGAGCTTCATTTGTTCATCTTGTTGAAAAAGATCTGAGACATATATCGGGAATCAAAAAAATACTAAAAGAGCTTGAGCTTAAAAATGTAAAGGCAATACATATTGACGTTAGCGCTTATTTAAAAACATGTTCAGTCAGATATGACATTGTTTTTGCAGATCCCCCGTATGAACTTTCCTGGCTCAAGGAGTTGCCGGACCTTGTTACGCAGGCAGGTGTGATTAAAAAAGATGGATTCTTTATACTTGAACACCCCAGGGATATTAGTTTTACAGATCATAAATTATTTTTTGAGCATCGGAATTACGGAGGAGTGAATTTCAGCTTCTTCAAGCCGTTAGATACCTAGATGATAGTGTATTACAAGTAATTAGATAATATAGGTTGTAAGAAAT
>JGIcombinedJ21911_10000810_pt1 | contig 10512 bp, 9 predicted proteins | sample BarGraNGADG00211_FD_21911 | JGI IMG/M metagenome (IMG submission 21911)
CTGGTCGCGGGTGGCCGGCGCGCTGTAGTGGTTCACGGCCGTGGCGAGTTGCCGTAGCAGCACCATCACCACCGTGGAGTCCGTGATCGCGGCGATGTTGCCGAGCACCAGGTCGCAGAACCGGGACGCGGACCACTCGCCGTCACGGGTCATGTCCCAGGCCGCCGAGAGAATGAGCGCGCGCGGCAGCGACTCGGCGAACCCCGCGAGGTGGGCGGTGGCCGTGGCGAGCGAGCGCTCGTCCAGCCGGATCTTGGCGTACGCGAGATCCTGGTCGTTGACGAGCACGAGGTCCGGAACCGGCCTCCCCGCCCACGCGGGAACCTCGGTCAGTGCCCCGACGACGTCGAGTTCGACCTCGTCGCGGCGGACGAGCGCCCCGTCCTCCACGCGGTAGCCGGCGACGACGACGCGGTGCGGCCGCAGGGTCGGCTGGTCAGCGGTCGCCTCCTGGGCGATGGCGAACCGCGTGAACGTCGGCACGCCGTCGGCGTCATGTGTCTCGACGACGGGCCGCAGCAGGTTGACGCCCGCGGTCTCCAGCCACAGCCGGGACCACTCACCGAGGTCGCGGCCCGAGGTGGCCTCGAGCTCGGAGAGCAGGTCGCCGAGCTCGGTGTTGGACCACGCGTGTTTCGCGAGGTACACGGCGACGCCGTCGAGGAAGTGGTCCTGGCCCACCCAGGCGACCAGCTGGCGCAGCACGGACGCGCCCTTCGCGTAGGTGATGCCGTCGAAGTTGACCTCGACGTCCTCCAGGTCGTTGATCTCCGCCACGATGGGGTGCGTGGAGGGGAGCTGGTCCTGGCTGTAGGCCCAGGACTTCTCCAGCGAGTTGAAGGTGGTCCACGCATCCTTCCATTCGGTGGCCTCGGCGGTGGCGAGGGTCGACATGAACTCCGCGAAGGACTCGTTCAGCCACAGGTCGTTCCACCAGCGCATCGTCACCAGGTCCCCGAACCACATGTGCGCGAGCTCGTGCAGCACCGTGACCACCCGGCGCTCGCGGCGCGCGTCCGGCACCTTGGAGCGGAACACGTAGGACTCGGTGAAGGTCACGCACCCGGCGTTCTCCATCGCGCCCGCGTTGAACTCGGGGACGAAGATCTGGTCGTACTTCGTAAAGGGGTAGGGTCGCTTGAACGCCTGCTCGTAGAACGTGANGCCGGCCTTCGTGATGGCGATCATCTCGTCGGTCTCGAGGTGCGCGGCCAGCGACCTGCGACAGTGGACCCCGAGCGGGATCGTGCGGCCGTCGCCCGACGTGAGTTCCCCGAACTCGGTGTGGTAGGGGCCGGCCACGATGGCGGTGACGTACGAGCTCATGCGTTCGGTCGGCTCGAAGGTCCAGGTGGCCGCGCCGCTGGACGGCACGCCGCGCGTCCCCGCCTGGCCGCTGACCACCACCCAGTGTTCCGGGGCAGTGACGGAGAAGGTGAAGGTCGCCTTCAGGTCCGGTTGCTCGAAGACCGCGAACACCCGCCGCGAGTCCGCCACCTCGAACTGCGAGTAGAGGTAGACCTCGCCGTCGGCTGGGTCTACGAAGCGGTGCAGGCCCTCGCCGGTGTTGGTGTAGAGGCAGGTTGCGTCCACCACGAGCTCGTTCTCGCTTGCGAGGCCATCCAGCGCGATCCGCGAGTCCGCGTGGGCCGACGGGTCGACAGTGCGGCCGTTGAGGGTGATCTCCTCCACGCTGCGGGCGATCAGGTCGACGAACGTGCCGGCGCCCTCGTGGGCCGCGAAGCGGATCGTGGTGCGGGACCGGAACGTGTCGCCGGGCGACGCGAGGTCCAGGACGACGTCGTACGCCGACGTGGTGACGACGGCGGCACGCTGCAGCGCCTCGAGACGGGTGAGGTTCTGCCCGGGCATGGTTCTCCTTCTGGTTTCGGTACCGCGATCCTTCCACGAACCGCACGGGAGCACCGAAGCGGCGGATGGGGGCGGACATCGCCGGCCCGATCGCGCACAATGGGTCCATGACCGACACCGTGAATGACGTCGACCCAGTCCGCCCGTGGGTGCGGAGCCGGACGGTGGGGCCGAACTTTGGCTAGCACGGCCCGACGGCGCCTTTCGCCGGGCGAGACCGCCCTCGTCGTGGTCGTCGCCGTCCTGGTGCTCGTCTTCCTCGTGCTGTTCGTCCAGCGCTTGGCGTCCGGCGATGGCGTGGCGGCCGGCGAGGGAGCCGGCACCACCGCGGGCGTCACCTCCGGTCCTGACGCCTCGGCGGCCGACGTCGCATCCCTGGGGTACAGCTTCCAGATGCCGTCCGGGAACATCGGTTGCGTCATGTCGGAGGAGTCCGTCCTGTGCGCGATCCGGAGCTTCGACTACCAGCCGCCCGACGTCGCGGGGTGCACCGCCGACACCGGCGTGGCCTTCAGGCTCGACTCCGCCGGCACGGCGCACGTCTGTTCCACGGGAACGCCTGAGTTCGGTGACGCCGCCCAGCTCCCGTACGGCGAGTCCCGCACGGTGGGTGAGTTCACCTGCACGTCCTCCGAGGCGGGCATCAGCTGCAGCAACGCCGCGGGCCAGGAGTTCAGCCTGCGCCGCGCCGACTTCGCCCTCTGACCGCTACCAGATCCGCACCCGCTCGGCCGGGTCGAGGTAGAGTGCGTCACCCTCCGTCAGGCCGAATGCCTGCGCGAACGCGTCCACGTTGCGGACCACCGCGTTGCACCGGAACTCCGACGGGGAGTGCGGGTCGATCGAGAGCAGCCGGATGGCCTCCTCCTCGCGCGCCTTCTCACGCCAGATCCGCCCCCAGTTGAGGAAGAGCCGTTGCAGCGCGGTCTCGCCGTCGATCACCGGCTCGTCGTCGAACGAACTGCCGCGGGCGGCCAACTCGATGGCGTACGCCGTGATGGCGATCGAGAGGCCGCCGAGGTCCCCGATGTTCTCGCCGATGGTCAGTGCCCCGTTCACGTGGTGGGCGCTGCCCTCGAGCTGCTTGGGGACGAGCACGTCGTACTGGCCGATCAGGGCCGCGGTCCGTTTCTCGAACTCCGCGCGGTCGTCATCCGTCCACCACGAGTTCAGGGCGCCGTTCGCGTCGAACTTCGAGCCCTGGTCGTCGAAACCGTGCCCGATCTCGTGCCCGATCACGGCGCCGATGCCGCCGTAGTTCGCGGCGTCGTCGGCGTTCGCGGCGAAGAACGGCGGCTGCAGGATTGCCGCTGGGAAGGCGATCTCGTTCGTGGTCGGCATGTAGTAGGCGTTGACCATCTGCGGCGGCATCTGCCATTCGTCGCGGTCGACCGGTCCGGCCAGCTTGTCGGCCAGGTAGGAGAACTCGAACCGGCTCGCCGCGCGCACATTGCCCATCAGGTCGCCCGCCCGCACCTCGAGGGCGGAGTAGTCGCGCCATTTGCTCGGGTAGCCGATCTTCGGGGTGAACGTGTCCAGCTTCTCGAGGGCGCGGCCTCGCGTCTCCTCGCCCATCCAGTCCAGCGCGGAGATCGACTCCCGGTACGCCGTGATCAGGTTCGCCACCAGATGGTCCATCGCGGCCTTGTGCGACGGCGGGAAGTGGCGTTCCACGTACAGCTCGCCGACGGCCTCCGAGAAGGCGCCGTCGACCAGACCGACGCCGCGCTTCCAGCGCTCCTTGATCTCCTCGGCCCCGGTGAGGGTGCGGCCGTAGAAGTTGAACCGCTCCTGGGCGATCGCCTCGGAGAGGTAGGGGGCGCGTGCCCCGATGATGCGCCACATCAGCCAGGACCGGATGTCCTCGAGGCCGGTGGACTCCCAGACCCCGGCGAGGTGCGAGAAGTACGACGGCGTCTCGTTGGCGAGTCGCTCGAACGCCTCGGGCCGCCCGGTGGCGGTCCTCCAGGCCCGGAGGTCGAAGTCGGGGAGGAGCGCCTGCCACTCGGCGAAGCCCATGGGGTTGTTCGTGAGGTCCGCGTCCCGGGTCCTGACCCGGTCCCAGTGCCCCGCGGCCAGCGCCGTCTCGAAGGCCATGACACGGCCGGCCAGGTCGGCGGCCTCCGCGGGGGTCGCGATGTCCGCCAGGGAGAACATGGTCGCGATGTGGGCCTCGTAGGCCGACAGCGTCGCGGCGTGCGCCTCGTCGCGGTAGTAGGCCTCGTCGGGGAGGCCCAGCCCGCCCTGCCACACGTACATCGTGTAGTTGTCCGGGTTGTTGGGGTCGTTCGAGACGTAGTCCGAGAAGACACCGGGGACGCCGGTGGGCGCGAGTTCGCCGAGCACGCGCACCAGGTCCGCCTTCGTCCCGGCGGCGCGCACGGGGGAGAGGTCCACCTCGAGCGGCGCCAGCCCGAGCGCCTCAATGGCGTCGGTGTCCATGAAGGAGGCGAACAGGTCCCCGATCTTCCGTGCGTTCGGCCCCTCGACCATTCCTGCCGCGCAGTCCTCGATGATCTCGCGGACGTCCAGTTCGGCGGCGTCGACGAGCGCGTGGAAGGCGCCGTCGCGGCCGCGATCCGCGGGAATGTCGTGTTCCTTCAGCCAGATCCCGTTGACGTGGCGGAATAGGTCGTCCTGCGGGCGGACCTCGGGGTCGGATTGCGCGTGAGCCATGGTCCAAAGCTAACCGAGACGGACCACAATGAGCGGTATGCGGATTCACATTGCCTCGGACCACGCCGGATTCGAACTCAAGGCGGCCATGGTCGACCATTTCACCCTCGCCGGCCACGACGTCGTGGACCACGGCGCGCTGGAATACGACAAGAACGACGATTACCCTCCGATGTGCCTTGACGCCGCGGAAGCGGTTGTCTCGGACCCCGGTTCGCTCGGGATCGTCATCGGCGGGTCGGGAAACGGCGAGCAGATCGCGGCCAACAAGGTCAAGGGCGTGCGNTGCGGCCTCGGCTGGAACCTCGAGACCGCGCGTCTCACCCGGCAGCACAACGATGCGAACGTGCTGGGCATCGGTGGCCGGATGCACACGGTCGGCGAGGCGCTCGCCATCGCCGACGCGTTCATCGCCGAGCCGTTCAGCAACGACCCGCGGCACCAGCGGCGGATCGACATGCTGACCGCATACGAGAACCGCGACTGACCCCGCCCCTCGCGCCCGCCCGGCGGATCGGGCCGCCCGGCCATGCGCCCGTGAGGATCAGCGCGCTCCCGTGAGGCTCCGCCGCGCGGTGGAAACCCGCTCGGCGACGTCGACATGCGTGTCCTGCGTCCGCGCCGTCGCCGTGGACGCACGACACGCCGTGCGCGGCGACGTCGCGCGGCATCAGATGTAGATGGCCGGGTCGAGGTGCGGGACGTAGGGTCCCGGCGCCGCCGGGTGCGACCGTGCCGGCACCCCCACGCTGATCGAGCCCGCGGGCACGTCCTTGACGACGACTGCGTTGGCCCCGATCTTGACGTCGTCGCCGATGGTGATCGCCCCGAGGACCTTCGCCCCGGCGCCGATCACGACGCGGTTGCCGACCGTGGGGTGACGCTTCCCCTTCGACATCGACGTCCCGCCCAGGGTGGTGCCGTGGAAGATGGTGACGTCCTCGCCCACCTCGGCGGTCTCGCCGATCACCACCCCCATGCCGTGGTCGATGAAGAGCCGGCGCCCGAGGACCGCACCGGGATGGATCTCCACCCCGGTGAGTCCCCGGATGGCTGGGAGATGAGCCGCGCGGGCAGTTTCAGCCCGGCGTGCCACATGCGGTGNGTGATGCGGTACGCCCAGATGGCGTGCACGCCCGGGTACCCCAGTGCCACCTCGATGAGGGTGCGCGCCGCCGGGTCCTCGCGGCGGGCGGTGTGCAGGTCCTCGAGCATGAGGCTCAGCACGGGGATACCGGAGTCGTGCATCAGTCCACGAGCCCCTCGAAGAGCACCGTGGAGAGGTAACGCTCGCCGAACGAGGGGATGATCGCCACGATCAGCTTCCCGGCGTTCTCGGGTCGCTTCGCCACCTCGATCGCCGCGGCCAGTGCGGCACCGGAGGAGATCCCGACGAGGAGTCCCTCCTCGCGGGCGGCGCGCCGGGCGTAGGCGACAGCGGTCTCGGAGTTGACGTCGATGACCTCGTCATAGACGGTGGTATCGAGGATCTCGGGCACGAAGTTCGCGCCGATGCCCTGGATCTTGTGCGGGCCGGGGGCGCCGCCGTGGAGGATGGGCGACTCGGCCGGCTCGACGCCGATGACCTGCAGGCCCGGCTTGCGCGCCTTCAGCACCTGCCCGACGCCGGTGATGGTGCCGCCGGTGCCGATACCTGCCACCACGATGTCCACGGCGCCGTCGGTGTCGCGCCAGATCTCCTCCGCGGTGGTCCGGCGGTGGATCTCCGGGTTGGCCTCGTTCGCGAACTGGCGGGCGAGCACGGAACCGGGCCGTTCGGCCGCGATCTGCTCCGCGCGCTCGACCGCGCCCTTCATGCCGGTCGCGGCGGGCGTGAGGACCAGTTCGGCCCCGAAACCGCGCAGCAGGGCGCGGCGCTCCTTGGACATGGACTCGGGCATGGTCAGCACGACGTTGTAGCCGCGAGCCGCGCCCACCATCGCCAGCGCGATCCCGGTGTTGCCGGAGGTGGCCTCCACGATGGTGCCGCCCGGGGGGAGCGCGCCCGCGGCCTCGGCCGCATCCACGATCGCCACGCCGATGCGGTCCTTGACGGAGTTGGCGGGGTTGTAGAACTCGAGCTTCCCGACGACCGTGGCGCCCGCACCGTCCGTGATCCTGTTGATGCGCACGAGCGGGGTGTTGCCGACGAGTTCGGTGACGTTGTTGTAGATCATGCTGGTCCTGTCTGCTGGGGGGAAAGTGGAGGGGTGTCGGGAGCGCCAGGCACGCACGAGGGCGCGGCTACAGCCGGACGCCCTGCAGACAGCAGCGAACGCAGCACGTGGGGACGGTGGCGGAGAATCTCATCGCGCGTCCCTTCCACGAGTGCTGGCAGTTGAAGATTAACCTATCCCACCGGGTGGCGCTCCTCAAGAGCCGGCCGGGGCTGGTACCGGGACCTCGATCACGCGCGTCCCCGCCGGCGAGGGCGACGCACCGCCCCGGGTCAGGTGGGCGACGACGTCGAGGAGGGCGGCGTCGTCGTCGTTGCTGAGGGTGAGGGTGGCCCGGTCCGCGTAGGCGACGTCCAGCACCTCCACGCCGCGGGCGAGCAGTTCGCTCTGGATGCGGCCCGCGTCCGCGTGGTCGAGCGTGAGGGTGAAGAGCGAGCGGCGCAGGGGCCGGACGCGCGGGGCGGCGGCGAGGGCTCCCTCGACGGCATCGGAGTACGCCCGCACGAGGCCGCCCGTGCCGAGCTTCACCCCGCCGAACCACCGGGTGACGACCACGGTCGCGTTGGTCACGCCGCTGCCGCGCAGGACCTCCAGCATGGGCGTCCCGGCGGTCCCGGCGGGCTCGCCGTCGTCCGAGGACCGCTCGACGGGCTGGGCGCCGGGCACCTCGACGATGAACGCGGAGCAGTGGTGCCGGGCGTCGGGGAAGCGCTTTCGCTCGCCGGCGACGGCGGCACGCGCGGCCTCCTCGTCGTCCGTGCGCGCCAGCAGCGTCAGGAACCGGGAGTGCCTGACAAGGAGTTCGCTGTGGGACTGGAATCCGGACGGGAGCCACATGGGGTTCCAGCCTAGCCAGCCGCCTCGCGGTTTCGTCCCGTGGCCGTTCGCACGGTAGGATCGACAGGTTGCCGACACGACTTGGCGAATCTCACACCACCGACCCGCCTCCACGGCTGGCACGACGGTGGTCCGGGATGGCAGGGTAATCGGTGGCTTCGTAATTCTCCCATGTGAAAGGAGCGGCAGGGCAATGGCAGTTCCCAAGCGCAAAATGTCCCGCAGCAACACCCGCTCGCGCCGGTCCCAGTGGAAGGCTGACCTTCCCCAGCTCGTCACCGTTCGCGTGCGCGGTCGCGCGATCAAGGTCCCGCGTCGCCTCGCGAAGGCGTACCAGAAGGGCCTCGTCGTCGAGGACTGAGACCCTGGCAGAGGAGGGAACCCGTGCGGGTTCCCTTTTTTGTTGCCCTGGCGCATGGACGCTCCCAGCTCCCTGGCGCATGGACGCTCCCAGCTCGCCGCAGGACGTTCGCGCAGGGAACCCGGTGCCATGATGGCCTCATGGTGGAACTGACCGCGTGGTCCTGGGTGATCCTCGCCGCGGGCGCGGTCGTGGTGGGGCTCAGCAAGGCGGCGCTCCCCGGTGGCGGGACCCTCGCCGTCGCGCTCTTCGCGGCCGTCCTGCCCGCCAGGAACTCAACGGGGACCCTGCTCGTCCTCCTCATTGTGGGGGACGTGTTCGCGATCCTCGCCTACCGGAGGTCCGCCGACTGGGCGCTGTTGCGCCGCCTGGTACCCACCGTCCTCGTCGGCATCGTGCTCGGGTCGGTGTTCCTCGCCGCGACGGGAGACGCGGTGGTGCGGCGCGTCATCGCGGTCATCCTGCTCGCCCTCATCGCCGTCACCCTCGTGCGCCGGTACGGTCCGACGAGGGGTGGCGCCGCCGTCGGCGACCAGGTCTCGCCCGGGCGGCAGCGCCTCGAGGCCACCGCCTATGGCGCCCTCGGCGGGTTCACCACCATGGTGGCCAACGCGGGCGGACCCGTGATGTCGATGTACTTCCTCGCCATGCGCCTGGGCGTGTGGGCGTTCCTCGGGACGTCAGCGTGGTTCTTCTTCGCGGTCAACCTGGTGAAGGTGCCGTTCTCGGTGGGACTCGGCCTCATCACGGCCGAGTCGCTGGTGATCGACGCCGTCCTCGCGCCGCTCGTGATCGTCGGCGCGTTCGCGGGCCGGAAGGTGGCCTCCCACATGGACCAGAAACTCTTCGAGCGGCTGGTCATCGCGCTGACCCTCGTCTCGGCGCTCAACCTGCTCCGCTGAGTGAGGCAGGTCGCGACAGCAGTCGGGGTGACAGGATTTGAACCTGCGACCCCCTGCTCCCAAAGCAGGTGCGCTACCAAACTGCGCCACACCCCGGGGTCAATCAGACAGTCTATTGCACGCGCTCCGGACCGGGACGCGCACTGCCCGGGGGTGCCGCAGTGCCGTGGGCCGAGTTCGACGCATCCGGACCATGACGATAGAATCGGTCAGCCGCCAGCGCGGCGCCGCGGATGTAGCTCAATGGTAGAGCCTCAGCCTTCCAAGCTGATGGTGCGGGTTCGATTCCCGTCATCCGCTCCACACCCGGGCGGACACCAGCCCCGAGCGGGCACCCAACAATTGACTGGAGAACAGCTGTGAAGAGCGCCGTCGAGAACCTTGAGCCAACGCGCGTGAAGGTCACCGTCGAGGCCCCGTACGACGAGCTCAAGCAGGGCATCGACGCCGCCTATCGGGAGATCGCGAACCAGATCACGGTGCCGGGCTTCCGCCGCGGCAAGATCCCCGCGCGCATCATCGACCAGCGGGTCGGCCGCGCCGCCGTGATCGAGCAGGCGGTCAACGCCGTGCTGCCGCAGCTCTACCGCGACGCCATCGCCGAGAACGAGATCAAGGCGCTCGGGAGCCCCGAGGTCGACGTCACCGAGGTCCCCGCCGTCACCGGGCCTCTCGGCGGCCAGCTGGTATTCACCGCCGAGGTGGACATCCGCCCCGAGATCGTGATCCCCGACCTTTCCGGCGTGGTCCTCGAGGTCGCGACGTCCGAGGTGACCGACGACGACGTCGCGGAGCGCCTCACGTCGCTGCGGGAGCGTTTCGGCACCCTCGTCGGCGTCGACCGGCCGGCACAGGACGGCGACTTCGTCGTCGTCGACCTGCACGCCACGATCGGCGAGGAGGAGATCGAGTCCGTCTCCGGCATCTCCTACCAGATCGGCTCCCACAACATGATCGACGGTCTCGACGAGGCGCTCGTCGGGATGGCCGTGGACGAGGAGAAGACCTTCGCCACCAAACTCCTCGCCGGCGAGCACGCCTCCGAGGATGCCGAGGTCCTGGTCACTGTCACTGCAGTGAAGGAGCGCGAGCTTCCCGAGGCCGACGACGAGTTCGCTGAGCTCGCCTCCGAGTTCGACACCATCGACGAACTGCTGGACGACCTGCGCGCCAAGGTGGCGTCCGACAAGACCGCCAACCAGGCCGTCGCCGCGCGCGAGGCCCTCATGGTGCACCTGCGGGAGAACGCCGACTTCCCGCTTCCGAAGCGCATCGTCGAGGACGAGATCAAGGCGCACCTCGAGCGTGAGGGCAAGCCGGAGGACGACCCGCACGGTGAGGAAATCCGTGAGGACACCGAGAAGCAGCTGCGGGACCAGCTCCTGCTGGACGTGCTCGCGGAGACGTTCACGGTCGAGGTGACCCAGGACGAACTGCTGCAGTACCTGTTCTCTGCGTCCCAGCAGTTCGGCGTGGACCCCTCGGAGTTCATCACCTCCGCGGACCGCAACGGTCAGATCCCGCAGTTCGTCGGGGAGATCTCCCGCACCAAGTCCCTCGCGGTGGCGCTGCGCAAGGTGCGGGTTCTGGACGCCGCGGGCAACGCCGTCGACCTGACCCCGTTCATCGGGCAGGACGACGAGGCTGGGGCCCCGGCCGAGGCGGAGAAGCCGGCCAAGAAGAAGGC
>JGIcombinedJ21911_10000816_pt1 | contig 10494 bp, 10 predicted proteins | sample BarGraNGADG00211_FD_21911 | JGI IMG/M metagenome (IMG submission 21911)
GTCGTACAACTTCTCCGGCGCCAGTCGCTCGAACAGCAGGAGCTTCGCCAGCACTTGCTCGTCGACGGTAATGCGCTGGCGGGCCGCGACGCCCATCCGGACTGAGAGCGTGTTCAGAAACCGCTTGATGAGCCGCGGGTTGCCGGCGATCGTCGAGGACGTCATCAACTTCGTCAGCCGCTCGGCGGTATCGAGCTGTGCAACCAGTTCGGGCTGCAGTTCCACATCGAGGCCGGCGACGAACTGTCGGTCGACCCGCTTGCCCTTCCAGGACTCCTGCAGCTGGTTGCAGACCGCGGACCGGATGGTCTCTTTCTCGGGGGCGGCCAGCGAGCTGCTCTCGACGTAGAGCAGGAACATGTACGCGCGGACCTCTTGGGTTCCCAGCGTCGGCACCCGGATGGGGATCTGGATGAGTTTGTCGAAGTAGTTCGTGACCAGGTCGTCGTCGGGATCGTCGAAGTGCTTGCGCACCGCGTGCTTGATCATCTTGTCGTCGGCGGCGATCACAAAGGCGGTTCCTTCAAGGAACAGAAAGAGGCGGATCGCCTCGAGTGTCGACACAGCAGTCTCCGGGAGGCAGCGATCCAGTCGTCGATGAGCACGACCAGCGTCACGTCCAGCTCGGCAAGCGCCTCCTCAAAGGATTTACGCAGCGCGGCGATCTGCTGGCGCGGGTTCAGCGGGTCGTCCTTGTCCTTCACCACGCCCTTCGCTTGGTCGACCGTTTGTCCGACGACCCTTTCACCATCCTTGATGAGGTCCTCGTCCACATCGCCCTGTCCCAAGCGCTTGGCCATCGAGAAGAACTGGCCCAACAGCCCCACAGGCGGCAACCCGAACGCCAGAGCCGCCGCGGAACCGGCGGTCATGCCGGCGACGCGGAACCAGTCCACACGAGAGAGGAAATCGCGGGCCTTGTCGCCCGCTGTCTGACGCTTGTCTGCCACGCGGACCATCTCGCTCGCGATGGCGTCCAACAGTGCAGTCCGAGCATCGTCGTAGCCCTGGTAGAGCCACGCGTTGAACTCGACGAAGATGTACTTCGACTTGTAGTCGTCCTCCGAGACACTCTCCGCGGCTGCGCTCTCCCGGTCACGGCGCTCCAGGGCATCGCGGGTCTGCGTGACCAACGAGGACTTCCCGACACCCCATGCCCCGGAAACCCCGATTGAGAGCGGCTTGCCGCCAGCTTGCTCGATCAGCTCAACGACTGAGTCCGCGACGCCACTGAAGTTCAGATAGTCGACCTTCGTCTCCGCATCGACCCACATGAGTCCGCTCCTCCTCTGTCGGTACCGCTGCCGTTCGTCGGTGCAGCCGCAGTTCACTCGGTCCTTCGCCGGAGACAGTTTCTACTGGACTCCGACTCAAATCATGCAGCGTTCCGCCTCGGCTCGTCGGGGCTTCGCCTGGGAGTCCCGACATACCTGCCTTCCGTGTTGGCGCCGTGACGCCCCCCGTGGTGCGCATCTGCCGCGATGGGCGCGTCATTCCGCCGCCTATCGCCCACCGTGGGGCAGGCATCACAGCGCCCAGATTGACGCCGGGTCCGACTGTCGTCTGTGCAGCCGCAGGTAGTCGGGCTTCGGCGCGCTCAGAGTTCGCTGCGACTGGCCGATCCCGAGTTGGAGGGCGTCGTGAGAAGGTCCGACCTCAGGCGGGCGTGAGGTTGTTGGAGTCCAGCACCTCGGCGGGCAACGTCTCGTACACGAACTCGCGGCCGCCGCGGGTGGAGCCGGTGACCTGAGCCTTCCGAAGTGCCCCGGCGTCGGCGAGGCGCTTGAGGCGGTTGTTGGCGTTCTGAGCCGTCAAGCCCATCGCATCGGCCAGGTCGTTGGCCTTGAAGGAACCGAGCTTGAGGGCCTGATTGAACGTGTCGGCCAGGATCTTGTCGTCGCCCACCAGGTCAAGGCTGCCGTCCTCTTCCAGGACGACCACCTGAGTCGCGCGACGCTCTACGCACACGACGACTGAGTCGAGATTCTCGGGGGTCAGGCCGGTCACCTTGACCGTGATGCCCTTGGCCGAGAAGTTCTGTGAAATCAGGAACTTTGCGAGGAACTCATCCGCGAAGCTGTTGTTCATGACCTTGACGCCGGCGAAGTCGATGGTCAAGTCGACTTCCTCACGCTCACCGAGGAGGTCGTCGAGGCGGGCGCGGCCGTCTTGGCCGAGGGTTCGCGTCCCGGGGTAGTCGCCGAGCTGAACGACGCTGAAACTGGTCGAGTGCGTCATGGTTTCTCCGGTTTCATTTTGACGATTGAATCACAGTCTCACTCGGCGCCGGCAATCGATGAGTTAGCCACGCCCATGTACCGCTGGTCTGGTCTGGACGACTCAATTGGCGCTCCGAGTGGCCTTCCGGGTGACCCTTGACGCGGACCTCGCCCCTTCCGGACCGTATCTGGAAGTCGACTCGACCGAAGTGTCGGGTCTGCTCGATGGCATCGCTTAGTCCGTTGCCCCGCAGGTCGGCCTTGATGCCACTAACTCCAGGCTCCATGGCCTTGGCGATCGCCAACTCGTCCCTGGTCAAGTACTCGTACTTCGGATTCGAGCGAAGGTGGTTCATGACCCCCACGCCGGTATCGCAAACGGCGAATTCGAGGCGCTTGTCAGCGGTGGTGCTCCCCGAGTGCAGCTGCACTGCGATGAAGGCCCCATGCTCGCTCACCCCATGCTCCGTCGCGTTGCCCATCAACTCGCTGCACGCTCGAAAGACGACGGCCCCCGCGTCTGCCTGTCCTCCGTAGAACGACGTGATGAGCGGCCCAAGGCGCTCTAGCAAGTCGTCGACGTTCTTCTCGTCCAAGGGGGTTACCTCCATGAGGCTTCCACGGTGATCCGCCCTGGCATCCGGCGGAACCCGACCCCGAATCTGCGTTCGGGGCGGCATTCGCCGGAGTACATCCATGCGCTGAAGGTAGGAGGCCATGTCGAGGTTGTGCGGGAGCCGGAGGGTCACCGGAATGGCATCGCTCGACGCCCAGTGCGCCGTGGCCACGATGCCGGCGAGATCCAGTGGACAGGCGAACGTGAGCATCGTGGCGTCGATCACAAGGCGGTCAGGCCCCTCTCCAGAAAGGAAGGCAGCCTCCGAGAGGGGCTTGCTCCCGACCACCTTCAACTCCACCTAGAGAGTCTCCCGTGGATGCCTCTGGGCGCGTCGGAGCGACTCTCTGTTAGCACCATCCAGTTCGATCCCCACCGTTTCATGGTGTACGCTGAAACCGTTGAGTACCCGCCGGAAGTTTTTAGCCATCCCACGAGGGGCAGTCATGGAACCCAAGACCGAGAGCCGTAAGAAGCTCGCGATCACGATCAACGGCACTAGCTACACGACCCGGGACGACGACCAGGAGGCCGCCGCCCTGATGCGGCTCGCGGGCGTCGACCCCGAGAAGTACGACCTGGCCAGGGTTAAGAGGAACGGCGAACCCAAGGTGTACGTCGACGGCAAGGTCATCGACCTGGCTGACGGCGACGAGTTCATCACGGTGATCTTCGGCGTCAAGGTGAACGACACGTTCGTCGAGCTCGACGGCCGGCGCCAGACCGGAGCGTCGATCAAGGAGGCGGCGATGACCGCGGGGGTCCCGGAGGTCGCGCTGGACTGGGTGCTCTCCGAGGTGCTCCCCAACGGCGAGCAGAAGGTCGTGCCGGACGAGAAGCACATCAAGGTGAAGTGCGACGACGAGTTCTGGGCGGTCCCCGGTGACGACAACAGCTGAGGCCATGGTGAAGGGCGCCGTCCGGGAGGCGTTCGTCAGCATCGTGGCGGCGTTCCCGGGCGTCACGATCCGGTCGTACCCAGACGGTCAGGGTGGCCTCTGGGTCGAACTGGTCGCGGTGTCCTTGGCCGACGGCCCTTACGTGCAGGACAGCACCTTCGTGGTGTTCCTGCTGCCGTTCAACCTGCCGGGCGCGGACGTCTACCCGGCGTTCGTCCGCGCGGACCTGGCCCGGCGCGACAAGGCTCGGTTCGGCGACGGTGTCTCGCCGGACCCGGGCGGGGAAGTTCACTGCGCAGACCCCGGCCCAGAAGGTCGTCAAGGTGCTCGACTGGCTGGTGACCCGATGATGCGGCCGCTGGCACGGGTCCAGAGAATCCAGCTTCGGTTCCGGGCCCACCACTGGACCAAGCTCCAGGCGCACCTGTTCCCGGGTGACGCCGACGAGCACGGCGCAGCGTTGTTGTGCGGCCAGGCCGTGATCGACGGCAAGCTCCACCTCTTCGTGCGAGACGTGGCACTTGCCCTGGACGGCGTGGACTACGTGCCCGGAACCCGAGGTCACCGGCACCTGACGGGTGAGTTCGTCACTCGGACTCTGCGCCGCGCCAAGGACGCCGGGCTGGTGTACCTGGCCGTCCACAACCACGGCGGCAATGACAAGGTCTCGTTCTCCAAGACCGACCTCGGCTCTCATGAGCGCGGCTACCCGACGCTCTCGCGCTTGAGCGGCTTGGCGGTGGGTGGCCTGGTCCTCTCGCGCCGGGCGGTGGCCGGTGATATCTGGCTCACCAACGGCGAGCGAGTGCCCGTCGGGGTCACGGTCGTCGTCGGAGACGGGTTGACCGCCCTCACTGACGGACATCAGCTCGATGTTCCCCAGACCCACACCGTGACGCCGATGCAGTACGCCCGCCAGACGCTCATCTTCGGCGACGCGGGACAGGAGCTGCTCGGCAGGTTGAAGGTCGGCATCGTCGGCTGTGGGGGCATCGGGATGCTCATCATCCAGGCGCTCAGCCGGTTCGGCGTCGGCAACTTCGTCGTCATCGATCCGGACTTCGTCTCCACGACCAACTTGTCCCGGCTCCCGGAAGCGCGGCTCCGCGACGCAACCGGCATGTTCGGATCGGGCTGGTTCGGGACGATCATGAAGAAGCTCGGGCTGAACGACCCGACCATGAAGGTCGACCTCGCGCGCAGGATCATCCGGGGCGCGAACCCGGCTGCCAAGGTGGAAGCTGTGCTCGGAGACGTCGCCGACGACCACGTCGCCCGGAAGTTGGCCGACTGCGACTTCTTGTTCTTGGCTGCGGACACCATGCTCGCCCGCGATGTCGTGAACCAGCTCGCCTACCAGTACGTCATCCCGACCCTCCAAGTCGGCTCGAAGGTCGTGTCCGAGGTGGCGACCGGCAAGGTGCTCGACGTGTACGGCGTCGTGCGATCCTTGGGCACGGTGGCTGGGTGCATGCGATGCAACGACCTGATCAACCTCAGCAAGCTTGCCGAGGAGGTCCTCGGCGACGAGCAGCAGCGACGGAACCAGCGGTACGTAGACGATCCCGACGTCGCGGCCCCGAGCGTCATCACGCTCAACTCGATGACCGCCGGCTGGGCTGTCAACGATTTCATGCACTACGCGACCGGCCTCGGCCGTCCCTCAAGCGGCTTCCGGATCCTCCGTAGCCAGCCCGTGGCCCCAGGCCACCCGCAGTTGGTGCTCCAGACGCCTCACGCGGACCCGGACTGTCATGTGTGCGGCTCAAGCCCCATCTCCGCGAGCGCACGCGGAGATGGGGTGGACCTGCCGACCCGCATCAGGGCCTGAATCAGAGGTCGGATACCCAGCGGACTTGAGGGTTTACTCGATCTCGTCTGCGGCCGCCGTGTCCTTCCGGCTCCCCTTTGTTGTCAACCGGTGGTCTGAGGCGATCCCGGTCGGGAGGTCTTCCGGGTGGGCCGGGGCGGTTGTAGCGTCGGGGTCACGGGTCCGGGAAGTGGCTGATCCGAAGTGTCGATATGCGGGGGCAGGTCGACCGCGCTGGATTCTTGAGACGCCCCGCAGTGCCCTCCCGGGCCCGTGCCATCACCCCTTGGCGCGCTGGCGAGTGCGGCTCGTTCGGCGTCGGCGAGGAGCTGGCGGTAGAGGGCGTCGGAGATCCTCCGCTTTGAGACAGCGCAGCGCTTCGAGCTTGGTCTTCCCGGCGGCCTGCTTGCGCCGGTAGTAGGCCCGGCCCGGGGTGTCGAGGCGGATCTGGGTGATCGCGGCGATGTGGATCATGTGGTTCATGCGTCGGTTCCCGGCCCGAGAAAGCCGGTGACGATTCTGCTCACCCGATGAGGCGTCCAGTGGTGCGGTGCCGGTCCACGAGGCGAACCGGTTGCGGTCGGCGAACCTGGCGATGTCGCCGACGTCGGCCAGTGTCCGGGCGGCGACCACGGGGCCGACACCGGGCAGGTCCATCAGCCGTGAGTCGCGGGCCCTGACCAGGACCTTGAGCTCGGCGGTGGCCTTCGTCATCTTCGCTTCGACAGCGACCAGGTCGGCGAGCTCCTCGGCAGCGATCCTGCGCCGGGTCTTGCCCGCGATGTCGCGGGAGCGCACGGTGGCGAGAATGGCCTTGGCCTGCAGGGCGGTGAGGTCCTTCTTGGCCTTGCCGGGGACCAGTTCGGCCAGCAGCTGGTGGAGCCTGTTCACGGTCTGGACCCTGAGTCGGGTGAGCTCCTCGCGGCGGTCGCACAGCATCCGCAGCGCTTCGAGCTCACGTCGGGGCGCAGGACGCGCAGGGTCTTGGTGCGGACCGCCCGCTTCTGATGGTGTCTTGAAGCCGAGGGTCTGTCGATGTCGGTCGTCGAGTTCCGATGGGTTGACGTCGGTTTCGTCGACGACGCGACTCGCGACACGTATCTGGCCAAGTCAAAGGCCTTGATCAGCACGTCCATCGAGGAGTACGGCATTGCGATGGTCGAAGCCCTGGCCGCTGGCGTACCGGTGATCAAGCAACGCCGTGGCGCTGCTGTTGCTTTGCTGCCGCGCGGCACGGGCCTCCTGCTTGACCCGCCGTTGACCCCAACGGGTCTGGCTGCCGCGATCAACGAAATCGACAGCGACGAGTTCTTCCTGAGCGTCTGTCGAGATGCCGTGACGATTTCTGCGACTCAACAGCGGACGATAACTACGGCCCTCGCCTCTCACGTATGGCCATGACCGCGGGCTCGCGTGTCGCGAATTACAGTCGTCGACACGAATTCGGGGTCATGGTCGCGGAGGTAGTCCGCGTGGCTGCCTTCGAAGGCTGGGTCCCCAACCGCGCGAGTCTGACTGGGTAGCGCACGCTCTCGAGCGCCCATTTCAGGGCCTGATCGACGGTGAGGTCCCCAGGGCGACCGTGCTTCACGTCAGTCCGACATCGATTCCAGCGATCACAGGCGTTCCCGTCGGTAAGGTGCCGTGTCGAGTCCTTCGCGTCATGGGCGTTGGGTAACCGACGAAAACGTCCGCTTCAGCCTGGAAACGAAGCATCAAGGGCGCCGAAAAGGCCACGTAACGGCAGCGCGTTTTCCCACGTAGACCAGCTGGGACCAGCTACCAGTCTCCATTGTCTGGGTTCAATGTCGGCGTCACCTGAAAGCTGACCCCGGAGCGGCGGCGTTGACATTCAACCGGGACATAGTGCGTCCGACGATCAGGCGCATGCCCGCGGCCGACGGAGGACAGCGTTCGGTCTTCGCTCCCGACTGGGAAGACCGCCTCCGCGCAGGCGGAATACGTCGACCTTGTGACCGTCAATCGTCTCCGAAGGTCGGCGAGATGCCGGCTTTGATCAAGTCTTTGCCCTTGCCGATGCTGACCACCGCTACCGCGCTAGCGCCAACGAGCGCAAGTGGATTGGCGACTACGGCCGCAGTCATCGCACCGGCATCCACCAGCACCAGTACGCCTCCGCCCCCGACATGAATGATCCGTCCGATGCGCTTGAGCTTGTAGCGCAATCTCCGGTCCCGTGAACGCTCGTCAGCCTCTTCCTGGATGTCCCGAATTTCGGCTTCGCGACGGGCATTTTCGAGGTCATCTGCAGTGTTTCGCAGCGCCGCTCGCGCCTCGTTGGGGTTGATACCTCTCTGCTGGTCGCGAGGCTCCGCAGGCCACAAGAATGCGGTATTGATGATGAGCGCCGCGATCTCCGGACTGACCCCGGCCGCGGTGAGCAGCTCGTACTCGGCGTCGGCGACGCCCTCGCGATCCCGGTCGATCAGTTCACGAGCGAGTTCGGTGTCCCTGTAGTCCCATGCATCGCTGAGCTGTTCTACGGCGATCCACAGCGGCTCGAAGTCGGCAAGCACCCGTGCCGTCTCAGCCGCAATAGCTGCAACGTCGTCGATGCTCAGATCTCCGGTTACCTGGGCCGACACAGCTCGCTGGAGCCTCGTGTGCGAAGCGATGACCGGATGGTCACGCGAAAGGTCGCCGACAATTTCCCGCACACGACGAAGCTGCTCGCTTGTGATCACAGCGAGAGCATAGGGGTACGTCCAGCTGCCCGACTAGACCCAATACCGTTCAATTAGATCACCACCGCCTTGTCGGGTAGCCGGTTGGGTTGGGGCCAGTTGCGGTGATGGGATCGTTTGACGTGCCACTTGGTGTATTTGCGTCTGACGACACGGGGGTTGGCGCGAGGTCTTCGCCGGGGTAGGAGCCGGCGGATGAGTTCGCCGATGGCGTGGGCCCAAAGACGCCGGATGGTGTTGTCTGCGTCAGGGGGGAAAAGCGCCCTGCTGGGCGATGGATCGCCTTGAGATGCGCAGTGCGGCGACGAACGAGACACGGTCCGGGTCGCGGCCGGCGGCCTGGGCGGCGTCCCGCATCAGGGTGCGGATCGCGTAGTGGCAGCACAGGTGAGTTCCAGGCTGCCGGGTTCGCGCCGTCGAACTCTTTGGCCTTGTCGTCACCGAACAGCGCCATCGCCCGTGCGCTCCAATCCGCGCTCTGGTGCCAGTTCCGCCGCGCCTTCGCATGCAGGCCAGCCTCGAACCACGCGAAGAACGAGTCTGGCGCGACTCGGGTCATCTCGGCCGCGAGCAGATCAGCCCGGTCGAGGTCACCTTCGTCGTTGGCAGCCATCCACTCGGCCCACACCTGCTTCGGAGTCCGTGCCGCGTCCCCGCCCGCCACACGCCGCCGCCACATGGCGCACAGTCTGCCCGACCCATGCGCAAACATCCTCTTCCGCTGTCGGCGCTCGTGCCGATGAGCGGATTCCGTGCGATCTGGTGGCTTGGCGATGCCGGAGGCGTGCGGTTCGGTGTCAGTGCGACGCCATACGGTGAGGCGGTGGATGCAAAAGGGGGACCCGGCACCGTGCCGCCGCGCGCTGTGCGAGAGATGCGTGCCCGAACCGTGGCTGAGGCGTTCGGGGCGGCCGTGGGCGAGTTGCCAGTTGCAGACGAACAGGCCCGGACGTGGGTGGCGAAGGTGGATCCGCGCGGCCACGTTGGCTCCGTTCACCACACCGTGCCTCGCTTCTTGCTGCAACGCTGGGCGCGCGATGACCAGGTGCGTGTGTACGGCCGCCTGGACCGTTCCTTCTCTACGCGCAACGTCAGGGACCTCGGGATCAGGGACTTCTACACGTTCATCGATCTCAACGGGTCGCTTGATTCCTCGTTTGAGACGCTCCTATCGGAGGTCGAGACGCGAGCCGCTGAGATCGTCGGTCGCATCATGTCACCCTTCACCCGCACCCCCGAGGTTGGTCAAGACGACTTGTACTGGATGGCGTCCTTGGTCTCGTTTCAAGTCGTGCGAACGACACGACGCCGGCGTGAACTCGAGCTCCAAGGCGAGTGGTTCGCGAAGACCATGGCGAGTGGGCGGGTACCAGACGCCGAACTTCGTGAGATCTCGCTGGTTCCGCATCAGAACGACTCGCTCCGGGCCTCCTTCTTGGCTGCGGAACACCTGGTGCCGGTGATCGCCTGTCGCCCGATGGCTCTCGTCGTACTCGACCGACCGCGGTTTCTCGTCGGCGACGAGCCAGTGATTGTCAATACCGGGTCCGACGATGGCGAGCACCACCCGGACTGCTTCTTGACCGACTCGCAGGTCCAAGCTCGGATCGCCAAGGAGCAGAGGAAGAAGAAGCGCCTCCGGCGCGACGTTGGTCACGTCGTCCACTTTCGCCCCACTGCGACGCGAGGGCTTGGTGTCGCGCTCGAGATCGTCCTGCCAGTTAGCCCACGCGCCGCGCTGTGGTGGGGTCCCCTGGAAGACGCCCCGCTTGCTAGCCCGCTGGAGGTCGATCGCCTGGACGGGGCGAACTCCCTGCGCTTCGCCGATCTGGTCAACGCGGCAATCATGGAGCAGGCCTTGGACTGGGTGATTTCGACTCCCGACGACAAGACTTTCGAGGAGAGGAAATTCCCCGATCCGGGACCTCTCATGACGGTTTGTGATGGGGACAACGCCGCAGCCCTGGCGATGAACGAGGTGCCAAGTCGGTTCCGGCCGCACCGACTGACTCGGCCCTGATGATGCGGGATTGCTGGGAGGCGCGACTGCCAGTTGGGCCTCGGGCAGTACTGGAGTCCGCCAGGACCGGTGGCTCGCATCCGCTCTATGCCGCGATCCGCGCGGGTGGACGACATGCGTCATTCCGCCGCGTTGGGTGTGCCTTCCTGGCCGGTGAGGGATCCGTGGCCGGTCCGCGATCTCAACTGCCCCCGGCGTCCCGGTCAGAGCCTTGATCCGTGTCGA
>JGIcombinedJ21911_10000821_pt1 | contig 10484 bp, 9 predicted proteins | sample BarGraNGADG00211_FD_21911 | JGI IMG/M metagenome (IMG submission 21911)
CCAAGCTGCACGCGGCCTGCATGTGGCTGGTCGCCGTCGGAACCCTGTTGTCGGCGTACTTCATCCTCGCCGCCAACTCCTTTATGCAGCACCCCGTCGGCTACCGCTTCAACCCGGTGACCGGGCGCGCAGAGATGACCGACTTCGTTGCGGTGCTCACCAACAAGGTCCAGCTGGTGACATTCCCGCACACCATGACCGGCGCTTACATGGTCGGTGGAGCGTTCGTGATGGCAGTGNGTCTGTGGCATCTGCGCAAACCGGACGTCGGCAAGAACGCCAGCATGTACCGCCGCGCCACCCGGGTCGGCGCCTGGGTCACCCTCGTATCGGCTCTGGGCGTCATAGTCTCGGGAGACCTCCAGGGGAAGGTGATGACCGAGGTGCAGCCAATGAAGATGGCCGCCGCCGAGGCGCTCTACAACTCCGAAGGCAGCAACGCACCGTTCTCGCTGCTGACAATTGGTTCGATGGACGGAAGTCAGGAGAAGTTCTCCGTCAAGGTGCCGGGCCTGCTCAGCTTCCTGGCCACGGGGCACTTCGACGGCTCCGTCGAGGGCATCAACCAGATCAAGGCNGCGTACNAGAAGCAGTACGGCCAGGACCCGACAGCCCGAACGTTCAGCCAGGGCTACACCCCGACCATCCCACTCACCTACTGGTCGTTCCGGATCATGATCGGGCTCGGGATGGTGGGTGCCCTGATCGCCATCGCCGTGTTGTGGTCAACCCGCCGCGACCGGATCCCGCGCCATCGCCTCTGGTTCTGGGCGATTGTGGCCACACCGTTGCTTCCGTTGTTCGCCAACAGCTTCGGCTGGATCTTCACCGAGACCGGACGCCAGCCTTGGATCGTCTTCGGTCTCATGACAACGGCCAGCGGCGTCTCCCCGAGCGTTTCGGCCGGCGAGGTGTGGACCTCACTGATCATCTTCACCCTGCTGTATGGCGTCCTGGCCATCGTCGAGACCAAACTGCTGCTGGCCTTCATCGCGATGGGGGCTCCGGACTTCGAAGAGCCCGTTGACCCTGCCGACCGGGACGAGAACGCCCCCCTCGTGTTCGCCTACTAGCACCCGGCCCATTGACAACCGGCTTACTGACAACCGCTGCCCAAGCCATGCCGACCAAGACATAGAGGGACATCATGAAGCTCACCACCGTCTGGTTCATCCTGATCGCCGTCTTGTGGACCGGCTACTTCGTCCTGGAGGGCTTTGACTTCGGTGTCGGCATGCTGATGCCGGTCCTTGGCCGGGGTGAGCAGGGCGAGGTGCGAAGGCGTGTGCTGCTGAACACGATCGGCCCGGTCTGGGACGGCAACGAGGTGTGGCTGATCACTGCCGGCGGTGCCACCTTCGCCGCGTTTCCGCACTGGTACGCCACGATGTTCAGCGGTTTCTACCTGCCGTTGCTGATCATCCTGGTCGCACTCATCGTGCGGGCCCTGGGCTTCGACTACCGGGGCAAGGTAGACAACCCGACCTGGCGCAAACGCTGGGACATTGCCATCTTTGTCGGTTCTGCGCTCCCGGCCCTGCTGTGGGGAGTCGCGCTGACAAACGTTGTGATGGGCCTGCCGATCAACGCCGCCAAGGAGTACACGGGCAACCTGTTCACCCTCCTCAACCCGGTCGGGCTGCTCGGCGGACTGACCACAGTGGCGCTCTTCCTGACCCACGGCGCGATCTTCATCACGCTCAAGACCGAGGGCGATATCAGGCACGAGGCACGAGCGCTCTCGCTGAGGCTCGGCGCCGTGGCGGCAGTGCTCGCGGTGGTCCTGCTGGTCACCATCAACGCGTCGACCGGTTCGATGTGGTCATGGACCGCCTCGGTCGTGGCGGCAATGGCCTTGCTCGCCGGGTTGTTCGCCGCATTCCGTGATCGCGAGGGATGGGGCTTCGTCGGGACTTTCGTCGCGATCGGGGCCGCCGTAGCCACCCTGTTCCTGGCGCTGTTCCCCAACGTGATGCCTTCCACCACCAACGCCGCGTACTCCCTGACGACGACGAACGCGAGCAGCACGGCATACACGTTGACGATCATGACCTGGGTGGCAGCGGTGTTCACCCCCATCGTCNTGGTNTACACGTCGTGGACCTACTGGACGTTCCGTAGGCGGATCGGCACCCAGCACATCCCGGCGATCAGTGTGGGCACAACGCTNTGACCCGCCCGTTCGACCGCCGGCTTCTGACCCAGGTCCCCGCGACGCGGCGACCGGTGCTCGCCCTTGGGGCCATCGGTGTCGCGCAGGGTCTCGCGACGATCGCACTCGCGTTCGCCGCGACCGCCCTGGTGGTGGCCGTGGTCGAGGGCCGTCAGGTGCTGACACCCAGCCTGTGGCTGGTGGGCCTGTTCATCGTCCGGGCGCTGCTGGCGGCGGCAAACGAGCTGGTCGGCACCTGGGCCGGAATGCGGGTGTCGACCGTCCTGCGAGAGCATCTCATCGGAGCTTGGCTTGTTCGTGACGCTGACTCACGCCCGCAGGCAGGACGCGCACAAGCCCTGGCGACTCAGGGAATGACCAGCGTCGAGCCGTATGTCGCTCGCTACCTCCCAGCGCTGGTCTCCGGGGCCTTCCTGCCGCTGCTCGCCATCGGCACCCTGGCGTTCGTCGACTGGCCCAGCGCCCTGATCGTGGCGTTGACGGTCCCGTTGTTGCCCGTCTTCGCGGCTCTCATCGGCCGCACCACCCAGGAGTCGACCCAGCGTCGATGGCGGTCGCTGTCAGCCTTGTCCGGACACTTCCTTGACGTGATGCGGGGCCTGCCAACCCTGGCGTCGTACGGGCGGGCCGAAGCCCAGGTGGGCTCGATAGCCACCGTGAGCCAACAGCACCGGCTCGCAACGATGAAGACGCTGCGGCTGGCCTTCATGAGCTCTGCGGCGCTCGAGCTGCTGGCCACCATCTCCGTGGCGCTGGTAGCGGTGAGTGTCGGCATCCGCCTGGCAACGGGCTCAATGTCACTGGACACCGCCATGTTGGCCATTCTCCTGGCACCAGAGGCCTATTGGCCGATCCGTCGGGTGGGCACGGAGTTCCACTCCGCAGCGGACGGAGCCGAAGCCCTCAACGATGCCCTCGCCGAGATTGACGCGGCCGTCCCCGGACAAGATGCCGCTGACGACACAGTCTTTGCGCTCGACGACAACGAGACGACCCTCGAGCCCTGTCCTGTGGTGGGCGAGGCGGTGGGATACGGCTTCCCGGGCGCGACCACCGACGTGCTCAAGGATGTGTCCTTCAACCTCCCCGTCGGGCTCACAGTAGTGACCGGCCCGTCTGGGGTCGGCAAGTCGACGCTGCTGGAGCTGCTGGCCGGGCTCCGCCGACCGACCTCCGGCACCATCACCGCACCCCGTTCCCATCTGGTCACCCAACGCCCCTTCCTCGCAGCGGGGACGGTGCGAGACAACCTCACCCTCGGGAACGACTGCACCGAGGACGAGCTCTGGCATGTCCTGGGCGTCGTCGGGCTGGATCTCATGGTCGTCACTCTTGAGCGCGGCTTGGACACCCGGCTCGGTGACGACGGCTTCGGCCTGTCGGCCGGTCAGCGGGCCCGTCTCACTCTGGCCAGAGCCGCCCTGTCGCCTGCCCCACTGGTGCTGCTCGATGAGCCCACGGCCCACCTCGACGAAGAGTCAGCGGCGTTGGCACACCAGCTGATACAGAAGCTGGCCGAGCTGCGCACCGTTGTGGCCGTCACGCACCGGCCCGAGCTGCTCGCCCTCGCCGACGAGCACATCCACTTGGTCCCACGTCCCGCCCCGAACCTCGCGGTGCTCCTTTCATGAAGACTCCGAGCCCCCGTAAGATCTCTGCCGGCGCGAGCCCAGGGATCCGGTCGCCCCGGGCGAGACAGACGACCGCGGCGATTGTTGGCGCTGGCCTGCTCGGTGGTGTTGCGACCACATCGGGTATCGCCCTGACCGCCACCTCCGGCTGGCTGATCGTGCGCGCCAGCCAACGCCCTGTCATTCTCTTGCTGCTCACCGCGATCGTGGCCGTGCGCGCGTTCGGCATGGCCCGGCCCACCTTTCGCTACTGGGAGCGCCTGCGCTCACACGACGCCGCACTCGCCGACCTCGCAGACCGACGCACCACGGCCTACCAACGGCTCATCCCACTGACGCCGGCCCGACTTGGACGTCGCGGCCGAGCCGACCTTCTGACCGGGGTCGTCGACGACCTGAGCGACATCGTGGACGCGCAGGTCAGGGTCACCGTGCCAGTACTGGCGGCCGTCGTGGCAAGTACCGTGGCCACCCTCGTCCTCGTCTTTCTCTGTCCTGCGGCCGGCCTTGTCATTGCCGCCATGGCGGCACTCACGGCTCCCATCCTGGTCCTTGGATGGCGGTTGGAGAGGCGATCCCAACAGACTTTGCTGCGCGCCCGTGCAGAGCTCTCCCGCGTTACCGCCCTGGTGTCCGGCAATGCCGGTGAGCTCCAGGCCATCGGTGCCAGTGACCGGGCCCAGGCCTGGTTGGCCACCGCCCATGCAGACCTGTCCCGAGCGGCCGGGCGACAGAGCCGTGGTCGCGCCATGGCGGCAGGGCTCCTGCTCCTGCTGACCGCCGCCGGCACCGTCGCGATGACGGCCGTCATTCTGCCGAGCGTCGGCACGACGATCTCGACGCCCGTGGCCGCGCTCCTGGTCCTGACGCCCATCGCGCTGGGTGATGCCTTCTCGACTCTGCCCGATGCCGTCCGCGCCCTCGCCCGATCCCAGGCCAGCGCCGTCCGGCTGGCCGCGCTGCTGGATCAACCGTCGGCTGTCCTTGCCACCGGGGTCCAATCACCGGGACCCATGGCGGGTATTTCGCCGCATATCTGCGTGAGCGAGCTGACGGCTGCCTGGTCCGGCACCGGGCCCGACGTCGGACCACTGGACCTGCAGATCCAACCCGGAACCCGGCTGGCCATCACGGGCCCCAACGGTTGCGGAAAGTCCACCCTTCTTGCCGTGCTAGCCCGGGCGCTGGACCCCACGGGCGGCAGCTACCGGCTCGGTGATCAGGACGCCTTGGCGCTCGAGCTCGGGCAGGTTCGCCGGACGTTCGCCGTCCTGGACGACGAACCGCATCTCTTCGCCTCCACGCTGCGCGCCAACCTTGCGCTGGCCCGACCGGAGCCTGCCGATCCTGTTCTCATCGAGGCCCTGGATCATGCGGGTCTGACCCAGTGGTTCAGGGAGCTCGACCAGGGGCTCGACACCGTCGTCGGTGCGGGCGGGCGCGGCGTCTCCGGCGGAGAACGAGCGCGTCTCGGACTGGCTCGGGCTCTGCTTTCGAAGCGCCCGGTGCTGCTGCTCGACGAGCCCGTGGCCCACCTGGACCACGCCACCGCGGACGCGGTCATGGGCGACCTCACCCGANCCGCGAGGGGCCAGTCGGTAGTCATGGTCACCCACCGCCGCGACGGTCTCGCTGGTTTTGACCGGGTCATCGACCTCTCACTGCACATGGGTGATCCGGCCAGCGTGGTTTGACCCTTCCTCGTTCCCGGGTGAGCCTGGTCGGCGCGGGCCCCGTCAGCCGGCGATCACGTCACGGGCTGCCCAGCATCAGGGCGTTGACGAGGTAGACCACGGGAGCGCCAAGCCCGCGAAGGGTAGGCCGGCCGCCCAGAAGGCAAGTGCCTCCACTCCACTCCACTCCAAACCACGCAATCCGGAAGACCACGTCGGCCGCGCCGTGCTGGGGGGCGGAGGCCTTCGGCGACGCAAGAATGCCCCAGATGACCCCCATCAGCAGGACCCCGCCCGAACCGGCGAGGAGCCGAGCCGGCCAACCCTGGGTCATGGTTCGCCCTCAGAGGCCGACCGCGAAGACCACCGTAAGCTCGAGCAGGAAAGCGACGCCAAGGCTGCTCGTGCGGATCATGGGGCCACTTCTCCCCAGTTGCGCAGGTTCACGTGCAGCGCCGAGACAAGACGCTCGAAGGTGCCCCCGACATCCTGCGGCAACCCGAAACCGTCGTCGAGCTCCAGACTGACGAAACCGTGAAGGGCGCTGCGCGCCACCCTGGTGGCATGAATCGCCTCATCGCCACCCAACCCATAGCCACGAAGCGCGGCGAACACGGCCTGCACTGCCCGCTCACTCGCGGCCACGTGCTCCGGATCCTGGGCGTCGGGCACGCGTTGGGTCAGCGGGTATCGGCCGGGGTGGGACAGCGCGTAGTCATGATAGGCGTGGGCCAGGGACCGGACGGCGTCCTCCCCCGACCGGCCGGCCACAGCAGCCGACAGGACGTTGGCCAGCTCAGCCGTCACCCGAGCAGAGACCTTCTGCTGCAACGCCTCCACGCTATGGACNTGCTTGTANAGCGAAGGTGCGGCGACACCCGTGCGGCGGGCGACGGCGGCCAGAGTCAGGGCCCCCGGTCCCTGTNCGTCGACCAGTTCGACCGCCGCGTCGACCACAGAGGCCGTGGACAGGCGGGGTCTAGGCACTGACGACGTCAGCCAGGAACGGCAGGATCGCCGACGCAGTCACCTCGGGCACCTCCGCGTGCGGGTAGTGCCCCGCACCCTCGATCAACTCGAGGCTGACTTCGGTGTACTGACCNACCAGCGCCTCACCCTTCGTGGCTGCGACAACGGCGTCCGGGAAGTCAGGGTCCTTGGTACCCATGACGATTCGCACCGGGCAACGCAGCTCGGGAATTCGGGCACGGCACCGCTCCTGCTCGGTCGCCACACCTCTCAGCGCGGCCATCCGCCCGGGCTCGTGCAGTGATGCCCTCATGGCCACCAGATATTCGTCGAAGTCGGCGGGCTTGGCGGCCTTGTAGAGCGACGGGTAGTAGAACCGGGTCCAGAGCCAGGGGCTGCCAGTGACGATCTTCTCGGCCAGTCGCAGGATGGGGGACATTTTGCCGTCCTGCAGGAACGGGTCCACGAGGGCGAGCCCGCTGACCAGCCCGGGTTCCTGTGCGGCCGCCCAGATCGCTGCGGCGGCGGCGTTGGAGTGTCCAATGATCGTTGCGGGCCCGCTCAGGTGGCGGATCAGCGCGAGCATGTCCTCGCCAGTCGCCGGGCTCCCGTAGCCGGCCCAAGTCGCGCTCGACGCGCCGTGACCGCGTTGGTCCATACGTGCGACGCGGTAGCCCGCCTCGACCAACTTCGGGGCCAGGAAACGGAAGGCGGCGCGAGTGTCGCCCATGCCGGCGACGCACAGAACCAGCCCCGCATGGTCGGGTCCGGTGACGTCATAGGCCAGCCGACCGCCCGGAACGTCTAGAAGCTGAAGCTCTACAGACTTGATATTGTCCATAGCCAAAAAGCTACTGTCCATAGCCTACATGTGTCAAGGCCCCGCGTCAGGTGGGTTGGGCCCGGAGCGCTTCGGTGATCTCGGCGTCGGTTGCGCCCAGGGCTCGGGCCTTCGTGACGTATGCCGCAGTGGGACTGGCCAGCCGCGCCCGCCTTTCCCGCGCGGACGGCTTGCGCGCAGCGACCGCGACCCTGGTCCCCCCACCACGTCGGGACCCGACGAGTCCGGCGGCCTCCAGCTCGCGGTATGTCCTTGCGACTGCGCCGACTGCCAGGCCCAGGTCGCCGGCGAGCTGACGTAGCCGGCGGAGTCGCCCACCCTGCACAAGTACTCCGCCCTCGATCAGATCGACCAGCTGACGGGCTAGCTGCTCGTACCGAGGCGTCGGGTCATCGAGAGTGACGGTCAGCGTCGGGTCATCGAGAGTGACGGTCAGCGTGGGGCTCATCGGCGGGCGGCCAGACCTGCTGCTGCGGGCCCTCCCAGCTCCGGCGGACACAAGCGCGGGCCGACCATCAGGGGCGAGGCGCCCGACGGCGAGCGGCAACATCAGCGCCTTGACCACCAGCGGGGCGACGCCCACACCAGGCCACGACGCCAGCGAGCAGGAGAGGCCGATCAAGGGGCTCCGGCGTTGAGGGCGACCCCGAACAGCAAAGTGGCAACCATCACCCCGGTGGCGGCGACAACGGCTTCGGCCGAACGGCGGCCCAGGATGTCGTCGGCGGGGACCAACCCGAGGCCCGCCCAGCGCCACCGCACCGCCTCACGACGTCCGGCCAGTGCGCCACAGCGAGACGGGTCGCGCTCAAGGAGACGCCGAGACCGCCCCCAACGCCGCGGCGCCCGCACGAGCCAGACGGCGACGAGGAGGAGCGGAACCACGACCACGCCGACGCGATCGTTCATGAGAGCCTAGGTTGTCTCACAAAGCCGTGACAACGAGCACGGTTGCCCTCGGGACACCTTGGGTCAAATGCTTGCGACAGACTCACAGGTCCGAGGAGCTCCTGCAGAGTCGACCGGATGACCGTCCTCTGACCCTGCACGACCGCGGTGTCTGCAGATAGGCCAACATGGGCCGGTGACTTGGCATCGCTGGCACACGAGGTGGTCGCATACCTCGACAGGTGTGCTCCTGGCCATCGGCGCTGCCCTCCTGTTCGCGGTGAACGGCAATGTCAGCAAGGTCGCACTGCAGAACGGCGTCTCCTCCCTCGAGCTCGTCTCCATGCGCAGTGCCGGAACCGCGCTGATACTGATGGCCATTACAGCCGTGAGAAGCCCGGCCTCTCTGCGCGTCAGTCGGCGCGAGCTGGGCTTCCTGGCGCTCTATGGGGTCACCGGCATCGCGATGGTCCAGTGGCTCTATTTCGTGGCGATCCAGCGGATGCCCGTTGGCATCGCCCTGCTGTTCGAGTACACCGCGCCGCTCATGGTGGCCTTGTGGGTGCGCTTCGTCCAAAAAGAGCAAGTGAAGTCCCGGCTCTGGCTGGGCCTGGCCTGCGCGCTGGGAGGTCTGGCCCTGGTGGCCCAGTTCTGGAAGGGCATAACCCTCGATCCAGTCGGCCTGATCAGCGCAGTCGGGGCCGGGGCAGCGCTGGCCTGCTACTACCTGATGGGCGAGCACGGTCAGCGGGAACGCGACCCGATCTCGTTGATGGGCTTCAGCTTTGGCTTCTCCGCCATCCTCTGGGCCATCGTCTCGCCATGGCAGGAGTTCCCGTTCGCACGGCTCACTCACACGCTCGATCTGCCCGGCGCCCTACCCGGCAGTGCCCCGCTGTGGCTGATGGTCCTGTGGATCATCGTGCTCGGCACCGTCGCGCCGTTCCTTCTCGTGCTTTTGGCCGTTGCCCGACTCGGACCGGCCCGGGTGGGTCTGATCGGGATGCTCGAGCCAGTGGGCGCCGGCATGATCGCCTGGGTGCTGCTCGGGGAGTCCCTCAACACGCTCCAGATTGTCGGGACAGTCGTCGTCCTAGTTGGGATTGTGCTGGCCGAGACAGCCAGGCAGCCCGCCACCTCTGTGCCCGAGCAGGAGGCCGGCGCGCTGCACCCGGAAGGTGCCTCACCTCTGCCGGAGGGCATGGCACCCTGAGGTTTGTGCCGTGGTGGTTGAGGTGGCGGCTGTCAGGCCCCAGTGGGAGGCTGCACGTGAGCCGGACCACACCATCGACCGGCGTCCCACCGGCTACGTATCAGCCTTCGACCGGGAACCTCAGACACGGTTTCGGTGCAGGAGACTGTCTCGGCGGCTCATCAAACGTGACCGACCAGTGTTCGAGGAACAGCCCGGACTCTGGGAGGATGGCCATCATGGTCTCGCTTGCTGACGCGTCCCCGCCCATCGCTCTTGGCGCCCTCGACGGCCGCTATCGCCCAACCGTCGCCCCACTGGTTGACCACCTTTCTGAGGCGGCGCTGAACCGCGAGCGCGTCCATGTCGAGGTCGAGTGGCTGATCCACCTCACCACAGCCCAGATCATCGCTAATGTTCGCGCGCTCACCGCCGACGAGCAGACACGCCTGCTGGCCGTCGTGGAGGACTTCGGCCCCGGCGACATCGCCGAGCTCGCCGAGCTCGAGCGGGAGACAGTCCACGACGTCAAGGCCGTCGAGTACTACCTCAAGCGTCGCCTCGCCGCGATGGGCGGCGAAGCGGCCACAGGCCTGGCTGCGATATCTGAGCTGATCCACTTTGGCTGTACCAGCGAGGACATCAACAATCTGTCGTACGCACTGATGATCAAAGGGGCCGTGCAGCAGGTCTGGCTGCCACGAGCCACCACCCTCGTCGACGCGGTCGCAGCGATGGCCCGCGACCTGCGCGACGTCCCGCTCCTGGCACGCACCCATGGTCAGCCTGCGACGCCGACCACCATGGGCAAGGAANTCGCGGTGCTGGCCTACCGGTTGCAGCGGCAGCTCTCCCGGATCGGCCGCGCGGAATACCTCGGAAAGCTGAACGGGGCAACCGGCACGTATGGCGCACACGTCGCTGCGGTGCCCGACGCGGACTGGCCGGCGATCAGCAAGACGTTCGTGGAATCACTTGGCCTGACTTGGAACCCGTTGACCACGCAGATCGAGAGTCACGACTGGCAGGCCGAGCTCTACAGCGACATCGCCCGCTTCAACCGGATCCTGCACAACCTCTGCACCGACTTCTGGACCTACATCTCGATGGGCTACTT
>JGIcombinedJ21911_10000829_pt1 | contig 10442 bp, 9 predicted proteins | sample BarGraNGADG00211_FD_21911 | JGI IMG/M metagenome (IMG submission 21911)
TTCCCGTTGCCAACTGCGAAGCCACCGGCCGTCGTCGGCGCGCCGCAGGTGGTCATAGAGGAAGCCTCCGATGGACACTGCCGACAGGGTCCAGTCAGGATTGCCGGTGGCGAATGCAGCCTCGGCCAGGGCCGAGGCGTACATGGCGTTCCACTCGGTGAGGACCTTGTCGTCCAGGCCGGGCCGGACACGCCTGGCCCGGGCCTCGAACAACAGGCGCCGGCCCGATTCCACGTCCACCGGGCCACCCAGCGGTGCCCCGATCGGGCGNCGCAGAATGGTGGTTCCTTCAAAGTTTCCGGCGGTGGTGAGGTCGAACCAGCTGGTGACAGCCTCGATGATGGCCGTNGGGTCCTCGCCCGGGCGCAGGGATCCGCTTCTGACTCCCTCGTCAGCTTGGTCAAGGGTCCAGACGTAGAACTTGCCCTCCACCCCTTCGGAGTCGGCGTCCTCGGCGGAGTGCACTCCCCCTTCGGGCGTGGTCAGGTCGCGGGCGACATAGGAGATGATGTCCTCGACCACCCGGAGGTAGTCCGGCTGCCCCGTGGCCTGCCAGCCGTGTAGGAACGCCCGGAGCAGTCCGGCCTGGTCGTAGAGCATCTTTTCGAAGTGCGGGACCAGCCACTGGTGATCGGTCGAGTATCGGGCGAATCCGCCGCCCAGGTGGTCATGGATACCACCGCCGGCCATGGCATCGAGGGTCAGGGTGCCATCGCCAGCGATGAATCGGGATCGCCGTCGGTGTGCCGGCGAGAGTGCCGGAGAGCGATGTCGATCAGCGTGGGTTGAGGGAACTTCGGAGCGGGACCGAAGCCGCCCCACTCGCGGTCGAATCTACTGTTCAGTTCCTTGGTGACCACATCGATGAGGTCGACTCCGTCGTTGGATCCGCCGAGGGAACCAAGCGACGACGACCGGCGGCCGGACTTGGTGATCACTGATCGGGACGCAATCGCCTTGGAGAGTTCGTCAGCCTGTTCTTCCACTTCGCTCCGCCTATTGGTCCAGACGTCGGACAACGCGGCCAGGACCGACCGGAATGACGGTGAGCCATGGCGGTCATCGGGCGGAAAGTAGGTCCCGCCGAAGAAGGGGCGGCGATCAGGGGTGAGGAACACGCTCATCGGCCAGCCACCCGACCCGGTGATGGCCTGGACTGCCTCCATATAGACGGCGTCCACGTCGGGACGTTCCTCACGGTCCACTTTCACGCTGATGAATGACCCGTTGAGCGCGGCGGCGGTGTCGGCGTTCTCGAACGATTCGTGGGCCATGACGTGACACCAATGGCAGGCGGAGTATCCGATGGAAAGAAAGACAGGGCGATTTTCCGCCCGGGCCCGGTCGAACGCCTCATCACCCCATGGGTACCAGTCCACCGGATTGTCGGCGTGCTGGCGGAGGTAGGGGGACGTTTCCTCTCCAAGGCGGTTCACCCGGTCGATGCTACGGGACGAGATGGGGCGACGATCCCCGGCCCAACTTCCTCATGCCGGCCCAAGTCGTCGGCAAACAGTGGTATCGAGGCGAGCACCCAGTTCCACGTTGTGCGTCCAGGCCCATCAGGCTATTGGCCCCGGAACCGAACCCTCGACATCCACGACACCGTCCGCGGCCGCGTGGCGGGCGAGAAGATCTCGCTTCCGCACTTTGCCCGCCGGGTTCCGGGGTAGCTGTTCGACGAAGAACACCTCACGTGGCACCTTGAAGCGGGCCAGGTTGTCACGCACATACGACTTCACCTCGGTGGCCGTCAATCCAGAGGGTGTCGTTGGCACCACATAGGCGATCAGTCGTTGTCCGTGGTCGGCGTCGGGCACGCCGATGGCCGAAGCCTCGGAGATTCCGGGGTGACCGGCCAGCAGTTCCTCGATCTCCCCCGGAAAGACGTTTTCCCCGCCTGAGACGATCATCTCGTCGTCACGACCGTCGACAAAGAGTCGGCCACCTCCATCGAAGTGACCTACGTCACCAGTAGAGAGCAGCCCGTCAATGGAGTCTTTGGTGCCGCCGCCGGTGTAGCCGCTGAACCCTTGGCCATTGCCCACAAAGATCCGCCCTGTCTCACCTGGCGCCACCTCTGTGCCCGGTCGGTCGAACAGTCGGACGGTTGTGCCCACCGGCGGGCGCCCCACGCAGCCGGGAGCCGCTCTCATGTCTTCGGGGGTGGCGATGGTGGCGTACGCCACCTCGGTGGACCCGTACAGGTTGTACAGCACATCTCCGAACGCATCCATGGTGCGGCTGGCCAACGCCCCTTCCAGTTGTGCGCCGCTGGTGGCCATGAATCGCAGTGCGCTCAGATCTCGGCTCGCCGGTCCTCCGTCTTCGAGGGCCAGCATCCGGTTGATCATGGCGGGGACCACCACCAAGCCTGTGCAGCGATGGCGAGCCACGGTATCGAGGACCGCGGCCGGGTCGAACCGACGCGAGGTCAGCAGGGTTGAACCCGTCCCGATGGTCAGCAGCCCCGAGAGCAGCCCCCAACCATGGAACAGGGGCGGCGCCACGTACACGGCCTCCCGTCCGCGGTAGGGGATCTTCGAGAACACCGCACCGGGCATGGTCAGTGACCGGGGCTGGCTTCGGCGCGCACCCTTCGGCGTCCCGGTGGTGCCGCTGGTGAGCATGACCATGGCGCCGGGTTGAGAAGGCGCCGGGCGACCCTTGGTGTCCCCGAGCGAAATCAACGAGTCGAGCGTCCCGAGGGCTGCCGGCCCGTCGGTCCAGGCGATGAACCGACCTGCCGAAGCCTCGACGTCGGCCACGATGGGCAGGAACTCTTCGTCGACGATGAGGGCTTCGACGCCTTCGCGGGCACAGACGTCACGGGCTTGGGGGGCGGCGAAATCGGTGTTCAGATAGAGGATCCGATATCCGGCTTTTGCCCCGGCGAACGTCGCATCGAGCAGGCCACGATGATTGCGGCACAACACGCCGATGGTGGCGCCGTCGCCCAGTCCCTCAGCCGCCAGGGCATCGGCCAGGGCATTGGAGCGAAGGTTGAGTTCGCGAAACGAAAGTGGCCCCCGTTCGTCGATCAATCCGAATCGATCACCGTGGCGAATGGCGGCTGCCATGATGCCACCCCCCACTGGTCCGAACCGCTTCAACGCCAGGGCCATCTCGGCCAACCGGAGCGGAGGCTCCGGACCGATCATCCCGGCTCGGGCAACGGTGGCCAAGGCATATGCCTCGAGCACCACCTTCTCACCCTCGGACATCAGCCTCCGGAATACCTGATCGAGCACTTCGAATCCCTCCAACCTCGAGAACCACCGGCACGGTCCACGTCCATGCCGTCGGCGAATTGCAGTATCGCGCCTTCGACAACGCAGTCGCCGGGGAGAATCTTCTGTTTTGGTAGTTCTGATTGGTGATGGTCGTCGTAGGGTTCTCCCATGGATCTTCGACTGGATGGAAAGACAGCCCTCGTCACCGGTGCCTCCCGGGGAATCGGGATGGCGATTGCCCGGCAATTCGCGGAGGCGGGGGCTTCGGTCATGCTCTCCTCCCGNAAGGACGAGGCTCTGGCCGAGGCCAAGAGTGCGATCGACGCGACCAAAGGTGAGCGGTCTGGTGAGGTGGCGTGGCATGTGGCCAACGCCGGCGACCCCGACCAGGGCGCGGCCTGCGTGGNCGCCACCGTCGAACGGTTCGGATCGGTGGACATCCTGGTCAATAACGCCGCAACCAACCCCTACTACGGGCCGTTGATGGACATCGACACCGGTCAGATCGACAAGACCNTCAGGGTCAATCAATCGGGATACCTCGAGTGGACCCNGGCGGCATGGCGAGCCGGGATGTCCGAACGCGGTGGCGTTGTGTTGAACCTGGCTTCGATCGGTGGGCTATCGGTGGAGCACGGGATCGGCTGGTACAACGTGACCAAAGCCGCGGTGATCCATCTCACCAGTCAGCTTGCCGGTGAGCTCGGGCCCAAGGTCAGGGTCAATGCCGTAGCGCCGGGCTTGGTGAAGACCGATTTCGCCAAGGCTCTGTGGGAGCCGGCCGGTGACCAGATCGCCCGGCGTCTGCCCCTACGNCGTCTGGGTGAACCCGATGACATCGCCAAGGCCGCCCTCTTTCTCTGTTCGGATGCTGCCTCGTGGATTACCGGTCACACCCTGGTCATCGACGGCGGAGCCCTGAACATCGCCAGCGGTGGGATCGCCTAATTGCGGCCGCGGCCAGTGCATCGTCAGCTCAAACCATCCCGTTGCACCTTGCCGCTCCGAGTCCGGGGCAGGACGGCCACCACTTCCAGTTCCTTGGGTGCGGCCCATGGTGCGATGTGTTCGGACACCGCTGAACGCAGAGACTCGAGCGTCGGTGGCGCCGAAGCATCCACGGGCACCACCCAGGCCACTACCCGCTCGCCCCACTCAGGATCGGGCCGTTTCCAGACGGCGACCTCGGCAACTCCGGGGTGGCCGGCCAGGACGCCTTCGACCGCCGCCGGCCATACCTTTTCCGCTCCGGTCACGATGACCTCGGCGATCCGACCGTAGACCGACAGGACCCCGTCCTCAGTCACCCGCCCGGCGTCGCCGGTAGGGAGCCAACCTCCGGGCAGCCTGGGATCCGTGCCATCCCGGTAGGCCCGCATCAGCATGGGACCGCGCACCAATACCTCACCGTCGGCTCCGAGGTCACCGTCACCGATCAGGATGTCTACGTCATCGAGAGGTGAGCCGTCGTAGACGACCCCTGACCCGGTCTCCGTCATCCCGTAGGTGGTGACCACGTTGTCGGGGAGCCGTTCGGGAGGGGCGGCACCCCCGAGGAGGATGGAGCGATACCTGCTGGCGTCCATGCGGCCAAGGGCCGTTGCCACCAGTGAGACGAGTGTGGCACCAAGGCGGGCCTCGCGATCCACCTCGGCTGCATCGAAACGTTCGAACAGCGTGAACGGGGTACCGGTGGCGATGGCCCGGGTCACCACTGACAAGCCGCCGATGTGGGCCAGGGGCAGACACGCCACCCATCGATCACGGGCCGGGTCCACGTTTATCCGCCGCGAACTGGCCATCGCCGACGCCTCGACGGCCTGATGGGTCAAGACGACTCCCTTGGGCGCTCCGGTCGTCCCGCTGGTCGCCACAACCAGAGCGTCGCCCTCCACGCTGGGAAGGCCACCCGACCGGGGATGAGATCCGAATTCGTCGATTACCGCCGAGGGTCGAAGTGCGTCCAGTAGGCGTTGGACGGCAGCCCGAGGCAGGCGGGGGTCTACGGGGAGAACGGCGTCCCCCGCATCCCACGTCCGCCGCAGGGCATCGACAAAGCCCTGGCCGGCACGGAGATCGAGTGCCACCACGTCAGGCATGGGGCTAGCGTAGGTGACCGCCCGTGTAGCGGCGTGAGGAGAAAGTCCGAATGGTGATGGCAGGTGGTGGAGGCAGTGGAACCGGTAGCTCAGGGTCGGGGGCTCGGACGGTGATCACGGGGGAACCGGTGGACCCGGTGGATGGCTATCGGAGCATGCCGCTGCCCGAATGGGAACGACGTGGTGACTATAGGGACATTCACTTCGACGTGGCCGAAGGAATTGCCAAACTGACCATCGCCCGTCCGGAGGTTCGCAATGCCTTCCGACCCCAGACTCTCTTTGAACTTTCGGATGCACTCAGAATTGCCCGCGACGACTCGTCGGTGGGGGCTGTCATCCTGACCGGCGAGGGACCCGACGCGTTTTGCTCGGGTGGGGATCAGAAGGTCCGGGGTGATGATGGCTATATCGGCGATGACGACGTCGCTCAGCAGGGGATCGGCCGCCTCAACGTCCTGGATCTGCAGATCGAGATCCGACGCTTGCCCAAACCGGTAGTTGCCATGGTCGCCGGCTATGCCATCGGTGGGGGTCACATTCTCCATCTGGTGTGCGACCTCACCATTGCCGCCGACAATGCCCGCTTTGGCCAGACCGGCCCGAAAGTGGGGAGTTTCGACGGCGGCTACGGCGCCAGCCTCTTGGCTCGCACCATCGGTCTGAAGCGAGCCAAGGAGGTGTGGTTCCTCTGTCGTCAGTACGATGCGGCAACTGCCCTCGACTGGGGACTTGTCAACGAGGTGGTGCCCCTGGATTCCCTCGAACGCGAAACGATCGCCTGGTGTCGGCGCATGCTGTCCTTGTCGCCCATTGCCCTGCGGATGGTCAAGGGCGGGCTCCACGCCGCCGACGACGGCCTGGCCGGTCTTCAACAGTTCGCCGGAGACGCCACCATGCTCTTCTACATGAGCGAAGAGGGTCAAGAGGGTCGTAATGCCTTCCAGCAACACCGGGATCCGGAGTTCGGTAGGTTCCCTCGCCGCCCATGAGCATGGTGGCGACGGAGGTACCGGTGGACCGGAACATGCAGCACCCGGACGAATCATGGTCCCTCCCGGTCGCAAGGGTCCGGGCCATTCGCTCAAACGCGGAGGGAATCAGATCACGGAAGCCGGGGGTGCATGGATGACCGGGCCCGAAATGGCGGCGGCACGCGGTGGGCCCGGACCGACCAAACGGTGGGTGGTGGGTGCCCGCCCGAGGACGTTGCCGGCGGCGGTCGTGCCGGTGCTGGTCGGGACGGCGGCGGCACATCCACTGAGCCCGGGTCTGCCGACCAGCTACGCGGCGTTGACCCACGTGGTGGCGCCATCGCTCTGGGACTCGACGTGGTGGCGGGCCCTCGGCGCTCTGGTGGTGGCGCTGGCTCTCCAGGTCGGCACCAACTACGCCAACGACTACTCCGACGGCATCCGAGGGACAGATGACCAACGGGTGGGTCCGGTCCGTCTGGTTGCCTCAGGTCTGGTGTCACCACAGGCGGTCAAGCGGGCGGCAATGTTGGCGTTCGGGATCGCCGGTGGCGTTGGCGTGGCCCTGGCGTGGGCGACCTCGTGGTGGGTGCTGGCGGTGGGTGCGGCCTGTTTGGCNGCCGGGTGGTTCTATACCGGGGGTCCCCGTCCCTATGGCTATGCCGGATTCGGCGAACTGTTCGTGTTCGTGTTCTTTGGCCTGGTGGCAACGGTTGGCACCTATTACGTCCAGACGCTCCGACTGGGTGGAGGATTGGTGCTGTCGGCCTCCGTGGCCGTCGGTCTCCTGGCGACGGCGCTGCTGCTGGCCAACAACCTTCGGGATATCGACACCGATCTGATATCGGGGAAGCGGACGCTCGCCGCCCGGGTAGGGCGCCGGACCGCGGGCTGGTTGTACGTCGCCTGTATCGTGGTCCCGTTTATCGGAGTGCTTGGCTGGGGGCTCCTAGCGGCCACCGGGGCGATCGCAGGTCAGCACCCGGTCTTTGCCTTTTTGCCGCTCCTTGCCCTACCCCTGGTCATTGCGCCGATTCGAACCGTCAGTGGCGACGCCACCGACCGAGCTCTCCTGCCGGTTTTGGCGGCTACAGGTAGGCTCCAACTCGTGTTCGGCGCCCTACTCGCGGGGGCTGTCTGGCTGTGGGGGACGTGACGTCAGCGACCCGAACCCAGATGAGCGCTGATCTGCTCGGCCACCAGGGCCGGTTGCTGCAGGTGGGGGGAGTGACCGACGCCGGCAATGACCACGTTGGTGGCGTTCTCGCCGATGGCGTCGGCCATCCGTCGCCCGAGGCCGGTGAATTTGTCATCATGCTCGCCGGTGAGGATCAGGACGGGCATGGTCAAACGGTTGAGTTGTGCCCACAGAGGGAGTTGGGTGCCGGTTCCCGCCAACCTCAGACTCGATGCCAGCCCGGGCCCGGTATTGCGGCGGCGTTCGGCGAATCCGTCGGTTTCGGTGGGAGCACCCGACAACAGGGGGTTGTCGAGCCAACGGCGCAGGAACGAGTCGAGTCGAGCCTGGCCACCGCCGGAAGAGTCAGCGCCACCGCCACCGGGGAGCGGAGGGTCGAGTTGGTCGGCCAATCCTTCGTCCTGAGCCCGCCGGGCGGCCCGGTCATCGGGATCGTCGATGCCGGCGGTACCCGAAATGAGCACCAGCGAACTCACCAGTTCGGGCTGGGTCAGAGCCAGATGGAGACAGAAGCGGGCGCCCATCGAATAGCCGAGATAGGCGGCGTTGCCTCCGAGGGCGCCCAACAGGTGGGCTCCCTCGGTGAGATCGGCGAGCACATGGGCCGACCCCCCGTGGCCCGGCATATCGACCAGCATGAGCTCGTGATCTGTGGCCAATATGGAATCCATCGAGCCCCACACCCGACAGGTCTGGGTGAATCCATGCGCCATGACAGTCCGGGGCCCATTGCCCATCACTTCGGCGTGCAGCGAAACGCCCACCATGTGGGATGTCTGAGTTGGGTTCATGGGTTCGGGAACGGGCGACATGACAAGAATTGTCCTCCTCCATGAGCGTATCGACACCAGAGCCGGCACCCGGAGACGGCGACACGCAGATGGAGTTCGCCGCCACCCTGGTGGACGAGTGGGTGCGGTGTGGCGTGTCCCACGCCGTCATTTGCCCGGGGTCCCGGTCCACGCCGATGGCGGTGGCACTCATGCGTCACGCCGGCGTGGACGTCCACGTTCGTCTCGATGAGCGGTCTGCAGCGTTCACTTCACTTGGGATCGGTCTGGCCACCGGTCGCCCGGCGGTGATATTGACCACGAGTGGAACCGCGGCAGCCGAGCTCCATGCCGCGGTGGCGGAGGCCGATCTGGCCCGTGTCCCTCTTGTGGTGTGCACCGCCGATCGACCACCCGAGCTCCGAGATGTCGGGGCGCCCCAGACCATCGATCAGCAGATGATCTTCGGTCGGTCGGTCCGCTGGTTTTCCGATCCCGGTGTGGCCGATGCGGCGAGCCGTTCCACCTGGCGTTCCCTGGCTTCCCGGACGGTGGCGGAAGCGGTCACAGGTCCGGGCGGACCGGGACCAGTTCATGTGAATCTGCCCTTTCGGGAACCACTTATCCGGAAGGTCGAGGTTGGGAAAGTCCAACCCGGCCGGCCCGACGGGGCCCCCTGGTACCAGGTGGACGTGGAACCTCAGGCCCCGACCCCCGCGGTGGTCGCCCAGATCGTGCACGCCGGCAGGACCGGCGTACGAGGGTTGATCGTGGTCGGTGCCGGTTGTGGTGACCCTGATGAGGTGGCCGCGGCTTCTGCCGTTTTGGGATGGCCGGTGTTGGCCGACCCACGATCGGGGCTCCGACGCCCGGGGTCAACCCTGATCGCGGCGGCCGACGGCATCCTCCGCTCCGATATCTTTGCCGCCAGCCACCGTCCCGAGCTCGTCCTGAGGCTGGGGGCGCCATGGGTGTCGAAGGTGGTGAACAGCTTTCTGGNCTCTTCGGATTCCGACGGTGTTCCGGTGATCGCGGTGGTGGCGTGGGGACAGTGGGTGGACCCCGACCGCTCGGTCACGACCTTGGCGTCAGCGGACCCGACCGCCGTCTGCCGGGCCATCGTGGATGGGATGCGGGAAGCATCGGAGGCCGACCAGGGCGACCGGGGTCAGGTACAAGACACAGCCTGGCTCGATAGTTGGCGAGCAGCGGAGTCTGCTGCCCAAGCTGCTCTCGGAGAGAGCCTGGGCGATCCGGTGACCACCCACCATGGTCGATCCACTCCGAAGGCCGGCTGGACCGAGCCAGGGTTGGCCCGGCGACTCTTTGCCGCCCTTCCCGGAGGGGCCACGCTGGTGTCCTCGTCGTCGATGCCGATACGCGATATCGAGGCATACGGGGCGCCACGCCCCGATCCGCCGCGGGTCCTGGCCAACCGCGGCGCCAACGGCATCGACGGAGTGGTCTCGACAGCCCTGGGCGTGGCGCTGGCCACCGGTCCCACCGTTGCCTTGGTGGGGGACCTGGCATTCTTCCACGACGTGTCGGCGTTGATACGGGCCGTGGGGTCCGACGCCCCGTGCACGGTGGTGGTCGCCGACAACGGTGGCGGAGGAATTTTCTCGTTTCTGCCCCCCGCAACTGTGCTGGACGCCGAGTCATTCGAGACGCTGTTCGGAACCCCACAGGCCCCCGACGTGGGGAAGGTGGCGGCAGGGTTCGGGATAGCTGTCGATGAGATCGGACCTGACGATGGGCCTGAGGCCCTGGGAGAGGCGCTGAACCGGCGGATAGAGGATGGCGTGCTGGCGGTGATCCGGGTACGACTACCGGGCCGGGCGGAGAACGTGGAGATCCATGCCGGCATCAATCAGGCGGTGATCGACGCAGTCGAGTCGGGTTCGTCGGCCGGTTGGTAGGCGACCGGTCCTGATCGACCCGGTCAGCAGGGTGTCGGATCGTACGACGGGATGGCAGACGGGGCACTGGCGGCGGGTGGGGGGATCGAGGACGCCGGGGCGGTGGAGCTCGTCGATGCCGCGGTGGCAGGGGTCGCGACAGTCGGTACCGGGATTGGATTCCCGTGGGAACTCAGGGGTGGCGTGGTGACGGTTCCGGCCGGTCCGCCCAGGAACTGAGTGATCATCTCCTGGAGTTGTGGTTGTTGG
>JGIcombinedJ21911_10000830_pt1 | contig 10429 bp, 7 predicted proteins | sample BarGraNGADG00211_FD_21911 | JGI IMG/M metagenome (IMG submission 21911)
CGGGCCGCCCCGTCGCGCACCGGCTCAGCCGCCGGACGGCGCCCGCGGAGGGCGCCGAACCTCACTGCGCGTCCAGGATCTCCTGGTAGAACGCGCGCAGGTCGTCACCGCCCGCAGCTTTCCAGGTCGTGACCGCCGCATCGAGGTCGCTGAGGGACTTGCGACCGCGCGAGATGTCCTTCTCCAGGTCGACGAAGGGCTGGGCGAGCGAGCCGAACTGTTGCGGGTCGGAGATCTGCTGGCCGAAGAACACCGGTTCGGTGACGTACTCGACGGCCTTGGCCTGCCAGGTCGAGATGGCCTCGACGTACCCGGGGTACTGCACGTGCGTCTCCGCGACCGGGCCGTCCACCAGGAAGATGTACGTCGGCTGCAGCTCCGTGGCGGCGAGGGGCGTGGGGACCGGCAGGCCGGCGCTGTCCTTGGTGTAGTGCACGCCCTCGACGCCGTTGGTGATGACGTCGCACTCGGTCGTGCCGAACGGCGCGGCCAGCACGTTGGCGAGCGCGAGCAGCTCGCTGATCCTGTCCTCGTCATCGGTCTTCTTCAGGAACGAGAAGATGTTCGTCGGGTTGCCCTTGAACAGGACCGGCTTGCCGCCGTCGGCCGCGAAATAGTCGAACGGCTGCTGCCAGTAGGAGGGGTTGCTCGCGAGGTTGTCGCGCAGCGCCTCGTTCCACCCGCCGAGTCCGTCACCCATGATGAGAGTCCTGCCCGACTGGAACCGCTTCTTGGCGTCGCCGGTCTGGCCAGCGACCGCGTCAGGGTGGACGGCGCCGGACGCGAAGAGCTTGGCGTTCCATTCGAGCGCCGCGCGGTACTCGTCGGACTCGAAGCGGTGCACGAGCTTGCCGCCGTCGAGCTTCCATTTCGGGGGGACGGAGTGAATGATCGTGGCCGGGGTCCACAGGTCGTCGGCGCCCCAACGTCCGGCCGCCGCGTCCGTGAGCTCGAGCGCGAGCGCGAGCAGGTCGTCGCCGCTCTTAACGTCCACCGTGATGCCCATGCGCTCGATCAGGTCCTTGCGGTAGAAGATCGCGTCGTTGAGGATCCCGCCCGGGAACGGCAGCCCGTAGAGCTTGCCGTTGAACACGCAGAACTTCCACGCATCGGAGGGGATGTTGGCNAGGTTCGGGTATTCCTTGACCTTGTCACCCGNGAGGTANGGGGTGAGGTCCTGGAAGACGTTGCCGACGATCTCCGAGCCGAAGCGCGGTGGCAGGTTCCAGGTGGGAATGCAGACCCAGTCCGGCACGTCCTTCGCGGAGGCNAGCACGGTGGCNAGCTTGTCGCCGTACGTGTTGCCGTCCGTGATCTGGAACTCGATGGTCGAGCCGAGCATGTCGTTGACGGCCTTGTAGTACTGGTTGCCGCTCGACGGCGGGATCGTGCCCCACAGCGGCGTCATCGCCTTGAACGTCGCGCCACTCCCCGGGGCGCTCGCAACCGACTGCACGAGCTCCTTGGGGAGCGTCAGGAAGCCGGGCACCGAGCCGTTGACGCTCGGGAAGTCCGGCGTCACGTACTCGACGGGGATGTAGCTCGGGATCACGTCACCGGTCGCTCCCCCGCTCGGCGCGGCGCCCGTCGGCGACGGGCTGGTGCAGCCGGCGAGCAGCGAGGGCACGCCGACGACGGCGGCGCCTGCGGCGACCATGCGCAGGAACGACCGCCGATCAACGGCCATGAACCCGACCCGGCTCAGAGGTGTGGTGGTCTTCATCAGCGTTCATCACTCCCTTGTAGGAACGCACGTTCACGTGGCACAGCAGGCCCGTCCCGATCCTCGATGATCATGTGGTGCGCGGCCAAACATCGAAGCGGTTCGACGCCCGCACTCTAGGACAGCGGGTCCAAACGAGGCTACCGTCCCTTTCCAGCGTGACCAACTTGTCATCCGTACGGGTGATCCAGGATCATGGTACGGCAGCCGAAGGACGGCAGCGCGTCGGGGCCTGTGAGCCAGGTCACACGGGCGGTCGTCCAACTCGTCGAAACGTTTCGAGGATCGCTGTGCACAGATGCCGGCGATCCTCCGACCGGTTCCCGACCACCCGTTCGCACGACGACGAGGAAGCTCCTGTGGCCGACAACGACGTCCAGCCAGCCCAGCCCGCCTACCGCGATGCGGCGCTGTCGGCGGGAGTGCGTGCGCGCGACCTGCTCGCGCTCCTCACCCTCGCCGAGAAGATCTCGCTGCTCCACCAGCACGCGCCCGCGGTCGAGCGGCTCGGGCTCGCGGCGTTTCACACCGGCTCGGAGGTGCTGCACGGCGTCGCCTGGCTCGGCACCGCGACGGTGTTCCCCCAGCCCGTCGGCCTCGCCGCGACCTGGGACACCGACCTGCTCACCCGGATCGGCGCCGTCGTCGGCACCGAGCAGCGCGCCAAGCACGCGGCGGACCCGTCGGTGAGCCTCAACGTCTGGGCCCCGGTCGTCAACCCGCTGCGGAACCCCCGGTGGGGGCGGAACGAGGAGGGCTACTCCGAGGACCCGCACCTCACCGCCGAACTCGCCGGCGCCTACGCGCGCGGCCTGCGCGGGGACCACCCCGTGTACTGGCGGACCGTGCCGACGCTCAAGCACTTCCTCGCCTACAACAACGAGACCGACCGCGCCGTGACGAGCTCACAGCTGCGCCCGCGCGTCCTGCACGAGTACGAGCTGCCCGCCTACCGTGGGCCGGTCGAAGCCGGCGTCGTCGGCGCCGTGATGCCGTCCTACAACCTGGTCAACGGCCGCCCCAACCACGTCGCCCGCGAGCTGCTCGACGAGCTGCGGAGCTGGACCGATGCCTCGCTGCTCGTCGTGTCCGACGCCGCAGCGCCAGGCAACCTCGTGGACTTCGAGCGTTACTACCCCGACCACGTCACCAGCCACGCCGCCATGCTCCGCGCCGGCGTCGACTCGTTCACCGACAACGACGCGAACGCGGCGCCCACCATCGAGCGCCTGACCGAGGCCCTCGAGCGCGGTCTGCTCGACGAGACCGACATCGACCGGGCCGTGCTGCGCCAGCTCGAGCTGCGCCTGGCGACCGGCGAGCTCGACCCCGAGCTCGACCCGTACTCCTCGATCGGCGCCGATGCGATCGACCTGCCCGCGCACCGCGAGCTCGCGCGCGAGGCTGTCGCCCGCTCGGTCGTCGTGCTCGCGAACGACGGCATCCTGCCGCTCGCACCGGGCGCCACGGTCGCGGTCGTCGGGCCCCACGCCGACCGCGTCCTGCACGACTGGTACTCCGGCACCCCGCCGTACCTCGTCGGGATCGCGTCCGCGTTCGCCGAGCGGCTCGGCGCCGGTGCGGTGCGCGTCGCCGACGGCGCGGACCGGGTCGCGCTGCGTGCGCTGACGACCGGTGCATACGTGCGCCAGGTCGACGCCGGGACGCCTCTGCTCGCCGACGGACCGACCGCCGGCGACGATGCCCAGTTCGACGTCACCGCCTGGGGCGAGGGGCTCGTGACCCTGCGTGCCGTCGGCACCGGGCTGCTGTGGTCCGGTGCCGGCTGGGTCATCCGCGCGGACGCCACCCGGGTCGGCGGCTGGGTCGCCCAGGAGGCCTTCCGGCTGCACCGCCACCCCGACGGCATGTGGTCGCTCCAGCACGTCGGCTCCGGGCGGTGGGTGCGCGTGCAGCAGGACGCCACCGGCACGCTGGTAGCCGAGGCGCCCGACGCCACGTCCGCCGAGCGGTTCGCCGTGCGCACCGTGCGGGCGGGCCACGTCGAGGTCGCCGCCGCGGCAGCCGCCGCAGACGTGGTCGTGGTCGCCGTCGGAAACGACCCGCACCTGCTCGGCCGGGAGACCGAGGACCGCCCCCACCTGCGCCTGCCCGAGGCATCCGTCGAGCTGTGGCGGGCAGCCCGGGAGGCCAACCCGCGGGCCGTGCTCGCCGTCGTCTCGTCCTACCCGTACGTGCTCGGGTCGATGGCCGACGACGCCGCGGCAGTCGTGTGGTCCTCGCACGGCGGGCAGGAGCTCGGTCATGGGCTGGTCGACGTGCTCACCGGCGACCGCGAACCCACCGGACGGCTCGCCCAGACGTGGGTCGCGGACGAGGCGCACGCCGGGGACCTGCTCGACTACGACATCATCGCCGCCGGATCGACCTACTGGTACGCCCGGCACGAGCCGCTGTACGCGTTCGGGCACGGCCTGAGCTACACGCGCGTCGAGTACACCGCGATCGAGCTTTCCAGTCCCGTGCTCGACGTCCCGACGACCACGGCACCCGACGACGACAGCGGCACCGACGGACCGGTGGTCGAGGCCCGCGTCCATGTGACGAACACGGGATCACGGCCCGTCGCCGAACTGGTGCAGCTCTACGTCGCCGCGGACGGTCATCGCCTGACCGTCCCCGGTCGTCGGCTCGTCGGCCACGCGCGCGTCGTCCTCGAGCCCGGCGCCTCGGCCGTCGTCACCCTCCCCGTGGGCGCTCGCGACCTCGCCGTGTGGGACGTGACCCGGGACCGATTCGTCGCCGAGCCCGGGCGCTACCGCGTGCTAGCCGGCCCCTCGTCCGCCGACCTGCCGCTCCGGGCCGACCTGGAGGTCCACGGCGAGCCGGTCCCGCCGCGCGCCGCGCTCGGGCGCGCGCTGCGCGCCGTCGACTTCGACGACGCCGACCGCATCGAGATCGCCGAGCGCACGCGCGAGACGGGCGAGGCCGTCCAGGTCGCCGCGCGCGCATCGTCGGGCTGGGTCGTGCTGCGCGACGTCGACGCCCGCGGCGCGGCACACTGCACACTGACCCTCGCGCGCACACATGGCGGCCCGGCGCGGGTGCGGGTCGAGGTCCCCGGCGCGCAGGGTACGTGGTTGACCGCCGCGACCGCCCACGTGCCGACCCCGGGCGGACGCCACACCTGGAACGATGTCGCGGTCGAGCCCGGCCCTGCATGGGACCGGCTCACCGCAGGCGTCGTCGACCTGCGACTCGTGCTGGGTGGGGCCGTGCGGGTCGGTGAGCTCCGGCTCACCTGACCGCACCGGCCTGTCTACTTCACGGCAGCCGCGGTGACGCCGCGGCTGCGCGTCCGGACCCGATGATCACCAAGCCCTCGGCGAACGTGCCGTCAGACGCGCGCGTCGGGAGATCCGGCTCCAGTGCTGGCCCCGATTCCACGCAAGCGTTCGGCCTGTGGCTCAGGAATGGTCCCGAGCGGCGTGGGGCCGACGTTGAGGAGCAGGTTGCATTCCGCCGCCCGAGCACGCTGAAGATAACCCACCAGCTCGTCGACGCTCTTGTAGTCGTTGTCGCTGGGGACCCATCCCCAGGAGCGGTTCATCGTCAGACAGGTCTCACGGAGGCCCTCGAGCACGGTGGAAGTGTTGAACCCCGCCGTGTTCTCCCCAGGCAGGTCATTCTCGAAGCCTTGGACGTCTTCGCCTGCCGGTAGAGGTGTGTCCTTCCGGTTGTTCAGCACCACCGCGTCGGGCTGGAGGCGGTGGATCATCTCGTACAAGCGTGGGTACTCGAAGCTTCCGCCCGGCGCCATCCATTCCGCATGCTCGACGGTCCATGGTGAGCGCGGCCAGTCACCGTCGAACCAGACCTCCGCGACGTCGCCGTACTGCGTGCACAGCTCCTCGACCTGGCCGTGGAGAAACCCTACGTAGTCATCCCAGGCCATACCGGATTCGGCGCGGAACCGGAACGCCGGGTGGTGCCAATCGAGAAGGGAGACGTACATACCCAACTTGATGCCACGACGCTGAGCCGCTTCTGCGAGCTCGCTCAGAGGGTCACGGCCGAACGGTGAGTTAGCGACCTTGTAGTCCGAGAGCGCGGTGTCGTACATCGAGAAACCGTCATGGTGACGCGTCGTGAAGGTGANGTACTTCTGCCCGGCTCGCTCCGCGAGGTCCACCCATGCCTCGGCGTCGAACTCCGTGGGGTTGAAGCGATGCGCGAGCGGCTCGTAGTCCTCGATGGACACGCGGTCCAGGAACATGTTCCATTCGCCCTTGCCAACCAGGGCGTAAAGACCCCAGTGGACGAACATCCCAAAACCGGCGTCCTTGAACCACGCCTTGCCCTTCTCGGATGCTTGCACCGTGCTCATCTGCCCCTTTCGTCGATATGAGATGTGTTCTGTTCTCTCCGCGGGATCCGCACGAAGCCCGGATCCCTGGCCCGGATCGGTCATGGGGCGGTCGTACTCGGTCGTGAGGGCTCCGGAAGCGTCGCCTTGGTGTGATTCTGGCAGAGCAGCGTGACGAAGGCCGGAGTGTCGTCTCGGCTGGGCGCCGGTTCCAGGGACCGGGGGACGTTCTGGGGTCGTAGGGACGGCGCTCTGGACGTCAGCCGAGGGCGGTCAGGGCGCGTAGCCGGGTGATGGCTTGCCCGATGAGCCGGGCCCAGGGGCCCTGTCGGCGAGGTGGAACAGAACCCGGCGCCCGGTGCGGGCCAGGGTGGCCGGGACGTTGAACAGGCGTAGGCGAAGGCGTTTGGGTTCCCACCGGCGGGCCTCGTGACCGGTCAGGGGCTGGTCTCGCTGTCAGCGCGACAGCGCCTGCCAGCTGCGGTAGGTCTCCGCGTGCCGGTCCGCCTTGCGTGCCCGACGCCGCAGCCGGGCCAGCCGGGCCTCAACCAGTCGAGCCCGGACCGGTTCGGGGTCCATCAGGTCGACAGGTGCCGGGGTCGTCGCCGAAGCGGCGAGGGCCGCGCTGCGCTCGGTTAGTCGGTCGAGGGCGTCGGTCACCCGCTCGAACTCGGCCAGCAGTTCGCGACCGGCCCGGTACAGGCTGCGCCCGAGGAAGAAGGCGCCCACCAGCGTGCCGACCACCAGGACCGACCAGACGGTGAACCAGAGCACCCGCCAAGGGTAGTGCCGGATCGGCGGTACCCCTCGATGGAGGAGGGATCAGACCGGAGGGCCTTCGTACCCGGCATCCCGCTCGAGCCCCTGGTACGCGTCCAGCGCGCGCTGCGCCGCCGCGGCCGCTCCGGCCACGACCGTCGCGGGCTCCGCCGACCGGAGCTGCGGGGCGAGCCGCAGCAGCAGGTGCTCCAGCCAGGCGGGTGAGGCGACCCGCAGGACGACCCGGAACCCGCCGTCCGGCAGCTCGGTCGTCTCCTCCACCGGGAACTGCTCGGCAACCCACCTGGCCTGGCCGTCCAGCTCGAGGGTGACCCGCTCGTGCGCCTCGGACGGGGTGAAGGTCGCGTCCCGCACGGGGCCCGGCCGAGTCGCGGCGGGCTCGTCGAGCACCCGCGCGTCCAGGATCCGGTCCAGCCGGAACAGCCGCTCCCCCTCGACGTTGTGACACCACGCCTGGAGGTAGGAGTGCTCGTCACCCGTGAGCAGCGCCCAGGGGTCGACGTCGCGCTCGCTGACCGCATCGGAGGCGTTCACATACCTCAGGCGCAACCGGCGACGCTCCCGCAAGGCTGCCCGGGCGGCAGCGATCACCTCGGGTGCCGCCTCGACGGTCAGCTGCACGTCGACGGTCGCTGCCGCCTCGCCGGTGGCCGCAGTGAGCGCCTCCAGCGTGCTGGCGATCACCTCACGCTCCGCCGGCTCGAGGGCATCGGCGACGGACTCGTGCAGGGCCCGCAGCGCCGCCACCAGGGCGACGGCCTCGCGGGTGCCCAGGCGCATCGCTCGGGTCATGCCGCGGGACTGGGTCAGCCGCAGCACCCCGGACTCCAGGGAGTTCGCGTCGAAGTCGATCAGGTCGTCGGGCCAGTACCCGGGGGTGCCGGACACCCAGAGCGTGTCGACATCCTGCAGGACCTGTTCGGGGCTCACCTCGAAATGCACGGCGACGTCCTCGACGGGCACACCGGGGTGCCGGTCGAGGTAGGCCACCATGCCCAGCAGGCGGACCAGCCGCTCGGGCGTGCGCTCAGCCACCGGTGCCTCCAGGTGCGCCGGGTCCCCGATCGGCCATCGCCGCTGCCTCGCGCAGCCGACGGACGACCTCCTCGCGCAGCTCGGCCGGCCCCAGCACCAGCACCGCGTCGGTGTAGCCGGTGATCTCATCGGCCAGGTCACTGGTGCGGTCGTACGGAACGGCCACCAGGTCGCGGCCGGCGGGTGCCGGTCGTGGCGCTGCCTCGTCGCCCGGCTCGACGGCCCGGGATCGCAGGGCGCCGGCGCGGTCGGGGACGACGGCGAGCCAGGCGAGCCGGGTGGTCCCGGGCTGGGAGTCGAGCAGCATCGCCATCGGGTCGACGCCCGGCGGCACCTCGAACGCTCCGGGCGCGCCGACAGCCGCGACATCGCCGACGATGCGACTCAGCCGGAACACCCGGGGTGCTCCGCGGCCGGTGTCCAGCCCGACCAGGTACCAGCCACCGCGGCTGGCGATCAACCGCCACGGCTGCACCTGGCGATGCAGCACCTCCCCCGTGCTCGCCGCGCGGTAGGTGAACTCGACCGCCTGCCGCGCGTGCGTGGCATCCAGCAACGGCCCCAGTGCGGGCCCGGCGGCGTGCAGGCGGGGCGCGAGCCCGACCACCGCATCGGTGGCGGCCGGCGTGGTGCCGACCACGCGCAGCTTGGTGAGCGCCCGCGCGGCGTCCGTGCGCAGGGTCTGGTCCTGCCAGAACTCCGCCGCAAGGCCCAGCACGCCCAGCTGAGCCGCGCTGAGCTCCATCGGCGGCAACGCATAGGCGTCCAGGTCGACGCGGTAGCCGGCGTCGTCCCCGTGCGCGGCACTGTGCACCGTGACGATCGGCACGCCCAGCTCACGCAGGGTCTCCTTGTCGCGTTCGAACATCCGTTCGAACGCCTCGGTGCTCCCCTCCCTGTCGTACCCCGCGACGGATGTGCGGATCTGCTCCTTCGTCATCCGGCCGGAGGTGTTGACCAGCGCGATGACGAGGTTCAGCAGCCGCTCGGCGGGTGGCAGGGCGTCAGACATCACGGCACACGCTAGCGCCCGGTACCGTGCTGACGTGATCACCTGGCGTAGCGGCACCGTCGTGTCCCTCGGGAGGGCATGGGCCGGTGCATACGAGCTGGTGGTGCAGACCGGCGAAGGANCCGTGCGCGCCCTGGCGTANCCGGCCCTTGTCGGTCAGGCGGCGGTGGGTGANCGCGTGCTCCTCAACGTCACCGCGCTGGCCCGCGGGCTCGGGACCGGTGGNTACGCCATGGTGATCGCGCGCCCGGACACCCTGCCCGAGGACCCGGCGCCCGGCCCGGGGCACCTGGTCAAGGGNCGGTACACCCCCCAGCAGGTCATGGTGCTGGGGGTCGACGAGCAGGAGTCGGTGCACCACGAGCTGCTCCGCGACGCCGACGACCTTGGCGGCCTGCCGGTGGTGGTGGCCGACCTGCACTCCTCGCTCCCCGCGGTCGTGGCCGGGGCGCGCTGGGCGGCCGAGGTCGCGGGCCGAGCGGCACCTCGCGTGGTCTANNTGATGACCGACGGCGGGGCGNTGCCGGCCTGGTTCTCCCGGACCGTCGCCGCGCTGCGCGAAGCCGGTTGGCTCGAGGCGTCCATCACCGTCGGTCAGGCCTTCGGTGGCGACCTGGAGGCGGTCACCGTGCACACCGGGCTGCTCGCTGCGCGCCAGGTGTGCGCCGCCGACCTGGTGGTGGTCGCCCAGGGCCCGGGGAACCTGGGCACCGGTACCCGGTGGGGCTTCTCCGGCGTGGCCGCCGGTGAGNCCATCAACGCCGCTGGGGTGCTCAGGGGCCGCGCGATCGCCGCACTGCGGGTCTCGGGTGCCGATCCCCGGCCCCGGCACCACGGCGTCTCGCACCACTCGCTCACCGCCTACGGGCGGGTTGCGCTCGTGCCGGCGGACGTCGTCGTGCCGGTCGGCGAGGTCGNCGATCCCGACCGGTCCGCGTTGCGGGCCCTGGTCCGCGAGCAGGCGGGGGCGTTGTGCGCGCCGCAGGGCCGTCACCGGCTCGTCGAGGTGGCAGCGGACGCCGAGCTGGAGTCCGTCCTCGCCCGGACGCCGGTCCGGTTGTCGACCATGGGCCGCGGACTGGACGCGGATCCCGAGGNGTTCCTTGCCGCGGCCGTCGCCGGAGTTCACGCGGCCCGCCTGACGCGCTGAGCCGAGCCACTCCCCCGTTGCACCGTGACCGGCGGCGCCCTGGACGGCCATCACCGCGATCGTGTCGCCGTCAGCTCGCGCGGGGCCGGAACGGTCGGTGGGTCGGGTCGTCGTGCGCAGCCATGCCGCCCTCGTACCGCCGGGTGCCTACAAGCGGCACGCGTGGATGGTGGTCACCAGGATCGCTCGGGCACCGAGGTCGTAGAGCGTGTCCATCACCCGGTTCGTCTCGTCCCGGTGCACCATCGCTCGAACCGCTGACCACTCCGTGTTGTGCAGCGGCGAGACCGTCGGTGACTCGAGGCCAGGCGTGATCGCCACCGCCTGCTCCACCAGCGCGGTGGGGACGTCGTAGTCCATCAGCACGTACTGCCGGGCCACCAGCACGCCCTGCAACCGCCG
>JGIcombinedJ21911_10000838_pt1 | contig 10391 bp, 8 predicted proteins | sample BarGraNGADG00211_FD_21911 | JGI IMG/M metagenome (IMG submission 21911)
GTAGGACTGGTTGCGCTCAGACGTCATCCGCTCGGCACGGCCCTGGACGTGCTGCGCCGAGCTTGTGCCTTCCCGGTCGGCGTCTCGCTCGTCGTCTCCGGNCTGGCCGAGATCGAGGCTGCCCACCGCCAGGCCATGCTCGCCTTGCGCACCCTCACCTCTGGCAGAAGCGAGGTCGTCGCACTGCAGGACCGGATGCCCGAGGCTATCCTCATCGATTCGCCGGAGCTCTCCGAGCGGCTGGTACAGATGTGGCTGGGCCCGCTGCTCGCACTGTCCGAGGCCGAGCGCATCCCGCTGCTTCAGACACTCGAATGTTGGGTCGCCAGCGCAGGATCCACAACCCGAACGGCCGAGACGGTGCACTGCCACCGCAACACGGTGATCAACCGAATACGCAGGATCGAGGCGGTTACCGGACGCGACCTGTCGACCGAGCGGATCCCGGTCGAGCTGACCTTGGCGCTACGCGCCAACCACCTGCTGAACCCAACCAGGTGAGTGGGCACTGTGCACACTTCACATCGCAGAATCGTGGGCGATTTGGGCATCCCGGACACCNACGAGCTGTGTCAGGCTCGATCCGAAATACACCCCACGGATAGGCGGCAGCGCCGCGCGAGCCCATCTCGTGAGCTGCACCTGAACCAGTCTGCGGATAGTTCGTTGAGAGGACAGCCATGACCTTGAATCGCCGAGCGTCCCGCCACAGCGACCCGTCATCGACCGGGCAACGGGGCGGCGTCGCTTCGATAGTGACCGACCGGCGCCGGTTCATCGGCTTTCTGATCGCTGCGCCCACCCTGGCGGCTGCGGCCGAGCTCGGGCTCAGCGCGCCGCGATCGGCCGAGGCCGCGATCCCCTCCGGGCCCCAGCCGCCGGAGATCTACGACCTCAACGACATGCTCAAGGATGCAACGCTCCCGACCTCGAACCTGATCACTGTCACGATCAACACGGACGGAACGGCCTCCTTCGCGCTCCCGCGTGCCGAGGTGGGCCAGGGCATCACCACATCCACCGCGATGCTCGTAGCCGAAGAGCTCGACATCCCCGTTCACAAGGTCAACGTGACTCTTGCGGATGCGCGGCCCGAACTGCTCTTCAACCAGCTCACTGGCGGCTCGAACACGACCATCTCGACATACACACCGATTCGAGTCGCTGCCGCGATAGCAAAGCGCGCGCTGATGGAGGCGGCGGCGATCGAGCTCGGTGACACCGTGGACCGGTTGACGGCCAAGGGTGGCGTGATCCAGGCGCCGAGCGGGTCGAGCGTGACCTACGGCGAGCTGGCCACCAAAGCCGCCGTCCAGCAGACGCGCAGGGTTGGGGTCAGCCTCAAGGCAACCGCCGACTTCACCGTCATCGGGAAGGCTCAGAATCGGGTCGATGCACTGGAGGCCGTCACTGGCCGCAAGGNTTTTACCCTCGACCTGGATCTGCCGGACGCGAAGCCGACGATGGTCTGCCGCGCGCCCACGCTGAACGGCACACCCAAGCAGATACAGAACATGTCCGAGGTTCTTGCGATGCCGGGGATCACCCANATCGCAACGGTCTCTTCCGGTGTCGCGGTGCGGGGCGACACCTTCGGCCAGGTCATCGACGCCATCCGTGCGCTGGACGTCTCGTGGAATGCGGGAACGGTCGAAGGCAAGTCCGACGCCTCGGTCCTCAACGAGCTCAAGGCGGCTGAGCTCCCGCTCGCCGTGCCCCCGCTCGGACCGTTCGTCAAGACGGTCGAGTCGGCGTTCACCTTCTACTTCCGCAGCAACAGCGCCCTGGAGCCCAACGCTGCGATCGCCGACGTCCGATCAGACCGGGCCGAGATCTGGTCCGGGCTGAAGTCACCGATCGTGGCCCAGCAGGAGATCGCACAGATGCTCGGGCTGCCGCAGAGCGCCGTCAAGGTGCACGTGATGACCAGTGGCGGCTCGTTCGGTCGCAAGCTGTTCTACGATGCCGCCCTGGAGGCCGCTGAGATCTCCAGGGCGATGGGCAAGCCGGTGCGGTTGATGTGGCACCGCACCGACGACGCGCGAGTGGGGCGCACGCACCCGATGGCGACGTCGCGGATCCGGGCGTCGTACCTGGCAGGCAACGTGCTGACCTTCGAACAGCGGCACACCAGCGTCTCCACAAACTTCGCGCACGGGCTCGGCGAGATCATCACAGCGATGGCCGCCAAGCTTCCGGTGGGTGGCAACCTCAGCTTCGCCGAGACGATCTTCACGCTCAGCCAAGAGGTGCCCTACAACTACGGGGTCACCGACCAGACGCTCACCGAGGTCGACGCGGCGTTCAACACCGGCAGCATGCGAAACATCTACTCGCCCGACGTCTGCACGGCGCGCGAGCTGATGACAGACCAGCTCGCNAACGCACTCGGCAAGGACCCCTACAAGTTCCGCCGTGAGTTCCTCAAGACCGACCGGGTACGGGCCGTGCTCGACAAGGTCGCCGAGGTTGGGAAGTGGGGTCGGTCCATGCCGTCGGGGATGGCGCAGGGCATCGCGCTCCACAAGGAGTACAAGGGCGTGAACGCGTGCCTCGTCGAGCTCGACTGTCGCCCGCAGACCGTCGACCGCAAGGTCCGCAACGCCTGGACGGGTCCTCGCGTCACCAAGGTCGTGATGGCCGTCGACGTCGGTCTGGCCATCAACCCGCGCGGCCTCGAGGCCCAGATGCAGGGCGGGATCATGGACGGCATCGCCCTGGCGCTGACGTCGAGCCTGCACCTGAGGGACGGCTACTTCCTGGAGGGCAGCTGGGACGACTACTACTACACGCGGCAGTGGAACGCCCCACCCGAGATCCAGGTGATCGTGATGCCCTCTGACGTCCAAGAGCCAGGCGGGGCAGGGGAGTTCGGTGTCGCATCGGCGTACGCCGCCACCGCCTGTGCCTACACACGAGCCACAGGCACCATGCCGACCAGTTTCCCGATCAACCACAACCAGCCCCTCGGCTTTGTGCCCAAGGCCACTGTTCCGCCCATTCCGCAGTCGCCGACCGACGGCTTGACGCACACGTATTGAGGAGCGATCCCGTGCCCGAACACACCTTCAAGCTCAACGGTGAGATGGTGACCGTCGACGTCGCCGACAACGTGCGTCTGTTGTGGGTGCTGCGCGACGTCCTGGGCGTCACCGGCCCAAAGTACGGCTGTGGCATTAATGTCTGTAAGGCTTGCACTAGCCACATCAACGGCGCGGCGTTCAACCCCTGCTCCGTGCCGGTGTCGCAGATCAAGGAGACCGACGAGGTCACCACCATCGAGGGTCTGCCCGGAACCGTCGGCAAGGATCTGCACCCGATGCAGGAGGCCTGGATCGACGAGGACGTCGCGCAGTGCGGCTACTGCCAGCCCGGTCAGATAATGGCCGCCGTCGCCAAGGTCAACCAAGCCCGGCGCGAGGGTCGCGTGATCAGCGACGCCGACTTCGACGAGATCCGCAACATCTGCCGGTGCGGCACCTACTTTCGGATCCGTGAGGCCACCAGAGCCGGCGCCAAGAACATGTGAGGTAGTCCCAGCTGAGCGCAAGATCAGTGCNCTGACGTCCCGAGATGTCCACCCGAATCGGCCTGCGCATTGAGTTGGTCGCGCAGACCGATCAGCCCCCTATGGGGGGACGTCCACGGACGTTGTTTCGGCCTGCGGTGAGGTGGCGCGGAGCCCCGCCGCCTGGANCACGTCGCGAGCATACGTCCACGGCGCCGGCAGCTCGCCCGGCTTGCTCGGGTTGCACTCACCTGGTCTGGCCGACGCATTCACGGACCTCGACGAGCTCGACGCGCGCAGCGCTTGGGGTCNGTTCACCACCGCTCACCTACCAGCCGGGGCGAGGACTATGTCGAACCGCGCCCGGGTCCACGTCTCGGCCAGGACCTGCCCGTCCGGGGTCGGGGTGCCCGCGGGCTGGTCGGCGAACTCGCGGATGAGTGAGTCCCTGACCCCGAATACCGAGTCACGCTCGAGATAGTCGTCACCGGCCACGAAGATGTGGGTGACCAGGGTCCGCTGCCCGGGCGCTGACACCATGAAGTGCAGGTGCGCGGCCCGCATCGGCGAGCGTCCGGTGGCCCCCAGCAGCGCTCCGACGGGCCCGTCGTCCGGAATCGGGTACGGTACCGGTTTGACCCCCTTGAACGAGTACGACCCGTCCGCGGCTGCGAAAAGATGCGCACGACAGGCCGTCCGGTCATCGGCGTACTGCACGTCGTAGAGACCGTCGGCATCGCATTCCCATACCTCGATGCGCGCGCCGGGCAGTGGCGCACCGGCGCAGTCACGCACGGTTCCCTCGACCCAGCACGGCATTCCCGTCGCGCCGTGCGACATGTCGCCGCCGATCGCGATCTCGGGTGAGTGCGCGACGAAGAACGGTCCGACCACGGTGGCCTCGGTGGCATCGCCGTAGGCTGCGTTGTTGACGGTGATCGTCTGCATTGACAACCCCAGCACGTCAGAGAGCAGCACGAACTCCTGGCGCCGGTCGTCGGTGATGTGCCCACAGGCAGTGAGATAGTCGATCGCCTGCCGCCATTCCGCCTCACTGAGCCGCACGTCGCGGGCGAAGGCATGCAGGTGGCGCACCAGCGACTCCATGACCTGTTTCAACCGCGTCGATTCCGTACCGGCAAAGCTCTGCACCACCCGATCGGTCAACGCGGCCTCACGATCGGCCTGCTCCCTTGAGGTCATGTGCCATCTCCCCTTCGTACGGGCTCCGCGCCGGACCAAGCATCGTGCAACAGCTGGCTCAGGTTCGCCTCAGTGACGCGCCGCGGATTCGACTCAGGCACGGCCGGCAGGATCAGGCCCACGGCCTCGCGAATCTGGCCCTCGTTGAATCCACAGTCACGCAAAGCCCGCGGCGCCTGGAGTACGGCCCGCAGGCCGTTCAGCGCGGAAACCGCGCTCTGCGGGGTCGTCCCCGCCGCGCCGAAAGCGCTCGCGATCCGGCCGGCCGCCTCCGGCGCCGCGTCGGCGTTGAACGCGAGGACGTACGGCAGAACTGTGGCGTGCGTCTGCGCGTGCGGCAGGTTGAACGCACCGCCGAGCGCGTGGCAGATCTTGTGATGCAGCCCCGATCCTGACGACGCGAACGCCACCGCAGACAGGTACGCGCCGTACACGCACTGCTCGCGCGCATCGATGTTGCGGGGCTCACGATGCACCACCGGCAGCGCGGCGACCAGCACCCGGATTCCCTCAACGGCGAGCGCGGCGTTGATCGGATCGGCCTTGGGCGCCCACAGCCCGTCCACGCAGTGCGCGAGTGCGTTCAGCCCAGAGGAAACCGACAGCTCCGCCGGCAGGGACAGTGTCAGCTCCGCGTCATACACCACCGAGACCGGCAACACACGGTCATCGACGCCTGTGGTCTTGCGTGCGTCCTCGGTCAGACCCCAGACATTGGTCGCCTCCGAGCCGGCGTAGGTCGTCGGCACCGCGACGATCGGCATGCCGCCGGTGAGCGCGACCGCCTTGGCCAGCCCCGTGGTCGACCCGCCCCCGATGCACACCAGCAGGTCGGCGCCATGTTCGGCGGCGATCGCCCGGGCCCGCTCGGCGTTCTCGACCGGCACGTGCTGGACAACCTCGTCATAGAGCACGGCCGGGGTGATACCGGTGCACACCTGCTCGGCGACTGCTTGTTCGGATGCCGCGGCGATCACCATGATCGACCTGGCGCCCAACCGCTCTACCTCGGCGGCCAGGTTCGCGGCCGCCTGTCCGGTACCGAACAGCACCCGCTGGCCGAGGGTGACGTGGTGGAATGCGAGGACCACCGGTCACACCTCCCGGTGCAGGATCTGGGCCAGCACGCGGGCCAGCACAAGCTCGGGGTCAGCCACCATCGTCATCGACCGCCAGCCGACGTGCTTGTCAGGGCGCACCAGAATGATGCCGTCCTCATCAACCTCACACAGCTTCGCCCAGTCGAAGTACAGGTCAGTGACCTCCTGCCCTGGCCCGATCACCACCACTGCCAGCTCGATGCCCAGTCTCTTCGCGACTGCGGGCGCGGCATCGGCCCAGGCCTGCCCGGTGATGCCGGTGATGCCGGTGAACCGGTTGTATGGCGCCAGGTCGTGAGTCGACCACTTATGCCGCCCATCCCCCACCCAGGCATGCGGCAGCCGGGCGCCGGGGAAGGTCTGCGCCTGGTAGTACAGCTCTGGATCACGGGTGGGCTCGGGCCGCGACGACCCGTCCGGCACGATCGCGGTCGAGGCATAGCACTGTCCCAGCTCGACGCCGTGCGCGTTGAACTCGTAGTTCTTCAGTTCCATCGCCTCGCGCAACGCCTTGCGCTGCGCGGCACCCTCGGCGGTATTCGCCTTGCGTCCCTCGATCCCGGCGAGCATCTGCTGTTCGGTCAGCGCACCCGCGATGCCCAACGCGTCGAAGATCTGCCCAAACTCCCGCGCNGACTGGTTGGCTCGGGTCACGATCTGCCGCGCGACCGGGGCTCGCTCGGTGGTGTAGGTGTCGAGCAGCTGGGTGTCGCCCTGCCCGCGCAGCACCGCCGCGAGCTTCCACGCCAGGTTGTAGGAGTCCTGGATCGAGGTGTTCGAGCCGAGACCGTTGCTTGGCGGGTGCCGGTGCACCGCATCGCCGGCGCAGAACACCCGCCCCGACTGGAGTGCGGTCGCGTACATCTCGTTGTTGCCCCACAGGCTGTAACCCTGGATCTCGACGTTGAGGTCTGGCACACCCACCAGGTTTCGCACGATCTCGGCGGCGGCCACATCGTCGAGCTGCGGCGGCTCCGAGTTGATGTCGTAGCCCCAGACGATTAGCCACTCGTTCCACGGCCGGATCATGCGCACCAGGCCGGTGCCGATGCCTCCGATGTTCGAACCGGGCTGAACCACCCAGTACAGCACCGACGGCCGGTGTCCGACCAGTTCGGCGAGGTCGGCCTTGAACGTGATGTTCATCGACCCGGCAATGTCCATTTCACCGTGCATCGGCAGGGAGNTGTCCTGCGCGACCTTGGATCGGGCACCGTCGGCGCCGATCAAGTACTTCGCGCGGATCGTGTACTCGCGACCGGTCACCCGGTCGAGCACCCGAACGTCCACCCCGTCTTCGTCCTGTTGGTGATTGAGGTACTCAGTTGAGAATCGGGTCACCGTGCCGCGCACCGTGGCGTTGCGCAGCAGGATCGGTTCGAGGTAGGTCTGGGGGCAGTCGCAGTTCAGTGACGGCGAGGCGCCCTCGTAGTCACCGTGCCGCGCCGGGCTTGTGCCCCAGGTCAGGATGCGGCCCAGCTCCTCACCCGCGATCGAGGTGCAGAACACCGTGTCGCCCATCAGATGGTGCGGCGTCGCCTCGGCCTTGACCTGTTCCTCGATGCCGAGGTCGCGAAAGATCTCCATCGTGCGCTGGTTGGTGATGTGCGCCCTGGGCGTGTTCGCCGTCCACCGGTACTTGGTGATCATCATGTTGTCGACACCGAGGCTGGACAGGAACAGCGCCGCCGACCCCCCGGCCGGGCCCGAGCCGACGACCAGCACATCTGTGCTTACCACGTCGGAGGAGGGCAGCTCGGTCGGGACTACCCCGTCGTCGAATGTCGCCATCGTCACAATCCCTCTCATTTGCTGCCTGCCCGCGCGGGCAGTTGTGCGCCGTTTAGTCTCGCGGACCGAGCGACCGAAAACGGGCGGGACGGCCGGACGTGGCCGAAATAGTCAACTGCGATCGCGGACGTCGCGCGGCGGGCAGCCGTAGAGTGCGCTGAACACCCGGGTGAAATGNGCCGCCGCGGTGAATCCGCAACACCTGGAAATCTCGGCGATCGAGGTGTCAGGCGCCGCAGCAGTCAACCTCGTGCGGGCCAGTTCGAGCCGTTCGCGCAACACGAAATGGGCGTAGCTCTCGCCGTGATGGGCGAACGCTCGCGACAGTTGTCGCTCGCTCACCCCGACACCGGCGGCCACCTGCGCGGCCGAAAGGCTCTGGTCGGCCAGCCGTCGCCGGACCAGCTCGGCGGCCAGCAGAAACTGCAGCGCCAGCGGGTTGCTCACCGAGCCACTGATTATGAAGGTGAGCATCATCAATACCTCGTGTTCAACATGCTCCGGGTCCGGCGGTGGCTGCCGCAGGCTGCGTTGGACCAGTGCCGCCAGCGCTCGGGCCACGACCGCACCCCCCGGCCCGACGACCTGCGGAAACCCGCGGGAGCCGGTGTCGAGGTCAATCGCTTCGTACGGCACCGTCACGGCCAGCTCGCGCAGCCCGTGGGCGAAGGAGCGGACGAACGGCCGGTCGGCGTCCACGATCAGCACCTGCCCCGGCCNTACCGTGCAGGCCCGATCGCCGCTGCTGAGCAAGGCTTCGCCGGTTACCGCGAAGTACACCGCAAGTGAGCCCGCCGGCGTGTCGGCAACCTGGCGCCGGTTTCGCTTCACCGCGTGTGGCGATGCGGTGACCGAGGCCAGCTGCAGCCGCGGCAGCGCCAGGTTCACCTCACGCGCGCGAAAAGCTGGCCTCTGGGGAACCTGGCACGTGAGCCCGACCAGCGATGCGGTGTTGTGTTCCTCCCACATCGCGACGCGGGCAGACTCGGGAACGTGTTCGGTTGCGAAGCTCACCAGTGTCGCTGCGGGCCTGGGCACAGCCGTGCTGGTCGCGTCGGGATTCACCCGCAACCGCCTCACCACCAGGATCCGGGCCGGACAACGCTCGCTTCGCCAGTGCGGCGTCGCTCGGATCAGGGTAAGCACTGCCGGCCGTCGCGAGCAATCACCACACGAGAAGCAGTCACAATGTCGCGGTGACCGATCTGGGCTCGACGCACGCGCGATAGGCAACCTGACGGACGCCTTCGTGGTCATCGTCGAAAGGCTCTTGTTCACAGATGGGCTCGGCGCTCATCCGAGCCGGTCCAGCGCTGCCTGCATGCCGCTGTTGGGGTCGGCCTGGGGCAGGGCATGCAAGACGTCGACCAGGGCTTCGGTGGGGGTTCGGCCGGTGAGCCCCGCGCCATACAGGGCGGCAACGCACGGGGTTCGGGACAGAGCCTGGACACNGTGCAGCAGGACGGTCTTGCCCTCGGCCCGCAGTGCGGCGACGAGCGCGGCGGCGTCGGTCAGGACAAAGTCCAGGTTCGGATTCTTTGACGGTCGGGGGTCGTCGATCAGCCAGACCCCGACGTGGTCGGCGGCAGCCACACCCGGGGCCAGGACCTGTGCTTTGCCCAGGCGGCACAACGACACAATGGCGTTCACCCCGTCCGGCAGATGCTCCAGTGCGTCAACGCCACCGAGCCACACTCCGTCGTCGTGGGGGTGGCGGGCTAACGTGGCGCAGTTCGATTAGCTGGAATAGTCCANTCGGGCAGAGGCCGGCCATCCTTCTACGTCCGGGCGTCCGCCGCGCGTGATCATCACTGAGAGGCGTACCAAATCGCGGGAGCGCAGCCCGGGCCATCCGTGCAAACGACGGCGCCACACGGCGGACATGGCGGACGCCCCGTACACGCTTCCCAGCAGGGCACCGGCGGCTGCCGCGACGGTGTCGGTGTCCCGGCTACCGCGCACCGCTGCTTCAAGTCCGGACCGAGCGTGCTCCGCCGACGTGAAATCGCTTCCGGCGGCATCGCGAGACGTCGCGATCGCCGACCAGGCACCCTGCAGAGGCTGTACGACGCACCCATGGCGCTCGAAGTCCGCAGGAATGCTGGCCTCNGCGTGGTCCAAGCGCTGGGACCACACCAGTGCGCGGTCGTCAGGCAGGTGGTCCAGAGCCAGCCGCAGTCCCTGGAGATTCCCGTGCAGGACGGCGTGACGGATCGCCAGGCACCATAGAGCGCTGGCCTCCCCCGCTTCCGGGTCGTGTTGTGTCAGCGCGCTGAACTGGTGGGCCACCCGCACCAGCCCCGCTGGATCGTCCAAAAAGGCAAGGGCGATCGGTGCTGTGTGCAACAGGGAACCGTTGCCGCCGCAGTGTCCGGCCCGGGCGTGCTGGGCCTGTGCGGCGTGGGTGAGATCTGTCGCTGAGGGGCTCTCCTGCCCGCGCCGGGCTGCGGCCTGCCGGGCCGCGTCCAGGACGGCGAGGGTCTGGCTTCCAACGTCGTTCGCGCCTTGGGCCCAGCCGCTCCAGCGGGCGGCGACCCTGTTTTGCGCCTGCGGGTTGAGCAGGTCGTGGCCGTCGGCAGCGACCTCGGCGATGGCGATGGCCATCGAGGTGTCGTCGGTCCACTCCCCCGGCTCCCACTCGAAGGGGCCGCCNCCGGACATGGTGACCGGAACGTCAGGTCCCAGGGGCGGACCGAACCCGTACCCGGCGCCCAGGGCGTCACCGCAGGCCATGGCGAGCAGGACGCCAGCTGCGCGGTCGAGCTGCGCCGTGGTGAGCTCGAGTGTCA
>JGIcombinedJ21911_10000839_pt1 | contig 10387 bp, 10 predicted proteins | sample BarGraNGADG00211_FD_21911 | JGI IMG/M metagenome (IMG submission 21911)
CCAGCCGGCGGGACGCCGGCGCTACGTTTNCNGCCGGCGCTACTTCTTCAGCCAGCTCATCATCGAGCGGAGCTTCTTGCCGAGCGGCTCGAGAGGATGCTCCGNCTCNACCTTGCGCATGGTCGCGAAGGAGGCGCGGTTCGCCTGGTTCTCCAGCACCCACTCGGTCGCGAACTTGCCCGTCTGTATCTCGTCCAGTATCTTCCGCATCTCCTCGCGCACCGCCGGGCTGATGACCCTCGGGCCCCGTGAGATGTCTCCGTATTCCGCCGTGTCGCTCACGCGGGCGCGCATCCCGCTGATGCCGTAGTTGTGGATGAGGTCCACGATGAGCTTCAGCTCGTGCAGGCACTCGAAGTACGCGACCTCCGGCTGGTAGCCCGCGGCGACCAGTGTGTCGAACCCGGCCTTGATCAGCTCCGAGGTCCCGCCGCACAGCACGGCCTGCTCGCCGAACAGGTCCGTCTCGGTCTCCTCTTTGAAGGTCGTCTCCAGGACCCCGGCCCTGGCCGCGCCGATCCCCATCGCGTACGCAAGGCCCTTCTCGAGCGCCATGCCCGTGTAGTCCTGCTCGACTGCGATGAGCGCCGGCACGCCACCGCCCTCGTCGTAGACCTGGCGCACCATCGCGCCAGGGCCCTTGGGAGCGACCATGATGACGTCCACGTCCTCGGGCGGGACTATCTGGTTGTAGTGGATGTTGAACCCGTGGGCGAAGAACAGCGCGTTCCCGCTCTTGAGCCCCGGCCTGATGGAGTCACGGTAGACCTGCGCCTGCCGGTCGTCCGGTATGAGGATCATCACGATGTCAGCGACCATCGCGGCTTCCTCGACCGGCAACACAGTCAGGCCCATGCCCTTTGCCCTGTCCCCGCTGGGGCTTCCCTCTCGAAGCCCGACAACGACGTCCATGCCGCTGTCCTTCAGGTTCAGCGAGTGCGCGTGCCCCTGGCTGCCGTACCCGATGACCGCGATCTTCTGACCCTTGAGAGCCTCGGGGTTCGCGTCCTTCTCATAATATATAGTCGCCATTTCGACCTCCTCGAAATGCAAAATGGGGCCTGTCCCCTTTTTGCGTCTTATCCTCGCGGCAATGCTATCGTCCCGGTCCGGACCATCTCCACCAGCCCGTACGGCCTTAGCAGGTCCTCGAACGCCCGGAGCTTCGGGCCAGGCCCGGTCACCTCTACGCTCAAGGTCCCTTTCCCTACGTCGACGATCTTCCCTCGGAAAATCTCTACTATCTCGATAATCTCGGCGCGCGCTGTGGGGTCGGCCTTGACCTTGGCCAGCACCATCTCGCGCTGCACGCTGTTCTCGTCGGGAAGGTCTATGACCTTGATAACGTTGATGAGCTTGTTCAGTTGCTTGTACACCTGCTCGAGCGAGTGCTCCTCCACGTCCACGACGACGGTCATGCGGCTTATCTCCGGCTTGTCGGTGACGCCGACAGCCAGGCTGTCGATGTTGAAACCCCTGCGCGCGAAAAGGCCGGCCACGCGAGCCAGCACGCCGGGCTTGTTCTCCACCATCACGGAAAGGGTGTGCTTCACCGCTAACCCCCGATCATGTCGTCGAGCGACGCCCCGGGCGCCACCATCGGGAAGACGTTCTCCTCCTGCTCGACGATGAAGTCGAGGAGCATCGGGACCTTCTTCTCCTTGAACGCAGCCTTGAGCGCGGGCTCGACCTCCCTGGCCTCGGTGACCCGGAGGCCCTTCGCCCCGTACGCCTCGGCGAGCTTCACAAAGTCAGGAGACTCGCCGCGCCTCAGGTGCGTGTGCGAGTAGCGCTTCTGGAAGAAGAGCTCCTGCCACTGGCGCACCATCCCCAGGTAGCCGTTGTTGATGACCGCGATGGTGATGGGCACCTGGTTGAGCACTGCTGTGGCCAGCTCCTGCGAGTTCATCTGGATCGAGCCGTCGCCGGCGATGTTCACCACCTGCGCCTCGGGCATGCCGATCTTCGCGCCGATGGATGCCGGCAGCCCGAAGCCCATGGTGCCCAGCCCACCCGATGAGATGAACTGGCGCGGCACGGTCGACTTGTAGAACTGCGCCGCCCACATCTGGTGCTGTCCGACGTCGGTCACCACCGTCGCCTTGCCCTGGGTGACGCGGTATATCTCGTCGACCACGAACTGAGGGCGCAGGCCGCCCTCGGGCACCACCAGCGGGTAATCCTTCTTCCACTTCCTGATCTGGGCATGCCACTCTTTAAGGTCCTGGCCCCCCGACTCCTCCACCTTCGACTTGACCAGCGCCAGCAGGTCTTTGAGGACCGACTTCGCGTCACCGACGATGGGCACCGTGACAGGGACGTTCTTCCCTATCTCGGCAGGGTCTATGTCGATGTGGATTATCTTCGCGTGCGGCGCGAACGTGTCCAGCCTCCCCGTGATCCTGTCATCGAACCGAGCACCGACCGCGACGATGAGGTCTGTCTTCATCATCACAAAGTTCGCGTACGAGGTGCCGTGCATCCCGAGCATACCCAGCGACAGCCGGTGCGTCTCGGGGAAGGCTCCCTTCGCGAGCAGGGTCGTGGTCACGGGAAAGCCGAGGAGCTTCGCGAACTCGCGGAGCACGCCGGACGCCTCGGCTGTGATCACGCCTCCGCCGGCGTATATCACCGGGCGTTTCGCAGTCATTATGAGCTTAGCCGCCTGCTTGATCTGGCCGGGGTGCCCCTTGGTCGTGGGCTTGTAGCCGGGGAGGCTCGTGCGGCGCTCGGGGTACTTGAAGTCGAACACCGCGCGCTGCACGTCCGCCGGCAGGTCGATCACAACCGCGCCAGGCCGCCCGGTCGAAGCGATCAGGAACGCCTCCTGCACTATGGAAGCGATGTCGGACGGCTTTGTCACCAGGTAATTGTGCTTCACGACCGGCAGCGTGATGCCGGTGGTGTCCGCTTCCTGGAAAGCGTCCGTGCCTATCACGTGGCTCGCGACCTGCCCCGATATCGCGACCAGCGGTATGGAATCCATGTTGGCGGTAGCGATGCCGGTCACCAGGTTGGTCGCCCCCGGGCCGCTCGTGGACATGCAGACGCCCACCCTGCCGGTGGCGCGCGCGTACCCGTCGGCTGCGTGAGCCGCGCCCTGCTCGTGGCGCGTGAGGATGTGAAGAATGCTCGAGTCCAGCAGCACGTCGTAGGTGGGCATGATCTGCCCGCCCGGGTAGCCGAACATCACCTCGACTCCCTCTTTCTCGAGGCTCTTGATGAGCGCCTGGGCGCCGGTCATCTTCACTCGCGAGACCTCCGTTCACCTTCGATGTTCTCGGGGGACACCACCGCGCCGCCCGTCGCGCTGCCGACCATGGCGCTGTAGACGGAAAGGACCCCCAGGTCCGCCTTCGGCGCCGGCTGTTTCCATGCCTTGCGCCTTTCGGCGAGCTCTCCGTCCGAAACCTTCACCTCGAGCGTGCGNGCTTCGATNTCGACCGCCACGATGTCGCCGTCCTTCAGCAATGCTATCGGGCCGCCGACAGCGGCNTCNGGTGAGACGTGGCCGATGGCACCGCCGCGTGTGCCTCCCGAGAACCTGCCGTCGGTGACGAGCATGACCTCATCTCCGAGCCCCATGCCCGCGATCGTCGCGGTGGGAAGCAGCATCTCGCGCATGCCCGGTCCGCCCCTGGGCCCCTCGTACCTGATTACTACCACGTCGCCGGGCTTGATCTTCCCGGCGCGGATCTGTTCTATGCCTTCCTCTTCAGAATCGAACACTCGCGCCGGCCCGCTGTGCTTTCGCATCTTCTCGCCGACGGCAGCCTCCTTGACGACAGCGCCGTCCGGGGCCAGGTTGCCGCGCAGCACCGCGAGGCCGCCTCTAGCCGAGTACGGGTCGCTCGCGGGCCGTATCACATCGGTGTTCAGGCTCCTCCGGCCGCCTACGTTCTCGCTCAGGGTCCGTCCCGTCACCGTCGGAACGTCCAGGTCCACCGCGCCGATGCTGTCGAGCTCTCCCAGCACCGCCGGAACCCCGCCTGCCGCGTGTAAATCTTGCATGTGGTGCTTGCCCGAGGGCACGATCCTGCAGAGGTTGGGGGTCGTGGCGCATATCCTGTCAACGTCCTCGAGTCCGAGCGCGATGCCCATCTCCCGCGCGATCGCCGGAAGGTGGAGCAGGGAATTGGTCGAGCCGCCGATCGCCATGTCCAGCGCCAGCGCGTTCCTGAAAGCGGCCTCGGTCATGATGCTGTCGGGCCTGGTGCCCGCCTCCACCAGCTTCACCAGGGCCTCGCCCGTCTCTTTGGCTATTACCAACCTCTCCGGGTCGACCGCCGGTATGGTGCCGTTTCCGGGGAGTGACATCCCGAGGGCNTCCGANAGGCAGTTCATGCTGTTCGCGGTGAACANGCCCGCGCAGCAGCCCGGTCCGGGACATGCGCACTTCTCATACTCCGCCAGCTTCTCGTCGCTGATGCTNTCGTTCGACGACGCCTCCAGCACGCTGATGAAGTTGATATCGAGGTCGCCCAGCCTGCCCGCCATCATCGGCCCGCCGGATACCATCGCGGCCGGCACGCCCATGCGCGCCACGGCCATCAGCATGCCCGGGACGACCTTGTCGCAGTTGGGGATTATCAGAACGCCGTCCAAGGCGTGCGCCCTGACCATGATCTCCACCGAGTAGCTGATAATCTCACGGGAAGGTAGCGAGAACTTCATGCCCTCGTGCCCCATCGCGAGCCCGTCGCAGACGCCTATGGTGTTGAAGAGAAGCGGAGTCCCGCCGCCGAGGGTGATGCCCTCGCACGCCGCGTCGTTCACCTCGTCCAGGTGCACGTGGCCCGGGACCAGCTGGTTGGCTGAGCCCGCGACCCCGATGAGCGGGCGCGACATCTCCTCGTCGGTCAGGCCCAGCGCGCGCAGCAGCGAGCGCTGCCCCGCCTTCTCGCGACCTTTCTTGATGATGTCACTCTGCATGATGCTACCTTGCTCATTGCCGGCGAGACGCCGGCGCTACGACTCATTGCCGGCGAGACGCCGGCGCTACGGCCCTGCGGGCGCTACGCGGCCTCTATCGCCTTGACGATGGCGTTCGCCATCTCGCTGGTCTTCGCCTCGCCGCCTATGTCGTAGGTCACGACTTTCCCTTCGCCGATGACCTTCGTTACTCCCGCCAGCACCCTCTCCGCCGCCTCACCCTGGCCGACGTGCTTGAGCAGCAGGTAGCCGGAGAGGATCTGCGCGGTCGGGTCGACCTTGTCCAGGCCCGTGTACTTCGGAGCGCTCCCGTGGGCCGGCTCGAACACGGCCAGCTCGCCGTCGCCCAGGTTCGAGCTCGGTGCGATCCCCAGGCCGCCGATAAGCCCGGCGCATAGGTCGCTCAACATGTCCCCGTAGAGGTTCTCCGTGACCATCACATCGTAGAGGTGAGGCTTCTGGACCAGCTGCATGCACATGTTGTCGACGATGCGCTCCTGGAACTCGATGTCGGGGTACTCCTCCGCCATCTTCCTGCCCACGTCCAGGAACAGCCCGTCGGTCAACTTCATGATGTTCGCCTTGTGGACTATGGTGAGCAGCTTTCGGTTGTTGCGGCGGCAGTACTCGAACGCGTACCTGATGATCCTCTCCGAGCCCGGCCGCGTGATTACCTTGATGGACTCGGCCACGTCGGGCGTCACCATGTGCTCGAGACCCGCGTAGAGGTCCTCCATATTCTCGCGCACGACCACGAGGTCGATGTCCGTGTACGGGGTCTTGACCCCGGGAATGTAGAACGCCGGGCGTACGCAGGCATACAAGTCCAGCTCTTTGCGCAGCGCCACGTTGACGCTGCGAAACCCGCTCCCTACTGGTGTCGTGATAGGCCCTTTGTAGGCGACGCGGTTCTCGCGGATGTTGTCCAGCACCGCCTCCGGGAGAGGTGTGCCGTACTTGTCCATCACGTCCGCGCCGGCCTCCTGCCAGTCCCATTCGATCTGCGCCCCGGCAGCGTCCAGCACCTGCAGGGCCGCGTCCACGAGCGAGGGTCCCACGCCGTCTCCGGGTATAAGTGTGACTCTTCTCTTCGCCATCTCAGCCTTTCTGGGAATACCGCCCCCGCGCCTACTCGAGAGCCAGCCGGCCGTGCTTTCGCATGTACTCGACGAGGCCGCCTTCCGAGAGTATGTCAAGCATAACACGAGGCAACGGAGGCGATTCGATCTCGCTTCCCTTGGTCACGTTCGTGATGGTGCCCTTTGCCAGGTCCACTTCCAGGGTGTCGCCGTCATCGATCCCCGAGGTGTCGCAGACCAGGGCGGGCAGCCCGTTGTTTATGGAGTTGCGGAAGTAGATGCGCGCGAAAGACTCGGCGAGCACCGCCGCCACGCCCGCGTGTTTCAGCGCCAGGGGCGCCTGTTCCCTCGACGAGCCACAGCCGAAGTTCTTGCCCGCGACGATGAAGTCGCCCTTCTTGAGGCGCTTCACGAAGTGAGGGTCGAGGTCCTCCATCACGTGGCAGGCGAGCTCATCCATGTCGAGCGTCTTGAACTTGTGACGGCCCGATATGATGTAGTCGGTGTTTATGTCGTTGCCGAACCTGTGCGCCTTGCCTTTCATATCTTTCCCGTATCTCTCTTTTTCATCGCTCTTCCCCCGTATTCCCCTCTCCCCCTGTGAGGAGTGGCTTCCTGTATTCCCCTCTCCCCTGGGGGGAGAGGGCAGGGTGAGGGGGTCAGATCATCTTTCTCGGGTCTGTTATCTCGCCCTTCAGGCAGCTCGCCGCGACAGTAGCCGGCGACGCCAGGTAGATGAACGCCTCAGGGTTGCCCATCCGGCCCTTGAAGTTCCTGTTCGCGGTCGAGATGACGTTCTCTCCGTCCGCCGGTATGCCCTGGTGGGTACCTACGCAGGAGGCGCATCCCGGGCACATCACAGACGCGCCGGCCTCGGTGAACACCTCTATGAGGCCCTCGCGAAGGGCGTCGAGCATCACTTCGCGTGACGCGGGCGCGACGATCATCCTCACGCCGTGCGCGACCTTGTTTCCTTTTACGATGGCGGCCGCGGCACGGAGGTCGTCAAGCCTGCCATTGGTGCAGGTCCCGATGAGCCCTTCGGCGATGGGCGTCCCCTCGACCTCTTCGACCCCGACCACGTTATCGACCGTATGCGGCCGAGCGACCCGGGGGCCGAGGGTGGACACGTCGTACTCCCTCTCCTCGGCGTACGCGGCGTCCGCATCGGGCGATACCGGCGTGAACTCCTCAGTCGTCCTACCCTCGAAGAACGCCAGNGTCTTCTCGTCAGCCTCCATCAGGCCGGCCTTGGCGCCCATCTCGACCGCAAGGTTGCTGATGGTGAGCCTGCCGTCCAGAGCGAGGTCCGAGATCGCGGGTCCGCCGATCTCGAGCGCCATGTAGGTGGCGCCGTCGGCGGTGATGTCCCCGACCATCATGAGCGCGATGTCCTTGGCGTAGACGCCGTCCGCCAGCTTTCCTCTCACGGTGACTTTCATGGTCTCAGGGACCCTGAACCANAGCGACCCGGAGAGCAGCCCCGCGGCGAGGTCGGTCGAGCCTACCCCGGTCGCGAAGGCGTTGACCGCGCCGTAGGTGCAGGTGTGTGAGTCCGCGCCGATGACCAGGCTGCCGGGAAGCGCGTGCGCCTTGTCGAGCATCACCTGGTGGCAGACGCCTTCGCCGACGTCATTCAGTTCCAGCCCGTATTTATCGGCGAACTCGCGCATCAGGGCGTGCAGCTGCGATATCGCTCTCAGCGGGCTCGGGGCGCTATGGTCGATGCAGAGCGCGGCCTTGCCCTCCATGGCAACCCTGTCGCCGCCCATGCCCTCGAATGAGCGTATCGCCAGCGGCGCCGTGCCGTCCTGGGCCATGACGAAGTCGAGTTCGGCGATCACGATATCGCCCGCCCGGGCGTCGTGCTCAGAATGACTCGACAGTATTTTCTCGGAAATCGTCTTGCCCACGCTGATNTTTCCCTCCAATAATCGTTGTTCCCCCCTAAGGCCTGAGGCCCCGGTGGGGAACTGTCAGCATTTCATTCTATTGGTTTCGTAGGGTTTTGAAAAGTTGCGAAACAGAGCGGTCAGCCTGCCGACGGCCTCAGGGAGACGCCCACGAGAGCGGGGGCGCCCAGGCGCCGGAGGGCATGCGGAACTGGGTCTTGAGCTTGCCGCCGGCGTCGTACACGCGCAGGGAATACGCGGGCGGCTTGGAGGTGGAGGCCCGCAGCCCTGAGGCGAAAAGCACAGCGAACATCGGCGGGGCCGCCGGCGACTGGCTGATACTCACGAAGCGCCCGTCGCTCGGGGCGGGTATCTTGAGCTCGATGCGGGGTGCCGCATCGGCGACGTTTGCGTAATAGATCGCCGTGGGCTGCGAGGCACCGCTGCCGCGCGCGACGATGATCGCCAGCAATCCTTCCTGGACCCAGGCGAAGCTCTCGATGCGGCCGTTCACCACGCGCCCGGCAGTGTCCTTTGTGGCTCCCGGCAACAGGACGGTTTCGGCCCGGAGCGGTTTGCGGTCACGCCCGGTGCCCAGGCCGGTGAGGAGCGTCAGCTTTCCGCCTTCCGCGTACGCGAGCTCGCCGCCCTTCGGTGAGAACCCGGCATAAGTGATCGCCTTCGGCGCCGGCAGGCTGCCCCGTCCGCCGGGCCCCTTGTACGGATAGTCGACGATTGCGCCGCTCTTGATGTCGATCAGGTTCAGCCTGCCTGAGGAAAGGAACCATATCTGGTTGTGCTGCGGCAGGAACCCGACCTGTTTCACCTCCGGGTCGTTGCCCTTGCCCTCGAACGGCCACTCGACCTGCAGCCTCCCGCTGTACGCGCTCCTGCTCTGGACGCTCACCTTGTCCACCTTGCCGCCGGCCTTGTGAAACCATCCGACGACTATCTCCTCCCGGCTCTGAGAGATCGACCAGGTGGAGTAACCCTCGCCTTCCGGTGGCCCGGGCACGTACTGGTGATGCGCCCCTCCGAAGAGCGGCACGACCTCGATGGCCGGCCCGAGGCCGAGGAGGGTTTCGGAGTCATTAATGGTCCCGGGGAGGATGCGAGGGACGAAGATGGCCGCGAGCACCAGGGCAGCGACCATCACCGCCAGGTAGATCACGGTCCGTCCCCGCGGGCGCCAGCCCCTGTTTTTCTCTACGTATTTTTTAACCTGCACGACGCGCTGNTCGACCCGTGTTTCAGCCATGAAACCATTATATCTGTACTGTAAGGTTTCAATTGAATTAGCTATCGCCATTTGATATATTCCTTTGGGACTACAAGGAAGGAGATGGCTATGGATAATTTTCCGGAAGATCTCAAGTATCACAAAGAGCACATGTGGGTGCGTTCCGACGGCACCATTGGGATAACCTTCTACGCCAGGACCAGCTCGGTGAGATAGTGTTCATCGAGACCCCTGAGCCGGGAGCGGACGTCGAGGCTGGCGAGGCGTTCGGCGAGATCGAGTCGCGCAAGTCGGTATCGGACCTGTACGCGCCGATCTCCGGCAGCATCAAGGAGGTCAACCCCGAGGTGCAGGACGCGCCCGAGACCATCAACGAGGACCCCTACGGCAAGGGCTGGGTCGCCCTCATCGACATGACCGATGCGGGCGAGATGGACAGCCTCCTGTCAGCCGCCGAGTACAAGGAACTGGTGGCGGGCGAAGAGGGATAGCCTCAACGAGATAACTAAAGGCGGGCAATTCGTTGCCCGCCTTTTTTGTTGGGTTGATGGGGGCGCTGGAGGCAGCTTGTTTGCTTGCTGGTCCTCGCATCAAGACTCAGACTGTACGGACTTGTGAACGCTGCGGAGGCTACGCAGACAACCCACCTCCATCGCCGCGGTTCAACCTGACGACATCTATGCTCTGCGCCCCTTCTCCTCCTCCTCGAGCAACTCTTCTACCGTGTAAACCCTGCCGGCGATAGTATCCGCTAGACCGCACTCGACGCCTTTCCGGATTTCGGACGCTGCCTGATCTATCATCAGATCGCTGTAGGAGTCTGAGACGAGGTCACCCGCATTGATGTCGAGGTCCTTCATGATAGACCTAGCCTCGGCTTCCCCATCGGTCAGCGGTTCGCCTTCGGCCAGGACGACTTCTATCTCGAGGAACGAGCCGAGGTCCTTTACCTCGTCAAGGTGGACGCGCGTGCGGCCCAGCATGTAGAGATGCCTTTGTTTCTCGACGATGGCCTTGACACCCAGAGCAGCGGAGAGCAGTTGCTTCGTCGCGTCAGGGTCTTGCACCTCCACAATCTCGTACTCCGACAGCTTGGCACCGGAGTCGTNCGCACGCTTGTAGAAGATGAGCTCGCTCGCAGCGTGCTNGTCGTCAACGAACTCCCGGAGCTTCAGCCGTCCATCCGGGACATCGAAGTAGGTGTCCACCTGTGCTAAGCGGGAGGTCGGGTCAGCGACGCCCAT
>JGIcombinedJ21911_10000845_pt1 | contig 10358 bp, 11 predicted proteins | sample BarGraNGADG00211_FD_21911 | JGI IMG/M metagenome (IMG submission 21911)
ATGTGGTGCGGGTTGGCATGTGCGAAGACGTTCAACAGGACGACCATCAAGCCAAACCCAACGACCATACCGATGATCGGTGAGCTCAGCAGCGGGACGATGATCTTCACGAAGAAGTTGCCCCACTGAACGGCGTTCGGGCCGGCTGAGGCAATCGCGGCGCCGATCAGGCCGCCCACGAGGGCATGGCTGCTCGAGCTCGGGATAGCCAGGGCCCACGTGATCAGGTTCCAGGCGATTGCGCCCAAGAGCGCCGCCGCGAGGACCGTGGCGCCGTTCCCCAGGATCATGTTGTCCTGGACTACCCCGGAACCGATCGTGGTGGCGACCGCCGTGCCGAAAACCAGGGCACCGACGAAGTTGGCCGTGGCCGAGAGAAGGAGCGCGTATTCGGGCTTGAGAGCGCGTGTCGACACTGAGGTGGCGATGGCGTTGGCGGTGTCGTGGAAGCCGTTGATGTAGTCGAACGAAACGGACAGCGCGAATATCGCGATCAGCCCGGGCAATGTGCCCGGAGACAAGGCCTGAGACAAGCCGACACGCCCTCCTAGTGCTCAAGAGCCGGGAGCGCCGACAGCTCAGCCGCCGACTCGTCGTGGACGTAGAGGCCTCCTCGGAGCCAGGACGCCCATGCGGCCACGAGCGACATGAGGGCTGCCGCGAGGAACACAATCGTGAGCCCCTGCCCGAACGGGGCCGAGATCAACTCGGGGAAGAACTCCTTGCCGGTGAGGATCGCGGCCTGAGACGCGGGGAGAGCGTGAAGGACATTCGGGGGCAGCAGCGTGGCCATGGGGTTGAAGCCGAGCAGCGCGGCGAACAGGCTGGCCACCGGCGGTAGATGTGAGATCTGCGCCGCGGCCGCGGCTGGGACGTCGTGGGCGGTAAGCCCCCTGTAGAGGGTGCCCGGGAGCGAGGCCGACAGCCCCGCGATCATGAGCGAGAAGAACACCCCGATCGACACCACCATTGCCGAATTCTGGAAGGTAGCCCGCATGCCGGCCGCCGCGCCTCGCTGGCGGGCAGGGACGCTGTTCATGATGCCGGCCATGTTGGGTGAGAAGAACAGGCCTCCTCCGATGCCGCTCACCAGCAGCAGGCCCCCGAACTGCCAGTACGGGAAGTTCACCGGCAGCAGGATCAGGCCGAGGAACGAGCCGGTGGCTATGAGCATGCCCCCGGTGGCAAACGGCCGCGCACCGAACCTATCGGATAGATACCCGGACAACGGGCCGAACACGAGCGAGCCCAGAGTGAGCGGCAGCATGTAGATGCCGGCCCACAGCGGTGTCTCGGCGAAGGAGTACCCGTGTAGCGGCAGCCAGATCCCCTGCAGCCAGATCACCAGCATGAAGGACAGGCCGCCCCGTCCGAGCGCGGAGAGGAACCCGGCCAGGTTGCCCGCGCTGAAGGCCCGGATGCGGAAGAGAGCGAGATCGAAGAGCGGCTCCGCGACCCGGCGTTCGACCCATACGAACAGCGCCAGCAGCGCCAGGCCGCCACCGATCATGCCGATCACGAAGGGGTTGGTCCAGCCCATAGTCTGGTCGCCGTAGGGCTGGATACCGTAGGTGATCCCGATGAGGAGCGCCGTCAGGCCCACGGCGAAGGTCAGGTTGCCGGGCCAGTCGATCTTCGAGTGGCTGACCGTGCCCAGTTCTTCGAGGCGCAGGTACGCCCAGATCGTGCCAGCCAGCCCCACGGGCACGCTGACGAAGAAGACCAGCCGCCAGTTGATCGCCGCCAGAATGCCGCCCACCACGAGCCCGATGAACTGGCCGGCCAGGAAGGAGATGCCGTTGATGCCGAAAGCCAGGCCCCGCTGCTCGGGCGGGAAGGCGTCCGTCAGGATGGCTTGCGAGTTCGCAAACAGAAACGCGCCGCCGACCCCCTGCACGAGGCGCATGCCGATGATCCAGATCGCCCCGGCGGGTCCAGTGAACGGTGTCAAAGCGAGAAGCAGCGATCCGACGGTGAAGATGACGAAGCCCGCGTTGTACATGCGGACTCGCCCGAACATATCACCGAGGCGCCCGAACGCCACAACGAGCACGGCGGTCACGAGCAGGTAACCCATCATGATCCAGAGGAGATAGCTAGTGCTGCCAGGGTCGAGCGGGTTCAGCTTGATGCCGTTGAAGATCGCGGGCAGCGAGATGATGACGATCGAGCCGTCGATCGCTGCCATCAGGACACCGAGCGTCGTGTTCGATAGCGCGACCCACTTGTAGTTCGGGTCGTGCTTCCGCGGGCGACGCTGGCCGGTGGCCACCACGGCCCCTGCGCCACCGGAGAGGGCCGCCCCGGCAGCCCGGTGAGACGGGTTCTTGATCATGCACCTGTCCTTAGTACCGGCACTGAAAGGAGACTTTGAAGGGGTTGCTTGCGCGGCGTCCTATACCCGCAATAGCACCGGCCGGCGGCTCCCGGCCCGCGGCAGCGATCAGGCCCGGCGGCCGGTCGGATAGCGCAACTTGTAGGCGCGGCTCCATTGATGGACGCTCGCGGCCCTCAAGTTTAGGCATGCCGCGTTAGGCATGCTGCAGGCCCGTCCCTCCGCCACGATCGCTTGAGTGACCAGCCGGGTTCGCCGTTCAAGCCGGCTGGGTCGCCACCTCGAGCGCGGCCAGCACTTCGGCCGTCGAGCGTACGCGACCGATCCGCGGGAAGACCGTACGGACCGTATTCGCATGCTCATCAGGGCCCAGGGAGGCCATGGCGTCTTCCACGAACACCTGCTGGTAGCCGCGCTCGAAGGCGTCGCGAGCCGTGCTCTCCACGCCGATGTTCGTGGCTATGCCAGTCAACAGGATCGTGTCGATGCCGCGCCGGCGGAGCTGGAGGTCGAGGTCGGTGCCGTAGAACGCGCCCCACTGGCGCTTGGCGACCACGACATCGCCAGGCTGCGGGCTAAGCTCGGGGACGATCTCGGCCCAGTCTACTGCCCGTGGCCCAGGCTGCCGGGGCGGTGTATCGGTCTGGGGGTGCAGCCCATCCTTGCCGTCGGCCGACCTGGTGACATGGACCAGGACGACGGTCCCTCCGGCTGCCCGGAGCGCATCCGCCAGGGTAGGTTGCGCGCCTGGCCGGCATCGGGCTCGGGGTCGTCGGTGAAAGCGCATCCCGACCGTCGAGCGGGACTTGGCGGGGCTACGATGGAGTCGGTGCGTCCGCGCTCAACTCGGAGGGAAGCTACCCATGTCGGATCCTAGTGACAACCCGCCTAACTGGCAGTCTGCCCCCCCTGGCTGGCAGGCTCCGCCGCCGCCGGCCGTGAACGTCAACGCTCAGACACCGACCATCGTGGTCGCCCCGTCGTCGGGGCCCGGTTTCGGCATTCGCGCAGTCTGGTTCATCTTCGTTGGTTGGTGGCTGACGGCAATCGTGATCGGTGTCGCGTACTTCTTGGCCCTCACGATCATCGGGTTGCCATTTGCTTTCTACCTGTTCAACCGCATCCCGATATTCCTGACCCTGCGAGGGCGGACCAAGACGTACCAGGCAACAACGTCGGCGGACGGCAGCACGACTTACCTCAGCACGGCCAATATCGAGCAGCGCCCGATGTTGACGCGCGCCTTGTGGTTCGTCTTCGTGGGCTGGTGGTTAGGCGCGCTCTGGATGAGCGTCGCCTACGTGCTGTGCATCTTGATCCTGACCATGCCGATCGGCCTGATGATGTTCGACCGAACCGGCGGGGTCATGACACTGCTGCGCTACTAGAAGGCCCCGAAGCCCCGACGTAGCCGCTCGACTGACCAGCACCGGCCTTGGGATCGTAGGCGACCCGCGGAGCCTGGGCCGGCCGGAGACTAGAAGGCGACGGCTACCTCTCGATAATCATCTGGGTTGGCTGGCCTGGCTTTCGTCACGACCAAGCCATCGCGTGGCGACGGGAGCGCGCTTATGGCTGCGACCGAAGAGCAGCTAACCCTGTTTTGACTCGATCGAGTCAAAAACCTCCGGCCGCGATGACGCGACGCTGGCAGCCAGCCAGCCTGCCCCTGCCCCGTGGCAAGCTTCCGCGCTATCACCTTCCCCGGGCTAGCCCGGAGCGGTTATCAGGAGCCTGGACTCGCCGGCACGCTCGATCCGTAGGAAACGTTGAAGCCGTCGTTCTCCGAGTCGGGAAGAGAGGGTGTGGACACTTGCATGCGTTGCTGGATCATCACCCCGCCGTTGCTCTGGAGGAGACCCGGGCTGGCGCCCTTCGCCGTCCCCGGATCGACCTTGGCCGTCCCGTAATGGGCCAGCGTGGCGACGCGCCCGCCGATCGAGGGCGCTTCCTCGATCCATTCCGCTGATGTCTGCGGCCCGCTGTAGGCCCTAGTGGTCGTGAAGACCTGAACGCCGTCGGCGATGGTAATGACCCACATTCCGGGAGTACCCGACGGCGCGATCGAGGCGCTCATCACGTCGCGCGGATGGACGGTGATCGATGTGATCACGGTCTCAGATGCGGGGAGAATCTCCCACCAGGCGTAGTAGACGGCCTGACCCGAGACAAAGTCCTGCTCGGTGCCGGTTTGGATCAGTGAGCTGTTGTTGAAGCCGTCGATGCCGATCCAAGACGACGAGTAGGTACTGCCCGTGCTCGAGCTGACCGTCGGGACGACCCAGGTACCCGTCACGCTGGTCAAACCAGAGCCGGTGATCGCGTAGCCCGACCAGTTGGAGGAGGCCCATCCGAATCCAGACCCCGACCCGCCACCGTGAGGGTTCTTGTCAGTCAGTAAGGCGATTCGGGGCGGATGGATGACCGAGCTAGTGGACTGCGCCAATACCGGGGCACTACCAAAGGTGGCGGTGAGTAGCAAGCTCGCCGCGAAGGCTATCCAGCGTCGCATGTATACGCCTCCTGGTCCCGCGTCCGACTAATCCCGCGTCAATTCCATTGGCCCGAGGGGCCACGGTAACACCCTCTCGCGAGAGCGAGACCACTCAGACCGCCCAGCGCAACTACCGGGTGTTAGTGACCGGCGCCATGCTGGACCGCGTGCCCGCCGAGGACCGTCGCCTCGTGCCGCCCAAGGACATCAATCGGTCGGACAGGGCCGAGGCCAGCACCAGCCTTCCGAGTGTGCCGCGGCATGTCTACGATGGACCGTGATAGCCGCCTGGAGCGATATCGGCGGGAGGAGGCCTCTCTATGGTCACCCTGATTCATCAGCGCGTGGAAGCCGCCCGGGCGGGGACGAATCCGACGGTCATCTGCCGCATGCCCTCCGGCTGGGCAGTCCTGGGCGACGCTCAGTTCCTGCGCGGCTATTCGCTGCTTCTCGCGGACCCCGTAGTAGCAGATCTCAACTCCCTCGATGAGGAACGACGCCGACTCTTCCTGCGCGACATGGCCATCCTCGGCGACGCGCTCTGTCCCCATCCAAGGCCTGGTGCCAGAGGGCACCGAATTGGCCAAATGGTCAGCGCGACTCCACCCGGGTGATCTAATATCCCTAGGTCATTTGTCAAACCCTGGGTGTCTATTCAATAGCCCAGGACATCATCGAACGGGGGCCATCAATGGCGCATTTCTCCCTTTTCCGGCGCGAAGAAGGACAGGGCCTTGCAGAGTACGCCCTCATCCTGTCGCTCATCGCCGTGCTCGTGATCGCCGTCCTCTTCCTCATGGGCACCAACATCCAGACAATCCTAAGCACGATCGGCGCGGCCCTCTAACGAGTCCCTTCGACTCGGGCAAAGACGGGCTGCGCAAGTAGCCCGTCTTTCATTTTGGAAGCGGGAGGGTGGGTCGAACGAAGGCAGCGTAGCGGTGCCGGAGGAGGGGCTCGGGGCCTCGGGCCGCCGCTGGCCCCTCCGCACGATCAAGCCGTCGTGTGGGTCTTGCGCGGTCAGCCTCCCGCGGCAATCCGGCGTCTACGGTCGGAGGTGCTACCCCGCTCGGCCACTGCGTGCTAGCCGCGTCCGCCGTCAGATACTCCCATCGCTCCCGATACTCGGCGAGCCAACCGGGGGCCGCACCGGGCACAGGGAAGGGGAACTCGGCAAGTAGTCGACGCATCGGGTTGTCTTGGTGCGGCTGCCCGTGCACCCCGGGCATGCCGAGCCAGGTTCGATGCGAGCGCGTCAGCACGTCAGCGACGACAGCCGAGGGGACGACGTACACGACAGGAATGTCCGGCTCTAGATCCACCAGCGCGTAGAACAGGCGCGGATGGATCAGGTCCTGGTGCTTCTCCTCCTGGCCCTCAAGCCGCCGCAAGTAGACGCTGGTTACCGCACAGACGGTATCGCAAGCTCCATACCAAGCCGTGTGAGGACTGGGGTACCGCAGCTCGACTTCCGGCCGAGACCTGGGAGGAGCCCGTCCTCGCCCAGCTCGGTGGGATCGAGCTCGATGACGGAGTAGTTGCCAGAGTCGTGGCCGCGCTGGGTTCTGAAGTCCGTCCCGTCGCCATCGACCGTTCTCGGATCGAGCGCCAGATGCGCGAGCTTGCCCTCGAACACGTCGGAGGCGGGATCAGCGACGAGACGTACCTGGAGCGCATGAAGCGGCTGCGAGCCTCGCTGGCGGAGATCGAGGAGACCGCTCAGGTCGGCGTTCCGGCTGAACGGGCCGTGGAGTGGCTACGTGCCATGGCTGCGACCTGGCAGCAAGCGGACGTCCCGGAGGCAAGGAGCGACCTGCTCCACGCCATCTACGAACGAATCGTCATAGCTGGGAGGGAATTCGTGTCAGCTCGCCTCACACCCGCCGCCTACGCCCACGGCCTAGCGCTGGCTTTGCCAGAAATTGTTGTAAGAGCGCGCCCGACAGGTGTTGGACACGCGTTAGCAACCTACCGCATTCCGCTCGAAGGCCGGGATGAATGGCTGGCTGCTGCGGAGGCCAAGTCGGCATGAACACCGCCGCCCTCGCGATCGAGCAGGTCGCGATCGATCAACTTCGTCCCGACCCCGCCAACCCTCGCCGGATCTCCGATGACGAACTCGAGTCGCTCACCCGCAGCCTGCGTCAGTTCGGCTTCGTCCAGCCGGTCCTTGCCCGCAGGCAGGACGGCACTGTCATCGGTGGCCACCAGCGTCTCGTTGCCGCGAGACGCCTGGGGCTCGCCACTGTTCCGGTCACATACCTCGATCTATCTATAGAACAGGCACGTCTACTCAACCTCGCGCTCAACAAGATCTCAGGCTCCTGGGACGAGCAGCTTCTTGCGCGCCTCCTGGCCGACCTGCAGGCCAGCCCCGAGGTCGACTTGTCGCTCTCGGGCTTCGGCGAGGACGAGATCAAGGATCTGTTGCGCTCCCTTGAGACACGCGAGAAGCGCGAGCGGGTCGAGAGCTTCGATCTCGATGAGGCCCTCGAGGAGGCGCGAGCTCGACCGCTGCGCTCCAAGCTCGGCGATCTCTGGGCCCTTGGCGATCATCGACTCGCCTGCGCTGACTCCACCGATCCTGTGGCCGTGGCCCGACTCCTCGATGGTGCCGAACCCAAGCTCCTCGCCACCGACCCGCCCTATGGCGTCAGCCTCGATGGCTCCTGGCGCGACGGCGTATACAACGCCCTAGGACCAGCCGAAAAGACCTACATGCGCGGCAAGGGTGCTCGCAACACGACGATGAGCGGCGACACCAGGATCGACTGGTCCGAAGCGTTCGAACTCGTGCCGAGTCTCGCGGTCGGCTACATCTGGCACGCCGGCGTCCATGCTGCCGAAGTAGCACAGGGCTTGGAGCGGATCGGTTTCGAGATCGTGGCCCAGGTGATCTGGGACAAGGGCCTCTTCGCCATGGGGAGGTCCTGGTATCACTGGAGCCACGAGCCCTGCTGGGTGGTGCGGCGGAAGGGAGCCAAGGTCCGCTTCCTCGGAACAAGGGACCAGGCCACTATCTGGCACGCACCCAGCCCGAAGATGATCATGGCAGGCAGCAACGAGCCGCGGCTCGACCACCCGACCCAGAAGCCTCTCGTCCTCTTCGAGACCCCGATCCGCAACCACCTAAAGCCTGGCGAGGCCCTCTACGAGCCCTTCTGCGGCTCGGGGACGGCCCTGATCGCGGCCGAGCGGACCGGGACCCGCGCCTACGCGATCGAGATCGACCCGATTTATGTCGAAGTCGAGCTGGCGCGCTGGGAGCGCTTCAGCGGCCAGGCCGCGGTACGGATCGATGGCTAGACGAGCATCGCCAGCCGAGCCCGCGTCGGGCGCCACCGTGGCTCGTGTGCGCCGATCGCGCTCCAAGGCGGCCACCGACGCGACTCGCGCCCTGCTTGCGAACGTGGACGCCCTGACTGCCAAGGTTGCCGTCGCGGCGGCCAACCACAATGACTCGACCCGCTGGGCCCTCCGCTATCTCGCAGCCAGCCGACCGACGAGCGTCCTGGCTACTGCACCGCTGAGCGCGGAGGACAAGACCAAGATGGCCTCGCAGGAGGCCGACCAGATGGTGGGCGTCCTCAGAGCCGTCCTGGAGGGGCTCAACCTGTCGGACGCCGACTACACCCGCGGCATCGACCTCGCAATCAAGGAGCTGCGGGCGGCGGCGGGACAAGGCTGGGATCCGCTGTGAGCCGGCCACTACTCCCCTGCCAAATCCGACACTATGGCGAGATGGTGGGCAGGCTCCCCTCGTCCCGGACCGCTCCTCCGGGCGTCGTTGATAACCATTGGTAATCCGATGGTAATCAAAAGGCGCTGTGCCTACGCCAAAGCGGACGGCGAAGCCTGCTCGATGGCGCCCCTCCACGATCGTCCCTACTGCTTCGCCCACGACCCCGAGCGGGCTACCGAAGCCGCCGAGGCTCGACGTCTGGGTGGTCTGCGCCGGCGCAAGGAAGGCACGATCGCGGTTGCCTACGACCTGCCCGGACTCGACACGGTGGCCGGCATCCGACGCCTGCTCGACATCGTCGTCACCGACGGCGTAGGCATGGACAACGGTATCCCCCGCCTGCGGGCTCTTATCTCCACCGCCGTGGCGGCAACCAACCTCCTGAAGGTCGGCGAGTTCGAGGAGCGCCTGGCCGCCCTCGAAGCCACGGTCGGCTCGCAGCAGCCGAAGGACGAGGACGCCGCCTTCCCGATGGAGGCGCTCGGGTGAGCCTCTCGCGGCGGGTCACTGTCGTCGAGGCCTCGCTCTCCCCAACGCAGCTCGTCCTGCGCTGGTTGGCCGAGACTCATGCCTTCGGGGATGTAGAGCCCTACGTGGCCTCGCTCCTCGCCCACGACCATCCGGTGGCACCGCTCGATCGTCTGGCTCGCGAGGCTGCGCACGGGGCCCGAACGGCCATCCGGGGCAAGCGCCCGGAGGTCGCGGCTGCCGCGGTCCGGAGCGCCTTACGCGAGACGGTCTTTCGGTTCGAGCTGCGCGAACACCAGCCCAGCCGCGAACCCGCCCACGATCGCCGCCGTGAGAGCGATAGGGGCCTACCCCAGAGGAGACTGCGCTGTCAGGCTCGCGCGCCGGCGTCCTCGCATCCAGCTTGGCGGGAGTGCGTGGCGCGGTACTTGTAGATCGATCAGGAGTAAGCCAGCCCGGAAGCTACCGGCGAGGCGCGCGTTTGGCAGCCAGGAGTTGCACGTCTGCCCGCGCGATGATCTCGTCGAGCGACTCGTCTCCTTGTAGGGACGCCAGTCCGACACTGAAACCAACCTGTTGATCGCGCTGGAGGGCAATACGAATCATCTCCAGACGGCGCTCGACATCGCCTATTCCAACCCCGCCGACTCCGCAGACGAACTCGTCCCCTCCATAGCGCACGATGGGATCAAAGGATCGAAGGTTCGACCGCATCGCCGAAACGAGCGCCCGCAGTGCCTCGTCGCCTGCGGCGTGGCCGTCGCGATCATTGAGACTCTTCAGATCGTCGAGGTCGATGAAAGCCAGGATGAAGTGCCCGTCGCCCCGGCGGGCACGATCGACCTCATCCTTCAGCGCAAGCTCGCCGCGCTCGCGGCCGAGCGCGCCGGTGAGCGGATCGACCTGGGCCGCCTCTAGCTCCGCCTCGAGGCCCTCTATAACGAGGGTCGCACTGTTGCGGTCACCGGCAGAGCGCCGTCGGTCACTTGCGGCTCGGGCACGACCTTCGTCGGCCTCTGACCGGACTTCGTCCACGACAGCCGGCAGCGAAGAGGCCGAGTCGCTCGCCGCGTCACTTCGTGAGCGGGACCTTTCGGCTCGCGCGTCGCGCGTCCGCAGCCGACTCTGCCCCGTTGCCTTACGTGCAAGACGGGAGACTTCATGACCGGATGATTTCTGATGCTCCCGGTCGAGTCTGGCCTGATCGACGTCGGAGGTGTGCTGGTCGTCTTCGCTGTCGTCGTCGTCTTGTGCCGAGGACAGCTGATCGGCATCCGAGGCTGCTCGCAGGTGATCCGAGATTGCCTGCTCTCGGTCGG
>JGIcombinedJ21911_10000848_pt1 | contig 10334 bp, 4 predicted proteins | sample BarGraNGADG00211_FD_21911 | JGI IMG/M metagenome (IMG submission 21911)
TTGCCAACTGGATTATCGTTGCCAAAGTATTTCCAGGCCAGCGATTCAGTTATAACTGCCACATCAAGACCCCTGAGAAAACCGGATTTGACACCTGATACTATTTTATGTGAAAACAGATCGAAGAATGAACTGTCGGCATAAAGAGTTCTCTCTTCTTTGTAAATTTGCTCACCTGCCTGAATAAACAGCGTCTCTTTTTTGCAACGGCAGAAGTTTTCGATTCCCGGAATTTTCTCAAAGGCAATTTGCCCGACGTAGTAATTATTTCCTACACTTTTATCAAGCCCTGTCTTATAATATCTGTAAAAAACCAGACGTTGCAGACGGTCGTTATTATCAAAGAATCTGTCATAACTTTTTTCAAACCCTATGTATTGAAAAATTAACAAAACAGCCATCATACCAATAGCAAGTCCAGAAATGTTAATGCTGCTTACTCCCCTGTTTTTCAGGATATTTCTGAATGATAACCGGATGTTTTTCTGAATCATTTTTAAAAGTATATATTCAATAAATTATTCATTACAAAATTTCACTCTTTTTGACCCCTAAATCCCCCTTCCTTCTTACCCCCCAATCCCTGCAGTGTCAACACCCCCTAAATCCCCCCAAGGGGGGACTTTGAATTCCATCTCTTTTCTAGTCCCGCTTTGCGGGAGATGGGGGGTAAAAAAACCGCGGATTTAGGGGGTACTTATTCATACCTCAGCGCCTCCACCGGATTTCTCGTTGCTGCTCTCCAACTCTGCCAGCTTACTGTCAATAAGGCAATTCCCAGGGCAAGTATTCCGGCCAGTGCAAAGATCCACCAGCTCAGTTTTGCTTTGTACGCGAAATTCTCAAGCCATTTATGCATTATATACCAGGCAATTGGGCAGGCAATAATAAAAGAAATAGCTACCCATTTTAAAAATGTTTTGTTCAGCATTATAAGCACTTCCGACACACCTGCTCCATTAATTCTTCGAATGCCAATTTCTTTTACTCGCCTGTTTACAACAAGCAATGTCAAACCCAATAGTCCTAATGATGAAATTATTATGGCAACCAGAGAAGCATATCCTATAATCTTGCTCCACTTCTCTTCAGCTTTGTACCTTTCATTCAATTGTTCATCCCAGAACTTGAAATCCAGTTCTTTTCCGGGTGCAATATCTTTACATGCCTCCTTAATGAATCTAATAATCTGATCTAACTGATTAGAGTTGTATTTAATAAAAAGGAAATTACCTCTGTCACCTGAAAAGGTTCTTAAGATCAACATCAAAGGTTCAATTTCTTCCTTCATTGAATCAAAATGGAAATCTTTTACAACACCGGATATTCTAAGATTCTTCCCATCCATTTGAATGATCTGCCCGACAACATTATCATCAAATCCAAGATGTGCCAGCAACTTTTCATTAACTATGACAGATTGATTTTCCTGAATTGCATCCGTAAAATTTCCTCCCTGTATCAATTTTAAATTCAAAGTGGGGAGGTAATTTTTATCAACATTCAGGATTCTTGCAAGTATGTAGTCTCCCTTGTTATTTTTTATACGGTTATTTCCTCTTCCATCGATAAAGTCCCTGTCAGTAAGAGTAAGGTCTATAATCCCGGGAAAACTCTTTAACCTGTCACGCAATGCAAGTCTTTGGCTGTTATCGATTTGATATACTTTTAGGTATACAATATCCTGTGATGAAAATCCCAGGTCCTCGTGCTTCATATAATTAGTCTGCCGTACGATTGCTACTGTAAGGAGGATCAGAACAATTGAAAGACCATATTGAATGGTAACAAAAATACCTGTGACACTGATCCTTTTCCCTTTATAGTGGTTTTTAACCGGCTGGTTCGGTTGAATCCCCGTCAGTTTTAAAATAGGGAAAAAACTTGTTGACATCACAATTAATAATATGCAGGCGACTACAAACACAAAAACATGTGGCAGGTTAATTAATCCGGCATAGATTCCATTCTGTGCAATCTCATTAAAGACCGGAAAAAACAGAAAACATAGTTCAGCTCCCAGAAGAACTGAGGCAGATGTTATAATCAGCCTTTCAGTAAAGAAAAGACTGAATATCTCTCTTTTTCCTGCTCCCATAGTTTTTCTTATGCCTACTTCACGTTCTTTATTAAATGACTGACCCAGAGAGAGCAGAACGAAATTATTGCACGCAATTAAAAGTATCAGAGCTCCAATAGCCGATAGAATATATAAGCTGGTTTTATTGTTTTTCAATTCATAATCTGTACTTACCCTACTGAGATATGTTTCGGTAATTGGTAANGCAAACGGAGTAAAGGCCTCGCTGCTGTTAATCAGTATATTCCGGCTCTTTTGGTCATTTATCAGTTTCGAGTAATGCTCCTTTATTATGTTACTGATTTGTTCTTCGGCAGAATGTATATTTTCATTCCTGTCTACTTCATAAAAGATTGACGAATTTCCAAGCATATTACTCGAAGAGTTAAATGCTGCTTCATATTTATAGGGAATTAAGGCATCAAACCGGAGACTGGAGTTTTTTGGGATATTCTCCATTATTCCTGAAATAGTAAAAGGTTGATCACCTGTTTTCATAAAAAATACCGGCTTTCCTAACAATTCTTCTTTTGTGCAGGAGTCTACAGCTGCGAATTTATCAGCCAACTCAGAAGTAATGACTATTTCGCCGGGATTTTCAAATACTTTTTCTTTGTTACCAATATTAAGTTTAAAACTGAATATCTTAAAGAAGTCGGGTTCAGTAATGTATATATCTTCTTCAAAATCTCTGTTTCCAAATTTCATTGCCGGGTTGTGGGCATTCCGAAAAGCAGTGCACTTTATAACCTGCGAAATATTATTCTTTATTATTTCAGAAATATTGGGATCGAGATACATTGACTCAATTTTTGTCCCGTCAGCATGTGTCAATGAATAATTAACTCTGAAAATCAAGTCCTTATTTATGTGAAAATCATTATAGTTAAGTTCTTGATATACATATAAATAAATTAAGAGAAGACAGGCTGACGCTACTGACAAGCCTACTATCGTAATAAGAGAGATTATCTTGTTATTCTTTATGTTACGAAATGCAATTATTATGTTGTTTCTCATATTCGATTATATGTCTGCAAGTTTTTTTAACTTCTGGATTTACACTCTGAATCCATGACTCACACCTTTTTACTCATATCTCAATGCTTCAACAGGGTTCCTTGTAGCTGCTCTCCAGCTTTGCCAGCTTACCGTTAATATGGCAACACAAATTGCGATGACTCCTGCCAGGCCAAATATCCACCAATTCAAATCAGTTTTATAAGCAAAAATCTGTAACCATTTATTCATAGCGTACCATGAGACAGGGCACGAAATAAAAAACGATATAATAATCCATTTTAAAAATCCTGCATTTAACATCAGCATCACTTCTGTCACTTTTGCGCCATTAATTTTCCTGATACCGATCTCCTTGGTACGTAGTTGTGTATTGTAAAATGAAAGACCGAAAAGGCCTATACTGGCAATGAAAATTGCGAGTAATGCAAACGAGAAAAGAAGGTTTTCAAATCTTCTTTCTGATTTGTACTGCAAATCGTATGTCTCATCCAGAAATGAATACTCAAAAGAAAAGGCCGGGCACATTTCTTCCCAGATAGTTTTTATTTTTTCAAGCGCTCTTTCAACATTCTTTTCATTGATTCTGATATTTACATAAATCTTATGCTCAGGAGTATAGAACAGAATAAGTGGTGTCTGCCCGTAGTTTAAACCTCTGTAATGAAAATCTTTTATTATACCTATGATTTCACCCTTTATTCCATTTCCTGGAGTTATAACCTGTCCTATAGGATTCTTCAAACCGTATTGTATTATTGCCGTCTCATTAATGAGATAGGTTGCTTTTATATCACTTACATTGCTTGCTGAAAAGTTTCTTCCTTCTTTGATTTGGATACCCATTGTTTTCAGATAATCAGGGTCAACATAATTATTAAAGTATTTATTCTCATTGCCTTCAATTTTTACACAACACCACGATCCCCAGTAATTTCCAGGAATCCTGTTGGAGTAAGAAAGGCTAATTATCTCAGGAAAATTCAAAAGCTTTTCTTTAAAAAGATCGAGTTTCCCGGTTAACTGGGAGTTGATTTTTAAATTCACAATATTATTCTTGTTAAAACCCAGATCCATTTTATTCATGAACCTGAATTGCTGATTAGCCAGAAGCGTACAGCATATCAGAGTGATAGAAACTAAATTCTGGAATAGTATTAATCCGTTCCTGATTCCAACATGATTACCCTCTCTGGTTTTATTTGAATTTATGTTATAGGAACTGATATAAATACTTGGGTAAATACCTGAAATCAAAATAAATGTAACTAATCCAGTACCCAGAATAGACAGGTTTTTAAAAGTAATAAAATCAGCTGAATTAACAGAAAAGCCTGTTAATGAGTATAATAAAGGTTTTATAAACCATAACAGGAAGAAAGCTAATACTACAGAAATTAATATGAAAAGAATAGTCTCGATAAGAAACTGCATAATTAGTTGAATTTTTGATGCGCCTTGAAGCTTCTTCAGACTTACCTCTTTTGAACGTGATACAGCATTTGAAATAGTTAAATTGATAAAATTAATTGCGGCGAGCAACAGAATAAAAATTGAAACAGAAATGAGGATTTTATTATATAACAGATTGCCATGTTTTGTGTTATCTTCATTTTCCACTTCCCGTAAATAGTAAATATCCCTGAACTTTCTTAACCGGAAAGGATCATTGTACCTTGCTTTTTTAAGAAGATCTAACACTGTTTTTTCAGATTCAGAAGAGCGAATACCATCAGGAAACAAAATGTAGGTGGGATAACTCCATCCGTCATATTCCTTCAGAACACCTTGATAACGAATCTTTTCGAGACTGACAATTGAGGCAATTGCAGATATCCTGAAATGGAGGTACGGTTGGTCCTTTATGATTGCGGTAACAGTGAAATCAAACTGATTTTCAAATTTTACTATCTTGCCGACCGCATCTAAACTCCCGAATAATCTTTTTGCAAGCGATTCTGTAAGAACAAGAGAGAAGGCGTTGAGAAGAGCTTCTTTCGGATCTCCTGCAATAAAATCAAGAGGAAAAATTCTGAAAAAAGTACTGTCAGCAAAAGCGAATTCGCGTAGATTATAAGGATTAAGACCAACCTGTACACCAACATCTTTCCAAAAACTTAGTCTGGTTGCAATAATCTGGTTTGTCGGATTTTGATTTATATAATGACCAAGATAAGGTGGCATACTTGCCCACCCGGTCTCCAGACGATATATTCTGTCGCCGTTTGAAATATTCTTATCAAATTTATTCTCATTGATCACAAAAGACCAGATGATTATTACTGCAGCAATACTTATCACCAATCCAAGAATTTTAATCAGGGTGGTTGTAATATTCTTTTTAAAGTTCCTGAAAGTGATTTTAAGTATTCCTTCTAAAAACATAATCAATTATTTAGTCTTATTCTTTTTCAATCACCGCTTTTCTCCCCTTCTCCCATTCTCCACTTCTTTCCTCACGCCTCACTCCTCACTATTCATACCTCAGGGCCTCCACCGGATTCCTCGTTGCCGCCTGCCAGCTCTGCCAGCTGACTGTTAATAAGGCAATGCCAAGAGCTATGATTCCAGCTAAGCCAAATATCCACCAGCTTAGTTCTGTTTTGTAAGCAAAGCCCTGCATCCATTTGTGCATGATATACCAGGCTATTGGGCTGGCTATAACAAATGCAGTAATGACCCATCTGAAAAAGTCTTTGTTGAGAAGTGAAATTACTCCGACAATTGTTTCCCCGTTTATTTTACGGATACCTATTTCTTTAGTTCGTTTCCTGCTTGAATGAAATGAGATTGCAAATAAACCCATCATTGATAAAAAGAGACTTATTAAGCAACAACTTCCGATGAGCTTTGCATAATTTATATCTTCACGATGGTACCATTCATATCTCTCCTTTACCGATTCAATATTGAGAGGGAAATCCGGAATAAGTTTTTGCCATGTTTCAGATATTGAATTTTTTATGGACTGTGATTGTCCGTTAGACGGCATTACAAGCAAATGGCTGCCTGAATTATCAAAAATTATAACTCCAGGAGAAATTGCATCTTTTAATCCTGAACAATGAAAATCCTTAACCACACCGATCACTGTCAGATTTTCATGCCCCGGTAGTTTTTCACCTATCAGATTTCTTTTTGAAAAGTATTTTGCCAGAGATTCATTAATAATACAGTTATTCTTGTCTGAATTCATATTGCCTGAGAAATCTCTCCCTGCTGTAAGACTTATCCCGAGAGTACTGATAAAAGCTTCATCACCCCTGAAGATATTGGGTGAATATTGTTTGTCCTCTCCATTTTCGGTGTAATGGAAAGAAGCCAGTATCCATTCCAGTAGTGGAGAAGCAGTAGTTACCGATATCCTCGCAACTGAAGGATATTTAAGCAGTTCTTCTTTGAAGACCCTGGTCTGATCTGCATATTTCTCAGGAATTTTTACTTCGATAACATCTTTATTCAGACCAATTTCTTTATTTGTAATATAATTAATCTGTTTCAATATTGTAACTGAACAAATCATCAGTATGATTGTAACAATCAGCTGGAATATGATGAATGCCGGAATTTTAATTATTTTACCCTCCTTATTCATAATCACTTTATGAGTCGAGGAAATTGTCTGTCTGTTTATTTTATTTACAGAAAAGAGTAATGTGGCAAGTAAGAGAAAGAGTATAACAATTGACATGATCAGGAAGGCATCAGGTCTGATAAAATATCGTAGATTAATAACAGAACCGGTCAGATCATTAAAGAGCGGAATTATCCATGAAATAACTTCGAGGCTAATTATAAAAGCAATCATGATGACTATCAGGTTTTCAATCATAAAATCTGCGATCAATCTGGCTCCGGAGCCTCCGTTTATACGTCTGATATAGAATTCAGGTGATTTGTCAAACAGCTTGTTGTTTATCAGACCAAGGTAATTAACTGATGCAACACAAATAATCATCAACCCTATTATCATTGCTATCCAGATGTCGGACTTATTTCTTTTGTTACCCAGAGGGTAATATTCAGAGGTGTCAAAATATGTTTTTTTAATACTCTCGAGGTAGTATTTGCCCGGAGTACCGTCGTTGATGACAGGGATTTTATCTTTCTCGTTTGCAAAAAGTTTTTCAAGGCTGGCAGGATCAACATTGTTTTTTAACAGAAGAAAGGCGAATCTTTCAGAATCTTCCGCGAATTTTACCATATCAAACTGGAACTGGGAATTTTCAACAGGTTTTCTGAAGATTCCCCTTATGTTAAAATCCGTCTTTGTATTGCCATTAATAATGGTTATAATCCGTCCGACAGGCAGCCTCCCCCCAAAATATTTTTGTGCCAGTTCCTCCGAGATGGCAATATCGTCTTTTGTTGTAAGTACCGAGTTTGGGTTATCAGTCAGCAGCTTGTATGAGAAGATATTAAAAAAGTTGGCGGAGGTTTCAAATACTTTCAGATTATCGTTATATATCTGGTTGCCAACCGCTACTTTCTCGGCCTTGGCGAATCTGATCCTGCAGAAATCCTCAACCTGCGAAAAATTTTCCTTAATATATTCTGCTCCACCTTTTTTACAATTTGACATTAGAGATCCTTTTTCAAAAGGGTTGTCACATTTAAGGAGATAGATTCTATCCCTGTTTTTTTGAAAACTATCGGTATTCAACTCTTTTGTAATAAATAGTAATATGAGATTGGTACAGGCTATCCCTATTGACAGGCTGATTATGATNACCGTGCTGTTTAGAGGATTTCTTAAAAGACTTCTGATTGTCTGGCTTAATTTCATTGTTTATCATTTAAGGTAAATCAGTAATTATTATTAATATTATTCATAGCGTAATGCTTCGACCGGATTCCTTGTTGCCGCCCGCCAGCTCTGCCAGCTGACTGTTAATAAGGCAATGCCAAAAGCTATGATTCCAGCTAAGCCAAATATCCACCAGCTTAGTTCTGTTTTGTAAGCAAAACTCTGAAGCCATTTATGCATGGAATACCAGGCAACAGGAGAAGCAATCACAAAAGCGATNCCAACCCATTTGACAAAATCACTGTTTAACATTNCGAGTATCTCTGATATCCTGGCTCCGTTTACCTTACGGATTCCGATCTCTTTTATCCGGCGCTGACTGGCAAATAATGACATTGCTAAAATTCCAAGACAACAAATAACTATGGCACATCCGGCAAAGAGCGAAAAGGTATGCCGGAACTCGAGTTCTGATTGATACATATTCTCAATGGCCTGATCTAAAAAGTTCACCTCAACCGGGAAAGATGGTGAGAGTTCCGAGGCAGAAGCATTTATATCCCTGATCAGGGTATTCANGGATTTAAAGCTGGCGGTCCGGAGGTTTACCAGACAATATGAAGCATAAGGCTCATTTCTTATTGCGAGTGGTGTAATGGATTTATTGACAGGTTTGAAATGAAAATCTTTAACAACCCCAATAATCTCATATTCACGATTGTTCATGCTGAACTTAATGCCGAGAGGATTATCAAGGTTATGTTCACGAAGGAATGTTTCATTCACCACAACTTTTAATTTATCTGTAGAGAGGGTGTCTGAATAAAACCGACCTTTAACTAATTTTAAAGCCATCATCTTAAAAAAAACGGCATCGGCACTGAACAAATCAAAGTTCAGCTCTTTCTTTTCCCCATTTAAGTCCATTTGGACTGTCCTGAATTGCGTGTCTTTCCCAGGATAAAACTGTGAAAAAGAAACTTCTTTTATTGCCGGTTTTTCGAGAAGAAGCTTCTTAAATACTTCTTTTTTTGGGTCCAACTGCGGTGTTATTTTTATTGAGATGATATTTTTTTGATTAAAACCGAGATTGGAGCTCCCGAATCTGACCTGTTTTTGTACCAGCACTGTAAAAGCAATTAAGATAATGGCTATTGTAAATTGCATGGTTACAAGCACACCTCTGAACGAGAAACTGGATTTAACCGGGTTTAAAGTGTTTTTTAGATTGTCAATTGCTTTAGATGAAGAAATCCTCAAGGCAGGTATTATGCTGAAAACTACACTCAAAACAAGGATACTTGTTAATGAGGTAATAATAAATCCCGGAGAAGAAGTCAGGCTTGAACTGTAGTGAATACCAGTATAATCCCGGATTCCTGGGTTGATTATGTTCACAAGATCGGCTGCAATCAGAAGGGCAGCCAGAAAAAAGATAAAAGCCTCCGCGAGCACATTCAGAAGTATCGTTGACCGACTGACTCCGATTATCTTCAATACACCGGTTTGCCTGATCCTTTCAAACCACTGAGATGATGAAATATTGAAGAAATTGACCAATGCTATAATAAGTACCAGGACAACTACCATTAAAAGGATCATAACTTTCTTCTTATCTCCGGTTACTAAATAGTCATTTCCTAAAAGGGCAAATTTTGAAAAGTATACTTTATTTAACGGAACCAGACGAGCCTCTTTATACTCTTTTTGAAAATCATCCGGGATAATATTCAAAATAGTTTTTCCTGCATCAGCTGGATTTGTCCCATTATTTAAAAGGAGAAACGTTTGGAAATCGCTCCATCCCCAGTCTGTGAATTCGCCACTCTCGCCCTGAACAATTTTCTGGGTGGCCATAGACGAAATTGCACTTAAGGAAAGACAGGAATTCTTTTCAGGCTCTTCAATAACTGCACATACGGTAAGTTCTTTGCTGTTATTGAATCTTATTATTTTTCCCACTGATTCTGAACCACCGAAAAGTTGTTCCGATAATTTTTTTGTAATCACTACAGTCATTGGATCTTTCAGCGCGGATTGTGCTTCTCCTTCAATAAAATTGTAACTGAAAAATTTAAAAAAATCTTCATCTGCAAATAACAGGCGAGAAGTGACAGGGTTTCCATTTTCAGTTTGAAATACAGGCGGTTCCCAGGTTCCTACGATCCTTATAGAAGATTCTACACCGGGCACCTTCAGATCAATGTTTTCTTTAAGAATCCCTGGTGTATAGATCCTGTCCGCTGAAGGAACGTACAAATAGATCCGGTCACCATTCTTGTGGTTTCTGTCAGTCGTAAGCTCACTATAACAATAGACTGAGAGAATGATTACCAATGTAAAGCTAATGGCTAAGCCCAGCAGATTTATCAGATTGGTTACCGGTCTACGGGTGAAATTCCGGATTATTGTTTTAAAAAGATATTTCATCTCTTTTGTGTTGTTTTGTTATTTCATAAATCTCTATTTTCTTCTTTTTTTCACCCC
>JGIcombinedJ21911_10000859_pt1 | contig 10286 bp, 10 predicted proteins | sample BarGraNGADG00211_FD_21911 | JGI IMG/M metagenome (IMG submission 21911)
CCGGGTCGGGATGATCAATCCCAGAGACGCACTCTCATGGACTGGCTGGCCGTGGCCAGGAGCGAACCCCCTTGCGACCACAGGTAGGCGACCCCTTGTCCATACCCGCCGACCAGCGCCTGAATGCGGATATCGCAGAGCACCCATTCGGTCGGCTCCAAGCTGACCACCCTCAGCGTGTTGTCGAGGCTGTGGGACATCACATTTCGGCCAATTGGCTGGGACACCTCCGGGGACATAGTCACCCAATATCGCCAGGGTTGCCGCCGACGGTTCGAGATGCCCCGGCACCCGTGCCCACAGGGCACTGGTGGCATCGCCTGTTTCGCCCGGCCCAGCATTGAGTTCCTCAAATGATCGGCCTTTAGCCAGCCGCAGTTCGATGAGGTCGAAGATGGAGGCGGTGTCGAGGAACGGCAACCGCCGTGGTGGGCACTCATCCGGCGGAGGCACCTCGGGTGGGGTGATCCACACCCCACCGACATCCAGCGAACCGGCGGTACCGACCGCCGCGTTCACCGTCAGTATCTCCTTGTCCCCAACGTTGCCGACCACTCTGCCCTGGGTGACCCGCTTCCCGACCGCGGCCAAGGTGACTGTCAGATCGAGGACGGCGTCGGTGGGGGCATAGGAGAGATATTGCGCTGTTGCCCAAATGGTGGGTCGACCTGATGCGTGTTCGAGAGCAACCAGCGCGGCGGCCAAACCGCAACCGCCGAAGAGGAAGTTGCCCGGCGTGGTCAGCTCGGGGACGACGTGGAGCCGCCAATGAAGGTCATCGCCAATCGGTTCGATACCCAAAAACTTTCTGGCATCTGTCAATTTCTCGGTACCTCCGACCATGACATCGCCTTGTCCACTCGGACGTCGCCGGGCAAACCCAGGATTCGCTCCCCCAGAATGTTCCTCTGGATCTCCGAGGTGCCCCCTTCGATGGAGTTGGCCCGGGAACGGAGGAACATCTTGCGCGACGAGCCGGGCGGGCCGACCAGGCCCAACGCCTCGGACCGCCGCATGGTGTAGTCGTAGTCGACCAGCGCTGCCGGCCCGAGCAAATCAACACACAGTTCGTAGACCCGCTTGTTGACCTCAGCAAACATCAACTTGGCGATCGAACCCTCCGGGCCCGGATTGCCCGCCTTCCGGTTCTGACTGGCCCGCATGTTGGTGAGCCGCAGAGCCTCGGATTCGATCCACGACCTCATCAACCGGTCCCGATCGACCGGGTTCTGGCGGCTCGGATCATTCTGCCAGATACGCACGGCTTCGGCGATCGAACCCGATCCCCGGGTCGGCGGCCCACTACCCCCGCCGATGGTGGTGCGTTCATTGGAGAGTGTCGTCATCGCCACTCNCCAACCCTCGTCGATGTCCCCGATGCGATCGGCATCGGGTACCCNCACGTCGGTGAGGTAGACCTCGTTGAACTCCGCCTCACCGGTCATCTGGCGGAGTGGGCGTACCTCCACGCCGGGCGCGTGCATATCCAGGGCAAAGTAGGTCAGACCCTTGTGCTTGGGCTGATCGGGGTCCGTACGGGTCACCAGCATGCCCCGATCGGCGATGTGGGCCAGGGTGTTCCATACCTTCTGTCCGGTCACAATCCATTCGTCACCGTCCCNCACCGCCCGGGTCGCCAATCCGGCCAGGTCTGAACCCGCTCCGGGCTCACTGAAGAGTTGGCACCACACCTCCTCACCCGTGAAGGTCTTGCGCAGAAGACGAGNCCGCAGTTCTTCGGATCCATGGGTGACCATGGTCGGGGCCGCCATGGTCCATCCGAANAACTCCCGTGCCCCACCCGGTTGGGCCCCGGCCTCTGCCAGCCGTCTGTCGATCTCCCGTTGGAGCCCGGGAGGCAACAGGAGACCGCCGCTTCCCTCGGGGAAGGACACCCAGGCCAAGCCCAGGTCGAACTGGCGTCCACGGAACTCGTCGACCGGTGTCTTTCGGGGATCGAGCTCCGCCAGCAGCTGATTGACACGATCACCGACCAAGGAGAGTTCGTCTGGCATGCCAAGAACATACTTGGCAGGAGACACCCGGTCGGTGAATCGGCCCTTTCTCTCAGGTTCACTCGCACCGTCCCGGTGGGAGCGGGTCGGCCGGCAAAACGGGCTCCAATCCACTGGCCGATCTGGGCGCACCGGATTCCACGTCACCGATATGCCGTCGGCCAACCACATCCGTGGCCGCAACGGGGTTCTGTTGGCCGACGCGTGCCAGGACGGGATGGAGGCGTCCTTGGGCACTGCCATCGCCGGCTCCCCCAATTTGTTCATGTTGGTGGGTCCCAATACCGGGCTGGGGCATACCTCGATGGTGATCATGATCGAGGCCCAGGCCGCCTACATCATGGACGCCTTGCAGAAGATGGCGGGCCGCGAGTTGGCAACCGTCGAAGTCCGCCCCGAAGTCCGGACCTCGTACAACGACCATCTCCAAACCCAAATGGAAGGCACCGTCCGGCGGTACTCGCCTCCGGCGTGCGTTCCGGCGAGCGCTGGCCGTCGACGTGTCTGGGGTGGGTACGTTACTGCTGCTGGCGTTCTCGGTAGAGCGCGTTGTCCGCCCGTGCCACAAGGCCGTGGGGTCCGTCGTCCGGTTGTAGTTCCGCAAACCCAACCATTACCGACCCGTACTCGGGAGCTTCCGCTAGGGCTGCATTGACGAGCGCGAGCCGCGTCGTTGCATCGGCGAGGTTCAGACCTGCGATTGCGCAGACGAACTCGTCACCCCCATAGCGAAAGACCAGGTCGTAGGAGCGCAGCGTTGCCCTCAAGGTATTGGCGACCTCGAGCAGCATCCGGTCACCGGCAGCGTGGCCGCGCGAATCGCTGATGGCGTTGAGGCCGACGACGACGACGAATGCCAGTACGAATGGCTGCTGTGACCGTCTCGCTCTCGCCATGTCGCGTTCCAACTCCACGAACCCCGCGCCCCGGAGATACACACCGGTTAAGGCATCGACGGAGCTGTCTTCTCGCTCCCTGGATTGGTCTCTGCCTTCGGCAACCGAAGGCCCGCTACTCCCGCCTTCGGCTTCGCCCGAATCATCCCTATTGACCACACCCCAATCTATCCCGCCACGTGTCGCGGTATGCATTGTTGCCGCACGGNCGAACCAACACCGGTGATCCGGAGGCGCTTTCAGTGTCACCCCGCCACCGTCATGGGACCACCTCTCCGCCACGAGCATGGGACCACCTTTCCGCACGAGCATTTGATCACCTCGTCCCCATTCGTCCTGCCGACCGGGGGGCACGGACCCCGCTTATTTCCGAAGTGCCGAACTACCACGCTGTGGCCCACCTTCACCTGGCGGTTCCGCCGGCTTACTCGTCGATTCGAGCTCGACAAGTACGTCACCACCGGGGTGGTCTCAGCCATGGTGACACCGAAGTCCACGCCAGAGATCGCCGGGTAGGTTCGGATTGGGGCCCGAGGGAACTCGGCCTCACCCGACCGGCCATGCGGCCAGGTAGCCCTTGCTCAACGCGCCGTCCCCGCTCATTCAGCGGATCGGCTCACCCCATTCAAGCTCCTTGCGGAGGACAGGCTTGAGCACTTTGCCGCCAGGGTTGCGCGGCAGCAACTCGCCGCGGACCACCAGATACTGCGGCACCTTGAAGTCGGCCAGATTGGCTCGGGCATATTCGATGAATCCGTTCCGGTCGAGCATCGTTCCCGGGATTGGGACGACGATGGCGCCAACCTTCTCACCCATCATCTGGTCGGGTACGCCCACCACGGCAACTTCAAAGACTCCCGGTGCTGCGGAGAGCACATTCTCTACTTCCACGCAGTACACGTTCTCTCCCCCGCGGTTGATCATGTCCTTGACCCGGTCGACGATGTAGGTGAAACCATCGTCGTCTATGCGAGCCAGATCGCCGGTGTGCAACCAACCGCCGACGACGGCTTCAGCGGTGGCTTCCGGATTATTCCAGTAGCCCATGACGACGTTGGCGCCCCGTATGAGCAACTCCCCTACCCCCGTCCCGGGATCCGGGTCGACCACATGGAGATCGACCACCGGTGCGGCGAAACCCACCGAGTCGGCGTGGGTATCGGCATACTCGTCGGGCAGAAAGGTGGACACGCTCGAGGTCTCGGTCAGACCGAAACCGTTGCCGATCCTGGCACCTGGGAAACTCTCCTTTACCTGTCGTACCAGGTCCGGGGCGATGGGGGCACCGCCATAGGTGGCGAAGCGAACGCCGGTGACGTCGAAATCGGAGAAGTTGCTCTGGCTGATGGCCAGCCAAAAGATGGCCGGCACGGTGGTGACCACGGTGATCCGCTCGTCGGCGATGGCGGTGAGAAAACGCTGTACCTCAAAGGCCGGCATGACCACGGCCGTGCCGCCCTGTTGCAAAGTAGGCAGCAGTTGACTGTTGCAGCCGGTGACATGGAACAACGGAACGCTGATCAGATTGCGCAACGTCGGGTCGTACTCGGGCATGTTGGCAATGCGACGACAGGTTTCGGAATTGGTGAGGAAATTGTCGTGGCTGGTCATGGCGCCCTTGGGAAACCCGGTTGTCCCCGAGGTATAGAAGATCGCGGCCAGATCGGTCAGCTTCAACCCCTCGGCGACGTACGGTGGGCCATCGGGCAGATCGGCACCGGGTTCGACGACGTAGGATGCCCCGGAGTCCTCCACCACGTAGGCGACCTCGCTGTCGGTGAATCGGGTGTTGACCGGGACGACCACCCCGCCGGCCATCAAAGTGCCGAAGAAGGCCAGCACCCAGTCGAGGCCGTTACCGCTGCGGATGGCCACCCGGTCACCGTCGTTGATGCCGACGGCGCGCAGTCCACCGGCCACCCGGGCGGACCGGTCCCACACTTCCGCGTACGACACCCGGGGTCCGTCCAACACCACCACGGCCTCGGCGTCCCCATCGCGCTCCACCGAGGACCGCAGCATGGCGACGACCGAAGAAGGCAATTCCGCATAGTGCTTGACACCGAGCTGGTCGCGGGTGACCCCGGTGTCATCAAAAGCGTGGGAGGGCATCAGTAGGATTCCACGTTCTCGAAGATCCGGCGCGGATTCCCGGTGAGCATTGTCTCGATCTGATCTTCGGTCACGCCCTTGTCGAGCAGATACGGCAACACGTCGTCGATGATGTGCAGGTAGTGCCACTGGGGTGTGGCAGCCAGGGCCCACGGCTCGATCCAGTCGATGTAGCAGGCCGCATCGTGAGCCAGCACCATGTTCTCGGCGAAGCCGCGGCGACACATCTCGACCACCGTGTCGGCCCGTGACTCGAAGGTGGTTTCGAGATTGATGCCGAAGCGATCCATACCGAGGACAAAACCGGCTTCAGCCAGTGACTGTAGGTGGTCGGCGTCGGAGGAGTCACCGCTGTGACCGAGTACCACCCGGCGGGGATCGACCCCTTCGTCGTCCAGAACCCGCTGTGCAGCCAAGCCCTGCTGGCTGCCGGGGTGGGTGTGGATGGTGATGGGAGTACCTGTTCGGCGGTGCGCCTTGGCCACCGCACGCATGACCCGTTCCACCCCTCCTGTCATTCCCTGTTCGTCAATGGCGCACTTGAGCATGCCGGCCTTCACCCCGGTGCCGGCGATCCCTTCGGTGATGTCGCCCACGAACATGTCGACCATCGGATCGGGGACCGGTTGACCCAGGGCGGCCTCCAGTGCCGGGCCGCGGTAGTGGAAGAAGAACGGCACGTCGCTATAGGTGTAACAACCGGTGGCCACCACAATGTTGAGATCGGGCACCTGGGCGGCGATGCGCTGAATGCGGGGGATGTAGCGGCCGAGCCCGATGACTGTAGGGTCGACGATGGTGCTCACCCCCCGACCGGCCAGCTCGTTGAGCTTCTGGACGGCGTCGTCCACCCGGGAGTCTTCGTCGCCCCATTCGTCGGGATAGTTCTGCTGCACGTCGGGAGTGAGCACAAAGATGTGCTCGTGCATGTAGGTGCGACCGAGTGCGGCGCTATCGACGGGACCTCGGACGGTCTCAACCTGGGTCATGACGCTCCTCGCTGTCTGTTGTCGGTGGCTGTGGAGAATCGCCTCTCCCCCGTCGTTACTCTGCCACCCCCACCCGGCCTCTGCCACCGGACTGTCGTAGAACGGCTTGTCAGGCGCGCTCGGTCCGACCTCCGCCCTGGGCGTGCATCGAACAATCGGTGCCGGGCCTACGAGAGGTTGGCGGCGTCGCAATCCACAGCCACCGAGAGAGCCGCACACAACGCCCTCATGGTGGCGGGTTGAGCTCGTCCGATCCGTCGGCGAAAGCGGTCGCGTGCGAGAAGCTGGACGTTGTCGAGGTTCACGACGGAGGGGTGCCTGATCCCATCGCCGGGGCCAAGGGGCACCTCGGTGGACAGACTCCGGATGGTGGAAGTGACAGGAGCGATGATCACGGAGTGGAGCAGTCGTCCCAGGGGATCACGAGTGAGGACCACAACCGGGCGAATCTTGTCGAGTTCGGCGAGCCAGACCTCACCGCGGCGCACGGCGGCGGTCACGAGAGGTCGTCGGCGTACAGCGCCTCCCAGTCGGTATCGTCGCCAATGCCGCTGATGTCGCCGAACGATGCCAAGTCGATCTCGTCCTCGGTCGGTGGCACCCGTTGGTAGGCGACGACGTCAGCCCGAAGACGCTCGGCGCGGATGAGCCGATCCAACGCCACGTCGATGACCTCGGAGGTCGACCCGATACCCAGGAGATCTCGAGCAGCTGCCGCCTTGGCACGGTCGAGAGTAATAGTGGCCTTCTCTTTTGCCATACAATTGATACTACCATGAGGTAGTAAATAATGGCCGGTCAGGCAATGCCAGCGACACAGCCTCCCGTTGGTGACCGTGATGGTGGAGGCAACCGAAACCTTCCGGGAGCACGCCGCCGGCCAGTCAGGGTTTCTGAGCAGTCAGGACGATTGGGCCCACCTACAGTTTCGGACGAGCCCGTTCGAGGATGGCGGAGGTGTCGACACCGGTCGGCAGTGTACCGAAGGCAACGCCCCAATCCCCACCGAGGCGGGACGCGCAATACGCGTCCGCCACTGCCGGATGGCCGAACCGCACCAAGAGGGTGCCCTGCAGCGCCATGGCCATCGACTCGGCGATCGTGCGGGCCCGATGCTCCATGGCGTCGAGGTCACTGAGTTGGTGGCGCAATCGTCCAACCGCCGCGTCCAACCGGGAGTCGGCCCCACCGCCGGCGTCGAGCTCATCGAAGAAGACCTCCACCGACTCGGGCTGTTTGGCCATGGCCCGGAGGGTGTCGAGAGCGGCCACGTTGCCCGATCCCTCCCACACCGATAGCACCGGTGCCTCCCGGTAGAGCCGGGGCATGCCTGAGTCCTCGGAGTAACCGTTTCCGCCCAGGCACTCCATCGCTTCCGCGGCGTGGACGGGGCCACGTTTACAGACGTAGTACTTGCTCGAGGCCAAGCCGACCCGCCGGAACAGGGCTTCCCGTTCGTCACCCNGGCCGGCCCGATCGGTGGCGCCGGCCAGTCGCATGGCCACGGCAATCGCCGCCTCGGTTTCGANGGCCAGATCGGCCAGGACATTGCGCATCAACGGCTGGTCGATGAGGTACTTCCCGAAGGCCTTCCGATGGGTGGCGTGGTGGACCGCCTCGAACAGGCCGAGCTGCATCCCCGCGGCCGCCCCGATGGTGCAGTCGAGCCGGGTCATGTTGACCATCTCCACGATGGTTCGTACGCCACGACCTTCGTCGCCGACCATCCAAGCTACGGCGTCGTCGTACTCGATCTCGGAGCTGGCGTTCGACTTGTTGCCGAGCTTCTCCTTCAGTCGTTGCACCTGCATGCCGTTCAGGGAGCCGTCGGGAAGCACCCTGGGCATAAGGAAGCACGAGAGCCCACCGGGGGCCTGGGCCAACACCAGAAACAGATCTGACATCGGTGCCGAGGTGAACCATTTGTGGCCGGTGATCCGGTAAGAGCCGTCCGCGGTGGGCTGGGCCCGAGTGGTGTTGGCCCGGACATCGGAGCCGCCCTGTTTCTCCGTCATCGACATGCCGGCGATGAGCCCCCGTTTGGTGAGCGGCGGGCGCGACCCGAAGTCGTAGTCACGCGACGTGAGCAGGGGCTCGTACCGCGCGGAGAGCTCGGGATTGGCCCGTAGGGCCGGTACCACCGCATAGGTCATCGAGATGGGGCAACCGTGCCCGGCGTCGGTGGCCGTCCAGGCCAGGAACTTCGCCGCCCGGGACACATGGGCCCCTGGTCGCCCATCGCTCCAGGGACTGGCATGGAGCCCGAAGCCAACCGCGTGCTCCATCAGATGGTGATAGGCGGCGTCGTACTCGACCTCGTCGATGCGATTGCCATAACGGTCGAAACTATGGAGTACCGGAGGATGTGCCTCGGCCAGGCGTCCCCACTCCTGGGCCTCAGCGCTACCGGCCAGACGGCCCACCGCGTGCAGCTCGTCTTCGGCCCATCCGGCCCCTTCGCGGTGAAGTGCCTCGAGAAGGGCCGGGCTGTCGGCGACGTCGAAGTCGACAAGGGGTGGGGCCTGATTGGTGACGACATGGGTTTCAGGCATGGTGGCTCCTTCTTCGTCGGTGACGCTACAGGCCGGTCTACTACGCCTGACTGTCGGCTTCCGGACGAACATCGGTGTCGGACCGGGTAACGACGAATCGTGCTCCATCCCCGCCCATCGTGACCGAATGACGTATGTCACGAGAGGATGCCCCGATGAGGATCTCGAAGTCACCCCGGTCGACCGACCACCGATTGCCGTCCACATCCCAGTGCGCGAAGGCCCGGTCGTCGAGGGTGAAGTGGACGGTCGCCGTCTCCGCCGGGGCCAACTCCACCTTCTCGAATGCCTTGAGCTGCTTCTCGGGTTGCTCCTCGGGCCCGGACACCGAACGCACATAGACCTGCACGACCTCGGAGGCTGCTCGGGTCCCCGTGTTGGTGACCGGCAACTCGACCTCTACGTTGGCAGACTCCCCCACTGTCACCTTCGGCCTGTCGTAGTGGAACGTGGTGTAGGACAGGCCGTGCCCGAAACAGAACAGCGGTTCGATACCGTAGGCATCGAAGTGGCGATAGCCCACCCGGGTGCCCTCGGCGTAGACGACCTTTCCGTCCTTGCCGGGATAGTGGCCAAAGGCCGGGGTGTCCTCCAGCCGGGCCGGGAAGGTGATGGGCAGCCGGCCCGACGGGCCGGTGTGGCCAAGGAGGTGATCAACCAGGGCATCGGCCCCCTCTTCGCCCGGGTACCAGAGCATCATGTTGGCCGCACGGTGCCCACCCATGGCATGGCGATGGGAGAGCCGGCATTGACGATGACGACAGTGTTGGAGTTGGCGGCCGCCACCCGCTCCACCAACTCGACCTGGTCACCGGGAAGATCGAGATCGTCACGGTCGAAGCCCTCGGACTCCCCGTCACTGTTGGACCCGACGATGACCACCGCCACCTCGGCGGAGGCGGCCGCCGCCACCGCGCGTTCCATGGCGTCGCCCGGCAAACCGGGAAGGGCACCGATCCGAAGCCCGGCACCGGGCAGTCCCATCGAAGAGAGTTCGAAGCGGAGTTGGTACTGCCGGTCGGCGATGAGCTCAAACTCCCGCTCGACCGTGGTGCTGCCGAAGCCCATAAATGACGTCCCCGGAGATGGATCCCAATTGTCCACCACCAGCTGATCGTCGATGAACAGCCGGCTACGCCCGGCACTTTCGAGGGAGAACCGCCACGGGCCGGACTGGCCGGGGTGAAACCCTGCCGACCCTCGAGCGGAGAAACGCTCCCCGGCAAGGCCGGGCACCGGATCGCCCAACCACAAGAAACGACCGCGATAACCGGATTGGGTGGCCACGGGAGCCCCAGCCAGGTCCTGGCCTTGGAAGAATTGGACCCGAAAACCCGGGGCTCCATCCTCGGTCGGATCGAACCGGCGCGGGTCGATGGTCGGGCAGGTGGCATGTATCCGACACCCCGGTTCGTAGACCACCTCCACGGTGTCTCCGAGCCGGGAGCGGAGGGCATCGAGGGGGGACGCCACCCGGTGTGGGTTCACGGTGGCGCTGCCTCCACCGCTGAACTCGAGGACGTCGGCCGCCGGGCCGATGAGGGCGATGCGGCTCAGTTTGGTGGCGTCGAAGGGGAGGATCCCGTCGTTGGTCAGCAACACCGCCGATTCGGCCGCCGCCCGGTTGGCGATGCGGCGTCGTCCCGGATCGTCCTCGCTACGCTCGGGCACATCGTCGATCCCCCGGGCGAACGTGCCGGTGCGGACCATGAGCCGCAAGAT